>FYBJ01000027.1_pt1 | contig 30916 bp, 36 predicted proteins | sample 1134611 | NCBI WGS metagenome assembly FYBJ01 (sample SAMEA104116008, study PRJEB20421) | marine metagenome | isolation source: marine
AGCGATATTGCCTTGATTGCGGTTGCCGAAAGGAAGCGGGATCGTAACGCCGACAATAAAGGCCTGGTCGTTGCTGCCTTCGAAGCGCCGCACTCCTGCCATGACACTCGGGTCCGGCACACGAAGCGATCGTTCGCGAGCGATCTCAGCCTGCGCGAGTTCGGTGCGAGCACCGGCCAACCGCAACGGCAGCGGATCAGATGCATCATTCGGAGCGACGGGTGGGCTAATGTCAGGGAAAGAAGACGCGACACGCCAGGGTTCTTCTGTGGGCACCCACAGCGCAGTGAGGGCCTGGCTCGAAGCAATCTCGTCAGCTTCGGCAGCCTGCAATTGCGCTTCCGCTTCGGCAAGCGATGCCTGGGCTCGCATGGCCCGTAAAGGAGGCTCTCGCCCGACCTCGACCAGCACGGTTGCGATACGCGCAAGTTCGCGATTGCGCTCGACGATTTCACGCGCGAGTTCGACGCGTTGTCCAGCGGCGACTGCCGCAATGTAGCGCTCTCTCACGGCCAGCGCGAGTTCAGCGGTCGACATATCCCGGCGAACCCCAGCAATCCTCGCCGATGCTTCCGCGCTTCCGATGCGCGCGCGGCGCTTCCCGCCAAGCTCGATCTGCTGTGCGAAGCCCAGCGTATACTCGCTGGACTGGAGACCGGAAAACGCTCCGGTTCCCGCGACATTCTCCGCCTCGAAGCTCAGCTCCGGATTGGGTCGCAGCCGCGCCTGCGTGATGGCTGCGCGCGCTGCTTCTTCCTCCGCTAAAGGCCCGTAGACCCTCGGATTGACAGAGGCTGCGTCTTCCGCGCCTGTACCAACGCCAGCGCGTTCAAGCGCTTCGTCGAGCGTAATCGTGTTTTGTGCCCATGTTTGCGAGCCGATGGACGCGGCCATAAGTGCCGCGGCCAGTGCAATGCACCGCATGTCGTATCTCCTGACTGAAACCTGGCGAGCGAGATTGCGCTCGCCACAAAAAAGGTCTCGGTCAGGCCTTCGGGGGCTGTTTGGGTACGGACGGCATGCGCGACGCCAGGGATGCTACACGCAGCGGTCGCTTCAACGTTTCTCGATGCCAGAAAGCGTTTGATACGAGGTTGCCAACTTCGCTCAAATTGAAACTGCAATTGTGATGGTGGCCACCCGCGTGGTCCTGCCGGGTCTGATCATCATCAGGGACGTCGGCATCGAAGTGCTCTGCGCCATGCGCGTAGACATGGTCGGCGGCGTGCGCAAACGTCTCTCCCTGTTCGGCATGCACATCGGGCACCATCAGCAGATTGCTGAAAAGGAGCGCGACAAACGCAAGAAAAGGCAAGATAAGACGTCGCATTACGGCGCCGCTACTAGGGTTTCGGCGCGCATGGTGCAAGAAACTATTCTGGCAAGGTTGTTTGGGAGTTTGCTCATGTCGTTATCGCCTATGGACCTGGTCAGGTAGCGAGAATATTTCTGCAAGGTCATCCGGGTACGGCATCGGCGTGAAGGCATTAACGTTGGACCGTCCCGTGTTACCCCAAGGCAGCCTGCCCGTAATATTGCCGAGCGGCGCCAGAACCAGTCGCACGAACTGTCCGAGAGCTTCGCCGATCTCCCCTTGTGTGAGAGCAAACCTGAGCATCGCAATATGCGATCGGATATGCTGCCAGAAAAATGCCTGACCGAGGATGTGCTCGCGCTCAAGTGCCCTCCACGCCGCGTCACAATTGCCTACCTGTTTTGCCTTTTCGAAAGCGGCTCTTTCGATTTCGATCAACGAGAGGATCTGTTCCTTTGCCATGATGGTCATCGGCTTTCCCCTCTTTCTAGATGAAGGCGCTCAGACCTAAGCTCAGACATCGCCTGCCGCGCGATGGCGATGGACGACCGGAGGAACAAGCCTGCCAGCATGATTGCCACGAGCAAATCCGGCAAAGCACTCGCGGTCGCGGCGACAAGAAGGCCCGCGACGATCACGGCGACATTGCCAATCGCGTCATTACGCGAACACAGCCAGACCGAGCGGACATTGCTGTCGCCGTCGCGCCATTTGAGCAGGATGATGACGCTTGCAACATTCGCGCCGAGCGCGAGCAGTGCGACCAAGCTCATGGTCTGCGCTTCGGGCGGCACGCCTTCTGCAAACCGCAACGCTGTCATTCCAAGAACTGTGATGGCGATAAGCGCGAGCGAGCCGCTTTTGATCAAGGAGGCCATAGCTCTGGTTCGAATGGATGCGCCGATCACAGCCAGGCTAAGGCCATAAGTCGCGGCGTCCCCAGCGAAGTCGAGGGCATCGGCTTTCAGAGCTTGCGAGCCGGAGGCCATACCGGCCCACATCTCGATAACGAACATGGTCGCATTGATCGCGATCACTATGATCAAGGCCCGCTTGTAGGCCGGTGACAGCCCATCGAACACTTTCTCTTCGCAGCAGCCTGACATTGTTCTTTCTTCCCGAGTCGTAATGACAGGCAGCTTGATACAAGCTACAGTGACTGTAGCTTCAAGCGAGAAATGGTAAGTCTATGAAATCTATATCAATTGGGGAGCTTTCGAAGCGATCCGGCGTGAAGATCACGACGGTACGCTACTACGAGCGCGTGGGACTAATGACGAAACCCGAGCGCAGCGCCGGCGGGCAGAGAATGTACCGCGAAGATGATGTAAAGCGCATCAGCTTCATTAAGCATTCTCGCCATTTGGGCTTTTCTCTGGATGCCATTCGCGAGATGCTACAGCTTCAAACCACCCCAGCGATGGATTGTTCTACGGCGAACGAGATCGCTGAAACGCAGCTTGCGCTTGTCCGACAGCGCATCGCGCAACTCACATCTCTCGAAAAAGAGCTGGAGCGTATCGCCAAAGCTTGCGGCGGTGGGGCCGCAGCGGATTGCAAGGTTATCGAAGCTCTCGGCGATCACAGCCAATGTGACACCGAGCGGCACGAGAAGGTCGAGGGGCTCTGAGCGCTCGGCAGATCCGACACGTTCGGCATAAAACGCGATCTCCCAAACCATTGTTCGTCTATTATCTAAAGAAAGACAGGCTCGGGCAGCACCGAAGTAGCCAATCCGATCAACTTGTAGTTGACGGTTAACGGCCCTCGGGACACGCTAATGGGCGATGGGACGAACGACTTGGCTTTTCCTGATTCTCGGCTCCCTGATTTCGTTTGTCTGGGAAAGCTACCAGATGCCGTTCTTTGAACCAGGTAGTTTGACTTCCTACCAACAGACGATCCGTTGTGGGATTGCCAGCCTGGGCGATGGGGTCATCCTGTTGGCAGCTCATCGCCTAGCCGTTTTCATTGGCGGAGCTGATTGGTGGGCCAGCTCGCGCAAATCTGCATATTTTACCTATTTCGGCTTCGGTCTCGCCGTTGCGGTGTTGGTAGAACTGATCGCCACATCGTTACCGCCCGATAGTGTCTTCGCGTGGCGATATAGCCGATTGATGCCGATCGACCCTGTTTTAGGCTTGGCGCTCGTACCGATAGCCATGTGGGTGATTGTTCCCGGAGTGACCCTGGTTCTGGTGCGTTTTACCACAGCCAGGACCGTCTGAGCCACCATTCGAGCGCCGCAGGTTTGTCGGCTACCTCTTTCTAACCCGCAGCCTTGGCATTCGGTTTGCAAGGAGAACAAAGCCCGACAGGGCCATGACCGTGCCGCCTATACCAAACAGGAGCAGCCACCAGCTGTTGATGCGGTCACGCTGGGTCCAATCCATGATGTGCAAGCCCCAGATGAAATCGAACAGGCGCCAGGTATCGCTGCGTGCCGCCCCGACTGTACCACTCGAAGCATCGACATAGATGCGTGTGGAAGCCTCGTCCCCGTATGTGACCTGCCAGGCCGGAAAAGGTCCGCGAAATTCTGTCCCCACTGGCTCGTCAACAAGTCGCGCGGACTCGATCGTCGTTCGAGGTCCAGTCCAGGCGCGCAGGGCAACCGATTTCGCTGTCTCAGCCGAGATTGGCGAGAGTTTTCGCCCGGTCGCCGGATCGTGCAGGCTAACGCTTCCGTCGATCAGTTGGATCTCTGTTACCGCTTCGCCATCGAGCGAACGCATCGTCACAGCAGCAAGGTTGCCCTTGTTTGCGACCCAGGCAGGGAGCGGGGCGTCGGCAGACAGCGCTTGTGGTTCACGCGAAACGACGTGCTCGGAGCGAACCTCCTTGATATCGAGAAACGACATCAAGGCACCGGTTCCCATCCACAATAGAACCTGAAGACCGACCAAAATCGCCAGCCACTTGTGAATCTTGCTGCCCAGCACATGCAGGCGCAGCTTTACCGAACGCGTCACCAAGCTTCGCTACCCTCCCAGCTTTTACTTTCAGTTCCGCGGTGCTCGCGATGACGAATGGTACTGCACAATTTTCCAGCCCGAAGCATCGTGCGAGAGTACCGATGTCGCAACACCATCACGCTCGAATACGCGCCCATCCTCCAGCTCGATCCGATACCCGTAAGTTTCATAGCCATAAGCCATATGCCCCATACGCGTCACGGTCAGCGTCGGATCGGAAAAGGTGAAGCTCTTGATCGCATGAAGCTCGGGGCCGAGATGATGCTCCATATAGTTTGCGAAGCTACCCTCTGCCTTGCCGTTTTCGAAAATTGCGGACGATTCCGCGAAGAGCGCGGACATCGCGTCGGCATCGCGTGCTTCCAGGGCAGTGCGATAGGCCTTCAGCACATCTTCCGCTCCCGCAACATCGTCGACAGAAGCGTCCATGGCTTGCATCGGGTGGCCTGCATGGGATGAATGATCCATCTGCTGCGCCGATGCAGCCGTTGGCATCAGCGCAAGTGCGAGCGCGGTCGATACGATCCGTGTGACAGCCTTGTTCATTTTTCTTGTATTCCTTCTCTATACATTCAGAACCAGAACCTTACGCCGACGACATAATTGGTGACGCTTGGATCCTCTCCGACGGCCCGCGCAAAATCCGCGCTGCCGCCGATGCGCCATTCCTGCGAAACGCCGACATAGGGTGCGAACTCACGTGCGAACTCGTATCGCAGACGCAGGCCCGCCTCGATCCGGTCGAGACCGGCACCGATGCCCAGCTCCGAAATGTCCTGCGCAGAAAGCGCGAGTTCGGCTCTCGGTTGGAGGATCAGTCGCTGCGTGATGCGCTGGTCGAGTTCAGCCTCGATCCGTGCGGTCACATCGCCTTTGGTGGAGACGAAAACTGCGGCATCGACTTCGAACTGGTAAGGCGCGAGCCCTTGGATACCGATCACTGCATGGGTGCGCTCGGGGCCAGTCAGATCCTGGCGGACACCGGCCTGAAAATCGAAGAAGGGTGCAATGGCGCGGCTCCAGAGCGCCTGGACCTCGGCACCCTCGATGGGCTCCCCGAAGCTGCCCTCGCCTTCCGACTTGAACCAGAACTTGTCGATATCGCCGCCATAATAGCCCTGAACATCCCAAAGATAACCGTCGCCCCCTTCGCGGGCGCGGAATTCTAGCCGGTCGCCCTGGAACCAGAATTGGATGCCACCATCGGTCTCGCGGATGAGTTCGCGCCGCGCTTCGTCCATGGCGTCCTCGCCCCAGATAGAAGCTGCCGCACGCGCGGGGCCGCTACCTGCCTCGGGAGGAGGCGGCAGCAACCGGATATCATCGTCCGAGCCCATCTGCATCGCCGAGTGGTCCATGCCCTGCATGTCCTGCGTGCCCGTCTGCCCATGGTTCATCCGGCTATGATCCATCTGCCCGTGATCCATCGACGAGCTATCGGCGTCCGCCTGCGGCATCGAGCCGTGATCCATTTCCGCGTGGCCCGCGGAGGACGAACTTGGACCGGCAGCATCCATCGGCATCGTCATGCTCGACTGATCATCCTGAGCGGTCATCGAACCATGATCCATGGTAGAATGATCTATGCTAGGGTGGTCCGTGGCAGCTTCAGGCTGGGCAGCGGGTCCGCATGCATCTTCGGCTACCTGATGCCCCATCGCGCGATGGGGCTCGGCTTCTTGCTCGCACTTTGTCTTGGCAGCGGCCTGCGGCCCGGCACCCTTCTGCTGCGCCATTGCTGAATGATTGTGATCCTGCGCCGCGGCGGGCACCGCAACAACTGAAACGGCCGCAACCGAGGCGAGCGAGCTAAAGACAGGAGTCTTCATGCTGTGCTCCCATCTGGGTTGGCAACGGTAACGATTTGAAACATACCGGCATGCATGTGGTAGAGTAGGTGACAGTGGAAAGCCCAGTCGCCCGTCTCGTCCGCCGTCAGGTCGAACTGCGCGTTGCCGCCCGGCTGCACGACAACCGTGTGTTTGAGCGGTTGGCGGTCTCCAGGCGCGCCATTGACCAATTCGAAAAAATGGCCGTGGAGGTGGATGGGGTGCGCCATCATCGTATCGTTGATTAGCTTCACGCGCACGCGCTCGTTATAGGCAAAGCGGATCGGTTCGTCGGAGACGGCGGAGAACTTCTTGCCGTCGAACGACCACATGTAGCGCTCCATGTTGCCGGTGAGGTGTATTTCCATCCGCCGTGAAGGAGTTCGCGGATCCTTGTTCGGCACCAGTGCGCGAAGCTTGCGGTAGTCGAGCGTTCGATGGGGAACATCGGCAAGACCGATGCCGGGATCGCCCATTCGGTCGACCGGATTCATCGACACCATGTCGAGACCCGGCCCCACCTTCACATCGGGCGGCAAGCGCGAGGTATCGCGCATTTTCATGCCCGACATGCCGGCCATGCCAACCATTTCGGTATCGCCGGAGGAACCGTGATCCATCCCCGCCATGTCGCCGCCATTGCCGTGGTCCATTCCCGACATGCCGGCATCGCCGCCCGAGCCGTGATCCATACCGCTCATTCCCATGTCTGCCATGGTCAAGAGCGGCGGATCGCGCAGGGGCGGAATTGCGGCGCGCGCACCGGGTGCGCTCGCAAGCGTGCCGATCCCCATGCCCGAGCGGTCCATGGATTCCGCCACCAGTGTGTAAGCTTGTTGTTCGCCCGGCGTAACGACGACATCATATGTCTCGGCAACGCCAATCTGGAACTCGTCGACCTCGACCGGTTCGACATCCTTCCCGTCCGCCTGCACGACAGTCATCGGCAGGCCGGGAATACGGATGTTGAAGAAGGTCATGGCGCCGGCATTGATGAAGCGCAGCCGCACGCGTTCGCCAGGCCGGAAAAGGTATTCCAGATTGTCGAGCGGGCCATGACCGTTGAGAAGGTAGGTGTAAGCCGCGCTCGACACATCGAGGATGTCGGTCGGCATCATGCGCATTTTCGCCCACATCCGGCGATCCTCACCCGAAAGCGGGTAGTCGTCGGTCCAGGTGTTCTGATTGTAGTTGAAGTAGCCTTCGCCCTTCTTCAGTTTGTCGAAAATCGTGTGCGGGGACATGGCGCTGAACTCGCTCAGAACCACGATATATTCGCGGTCAGCCTGAACCGGATCGGGCCCTTCCGGATCGACCACGATCGCGCCGTAGTGTCCGGCCTGTTCCTGCAGGCCGCTATGCGAGTGCCACCAATAGGTGCCCGCCTGACGAACCGGGAATTCTGCGGTGAAGGTTTCTCCCGGCTTGACGCCGGGGAAGCTCACGCCCGGCACGCCATCTAGCTGAAACGGCACGAGCAGGCCATGCCAGTGGATCGAGGTATCTTCCTGGAGTTGGTTGTGCACATTGAGCCGGACTGTCGTACCTTCCTGCAAGCGCAACAGCGGGCCGGGGATAGTGCCGTTGACGGCAATGGCACCGCCGCGCCTGTTACCCGTCGCGAAGGCCGACCGCGCAACGGTGAGGTCGATATTCGGCCCGGACACTTCGTCCAGCCCTTTGCGGGCATTTCCCGCCGAGATATCCGCGCCGCGCGCCCAAGCGGGCATGGCGCCGCTGAGACCAAGCAAGCCCAAGCCGCCAGCGCTTGTGCCGAGGAATTTTCTGCGATTTACGATTGTCATCCTAAAAAGGCTCCTGAGGGGTTTCCTTCCGTTACGAACGGAAGGACCTAATCCCTCAGAACTTCTCGAATTTTTCGCGCAGGCGCTGCCTTGCCCGGTAGACGCGGGTCTCGATCGCTTTCTCGCTCACGCCTAGCAAACTTGCGGCTTCTGCCTGGCTGCGCCCATCGATACTCACCAGCACAAGGGCTTCGCGCAGCCGGACCGGGAGCCGTTCGATTTCGGCTCTAAGCAAGCTCAGTTCCTGACGGGCCGCCGCGCGGTTTTCCGGATCGGGACTTTCATCCGCGACGAGAGCTGCATCGTCTGCCGACACCAGTCCAAAGTAACGTTTCGCTTTTCTGGTTCTGAGCCGGTCGCGGCACTTATTGAGGACCACCGTAGTCAGATAGGGGCCGACTGGTCTTTCAGGGTCGAGGCGATGCCTCGCGACCCAAACCGATGCCAGGCCGTCCTGGACAGCGTCTTCGCCCTGTGGTTGGCTTCCAAGCATACGCGTCGCGAGGGTCAGCAGTCGGCCAATATGTGGCTCAACCAGCGCAGTGAACGCGGCTCTGCTTCCCTCGACAGACTGCCGGACCAACTCCTGCTCGTGGTCGCTTCCGTGCGAAGACACGGTCGATCAGTCGCGCGGAGCGTTGGTCAGAGCATCGGAGACCTGACGGTCGAACAAAAGCTTTTGGTCCGGGTCGAGCAGTTCGCGCATATCGAAGACATGGCGCACGGTCGCTTTCTGGAGTGCGCCCATCTTCTCGTGGACGTCATCGATCGCGGCGCTCACTTCGGGGCCGTATTCGTGTTCGGCCTCCATTGCCCTTGCGAGCCGGGCATTGGCCGCGCGCAGCGAGGCTTCCAGTTCTGATTTTTCTACGGCATAGCGGCTTTCCAAGGCTTCAAGCCGTGAGTTTTGCTCGGGGCTGAGCTCTAGCTCATCATGAACGAACTGGTGCAATCCGCCGCTTGGTTCCCCGTCGCGCCAATAATCCGATGCAAAGGCACCGAGGCAACCAGCGAGCGCTGCAAGCAGGATGGCGAAGAGTATATGCTGCGTCTTCAATTCTAGCGCCCGCCTTCCAGAAGGGCTGCCGGAGACAGCCTTTCGCCGGAATCAAAACTGGCGACAGCAAGCTTTGCCGAAGCATCGAGGTTGCGCGGGACCTCACTCGCTCCGAACCCTGCGCCCAGACCGACGACGAACAATCCGGAGAAAAGCGCTGCGCGCCGGCGCCTCTCAGCGATTACGCCCAACTCTCCAGCCCGGTGCCACACCCCATCCATGAGCTGATGGGGGTCGCTCGAACCGGTTTGCTGAGCCAGCGATGCCAGCGCGGCATCGAAAGAAGGGTGCTTGGTCATGTTATACTCTTTGTAGCGATACACACAGCTATACGCTGAACTTCGCGCAAGCCCTTAAAGAAATTTGAGGGCTAGGCTCAGCGACTGCGTATCAAGGTTATGCAAACCCGGCGACATCTGACCTTCCTTGCTCTTCTGATCGCGACCTTTTTGGCAGCGCCTCTCGGCGCGCACGAAGGTCATAAATCAAACATGTCCGATGAAGAGATGGTGATGATGGAAGCCAGCTCCATTGATGCAAAAACCAATCACGGCACTGGTGGAGCAATTGCACACAGCCATAGTGCGAGCGCCGAACACAGCATGTCGGCCGACCAGATGATGCAACAAAAGATCGAGGAGAACCGCCTTACCTCGTTCAGTGATCTATTGGCCAGACTGCATCCGATTGCAGCCCATTTCCCGATCGCGCTCTTTCTGGTCGCTGCGCTCACGGAGTTCGGCCTGATCCTCAGGCCCAGCCTGGGCCTTCAAACCACGGTTCGTTTTCTGGTGGCCGCAGGTGCAATTGGCGGACTTGGCACCGCCGCTTTTGGCTGGTTCGCAGCGGGCTGGCGACTTTCTGACCGATCCGAGACGTTGGCCATCCATCGTTGGAATGGCACTGCGATTGCGGCCGCCGGTCTGTTAGCCTGGTGGCTGAGTTCACCGGGCAAAAACCGTTGGTGGCTCAGACTGGTGCTGGCCATCATCGCCGGCGCGCTCATCGTCCAAGGCTATTACGGCGGCGAAATGGTTCATGGCCCCAACCATATGGGGGTCATGTGATGCGTGATACGAGCCTGCCAAGGGGAGATCGCAGTTTCACTCCGGCCCTGGGCAAGGTTTGGCTCACGCCGGTATACGATGCAGCGATCGCGCTGTTGACCCGCGAGCATGTCTGGCGCGACGCCGCGGTCCGCGCCGCCGACCTCAAGCCCTTCGACAAGGTGATCGATGTCGGCAGCGGAACCGGCACCCTTCTGCGTCAGATGATGTCGAGCTGCCCGCCTGCTGAATACCTCGGTGTCGAACCAGACCCTGACGTCTTAGCAATCGCCGAGCGCAAATGCGGCAGCGTCTCTCACATGATCCAGTGGCACAATGGCTTTCTTGACACCCTCGACCTCGGTCGGGGTTGGCAACCGAACAAGATCATAAGCAGCCTCGTTCTTCACCAAGTCTCCCCTGAGCAGAAGCGCGCAATCCTCGAACAAATCTCGGCGTTGCTAACGCCTGGCGGCATGGTGTTGATCGCCGACTATATGCGTCAGGAACCGCCGCTGATGCGTCGGCTTTTCAGAATGACCGTCCAACAGCTCGACGGGATCGAGGATACCCAGCCCAATGCGGACGGGCTCATCGAAGAACATCTGCAAGAAATCTTCGAGGACGCTGAACGCCTGCGAGTTTTTCCCACCGCAACCGGGGCGATTTCGCTTTGGCGCGGATACACCAAGAAGGTCCCCGACTCATGAAAATCCGGTTTTTGGTCCTACCTAAAAGGTCGCTTGTGGCATCCGCATTGTTGTTGCTGGCAGCCTGCTCAAACGCTGCCCAGGCTGCGACCTACACGATGTTCCGCGATCCCAATTGCGGTTGTTGCCTGAAATGGGCTGATCACGTCGAGCACAAAACGGATGCCGAGGTGACCTCGGTCGATACGACCGAAATGGCACGGATCAAAACCGAGCGCGGCGTGCCGCAAGAGCTCTGGTCGTGCCACACGATGGAAATCGAGGGCTACATGATCGAGGGCCATGTACCGGCAGATGCGATCGAACGATTGCTGCGCGAACGGCCGGAGGGCGTCACCGGGCTGGCCGTTCCCGGCATGCCCGTCGGCTCGCCCGGCATGGAATTCGAAAACCGGATTCAGCCATTCGATGTGATCGCCTTTGGACCTAGCGGCCAAAGCGTGTTCGCATCCTACCCCTGAAACTCAAACCCTATCGGAGAAACACGACGAGATATCTTACGGCGATAAAAATGACGAGCACGAGAGACGGCGGAGGAGGACAAGCCGCGAGCGGGTCACGATCATCACTGATGCGAAACGCCGCCAGGGTCCTTCCCCTCCAAATCCCCATGCCTTGGCGGCGTAACCGATATCTATTTGGCCATCTTTTCGACCAATGCGACAAGTTCGGCGACTTTCTCCGACTGATCGGCCTTATCGTCCGAAGCGATCGCTTCTTCGATGCAATGTCGGGCGTGAATGTCGAGGACCTTGATACGCGCCTGCCGCGCCGCCGCTTCGAGCGCGATGATCTGCTGGAGAATATCCACACAATAGCGGTCTTCCTCCATCATTTTGACAATACCGCGAGCCTGCCCTTCGACACGTCGCATGCGGGTTATGGTGTTCGCAAATTTGCTGCTTTTTTTGTCGCTCATGGTCGTTTCTCCGTTGGCCGAGACCAATCCCCCAAATCCTAGACGCTTGCAATCCTGCATCGCAAATACTATACCCCCCTATAGTATATTTCAATTGGAGCTTATAATGTCTGATACGCCTTTGAGAGCCTCGATCATGACTTGGGGATGGACGCTGAGCGTCTTCCTTCTCGCCAGCTACCTCATCTGCATTGGTTTTGGGTTGCTCGCCCCTGCGCAATTCCGCATGCACGAGGCCTGGGCGCCGTGGCTCCCTGGGTTTGAATGGCTCACGCTGACCGGTTTCATCGCCGGGGCGATCGGCAGCTTTCTTTACGGTTGGTACATCGCGGGGCTGGCCGTGCCGCTCTACCGCTTCTTCCGAGCTCGCAACCGATAGCACTGATTGCATCTCGCTATCCGCAAGCTCGGTAGCATCATATGAACGAACGGAGCCGATAATGGACCACGCTCATTGCGCGCATCAACATGGTGACACCGCGGCAGCTGACGACGGACGATACGACGCCGTTCCAGCGGACTATGAAGGCCCGGTTTACACCTGCCCGATGCACCCCCAGGTTCGCCAACCCAAAATGGGTTCGTGTCCGCTTTGCGGCATGGGGCTCGAACTTGAATCGGCCGCTATGGTCGAAGAGGGCCCCAACCCCGAACTCGTCGACTTTACCAGAAGGTTCTGGATCGGCGCGGTGCTCACACTCCCACTGCTGGTGCTCACAATGGGGCCATTTCTGGGCTGGCCAGGAGTGCGCGACATTCTGGGCGAGCGCGCCACCTTGTGGACCGAATTCGTCTTGGGAACCCCTGTTGTTCTGTGGTGCGGATGGCCGTTTCTTGAACGGGGTTGGAACTCGTTCAGGACTTGGAACCTCAACATGTTCTCGCTCATCGCGATGGGCGTCAGCGCGGCTTGGATATTCAGTGTTGCAGCGATTGTTGCTCCCGATATTTTTCCCGACGGCTTTCGCGATGCCGAAGGCCACGTGGGTGTCTATTTCGAAGCGGCAGCGGTCATCGTAACTCTGGTCCTGCTAGGCCAGGTGATGGAGCTGCGTGCCCGTGAAGGCACCGGCAAAGCCATTCGTGCGCTGCTCGATCTCGCTGCTAAGACAGCCCGTGTGATCAGGGACAATGGCACCGAGGATGAAATCCCGCTCGAAGAGGTCGTTGTCGGCGACAGGATCAGAGTGAGACCGGGCGACAAAGTCCCGGTCGATGGCGTGGTTCTCAAGGGGCGCTCATCAATCGATGAAAGCATGATTACCGGCGAGCCCGTTCCGGTGGAGAAAGTCGAAGGGGACGGCGTCACAGGTGCAACAATCAATGGTACGGGCAGTCTCGTGATCGAGGCTAAGCGCGTCGGCTCCGATACGATGCTTGCACAGATCGTCGATATGGTCGCCGCCGCTCAGCGCTCGCGCGCACCAATTCAGAAATACGCCGATAAGGTCGCTGGACTGTTCGTTCCGGCAGTCATTGCGATTGCCAACCTCGCCTTCATCGCTTGGGCTGTCTGGGGACCGCAGCCTGCCTTGGCCTACGCGCTGGTAGCAGCTGTTGCCGTTCTGATCATTGCCTGCCCGTGCGCTCTTGGTCTTGCAACACCGATGTCGATCATGACTGCAACCGGCCGAGGCGCTCAGGTCGGAGTGCTCATCAAGAACGCCGAAGCGCTCGAGCGCTTCGAAACCATCGACACGCTGATTGTCGACAAGACCGGCACGCTCACCGAAGGAAAGCCCAGACTGGTTGCTGTCACCGCCGAGCCAGGGTTTGAACAAACGGAGCTGTTGCGCTTGGCGGCCTCGCTCGAACGCGGGTCCGAGCATCCGCTTGCAGAAGCGATCGTCCGCGGAGCCGAAGAGCGCGGTCTCGAGCTTGCAAGCGCGGAGGATTTCGAAGCGATTACCGGCAAGGGCGTGATTGGCCGCGTGGCCGACAAATCGGTTGCGCTCGGCAACCTCGCACTCATCACCGATATGGGCCTTGATGGCAGATCGCTGAGCGAACAAGCCAATGTCCGGCGCGATGACGGTGAAACCGTGATGTTCGTGGTCGTTGGCGGCCAGATCGCAGGGCTCGTTGCCGTTGCCGATCCGATCAAGGAATCAACCCCGGATGCGATCCGTTCGCTTCATGAACTCGGTCTCACGATCATCATGGCTACAGGCGACAATGAACGCACCGCACAAGCGGTCGCGGCCCGTCTCGGTATCGATGAGGTAAGAGCAGGCGTATTGCCCGAGGATAAGGCCAAGCTCATCCGCGATTTGCAAATGAAAGGCACCAAGGTTGCGATGGCAGGAGACGGGGTCAACGACGCGCCGGCGCTTGCGCAAGCCGATGTCGGCATCGCGATGGGCACCGGAGCCGATGTTGCGATCGAGAGTGCGGGTATTACCCTGGTGAGGGGCAATCTCGACGGCATTGTGCGCGCGCGCAGGCTCGCGCAGGTTACGATGCGGAACATTCGCCAAAACCTGTTCTTTGCATTGATTTATAATGCTTTAGGCGTGCCGATCGCCGCAGGTTTGCTCTATCCTTTCTTTGGCATCCTGATCAGCCCGATGTTCGCGGCCTTTGCGATGAGCGCATCCTCGATCTCAGTGGTGGTCAATTCGCTTCGCCTGCGCGGCGCAAAGCTCTGACCAGCATGGGGCAGCATTGCGCAGTCACACCTGTGGCCAATGTGGTGAATATCCAGCCCTGATAAGCGAGTCTTTATCCAGAAGATATTGATTGCTCGAAAATTTCTTGAGGGATGCGATCGAAATATTCGTACCGAGTCTTGAAACCTTCGCCCGCCTTGAGGCCAATCACGGGGACTGTTTTGCAAACGTACGAGCACGACGACCAGACGAGCGGCACTCGCTCAATAAGCCTTCTTGGCGGTGTCGCGATGGGCACGGGCGTGATGATTGGCGCCGGTATCTTTGCCCTGACGGGCCAGATCGCGGAACTGGCCGGGCCGCTCTTCCCTCTATCATTCATCGCCGGCGCGCTTGTCACGTCGCTTGCCGCATACAGCTACATCAAGATGTCGAACCGCTGGCCTTCATCCGGCGGCATCGCGATGATCCTCCAAAAGGCGTACGGCCCCGGCGTTGTTGCCGCATCGGCCTCGCTCCTAATGGCGCTGTCGATGGTTATCAACGAAAGCCTCGTCGCTCGCACTTTCGCCACTTATGCTCTGCGGCCGTTCGAGTTGGAACAAAACGGTTTGCTGGTTTCAGTCCTGGCGCTGGGGCTGATCGTCTTCGCCTACCTTGTGAACGCCGCTGGAAATCGATCCGTCAGCGGGTTCTCCTTGGTCATGTCAGCTATCAAGATCGGCGGGATCGCCGTGTTTGCTATAGCTGCAATCTGGGTCAGCGGCTTTGCCTCGGGCGCGTTCAGCGAACCTGCCACGACGTCTAGCGGCGAGGCTCTGTTAGCTTCGGTAGCGTTCTCGATCCTGGCGTTTAAGGGGTTCACCACGATAACCAATAGCGGGGGCGAGATTGTCGATCCCCACCGCAATGTCGGCCGCACGATAATGATTTCGATCGCGGTTTGCGTCGTTGTCTATTTGCTGGTCGCGGTTGCTGTAGGCTCAAGTCTCTCGATCGCCCAGATCGTGGAGGCGCGTGACTATTCGCTCGCTGCTGCTGCAGAACCCGCGTTGGGAGACCTCGGCTTTTACTTCACCGTCGCAATCGCGATCACCGCTACGGCTTCTGGTGTCATCGCCAGCGTTTTCGCCGTGTCACGAATGCTGACCATGTTGACCGAGATGGAGATGATCCCGCATAGCCATTTCGGAATGAGTGGCGGCATACGCAGCCATATGCTTGTCTATACGGTGGTCGTTGCAGGCGCTCTTGCGGTGCTCTTCGACCTCTCTCGCATCGCCGCCTTGGGCGCCTTCTTCTACCTTGTAATGGACATGCTCGTGCACTGGGGGGTGTTTCGAAACCTGCGTGAGGAAATCGGCGCGCGCGCATCCATTCTGTTGGCCGCGCTCGCAGCAGACGCGGTGGTTTTAAGCGCATTCACATGGGTCAAACTGAAAAGCGATCCGGCGATCGTCCTCTATGCCGTTCTTGGAATTGGCGCTGTGTTCATCGCCGAGTGGTTCTACCTCGCGCGTAGATCGTCGCAGGCGCAAGATTCCTAACCCAAGATCTCTGTTGAGGAAAGGTGGCGGCCACTCAACCGCGGCCGAGACCATGAGGAAAGTTTCATCAATTTTGAAACTTCTTCGGACGGTTTGGGTAAGAATCCACAACGTCGGAATGAATGAAACGAGGCCTAAATGACCACGAAAACTGCAAAAGTTTACCGGATGGTGATGGACGATCACACCTGTCCCTATGGAATCAAGACGGTCGATCTTCTCAAGCGCCAGGGCTTCGAAGTCGAAGACCATCACTTGACGAGCAGGGACGAGACCGATGCTTTCAAGGAAAAGCATCAGGTCGAAACCACACCGCAAACCTTCATCAACGGAGATCGGATCGGCGGCTATGACGACGTGCGCGAACACTTCGGGAAAAGCCGCTCGCAGCCCGAAGAAGGCGAGACAAGTTATCAGCCTGTAGTGGCGATTTTTGCGGTCGCACTGCTGCTGGGGCTTGGCCTAAGCTGGTCGTTCTTCGAAACGCCTTTCACTGTCCGTGCAGCCGAGTGGTTCGTCAGCCTTTCTATGACGCTGCTCGCGCTTCAAAAGCTGCAGGATGTTCGCAGCTTCTCCACGATGTTCCTGAACTACGACCTGCTCGCCCAAAGGTGGGTGCCCTATTCCTTTATCTATCCCTTCGGCGAGGCAGCCGCCGGAATTTTGATGACTGCGGGCGCCTTGACGTGGCTTTCGGCACCGCTCGCGCTCTTCATCGGGACGGTCGGCGCAGTGAGTGTCTTCAAGGCTGTCTATATCGATAAACGTGAATTGAAATGTGCCTGTGTTGGTGGCGGGAGCAACGTGCCGCTCGGTTTCGTCTCGCTGACCGAGAACCTGTTCATGATTGGTATGGGCCTTTGGATGGGCTTCAAGGCCTTTGCATGATTGGCGCCCTGCTTCTCTCGGTTGCCCTCTTCTTGTTGGCGATTGCCTCACACTTAACGACGCTTGGTGCCGCGCACAGACTTGTCGATAGGCGAACCGATCTCTCTGCGAAGATGGCGGTTTCGCTCATGGTGCTGTTCTCGCACCTCCTGGTTGCGGCCTTGTTCGGTTTTGGGTTCTGGTTCGGCACCGCGTGGGGGCTGGGTAGCTTCGACACACCGGACGCCATGACCTGGATGGACTACTTCTATTTCTCCCTCATCAACGTGACCACGCTCGGATTGGGAGACATTTATCCCACCGATCACCTGAGGGTGATCGCTGGAATCGAGGCCCTGACAGGCTTCGCTTTGATTAGCTGCTCGGCCCAATTGTTCTGGAAGATGATGACACAAGGAGAAACACAATGACCGATAAATCGCACTCCTCTCACGAGGGTGGAGGAGGCAATTACTGGCGTTTCATGGCCATGGTCGCGACATCGACCGCGATCATGTTTTTGCTGATGTATTCGAACACCTTTGACGCCGACGATCTGTTCTGGAGCGAAACGCGCTTTTGGATGACGTTCGTGATGGGCGGCATGATGATGATCGTCATGCTCCTCTTCATGTGGGGCATGTACAAGGATCGCACCAAGAACTTCATCATCGTTGGCGTCGGCGCGCTCACCATGGCACTCGCTCTCTGGCTTGTTCGCAGTCAGACGACGGTCGACGACACGGAATACATGGCGGCCATGATCCCGCACCACTCCATCGCGATCATGACCAGCGAGCGAGCAAGCCTCAAAGATCCCCGTGTGCGCGAACTCGCGAAAGCGATCATCGTCGCGCAGCGCCGGGAGATCGCTGAGATGAAATACCTTATCGACGACATCGAACAAAACGGTCCGCGGACCGAAGAACGTTTGCCTGAGGAGATCCAGCAATGAGAAGCGCCGCTATCCTAACCCTGGCGACCCTTGGCCTCGCTGCGTGCAACACAAACACCGCCCCCGGCAACGACCGCGAGGCACATCTCGATCCGCCCGTGCAAGCAGCTCCCATTGAAGATGCAAGCACCGCGCTTGCCAATCTCAGCCCTGGGCTGATGCTTCCTGAAACCATGACTGATGCCGATCTGGCAGCCCTCGATGCAGAAGGCGATTGCCAATTCCGGCTCACCGAGGTCGCCTATCCCTCATTCGTGTATGACAGCGAAGGGCAAGGAGCGATGAAGATCAACGGTCGGCTCATCCCGGTCTCCAGAGATGAACAAGGGAACTATTCGAATGGCGAGCTTCGGGTGACCACCCGCTTGCTGGATGATGAAGGCACAGCTGGGCTCCGTATGCAGGAAATGATCGTCGTCGCGCCTCGTGCTTCTGATGAGTTTGGTTTCTGGGGCTATACTACTTGCGGGACGGAAGGTGCATGAAACCGCGAGCGCTGATCATGATCGCGCGGCCTGATGTCGCGTTAGCGACAGGCTCTCATGAGATCGCTGAAGGCGGTCCCTGCCTCCTTTCTTGCAGAGAAGAGACAGGGCGGCTTGTGAAACCAGAGCTTAGCATTTAGCGTAAAGACCAAGCATGGCTTTGTATCGAACCTTTCTGACGTTGTTCCTCTGTTTTGGCTTGATCTTCCAAGGGTCAGCGACAGCAGCTGCGATGCCTCAGACAGAGCCGATGCTGGCTTCTGATTGCGCTCAGATGATGCACCACTCGGAAAAAGGTGAGGCCGCTCATCACCATGGCGATGATACTGACGCCCCGTGTGAGAACATGTCGGTTGATTGCTTGCTGGCCATGAATGCGGTTTCTGCTGTTTGGGTGGGGAGCGATGCGCCTTCGCATGTTGTTAAGCCATTTTCCGACGGCCCTGTGTATTTGTCGAACATTACCTCACCTCTGCTCAGTCGCGCTTCTGCGCCCGATTACCCCCCTCCACGAATCTGACTTGATTGAATAACCTGAAGGCGAATTGCCCCTTCTGATTGCGCGGTCTCAGCGCTGCAATGCACCGTCATTGCCGCCGGACCTCGGCACGCACATCAAGTGAGATTTTTCCATGAAACGGTCCATAGGCGGTATCCTTGCCGCCGCCCTGATGCCAGCGCAGGTGGTGCTTGCGCAGCCAATTGGCTATGAAGAAGCCTTGCGAGCAGCGCGCGAAGATCAGCCGCTGCTCCAGGCCGCGCAATTGCGTATCGACGGCACGCGAGATGCCTCGGAAGCCGCAGATGAACTGCCCGATCCTGTGCTGCGTGGCGGGATTGCAAACTTGCCAATTACAGGGCCAGTAGCGTTCGAGTTTGATCGCCAGCTTCCAACGCAGATTGCTGTTGGCATTGAGCAATCAATCCCGAACCTGGCCCGGCGCAGAGCCCGTCGAGACGTAGCGGAGTCAGATGTAGCGCTCGCGCAAATGCGATTTGGGGTTGCGCAGCAGCGGATCGATATCGCCACGTCAACTGCCTGGATCGACCTGTATTATGCGGAGGAAAAACTCGCCTTCGCGCATACGGCTCTCAGCGATCTGCGCAGGCTTCAGCCGGTGGCGAACAGCGCCGTCGCTTCGGGATCGGCTCGTCCGGCCGAAAGCCTCGCCATTCGCCGAGAGCTTCTGGTCATCGAAGATGCGATCACAAGAATTGAAGCCGAGAGAGATGCCGCACGTGCCATGCTCTCGAGCTACATTCACACAGACGATCCCACTATCTCGGGAAATGCACCAGCGGCTGATGTCGACCAAGAAAGCCTCGAGCAAGCACTGGATCTCAACCCAGTCATTCGTCTTGCCGATGCCGCCACCGGACGCGCGCAAGCAAACGCGGACATGGCGCGCGCTGACTTGCGCCCCGACTTTGGAGTGAGCGTGAATTATGGGCGACGCGATCCAGCCTTCGGTGACGCCTTCTCTGTCATGGGATCGGTTACTCTGCCCATCTTCACCGATCGACGTCAAAAGCCGCGCATTCGTGCCGCCGAAGCAGAAGCCGCTGCAGCGCAGGCAGAGCGCGATGATCGTTTGCGGGCTCTGCGGGTGCAATTCGAATCCGATCTCGCATCGTGGCGCAGTGCAAAGCGCCAATGGGAACGTGCGCGCGATGAATTGCTTCCGCTGGCCCGGCAACGGGTCGAACTGGAAACGGCAAGTTTTGCTGCCGGTAACGCAGACCTGATCGATGTGATTGCGGCAAAGGCGGACCTGGCCTTGCTCGATCTTGAAATTTTCGAACGCGAGGCCGCCACGGTGGAATGGGCCGAGATGCTTCGCTTGACCTATGGGGAGCAACAGCCATGAGCGATGCGGTCAACAGCTCGGGTCTCTCGAAACGGACCTACGCAATCATCGCAGCCGTCGCGCTTGTCAGCCTCGGTGCGGGATATGCGCTTTCGCTCGTAGTCGGTGACAGCGAGGGTGGGATGTCTGGTTCCGCTGAGGCAGAGTGCGAGGACGTGCTCTATTGGTACGATCCGATGGTGCCTGGCCAGCGCTTTGACGAACCCGGCAAATCCCCCTTCATGGATATGATGCTGGTGCCCAAATGCGCCGGAGAAGCTGCGGAAGCCGGAGTCCAGATTGACCCGGGGCTGGTCCAGAACTTCGGCATTCGCACATCGGCAGCCGAATTCGGAGTCCTCGAGCCTGAAATCACCGTAACAGGTGTGTTGGCCTACAACAGCCGCAATGTTGCCATCGTTCAGCCGCGAGCGGGGGGCTATGTTCAACGGACCTATGGCCTTGCGCAGGACGATGTCGTCGGACGCGGCGCCCCGATCGTCGATATTCTGGTCCCTGACTGGGGCGGCGCGCAGCGCGAGTACCTCGCCGTACTCGATACCGGAGATCAGACGCTCGGCGATGCCATGCGGCAGCGCATGCGATTGCTCGGAATGACAAACGCGATGATCGCGTCCGTCGAACGCACGCGCCGCGTCCAGAACACGTTCACTGTCACCGCGCCTGCGGGCGGCGCTGTAACCATGCTCGGCGTGCGCCCAGGCATGACGGTGATGGAAGGTCAGACACTTGCAGAGATCACAGGCTTCTCGCCAATCTGGCTTGAAGCTTCGGTTCCTGAAACCCAGGCCGCAAGTGTTCGGCAGGGTCAGTCGATCAGTGCGGCGCTGGCAGCGTTTCCGGATGAGCGGTTTGCAGGCCGGATTGTCGCGATCCTTCCGAGCGCCGATGCTGCGAGCCGAACGATCACCGTCAGGGCCGAGCTCTCGAACCCGCGCGGAAGATTGAAACCGGGCATGTTTGCGCAAGTGTCGCTTTCACCCGACACACGGCGAGCCTTGCTGGTCCCGTCCGAGGCCGTCATCCGGACTGGCCGCCGCAATCTCGTGATGCTCAAGCAGGATGAAGGTGCCTTCCTTCCCGCCGAGGTAGAAATCGGACGCGAGGCGAATGGCAGGACCGAGATTCTGAAAGGGCTCGCCGAAGGCGAGCAGGTTGTCACCTCGGGGCAGTTCCTGATCGATTCTGAAGCAAGCCTCGCAGGGATTGATATCCGGTCGATCGACGGAACCATGAGCATGGCGGCCGACGGCCCGGCAAAGATGAAAACCTACACCGCCACGGGAAGCGTCACGAAGATCGCGGGCGCTTCGATCACTCTCAATCACGCGCCGGTTCTCGAGCTCGAATGGCCAAGCATGGTGATGCCCTTTGCCCTAGCCGACGCCTCTCTGGTCGAGGGTCTCGAACCGGGCGATGATGTCCAATTCACCTTCTCGCAGCATGACACCGGTCCGCGGATCGAATCCATCCGGAAGGTCGATCAATGATCGCGCGGATAATCGATGCATCGATTGCCAACCGGTTCTTCATCGTTCTGGCGGCTATCGCGGTCACACTCGGCGGTTTCTGGGCGGTCCGCGCAACGCCTGTCGATGCGATCCCCGATCTGTCCGACGTGCAGGTCGTGGTGCGCTCGAATTATCCGGGTCAGGCTCCGCGCATCGTCGAGGATCAGGTCACGTACCCTCTAGCAACCACGATGCTCTCGGTGCCGGGCGCTGAGACAGTGCGCGGCTATTCGATGTTCGGCGACAGCTTCGTCTATGTGATTTTCGAGGACGGGACTGACCTCTACTGGGCACGCTCGCGCGTGCTCGAATATCTCAACCAGGTGCAAAATGAGCTGCCTGAAGGTGTGACCAGCTCGCTGGGGCCGGACGCAACGGGCGTGGGCTGGATATACGAATATGCTCTCGTCGACCGAACGGGGAACAGCGATCTCGCCGACCTTCGCAGCCTTCAGGACTGGTTCCTTCGCTATGAGCTCCAGACCATTCCCGGCATCGCTGAGGTCGCCAGCGTCGGCGGTATGGTCAAGCAATACCAGGTCGTGCTGGAACCCTATCGGATGGCTTCGCTCGGCGTCACCCACAGCGATGTCGTGCGCGCGATCCAGGCGTCCAATCAGGAGGCCGGCGGCTCGGTTGTCGAAATGGGTGAGGCGGAATTCATGGTCCGCGCCTCGGGCTATCTCACGTCCCTCGAAGACTTCAGGCAAATCCCGCTCAAATCGGTCGGGAACGGTATCCCTGTCACCTTATCCGATGTCGCCACGATCCAGCTTGGCCCAGAAATGCGGCGCGGCATTGCCGAACTCAACGGTGAAGGCGAGGTCGCAGGCGGCATCGTCGTCCTCAGGCAAGGCGAGGATGCACGCGCTACCATCGCAGCAGTTGAAGAGAGGCTGGAAGTACTCAAGCCCAGTCTTCCCGAAGGGGTCGAGATTGTCACGACCTATGATCGATCGAAGCTCATCGACGCCTCGATCGACAATTTGACCGGCAAACTCATCGCCGAATTCATAATCGTCGCGATCGTCTGCGCTCTGTTCCTGTGGCACGTCAGATCCGCGTTTGTCGCCATCGTAACGCTCCCGCTAGGGGTTTTGGCCGCCTTCATTGTAATGCGTTTCCAAGGCGTGGATGCCAACATCATGTCCCTTGGCGGGATTGCCATCGCCATTGGCGCGATGGTCGATGCGGCCATCGTCATGATTGAGAACGCGCACAAGCATATCGAGCATTGGGAAGAGGATCACCCGGATGAAGAGCTGTCCGATAACGAGCGCTGGAAGCTGATCGCCGAAGCCTCGAAAGAGGTGGGGCCAGCGCTCTTCTTCAGCCTTCTGATCATAACCCTCTCGTTCCTGCCGGTGTTCACACTGCAGGCTCAGGAGGGGCGCCTCTTTTCGCCGCTGGCGTTCACCAAGACCTATGCCATGGCAGCGGCGGCGATCCTGTCGGTAACCCTCGTGCCCGTCCTGATGGGCTGGCTCATTCGCGGGAAAATCCCCAAGGAGGATACCAATCTCCTCAACCGTGCTCTGACCAAGGTCTATCGGCCGGGTCTCGATTGGGTGCTCAGCCGGCCCAAGACCACTCTGGTCGTGGCAGGGCTCGTGTTCCTTACAACGCTGGTCCCGTTCACCCGTCTTGGCGGTGAATTCCTGCCACCGCTCGACGAGGGCGACTTGCTCTACATGCCGAGCGCGCTGCCCGGCCTGTCACCGGGTGAGGCCTCGGCCTTGCTTCAGCGGACCGATCGGTTGATCAAATCCGTTCCCGAAGTCGAGACCGTGTTCGGGAAGGCAGGGCGTGCGGACACCGCGACCGATCCGGCGCCGCTCACGATGTTCGAGACGACTATCCGTTTCAAACCTCGCGAAGAGTGGCGGCCCGGAATGACGCCGGAGAAGCTCGTCGAAGAGCTGGACCAGGCTGTGCAGGTGCCAGGCCTCGCCAATGTGTGGGTTCCGCCGATCCGTAACCGCATCGATATGCTGGCGACCGGTATCAAGAGCCCGATCGGGGTAAAAGTGTCCGGTGAAGACCTCGCCGAGATCGAGCGCGTGGCGTTGCAGGTCGAGAACGTCGCGAAACAGGTTCCCGGCGTCAGTTCCGCCTTGGCAGAGCGTCTTTCGGGAGGCCGCTATGTCGATGTGGACATCGACCGGGTCGCCGCAGCGCGTTTCGGGCTGAATATCGCCGATGTTCAGCAGATCGTGTCGGGTGCGATTGGCGGCGCGAATATCGGGCGGACCGTCGAAGGGCTGGCGCGATATCCGATCAATGTGCGCTATCCGCGCGAGATCCGCGACAGCATCGGTGAACTGCGCGCGCTTCCTTTGCTTACTCCGTCCGGGCAGCAGATTACTCTGGGTACAGTTGCGCAGGTGAGCGTCAGCGATGGCCCACCGATGCTCAAGAACGAGCAAGGACGTCTGATCAGCGTGGTCTATGTCGACACACGGGGACGTGACCTCAGTTCTGTCGTAAGCGACCTTCAGGCAGCGGTGTCGGAGGGCGTCGATCTGCCTGCGGGCGTAAGCATCTCTTATGCGGGGCAGTTTGAGTATCTCACTCGCGCCAATGAACGGTTGCAGGTCGTCATTCCCGCAACGCTCGGCATCATTTTCGTCCTGCTCTATTTGATCTTCCGACGGTTCGACGAAGCGCTGCTTGTCATGGGCACGCTGCCCTTCGCCCTTACCGGCGGGTTCTGGCTGCTCTACCTGATGGGCTACAACCAGTCGGTCGCCACGTCGGTGGGTTTCATTGCCCTCGCCGGCGTGTCGGCCGAGTTCGGCGTTATCATGCTGATCTATCTCAAGTCTGCGCTTGCCAAGGGCCGAGGCGAACTCGATGCGGAAGACGTGGGCGAAGCCATCAGGGAAGGCGCGCTGCTACGCGTCCGCCCCAAGGCGATGACGGTGGCCGTCATACTCGCCGGTCTCTTCCCGATCCTGATTGGAACCGGAGCGGGATCGGAGGTCATGAGCCGCATAGCCGCGCCGATGGTCGGCGGCATGATCACCGCCCCGCTGCTGTCCATGTTCGTTATTCCCGCCGCATACCTCTTGATGCGGCGCCCCCGGCCCGAGCGGTCACCACAATCTGAAGGAGAAACTGAATGCGTACCTCAACCCTTATGATGCTGCTTGCTGCGCCCCTGGCCCTCGCTGCTTGCGATAGCGCGCAGGAAACAGAGACCATGGAAGACATGCCGATGGACGGGATGGCGATGGAAGGACACGACATGTCGGCGATGGATGCGGTTGATGGCGCAAAAACGGCCAGCGCTGTAGGAACCGTCACCGCCATCGATGCCGAGGCAGGCACCATCACCGTCGATCATGAACCCGTTGCAGAACTGGGCTGGCCGCAGATGGTCATGGCATTTGATGCCAGCGAGGAAGTGCGCGGCGACATCTCGGTTGGCGATGCGATCAAATTCACGGTCGAGGCGACCGATGAAGGCAACACGATCACCGCGATCACGAAGCAGTAAGCCTGCGAAACTTTTCGCACAAGAAAAGCGTCACCCTTGGCCGACCAACCACTGGCTCGGCCAAGGGTGCTTGTTTGGGATAGATTGTCGCAATTCCGATCGAAATAAGATCCGTATCGCGGCTCGATATGGCAATCGCACATGTTGCCTGATTTTTGTGAAACCGGAATTATCCGGATAATGTGCGCGTTATACGAGGCTAAACTTAGCCATGGCTTGATGCGTCAGCTCGATAGAGGAGCAAGCCCAGTCCAGACGCTTTCAAGACCTTTTGATACGAGCGATCCAGTCGTTGACTTCGGACTCCACCCAGACGGTGCAGCGAGACCCGAGCGACCTCGATTGCGGAAACCGCCCTTCCCTCATTCTCTGGTAGATAGCTGTGCGCCTGAGGCCTACGCGCTCCATGACTTCAGGAAGGCGCAACAGCCGCTCTGATGGCTCCGCAACATAGTCAACGGCGTTCGCCGGACCGCCCGAGAGTGGAGTTTCCGGTTTAGTCATCGACCCTCCCGTTGACGTTCTCGATATAGAGTGCGTCTCTTCGTTCGAGATCATCAATGTGATCGGAGAGGAGGCGTGCGAGCCTTTGCGCTGTTCCCTTCGCCCAGCGTGGCCGCACTTCCTGCAGCCTTGAGCCGAGTTCGCAGGTCAAGGCGACGGGTAGTCCGGTAAAGAATGCGCCGAGGAAGTCGCCGACCTCGGTATCGATCCACTGGATCGCCTGGTCCGCGTCGGTCAGTATGAAAAGCGCAAGCGACAGCTTCGGATCGACCCCGCAGGCGTTCAATATGTGCGATGCTTCAGCAAGTGAGGCTGCCCGTTCGCCGGTCAGGATGCGGCGGAGCGCATCCTTATGGATTGATGTTTGACGGGCAATCTCGATGCGAGTCTTGCCGCTGTTCGAGACAGTGGCAGCCAGTAAGCTGGCGAGACCTTCATGCAGTTGTTTGCCTGCGGACTTGTCGGGACTGACCAATGGACCTTCCTAAGGATTGCTCAACTAAAGAGTCGCGCTAACCGAGCAGGAAGACTGTAGGAAAGTGAAAAGAACAAAGATAGAACTTATAGGATGAGGCGGATCGTCGCCGAATCTTGATTCGCGCAGAAGCCGGTCGTCAAAGCGCAATACCCGTCACCCGCGGCGCATATCTCGGTCATCGAGATGCAGGACCACGACCTGAGAGCGCAATTCGCAGCCGATCGCGGAAAATTGTCGCTTTTCGCCTGGTCATTGATCGGCCCAGTCACGATCGGAGTTTCCTACACCCTCCCTTTGGATCGAGGAAAGAACATACAGCGAACGCATCGCTGCCAATGTTTGAAACGGAGTTCCTCGATGACCAAAGCAAGCACCCTTCCGCAACACCACAAGAACAGCGTTCGCGCCCGCGACTACTTTCTTCCCGCTGCCATAGCTCTTGCCTGCGCCAGCGCAGCCTATGCCGGCGCGGATACGACCTTCGACCCTGCGCTGCAGAAATTTACCGACTTCCTCGAAGGCTCAGGCGGCAAGATCATCACCGTCCTCAGCCTTGCCGGCGGCCTTATCGCGCTTGCTTCAGGCCGTTTCGCGCTCGGACAGGTAGCCGTGCCAGTGGGCGTCGGCATCGGTGTCGGCACCGGCGTTCCGATCGTCACCTCGGTCGTGACCGCGACCATCTGATCGCAGGTCTCGACAGGAGGGCGGCATGGCCAACACATACCTCGTTCCACGGCGGCTCGACGATCCAGAACTGATCGGCTTCTGGACCATCGACGAGTTTGCGGGACTTCTTGTCCCGTTCGCCTGGGGCATCCTGGCACAGCACATCATCATCGGCACGGTCCTTTCTGGAATTACCTGGTTTGCCCTTCGAAAGGCGAAGGCGTCAGGTGCAGGGTCGAAACTGGTGCACGCTGCCTACTGGTATCTGCCGGGGAGCTTCCTCGGTTTGAAAGCCACGCCGCCCTCCCATTGCCGCCTGCTCGCAGGCTGAGGGAGGACATCCATGAACCACGAATTCGCCTACGAGGAAGCGCAGCGACATTTGAAGCAGCGCAATCGCTTTGCGGCGCTTGCCGGTGTGCTCGGTCTCACCACCGTGCTCGCAGTCGGCGCGGCGGCAACGCGCGACGAAACGCTCGTGCTTGTTCCAGTCACGTCCGAGCGGATCGCGCTCAGCAGCGGCGGCATCGAAACGCACTATCTCGAGCTCGTCACCCGCGACACCGCGCTGATGCTCCTCAACCGCGCGCCGGAAAGTCTCGACTACTGGATGGAGCAAATCCTGAAGGTGGCCGATCCGGCCTCGCGCGGCCACCTCAAGGCCGAGCTCGTCAAGATTGTCGACGAACAACGAGGCTCGGATATCAGCCAAGCCTTCGTCATCGCCTCGATGCGCGTCGATACAAAGGCGCTGACCTCCACTGTCACTGGCACGCTCAAGACCTTCGTCGGAGCACAGGTCATCGCGAGCCAGGAGCGCAGCTTCGAATTCACCTGGAACCGCCGCGGTCTCAGTCTCGGCCTCTCGGGTTTCCGCCAGCTTCCCAACACCACCGAGGAGGTAGACCTATGAGTCTCCTTGCCCGTCCCTTCCCGGCCGCACTGACCAGCGTCGCCCTCGCCGCACTGACTTTCGCATCTGCTACGCCAGCCCAGGCGGACCAGTTCTTCGAGGCCGCCGATGGCGCAACGATCGACTGCGTCCTGGCGCGCGGTGCGCTCACCCGCATCGCGCTCGTCGAAGACGGCTTCGCCAATGTGTCCAAGATGGCGAGCGGCTTTCCCTACAACGATTTCGAAGTCACCCACGAGCCGGTGCGCGGTGACATCTATGTCTCGGTGCCGCCGCAATATGCGAGCGTCCGAGTCAGCTTCTTCGCGACCAGCAGCGCGGGCCATGTGTACAAGTTTGCCTGCCGCGTCGAGGGTGAGGAAGCGAGCCAGCTCTTCGTCACCAATCCGGCCCTTGCCAAGTCCGAGGCCGCCGACTGGGAAGAAGGCTCACCGAGCCGCGATGACGCCACGCTTCGCCTGATCGAGGCCATGGCGAATGACGCGGTGCTGCCCGGGTTTCGCGCACGGGCTGCACTTTCACGACCGCGCCGGACGGGCAGTCTCGAGGTCCAGCAAGTCGCCGAATACGAAGGCGCCGAGCTGACTGGCCAGGCATTCACCCTGCGCAACCTCGGTTCCGAACCCATCGATCTTGCCGGCGAGCGAGCGGCTCCTGCGGGCGCACTTGCCTTTGCCTATGGCCGCGACGCGCTTGCTCCCGGAGAGACGACACAAGCCTTCCTCGTCTTCGCCAAGGGAGGGCTCGAGTAATGGCCGACAACAGCTCGCATGGCTCAGGAGGCCAAAGCGCCAAAGACCAGGGCAACGCCAAGCGCGCGAAGCTCAACTCCGCGATCGCGCAGCGACAGAAGCTATTGCTCGGCGGAATTGGTGCAGTCGCTCTGATCGCCGGGTCGATGTTCATCTTCGGCGGCGAGGACGCGCAGGACGGCGAAGAGGGCGGTGCAACCACCATCGATACCGGCGGCCTCGTCAATCGCAATCTGTCACAGCGCGAGTTCGTTGCCACCTACGGCAACCGCCTCGACGCGCAGGGAAAGGCGATCAAGGATCTCCAGGAAAGCCAGCTTCCCAAGAGCGCGATCGAGCAGGAGCTCGAAACCCTGCGCGGCGAGAACGCGCGGATGCTGAGCGATGGCCAGGCGGCGATCGATGCAATCTCGGCGGAGAATGCGGTGCTGCGCAGCGAGCTCGAGACCGTCCGGGCCAATCCGCCCGTCGCACCGGTTGCTCCTGCCGATCCGCGTCAGGGCGGCACTTCACCTTCACCGCTCGACCCGACAACTCTGGGCGAGCCAAAAGCGAGCCTGCTGAGCTTCGATGGCGAGAAAGCGAAGGCTTCACCTGCGCGATCAAGCGACGGTTCGCCTCCACTGCTGCTCGAGGCAAGCCGGGACTACCTGCCGCCCAACAGCTATGCGCCTGCGACCGTGATCGTCGGCGTCGACGCATCGACCGGTGTCACCAGCCAAAGCAATCCGCTGCCCGTGGTGCTGCGCATCACCGGACCTGCACGCTCGGTGCTCAAGGGCAATCGGTTGCTTACCACCGATCTAACCGGCTGCCTGGTCAATGGCGCGGCACGCGGCGATCTTTCGGCCGAGAAGGTCTACGTCAAGCTCGTGCGCATGACCTGCGCGCAGCCGGGCGGTCGCTACGCGGTCAGCGAGGTCAAAGGGTTCATCGCCTTCGCCGGAAAGTCGGGCGTGCGCGGCCGCGTCGTCAGCCGCGAAGGCAGCCTCGTCAGCCAGGCGCTGCTCGCCGGGATCGTCGGCGGCTTCGGACGCGGTTTCTCGGCCAATGCCAACGGCGTCTTTGCAGGGCGTGTCGGCGAAGACGGGACGCGCGAAGCGCTCTCCCCCACCGACATTCTTGCGGGCGGCTTCGGCCAGGGCGCGGGCGAAGCGGCCGACACGGTCAGCAAATACCTCATCGAACGCGCAGAACAGTATCAACCCGTCGTCGAGATGCCGACCGGCATCGCAGTCGAGATCGTCTTCCTCGACGGCGTCCATGTCAGGAGCACTTCCCAATGAATTTCAACACCTTTCGGCCGGGTCTGAAGGCTCGCGCCGTTCACCTCTCGCTTGCCGCAGCCAGCGCTGCGGCCCTCCTTACCAGCGGCGTGGCGGTGGTCACCGCCATGCCGGCACAGGCCGCAATTGCGCGCGATGTCGCACAGGCATTGAAGCTTCGCCTGCCCAAGACGCCGATCGACGCGCTCGACTGCACGACATTCGCACCGTGGTGCGAAGTCGTCTCGGGCGAGAGCCTGTTCTATATCGACGAGGCGGCCCGCTATCTCTTCGTCGGGCGTCTCTACGACCTCGAAGAACGCCGCGATGTGACCGCAACACGGTTGCTCGAGCTCAATCCGGACCTGCTCGCTGCCGGAGCGGCACGGGCGGCAGGCCGCGCGGAGACGCATTCTCCTGACGCTCGAACCGCGCCCGCGAAAACCAGGGTGGACCTCTCAGGCCTGCCCAAGGATGGCGCGGTCGTCTGGGGCAACCGCAAGGGGCCGCGCCTCGTTGTCTTCTCCGATTTCCAGTGCGGTTACTGCCAGCGGCTGACGGGCGAACTCGAAAAGGCCGGCGTGCTGGTCGAGGAGCGCCCGATCTCGATCTTCGGCACTTCGAGCCGCCGCATGTCTGAAGGCGTGCTCTGCGCCAAGGATAAGGCAAAGGCACTCCATGCTGCTTATGCCGGGCGCGCGCCTTCGGTCCCGGCAAATTGCGACGTCGGCGAAGAACTCGATGCCAACGAAGCCTTCGCGCGTGCCAACGGATTTGCCGGTACGCCGGTCATCGTTCGCGCGAGCGACGGCGCAGTCCTCCACGGCTACCGCGATGCCGCAACGCTGCGAAAGTTTGCACACGCCAAGCCGGGAGGCCGCAAATGAGCGCGCGGCTTATCAAACTCGGCGTGCTGGCGGGGATTGCATTGGCGATCGGCGGCTGCACGACGCTCGGCGGCAACGTCAAAGGCGACTTCGCCTGCCGCGCGCCAGAAGGCAGCTGTGCCCCTACCTCCGCGATCGACGAGCAGGCGACGAAAGCCTTGCAACCGGAGGGCGCGAACGCACCTCGCTCGCTTCCCGCCAATGGTCGCACATTGCGTGTCGTCCTCGCCGCCTGGCGCGACGCGAACGGCCGCGAGCACGAAGCGCGCGTGGTGCATGTGCCCCTTGCAGAGAAACCTGCGTCGAACTGGCGAGCCCCGCTTTCTACCGGCGATGTTCTGCGCGCGCTTGGTCGTTTAAGCCAGAGCCAGACCGGTTCTGTCGACACCGGCGACGCAACTGGCGCCGCCACCGTTCCTTCTTCCCTCCCCCAGCAGCTTCCGGATGTCCTGGT
>FYBJ01000202.1_pt1 | contig 30750 bp, 31 predicted proteins | sample 1134611 | NCBI WGS metagenome assembly FYBJ01 (sample SAMEA104116008, study PRJEB20421) | marine metagenome | isolation source: marine
GTCTCAATACCAGATTACCATTCGACGCATTGATATAAAGCAACTCATTTGCCTGCCCTAAAGAAGCATCGCCGCTGGCACCATAGCCTCCCAGCGCATCGATTGATGAACCATTTATGCCTAAACCGTTTCCTGTAAATATTTGAGACATTTTTCAAATCCTGATTTTTTATTTTTACCAAAGCTTTTGGCTTTTCCATTAGGGTGCTTGCTGTCAAGGACACTGATTCTATGAGTGGATAAATGGCTTGTCAACATTCAAAGTTGTATCAATGAATTAGTTTTACTACGTTAAGTTGGCTTTGAGTTCTGTTGGATTTAAATTAATACTAATTTTTAGTCGGGATAATCGATCTCAATTCCAACATCAACAAAACCTAATTACTATTTACCCTCAATAACAACTCAACTGGCTCAGAGGCCCCACCGGGAATATTTTTTATTATTATTCGAAAAAAAATAAAACCCTCCACATCCTCGGGAACTTTATCAACGATGAGTTTATTATCTTCCAATCTTAACCAATAAGGATGCTCTGCACTTTCATCAAATTCAATTGTAAAAGGCGCATCTTCATACTCTGGATAAACATCTCGACTGGCAACGAAATCATGAAAAAAAGCTTGTCCGGGTTGAAGCCGAGGAAAAATAGGATTTTGTACTTTCAAACCTGGCTTTCTATCTGGATCAATTCCCACATGAAGCTTTATATCCCTTTTCTCCGAGTCGCCGCCCATCTTATTATTTGCATGTACAGTAATCGTATAATCACGCCCTGTTGCATCCAAAGGAACCATGCCGTTTAATATCGTTGGTTGATGACGCAAGACCTCTAACCATCGGGTATCACATTCCGAATTCGGACATTGAGTTTTTACTTCATCGATGACGACCCTCAAAGAACCATCCTTTTGCGGCGTGGGATCAATAATGTCGTTTTGCATGTTGTAGTAGATTTCCCCCCCAGCTGTTGAGTTCAGCTCCAGATTTTCTTTAATTACCGGTTTCATACTGGGGTTAGTTGCAATATGCAATTTTAGTTTTGCAGGAAGAGATTCTCCGCCGGTGTTGGAATGAGCCCTGATCGATATAGATATTTCACGACCTGCTAAATGTCCGTTAGTTTGCCCCGTAAGATGAGTACCATTTTCAATCCGAAGCCATTTATTCTCTTCTGTTTGAGTATTGGTATCAATTGTAAAAGTGACTTCATTACTGGCCATGAATGTTGCATTGTCCTTAAGTAATGAAAGCAAATTAAAATCGTAAAATTGGTTTGGGGTCACCGCGCTTAACGTTAAATTTTCCCTGAAAATGGGCGTATCTTTTGGGTTTTCAGTAATTTTAATCATGAAAGGACGCGGTTCAAGCGTTCTTGCTCTGTTTTTTGCATGTAGATAAAAATGAAATACACCCGTTTGATTTGCCGCGCCGCTAATATTGAGTGTTTCGGGATTAAACTTTAAACCTAACTCTTCCAGAGTCACTCCGTTTTCTGCTGCAGTAATTGAAGCTATGGGTTTATCGCCGGCAAGTACGTTTTCATCAAAATATCGGATCCTGTTTTTAAAATTAATTGTTAACAGCGTTTTAGCGACGACTTCCTGCTCGGGAATGATGTCCAGGTTAATGGGGTGAGGGATGACTTTAACGTAAAACTGTCGAGTTGTTCTTTTCGTATCTGAAGGTGACCAATGATGTTGGCCTTTACTCGATTTCCCCCCAAAAGAATAGGAAACAGCGCCCTGATAAACTGCATTCATCCTATTGCTGGGAAGAACCAGTTTAAAAGTACAATTGCCCAGCTTGCTTTCTCTCCAACCACCGCTCACAAGCGGAATATCACAGCTTGAAACATACTGTAATTTTCCATAAGGAACGGTCCAATAATGCCATTGCCCCATCCCTGTGTTGCCTGGGTTGTAACTCATATAAATCGGAATTTCAGCTGGAGGATCGTTATAATAAACATTAAAGATGGGATTCTTAGTGAAATCAAAACTGTTTATTTTAGGGTAATTATATGAATGCGCGAATTGCGTAAATCCAAAAACGACTAATCCAATAAGAAAGGACTTTAAATATTTTGAAAATTCCATGATGTCTCCGTTAAAACTTTTTGCCAGATTGTCCATACAATCCTTTATTCAGGCGGAATGCTATTCTGAAGAAAGTTTATTGTCAACTTTGGAATCGATAAAAATAATCACAAAATGAAATACCGTCTTGTAGTTAGAATAAAAAGAAAAGTAACTCCCCACGTCATCCCGAGCGAAGCGAGGGATCTCCCTGCAGCGGCACAATTTTTAAAGTAGCGTTCGATACAAATCAGTCCACTCAGGATTCAGTACATTAATCAGATCCTGCTTCTTTTTTCGTGACCATCCCTTGATTTGTTTTTCTCGTTCAATAGCTGTAATGATACTTCCATAAACTTCGTAATAAACCAGACGATCCACATTATATTTTTTCGTAAACCCTGCCACCAGTTTGTTCTTGTGCTCATAAACGCGGCGTATCAAATCATTGGTAACACCAGTATACAAAACATTATTGTGTTTATTGGCCAGAAGGTAAATGTATGATTCCGTACGCATGTACTATTCCTTGCTCTGTTGGACTGTTTTGTTCATTGTCTTTCATGCAGCTATTTGATCATAACCACATAATTTTGCAAGTGTTTTTTAAATTAATTTAGTATGTGCCACAGCAGGGAGATCCCTCGCTCCGTTCGGGATGACGTGAGGAGTTACAAAGAAAAATTAATGTGGTAATTTAGTGCTAAAATTTTTTTATCTTAATGTCTGCGAAAAAATCGTTTACAGCAATAGGAAAATAAACGATCTTTAAAACCAACTCACTGAACATGAAGAACAAAACAAAACCAACAAGAACACCAATAAATCAAGTATAAAACCCAAACTCAACGACCATGATCTAATTTTACCCATACCACTTGTTTTTTACCCGAAGTTTTGTTTTAATCCGCGTTAACCAACACACTGCCCATATAAAAACCAGTGTGAAAAGAACAGCCCGGAACCAGGATGGAACAAAGTGACTAGCGATTTAGCCGTATACCTTTCCAAGAGCATGTTATGGAATGCTTTAATCATTTCAGCCCCTGTTATTGCAACAGCGATGGCGGTTGGACTTATTGTCTCTTTATTACAGGTTATCACCCAAATTCAAGATTCAACCATTAGCTTTGTGCCTAAAATACTTGCTGTAATTGTTATGTTGATGCTCGCCGGTGAGTGGATGTTGCATTCGATGATGCAGTTTGCGCGGAACATGATTGTTAATATTCCAGGGTTACTTCAATGACGATTGAAACGAGTTGGATGATCACCGTCCTATTAGTCACAACGAGGCTTTCCGGATTATTATTGCTGACGCCATTGATTCCTGTTCGTCAGTTACCCATACATGTTCGTTTTTTCTTCTTAGTCAGTTTAAGCGCAGTCATCGTGAGTGGAATGGATTTGTCTTCTGATGCGGTATCCATTGAGTCAATCATACTTGCAGTAACAGCAGAAGCAATGAATGGTCTTATTTTATCGCTGAGCATTTATGCCGTTTTTGCAAGTTTCAGTCTGGCAGGTTTGCTAATAGATAGTCAAATGGGTCTAAATGCAACAACTATTTTGAATCCTCAGGCCAGAATACAGGAGCCTTTAACAGGGTACTTTTTAAATTTACTGGCTACTTCGATTTTCTTTGCAAGCGGCTGCCACCGATTACTCTTTAAAGGGATAGCCTATTCATTAAGAGCTCTCCCCCCCGGAAAACTTTTGTTATCCACGGGATTAACACCTGCCCTCACCCAATTCTCCGAGCTTTTTGTAATGGGACTGATGATTGCCTCGCCCGTAGTTTTTTGTTTATCAATGCTTGATATAGCCAGCGGTATCATTACGCGAAATATGCCGCAGGTGAGTGTTTACTTCATCACTCTGCCTGTAAAAATCATGCTGGGCCTGTTACTGATATACATGAGTTTATCACTGATAGCGCCGGTGTTGAGCAGGATGTTCGATGGAATTTTTAGCCACTGGCAAGGAGTTTTATCATGAGCCAGATGGAAAAAACAGAAAAAGCGACGCAATATAAATTAGAAAAGGCACGCCAACAAGGCCAGGTGGCCAAAAGCGTTGAATTCAATGCAGCAATGAGCCTGCTAACCTGCATGATAGTCCTCTCCGCCCTTTGGAAAACTGATTTATCGACTTTAAAGCACTTACTAAGAAACATACTGATCAGTAGTTCGCATTTTCATTTTACATTAAGTAATCTTAATGTTTTGTTCAAACATCTGTTAATCACTATTTGTTCACTGGCTTTACCTTTGGGCTTGTCGATTATCATTTCTATTGTCCTGAGCACCATTATCCAAACAGGTTTTGTCTGGTCAACGAAGCCCTTGATCCCGGATATGAAGCGGCTCAATTTCATTCAGGGGCTGAAGCGTTTTTTTTCAATTAAACTCCTCTTTGAAGGCGGTAAAACCAGTCTGAAATTTATCTGCTTCATGGCTGTTCTCACATTATCCTTCAACGTTAAATCAAACCAGTTTTTGATGTTAATCCATCAACATCCAAAAGCCTACCCTGGCTTAGTCATGGGGTTATTTTTTAAACTTGCAATGGAGATTTTCTTGCTGATCACTGCCATTGCCCTCATCGATATCCTTTTTAGTCGCTGGAAATACGCCAAAGATCAGCGTATGAGCAAACAGGAACTAAAAGATGAATATAAGCAGAGAGAAGGCGATCCAAAAATCAAAGCAAAAATCAAACAGTTGCAAAAGGAAATGAGAGCCCGTACTGCTTCACTCAAACAGGTAAGACATGCTGATGTCCTTATCACTAACCCTACCCACATTGCGATAGCACTGCAATTTAAACGTGGGGAAATGCCGGCACCTAAAGTGATTTGTAAGGTTCGAGGGGAAATGGCAATAGCGGCGAAAAAAGAAGCCCACCGTCACGGTGTAAAGATCATTGAAAATAAACCCTTTGCCCGTAGCCTGTACCAGGCTGTGAGCTTAGGTCAATTTATTGATGAGCAATTCTTCCCAGTTGCAGCAAGTATTTTCAACAAAATATATCAAGAACGCATGGAGGCTCAGCAATGATGAAAGAGCTGTTGGGTTCAAAAGCTGAAATGTTAATGATTGGGTTTGTAGTGAGTGTATTACTGATCCTCTTTACTCCCATCCCGGCAGGTCTGCTGGATATGCTGCTGATTATTAATTTCAGCTGGGCTCTGATGATGCTACTGTTGACCTTTTACATTGACAGACCGCTGAGCTTTTCAACATTTCCTTCGCTGTTACTGATTAGCACCCTTTTTCGTCTGGCATTAAATATCTCGGCAACACGGCTGATTCTTTCTGAAGCCAAAGCAGGCAGGGTTATTGAGGCCATGGGAAACTACGTCATCCATGGCAATTATGTAATGGGACTGGTGGTTTTTTTAATTCTGATTATTGTTCAATATATTGTTGTCACCAATGGCGCGCAAAGAGTAGCCGAAGTCGCCGCCCGTTTTACTCTGGATAGCTTACCCGGCAAACAAATGAGCATTGATGCAGATCTCAATATGGGGTTAATCAGTCAGGAAGAGGCTAAAAAAAGACGACAGGCATTAGAAAAAGAAACGAATTTCTATGGTGCAATGGATGGCGCAAGCAAATTTGTTAAGGGAGATGCCATAGCCGGAATACTCATTATTCTGGTTGATATTATTGGTGGTTTCGCTATTGGTCTTGCTCAAAAAGGAATGAGTTTAAGTCAATCCATTCAAACCTATACCCTACTGACGGTAGGTGATGGCCTGGTCACTCAAATCCCGGCCCTGATCATCTCAACTGCAACAGGTATTATTGTTACCAGAGCCGCAACGGATGCTCAATTAGGAACTGAAGTTGCGCGGCAGATAGCAGCTTATCCAAAGAGCTTATTCATGGTCTGTGCCGGCCTCGCAGGAATGTTATTTTTAAAAGGAATTCCAAGTTTTCCTATCCTGTTAATTTTATCCATCTTTAGCCTTGCCAGCTGGTTTGTTTTAAAAAACAAAAAACAGGAAAAAGAACAGGAGTCTCAGGTAGAACTGCCGGAGGAAGATAGCCTTTTTGAAGAAATGAAAATTAATCCTATTGAAATTACCTTTAGCGAAAACCTCTATGACCAGGTAAAAAAACGACAACCGGAATTGCTGGATGAAATTCAAAAAATTCGCAGAAATATTGCCCTGGAATTAGGAATGATTATACCGGCTGTTAAATTCAAAAAAGACAGTCATCTAAAAACCGATTTTTATCAAATTTGTATTCACGGTAATACTCAAGGTACAGGACTCCTGGAAATTGATAACAACCTTGCAATTAATAATCAGGACAGCAAAGTCAAACTAAAAGGAAAGGAGGTAAGGGATCCAACCTATGGCTTACCGGCAGTTTGGGTTCATGAAGATCAATTTGCAAAGGCAGCTGATGCCGGATACACCGTCATCCCCGGCCTGACTGTACTCATCACTCACTTAAGCGAAGTCATTAAAAATCAGGCGGCAGAATTGCTCAGCCGCATTGAAACGGAAGCTTTATTAAAACAGGCTCATTTAGTATCTCTCAGCGATGATCTTATTCCCCAACTGCTGTCGCTGACGCAGGTGCAAAGAATTTTACAGCAGTTATTAAATGAGCGTGTCAGCATTCGTGAACTCGATACAATTCTTGAGGTCCTGCTTGAGCATGCCAAACAGACTCAGAAAATTAATGAATTGACGGAATTTGTAAGACAACGGCTTGCCAAAACGATATGCCGTCAGTTAATGAATCAACAGAACAATTTATCCGTACTAACGCTTGGCAGCAAACTTGAACAACAAATCAATCAGTCAAGAAGTGAGGATCAGCTCTTTCTGGAACCAAGCATTACAGAGCAAATGCTCAAGTCGTTGATACAGCAAGTAGAGCAAATGTTGAAAGAAAACAAACGCCCCATTCTGCTGACTTCCCCAGGAATAAGACGAAACATTCGTCAACTGACCCAGCGGGTCATGCCGCATCTCAGCGTGTTATCAATGAATGAAATTCCAATGAATGTCAATGTAAGAGCTTTTGGAGTTGTTGAATGATCGACGCAATTAACAGCGCGCAACGCGCAATGAATCAAGGGCAACTTGAATTAGAATCTGTTTCTCAAAACATCAGTAACATTCATACCCCGGGTTTTAAAAGACAAATCACAATCAATGGCTCATTTGAAAATGCATTGTTAGCCGATAAACCTGCAATTGAAAAATCAATGACGCTGACTCATGTTCATCGCCAAGGAATGCTCGATAAAACAAATGGAACATTTGATTTTGCCATTAAAGGCGATGGCTTTTTTGTTGTTCAATTAAAAGACGGATATGCCTTTACCCGACGTGGTGATTTCCACCTCAACAAAAGTGGCGAACTGGTCACCTTTGATGGTCATCCGGTGATGGGTCAGGGGGGAAGCATTCGACTTGATAATGATCAGGTATCAATAAAAAGCGATGGCACTATTTATCAGGATGAACGAGCTGTCGGCAAATTATCCATCGTGCATTTCAAAAACCCCGAGCGACTCATTACCCTTGGCGGTGGATACTTTCAGGCCAAAGAAGCCGGAACAGAGTTAGAGTCAAACAACAGTCAAATCAAACAAGGATTTCTTGAGCAATCAAATGTCAAATCAGTTGATGAGATGACAGAAATGATGCGCATTTCACGTGAGTTTCAAACCTCGCAACGATTGATGCGGCAGGCAGATGAAATGATGGGCCAGGCAATCAATAATTTAGGAGAAGGATGATGAGTGATGCAATGAGTATTGCTGCCAGCGGCTTAAAAGCAGAAGAGTTTAATTTAACTAGAATCTCTAGTGATTTAGCCAACTTAAATACCAATAATTACAAAGCAACCAGGATACAGTTTGAGGATGTGCTTTATCAACAAATTAACGGCAAGGAATCCATCTTTTCACCCGTAAATGGCAGCAAGCTGGGTTTGGGAACAGCAGTCTTTAGCACCAGCAAGGACTTCAGCCCTGGCCCGTTAAAAGCCACGGCAAATCCACTGGATGTCGCTATTAATGGTCAAGGTTTTTTTCAAGTGATGACCAATGACGGCAATACTGCCTACACCCGATCGTCAAGCTTAAAGATTGATAAAGACCGTTATTTGTGTACCAGCGATGGCTTGCGCCTCTTCGATAACATCCAGATACCCGAAGGAATAGAAAAGCTGATTATCCAGAATAATGGCGATGTTGAGATACAAATGCCGGATGAACAAAATTCTGAAATTCTTGGCAACATTAAACTGGCAAAGTTTATGACCCCGGAGAATTTAAATCCCCTGGGTAATGGATTATACACAGAAACAGAAGCTTCAGGCCAAGCCATTATTGATACACCGGGACAAAGTGGACTGGGAAGCCTGTCACAGGGGCAGGTTGAAGCCTCGAACGTTGACATGGTCAATAGCCTGATGCAATTAACCATGGCTCAACGCATTTATCAAATCAACTCAAAAGCCTTACAGGTTGCTGACGAAATGGAAAAGGAAACCAATGAAATTCGTGGTTAAAAGCTTTATCCTGTTGCTGCTGTCATTACCTGTTTTTGCAAAAGTGACACTGCGTTTTAAGGCCAGCGTGTACACAACAGCCCATAGCCTGGCCGATGTCATTGACGTCACTGGCAAAATGCAATCTTGCGAGATCAATAAAATAAGACTGGGTGGAAAAGCCATACCCGGAGAAGTCATTACAAAAGACAAAATCATTCAGCTTTTTCATCATCAGCCAGAATGCAAACATCTTGACATCCTGTGGCTGGGAAAAAGCAGTATTCCTGTTAAAAGCTTAGAGCGTTCAAGTTCGGCTGAGCTTATTAAAATGGCAAAAGAGAAATTAAGCATCAGTCTGCAAAAAAAATACAAACGATTTGAACTGAAAGCCATCAATACCCCACGACCAGGTGAGCATCAGGCCATGAGCTATCAGGCGCGTTTTATAGATAAGCCTTCGGCTATAGTCTGTGTCTGGCTTGAAAGTGGTCAAGAAGTTCGTCAGGTCTGGTTTAAAGTAAAAGCATGGTGTGATCAATGGGTCGCCAAGCGAGCACTGACAGCAAAAAGCAAAATTAAAAAGAAAGATTTTGTTTTAGAAGAACGAGAGTGTATTCATATCAAAGATGGCTTCAATAGACTCCCAAAAAACAAACAGTTGAAACAAAAAATAAGCGAGGGAAGTATCCTTTCGATAAAAAACATAGAACCGCTTGCTCTTGTGAGGCGCGGAGATATTGTAAAAATTCGAGTAAAGGAAGGCGCAATTGCACTTGATACGCAAGGGGTTGCCTTAAGCGATGGAACACTCTACCAAAAAATCAAAATCAAAAATCCACTTAGCAACCAAACATTCAGCGGCATTGTAACTGCTATCAGGAAAGTAGAGGTTTCCGAATGAAAAAATATATCAGCATTCTGCTAATGATCCTTTCACAACAGGCACTGGCCATTAATTTATATAGCGAAATAGACTATAGACCTTTGACCAGTGACCGAAGAGCCTCATTTCCGGGTGATTTATTAACGGTGCTGGTTATGGAAACATCCAATGCGGAATCAGCTGCCGACCTTTCCTCGAGCAAAGATATTTCCACTGGCCTATCCGGTTCCTATAATGGTCAAACAGCTGAGGTCAAATTCGGACTTAATGGCACAGGAAAAGCTGCTGCCAAAACAGGCCGTAACGGCAAAATAAAAGCAGCGCTCACGGTCAGTATCATTTCTGTTTTGCCGGATGGAAACTTTGCAGTCAGTGGTTCACAACGTATTGTAATCAATCATGAAGAACAGGTTATCACTTTGAAAGGTATTGTGCGGCGCGAAGATATCAGCGCGCAAAATACTATTCTTTCAACACGTCTTGCCAATGCAAAAATTATTTACAGCGGCATAGGTTCTGTTTCAAATTCACAGAATTACAACCATATCTATAAAGTATTATCATTTTTGGGGTTGGTCTGATGAAACCGTTTTGTAAGAAAATAACCTTTGCCCTGCTGTTGCCTCTGCTGATATTGTTGGCGATCAATCCGGCAAGAGCTTCGGTCAAAATAAAATCGATAGCAAGACTTGCCGACTTACAGGAAAACCCATTGACAGGTTATGGATTAGTCATTGGTCTTGCAGGGAGCGGTGACTCCAGACGCAATAAAGACACAACCCAGGCCATTGCCAATGTGCTGCAAAGCTTTGGTGTAAACATCAGCCCAAATGAAATCAACTCACGCAATAGCGCTACAGTGATTGTTACCGTAAACCTTCCAGCTTATGCACATAGCGGAGATAAACTGGACGTCCATGTTTCATCTATGGGAGATGCCAGAAGTCTGGTTGGAGGAACCTTGCTGGTCACTCCGTTAAAAGGACCAGATAACTTAACCTACGCCCTTGCACAAGGTCCAATATCCATTGGCGGATTCAAATATGACCTTTATGGCAATCTGGTGCAAAAGAACCATCCAACGTCTGGAATTATTCCTGGTGGCGCCATTGTTGAAAAAACAATTTATAACAGCATGAGAACCAAAAGCAACAGCATGCATCTGGTACTCAATCATCCCGATTTTACGACAGCAGATAGAGTGGAGCTTGCATTAAACAAGCGCTTTGGAAATGGCGTTGCCCAAGCCAATAGCGCCCAGGAAATTGAAATTAAAGTACCGAAATCGGCAAATAGTCATTTCATACGCTTTGTCAGCCAAATAGAAAACACTGAGGTCATTCCAGGCTCGATACCCACTGTGGTAGTGAATGAACGCACGGGAGTCGTGATTGCCGGAAGCGATGTCCGTATTGATAGCGTCACTATTTCGCATGGCAACCTGCAATTATCAATTTCTACTGAGTATTCTGTGTCTCAACCTCAACTGGTTCGTAATATGGGACCAAATGTTCGCACTCAGGTTGTACCTTCAACACAAATTACGGCAAAAGAAGACATAGCCACAAGCATTACACTGCAAAAAGATGCGACGGTTGCAGATTTGATTAAAGCGTTGGCAAAAGTAAGAACGTCCACGCGCGATGTCATCAGTATTTTAGAAAGCTTACGAAGAGCCGGCGCACTGCATGCCGAACTTATCGTCCAATAATAAAGAGGAAAAAAGAATGAATGGAGATTTTACATTAAATTTTGTCAGCATGGCTTTGGATGCCATTGCGCTTCGACAACAAACTATTGCAGAGAATATTGCCCATTCGAGCAGCGAAGGCTACAGCGCGAAACGAATTGATTTTGAAGATCAGCTGAAAACCCTATCTTCAAATGAAGAATTAAATCATTTCAAAGCAGAAGTCAAAGACACTGATGAAGCAGTGAAAATTGATCATGAGCTTGCTTTAAGTCTTCAGAATACAACGCAATATCGTGCGCTGATCAAAGGCTTAAACCAAAAATTTGCCATCATGCAGCTGGCCATCAGGGGACAATAATATGAACTATTCGAACATTATGGCGCTTAGCGCCCTTGCCATGGATATCGAAAAACTAAGAGTGGATACCGTAGCGACCAACATCGCCAATCAACACAGCATACAAGGACCGGGTGGCGAGCTGTATCGTCCTAAACAAGTGATAAGCCAACGCTTTGAAGACCAATTAGTTTATGAAGTGGTTGATCAGCAGGTTGCCCCAAAAAAGGAATACCAACCTGGCCACCCTGCCGCTGATAAACAAGGTTTTGTCAGTTATCCAGGCGTCAATAAAGTTGATGAAATAACGACTATGCTGAGAGCTTCCCGCGCCTATGAAGCGAATATTAAGATGCTGAATATTGCCCGAACCATGGTGCTTCAAGCCTTGAGCATAGGAGAGGAAAAATGAAAATTGATGCAATAAGTCCTGAGTTCATGGAAATCAACCCACCCCAGAAAGCGCCATCTTTCGGGCAATGGCTAACAGAACAGCTATCCGATACCCATCAAAAATTGGTGGAAAGTGATCAGGCACTACAAAGTCTTGCGAAAGGGGAAAGTCAAAATTTGCACCAGGTTATGATTCAGCTTGAGCAGGCAAAACTCTCCTTACAACTCGTTGAACAGGTGCGAAGCCGTACACTCAACGCTTACCAGGAAATTCTCAAAGAGCAAATATAATGAAAAAACAGTTGATAGAAGACTTTAAAAATCTTCCAAAAACCAAAAAATTAAGCCTTCTGGGACTTGGCGGAGTTATTCTGCTGGTGACCCTATGTCTTTTGATTTGGCAATTTATTCCAAATTACGCCATTCTTTTTAATCAGCTGGATGCAAAAGACGCCAGGCAGATTGTCAACCAATTGGAAGAAAAAAATATCCGCTACAAACTTGGTGATGATGGAAGAGCTATTCTTGTTGATAAGGATCAGGTTGAAAAATTACGCTTAAGCCTGATGGGAGCTAATCTCCAACTCAGTGGCAGCGTTGGATTTGAGTTGTTTGACAAGTCTGACTTTGGAATGACTGATTTTTCCCAAAAAATCAATTTTCAACGAGCGCTTCAAGGTGAACTTGAGAAAACCATTGCCAGCCTTGAAGAAATCAAATCAGCACGAGTTCATCTGGTGCTTCCTGAAAAACGACTCTTTGAACATAGCAACACGCCCTCTGCTGCAGTCACATTACACCTGAAAACGGGCAGCCAGTTAAAATCTAAACAAGTCAGAAGTATTCAAAGTTTAGTTGCGGCAAGCGTTCAAAACTTAAATTTAAAAAATATTGTTATCGTAGATGGGCAGGGAAAAACCTTATCCATAGAGGATGATGAAGGTTTTGACACCCGGTTTTCCGCCAAGAAAAATATGGAAAGCTATTTAAAAAATAAAGCCCGGTCGATGCTGGAGACCATTTTTCCTCAAAAACAAATCAATATCAATGTAGATGTAACCTTAAACTATGATGCCATTGAGACAAGTAAAGAAAACTACCTTCCCGAAGATAACCGGGTGCTCACTCATCTAAAAGAAACCAAGCATTCCAAAGGCAATCTAAAAAAAGAAAACAGCAATGATTTAAGTGTTGAAAAATCCTATCAATACGGACGAATCATTGAAAAGAAAAAATTAAGCACTGGAAACATCAAACAGCTTTCAGTCAGCGTTGTCATCCCTCAACAGGTCAATATTGAAGTACAAAAACAAATTGAAGACGTGGTCAAGTCCGCGATTGGTTTTAACGGACAACGAGGAGATATTGTCAGTGTTCAAGCCATTGCTGTTGAAAAAACCGAACAGGAATCCAGTACAACAATATTGTCTTTTCATGGTGAAAACAAAAATAACAAGAATTTTCTTGTGCTGATCCTTGTCATTTTTTCAAGTCTGATATTTTTGACCACAACTGCCTTTTTTATGATTGACTATAGACGAAGAACTCGCCTGCTGTTTGAAATCAATCAATTTATTGAGAGTAAACATGAAAGCGATTGACCGGCTTATTGAAAAAATTAACCGGCTATCCAGACGGGATAAGCAATGGTTAAATAAAAAATTAGCAAAAAAGGCTCCAGAACTGCTTGCAAAACTCAATCAAAAGTCCACATCAGAAATTGAACAGGAAATTGTTTTGCCGGCATTCACCAAACAACTGGCCAAAGAACCTGCTCTGATCATCGCCAGTGTTTTGCTATCAGAAAACCCTGAGTGGCAGGATGAGTTTCTCACAAGAATTGAAGAACATGAAACGATTCGTCAACTCATGAAAACGCCCCTGCCTCCTGCTACAATAACGCTCATTTCAACCATTTGGCATCAACAGACGAATGCTGATTTTGAGTCCATGCTGGAGCCGGAGCATGGTTAAAATTATCAAGCGTTATCAACTACAGGCAAAAAACAACGTCAACGAACAAAAAACGGAACAACTTCAACAACAATTATGTGAAGAAATAAAACATCAGGCTTATCAGCAAGGCTTTGAACTGGGTCTAAAACAAGGGGAAGAAAGGGGTCTTATTCAGGCTCAGGAGCAGGCCGATGTACGCTTAAAAAAACTGGATGACTTAATTCTTTCGTTAGAACAACAGATAGCCGAAACCCTTCGAAAACAAAGCCCGAAACTATTTGATATTCTGGCCTCAATCCTCCCTAATTTTTTTATTCATAATACGGTGAGTAAGGCCAATATAGAATTTGCCATCAACAAAGCTTTAAAAGAAATCAATGACTCGGAACGCATGACTATCAAGCTGTCTAAAGAAGATTATCAATTGTTACAACAAGGAAAAATTGCTATTCATGCCAGTGGCCACCTAAAAATCGAAGCCTCTGATGAAGTCGTCCTTGGTGGATGTTTGATTGAAACAGAAAAAGGCATTTTTGATGGTCGACTGGAAAATCAAATGGACAAATTGAAAGATATTTTACTGGACTATAAAAGGCAGGTTATTAATGAGTGCAATTGATTCTTTGATGACCTCCATCACGCAACTGCCAATCATTGAAAGATTAGGCGAAATAGAGCAGTTTACGGGCCTTATTATTCGCGCCAATGGCCCGGCGAACGCTTTCGTAGGTGAAATTTGCGAGATTTTATCAAGCAATAATCAGGTTATCATGCGCGCCCAGGTCGTTGGTTTTGAAAAAAACAGTGTATTTTTAATGCCCTTTGGTCATATTCAAGGAATCAGTCAAGGATGTAAGATAAGAGCAGGCGCAAAACATTTAACCATTCCCATCGGCGATGAGTCCTTGGGGAGGGTGCTGAATGCTTTTGCCGAGCCACTGGATAATTTAGGACCGTTAGTCTGCAAATCAAAGGTCAACCTGAAGTCTGAGCCAGTCAATCCCCTGCTGCGGGAAAATATCAGTCAAATCCTTGAAACCCGAATTCATTGTATCGACAGCTTGCTGCCCCTTGGCCTGGGTCAACGTATTGGAATCTTTGCAGGTTCTGGCGTGGGTAAAAGTATGTTGTTGGGAATGATTGCTAAAAATATGTCGGCAGATATCAACGTGATTGCGCTGGTTGGCGAGCGCGGTCGGGAAGTCAAAGAATTTATTGAAAACATACTGGGTGAGGATGGTCTAAAAAAATCTATTGTCATCGTCGCAAGCTCGGATGAGCCTGCATTAATGCGAAAACAGGCGGTATATACAGCAACAGCTATCGCAGAATATTTCTGTGAGCAAGGGAAAAATGTCGTATTAATGATGGACTCCATTACCCGTTTCGCTATGGCACAACGAGAAATCAGTCTTGCACTTGGTGAACCGCCAACGGCTCGGGGCTATACCCCTTCTGTCTTTTCACTATTGCCCAATATTGTGGAAAGAGCTGGAAATTTTTCAAACAAAGGAAGCATTAGCGCTTTTTATACCGTTCTGGTGGAAGGTGACGATTTTAACGAACCTATCGCAGACAGCATGCGCTCGCTGCTCGATGGGCATATCGTCTTAACAAGAAAACTGGCTCATCAAGGGCACTACCCGGCCATTGATGTGTTGCAAAGTATCTCACGTCTTAGTACCCAGTTATTGGATAAAAAAGAACTCTCATTAAGTAAAGCCGTGCTGGCGACTATTAATTGTTATGAACGCTCGCGCGACCTGATTGAAGTCGGAGCATACAAACCCGGGGTCAATCTCGGGCTTGATAATGCCATCAGTAAGATTAGCGCCATTAATCAAGTCCTCTGTCAGGATATTGATGAAGGACTGGAAAGAGCTCAGGTCATGGAAAAGCTATCTGCCATTATGGAGAAAAGCCATGAATCTTAATCAACTGAATGCGTTAATCAAAAACAATGACTGGCAGATTACCGAAATGGACAACGAACTGAATCAGCTTAAAGATAAAAAAGAAAGGCTAAAGCAACAAATAACGTTGATATCCCAAAAAATTGAACAGTCAGACTTACGATCTATAGTGATTAACCCTGAGCAGGAACTCACCAGACTAAGTTATATCAGCCATCAATATCAACAACAGGAAAACCTCAGTCTGAACCTTAAATCTTTGGAACAGCAAATGCTTCAAATACGGCAAAAAATTACCGAAATTAAAACCAAAAATAAAATGCTCAATCGCCTGCTTGAAAGACAACAACAGCAAGAAAAACAACAACAGCAATTAGCAATGGAAAAAGACATCGAAGATTTAATTTTGATGAGGGATTATTCATGAAAATGCCAATGATCAATCTGCTGATTCAAAATGACAGCAAACAAAATCTAACAAACAACCTGCCTCAGAGTAATAAATTTGAAGCGATGCTCGAAGATAATGCTTATTATCGCAATCACCAAACCCATTGGGAAAAATCTGAACTCAAATTTGAACAGAGAATTCTGGAAAAAAATGATCATTTAGAATCCATCGATCAAAGCAAAATAACAAATGAAAAAGCAGATGAGCCAATTACTCAGCATCAGGAAAAATCTTATCTGCAAGTTGAAGAGAATATCCAGGAACTGCAGTATGAATCTGTCTTTCCGTCTATGGATATGCAAATCGAAAGTTCAGAGCAGCCGCATATAAAAAACCAAAACCTATCAGGCTTTCTGAATGAATTGAAACGCTTCATAGAAGAAATGCCGCAGGCAGAGTCCCCAGAAATTAACAGCTCTGAAAAGCATTGGATTGAATTTTCCAATCATCAACTCTTTATCAACAAACAGAAATCAACATTGTCCCTGCAAAGCTCATCCTTATCAAAACAGGATGTTAAAAGCCTAATCGATGCGGTAAAAAAATTACTGAAACAAAAAAAAATCACCTTAGAGCATGTGCTCATCAATGGAGAACGTTATGACTGATGCCATAGACAAATCCCAGATGGATCAAACCGACTATATGAAAATTTTCATGCAGGAGCTGACTTATCAGGATCCATTAAAGCCAGTAGACAATAAAGAATTCATGGCGCAGATGGCTCAATTTTCAGCCCTGCAACAAGCTACACAAACGACTGAATTGCTGGAAGGCTTATCCAAAATATCCTCTTCAAATCAAGCGTTGATGCTATTGGGAAAAACAGTCGTTATCGAAGATGGCGGTGAATGGTTCACCAATAAAATTAAATATGAAAATCAAATGTTAAAAATTGAAATAAGAAATGACGAGGGAGAAACCCGGGATATTTCATTAGGCGAAATTATTAAAGTTTACAGTTAGAAACATGAGGGAGTTATGAGTAACATTTATTTTAACAGTCTGGCTGGAATGATGGCGGCAAGCTTTGGTTTGAAAAACGTATCTAACAATGTATCGAATATGCAAAGCCCGGGATATAAAGGCAGTAATGTCTTTTTTCAATCCATTGGAGGCGGAGGAAATTTAAATGATAACCTGGGCGGTAATATCGGAAATGGCGTATCTGTCGGCGACAGTAATATCAATTTCCGGCAGGGAAACCTGGAAAGCACCGGAATCAGCACCCATCTGGCCATTGATGGCGAGGGCTTTTTCATCGTACAGATGAAAAGTGGCGAATACCTTTACACCCGGGATGGGGAATTTGATTTTGATAAAGACGGCTATCTGATTGATACTCATACCAAGGGTTATGTCATGGGTTATGATAAGGCCGGACACCTGACCAAGATTACCAAGAATGGGCCTGAGACTTATCCTGGTAAAGCGACCAGTGAAGTGCTTTTGTCGGGGAATATTTATTATGAGGAAATAATTAAAAATAACCCAAATAATAACGATGACTCCACAGATAAAAGTAAATATAAAAAAATAACATTTACCGTAGATATTTATGATGACAAAGGAACATTGCACCATCTTGATTTAACATTTGAAGTTGACGAAACGGAGCCTTCTCCAAATAAAATCAATTTACTCAAGGTTGAAGAGAACGGAGGAGTCTTATATCAATTTGATGGTTTAGGAACTCCAGATTATTCCATAGAATTTAGCATGGGAGGGTATCCCAGCGAGAATCATTCTTTTGATTTAGATTTAACATTACTAAACCAGACCATTCGATTTGACTTCGGCAAAGAAAAAGACGGCGCATCAAAATATGTTATGTTTCAAAATCATTCGGGAAATAACACTCAAATCAATGTCAACTACCAGGACGGCTACGCCCTTGGAAACCTGTATGGAACAAAATTCGACGAAAACGGTCAAATCGAATACCTCTACACCAACGATCAGAGCAGCAAAGGAATACACGTAGCCCTGGCACGTTTTGACGATCCAAACGCAACACTCACCTCCACCGATAACAACGCCTTTCGCGCCAGAACCAATGAAGGCAGGCATATTGGGAAAGCCAATGAGAATGCTTTGGGTGGCCTGGTTGCAGGAAAGATTGAGCTTTCCAACGTCGACTCCACGAATGAATTTGCCAACATTGTTATCTTACAACGCATGTTCCAGGCCTGCTCACAAATGATGGAAATTGATAAGCAATTACTGGAAGAGTTATATAAGAAGTAGAGAACATCATGAATATACGCCCTTTTCGCTTATTATCTGCAACAGAAATCAATCACCTGGCTCCCAGAGTTCAGGCGCTGAAACAGTCGCTTTCTGAGCATGGTGAAATTGAAACCATAGAATTAAGCCAGACAACATCAGCGGCACTGGCTGAACCATGTTTACTTTTCTATTCAGAAAACTACCTGCTAGCGGCCATAAGTAAGCAAAACATGCCTGCTTTTCAAAAATGGCTGCTCAATAATAAGGATGAGCATGAGATTTATCAAAAAGTCTCAGAACAGGTGATAACAAAGGCATTAAAGGCCTTTTTCAATGTCAGTGAGTTAATCATCAAGGCAGGTCATCATCCTGAAGACTGGTTTTATAGAGGTTCTCCCTGTCTTGAAATTCATTTGAAGCTTAGATCCAATGATTTCAATCTTTATATCAACCCTCAGTGGATCAACCAGCAGGCACTGCCTCTACAGGAAAAAAAACTAAACCTGGCCAAACTGAGTGATTGTCTTGGTAATGAACGTATCGAACTCAACCTTCAATTTACAGGGTTTGAATTATCATTGCAGGAACTGGCGGAATTAAATGAGGGAGATGTGATTGAACTGGATCATTCCATCACAATGCCGTTAATACTGACCATCAATAACAAGCCACTTTCCCCTGCAACCCTTGGAAGTAAACAACAAATGAAAGCTATCAAACTACGAGGTAACCATGTCTGAAGTTATAGAAAAAATTATTCTGGAGGAATTAAGCCATGAGGAAACCAAAAAACCCATCATTGAAAACAATGATTATTTATCCTTGATTTCTGATGTAAAAATTTCTCTGGACGTCTCCGTCGGTAAAGTTTCCCTGACCGTTGATGAATTGAAAAAATTAAAAGAAAACCAGGTTCTCTGTTTAGATAAGCTCTGCAATGAACCAGTAGAGCTACTTTTAAATGGCAAACGAATTGGCTACGGGGAGCTCGTCTTAAGTGACAATCACTATGCAATCAAATTATCAAAGGTAAGCAATCAGTAATGAAAAAGTTTTTTCTGTTTTTCTTGATGCCGGCTATAGCATGGGCAAATGACATAAGCTATAAACCAGAAATGTCTACGCCTTCAACAGGATGGCTACTCATTGTTTTTCTGCTGGCCTTATTGCTTGTAGCCCTTGTCGTATTAAAGAAAAAAAACTTTCTTCCGGGAAATGCTGTATCAAACAAAATAAAGTTGGTTGAAAAACAAAGACTTGCTGTTAATACACATGCATATTTGCTGGAAAAAGAAGGAGTGGAATATTTAATTATTGATAATGGACAACATATCGCAATGCAGGAATTATCCAGCAAGTCCGACAAGGTGTAGTATTATGCTCAAAATCTTTCTTTTCATTGTCTTATTGATACCTCAACTTGCCAATGCTGCTGGCATTGGTGGGATACATTTTGATAATGGAGATATCGCGCCTGCGCTTCAGGTCATGGCTTTGCTCACCGTGCTGAGTCTTGCACCCGGCATATTGATTATGCTTTCTTCATTTACCAGAATTGTCATTGTTCTATCCATGCTGCGAACAGCCCTTGGGCTTCAGCAAACACCTCCAAACACTGTACTGATTAGTCTTGCATTGTTCTTGACCTTTTTTTCAATGACCCCCGTAGCCAATAAAATTTATCATGATGCTTATCTCCCCTATAAAGAACAACATCTGTCCGTTGAAAAAGCCTTGGAAAAAGCAGCTGATCCACTGAAAGAATTCATGTTGCGTCAAACGCGAGAAAAAGACATGCAACTGATATTAGGCCTGGCCAAAACACCGCCGCCTGACTCGGTCAAGGAGATAAAACTCATCCATTTGATTCCAGCTTTTTTATTAAGCGAGTTGCAGACCGCTTTTCAAATCGGGTTTATGATTTTTTTACCCTTTTTGTTAGTTGATCTCATTGTTTCTGGAATATTGATGACCATGGGAATGATGATGGTGCCGCCAATGTCCATTTCACTGCCTATTAAGATATTGTTATTTGTACTCATCGATGGTTGGAATTTAGTGGTACAATCGCTGATTTCAAGCATTCACTGACAGGATTAATCATGGAAGCAATTAAGCAAAAATTACAACGTTTAGAGCGATTTCTGGAACAAGACCCCAACAACGTCAGCTTGATTTTAGAAATTTCAGAATGCTACGCCCGACTGGGCGACAAAGCCAATGCCCAAAATTTGATTGAGAAAGCCCAATCTATTAACGAAGCTGCCGCACAAGTTGCACAAGGCTTACTTCATCTGAATTTTGGAGAGCTTGATCTGGCAACGGATGTATTTAAACGCGCCCTAGTACAGAGTGACACGCCTGCTGTTCGTTATAATCTCGCCTTTTGTTTCTATGCCAAGGAACAGTTCAATCAAGCCTATGAAATTCTTGCTCCAGTGATTGAGCAACAGGCCGAAAGCTTTCCAATCGCGCTGATATTAATGGCTCGCATCGAACATCACAGAGAGAATATTGAACATGGAATTCAATTATTAAAGCAACATCAACAATTATCGGCAAACCATACTGAAAGCCTTGGCTTACTCTCCCTGTTGTATTTTGACGCAGAAGAATATGAAAAAGCACAACACTGCTGTCAACAAACCCTTGCACTTGACAGTAAAAACATGGATGCATTAAGCGTTGAAACTTATTTAAAACTAGCCAAACAAAAGGCCGACAGCGAAGTTATTTCTCAACTCATTAAAAACGCTCCACAAGATGGCCGACTATATTTTGCACTTGGCAATAGTCTGCTGAAAGAAAATCAAATCGAAGCCGCTGTCGAAGCCCTGAAAACATCTGCCCAGCTGCTCCCTGGCTTTAATGAAAACCAGCTGCTCCTTGGTTGGAGTTATTTAATGCTTGATGATTTGTACAAAGCAAAACAGTCCTTTAACAATGCACTGAACCAGCAGGATGATTTTGCTGAAGCATATGGTGGGCTGGCGATTATTGAAATTCTTGCAGAAAATCTTGCTGCTGGCATGGAATATATTGAAAAAGCATTGACCATTGACAATAACAGCCATCTTGCTACACTCGCCCAGGCACTCTATTACAACCACAGCGACTCAGAAAAAGCACAATTCTTCTTCCAAAAAGCCATAAAAGATATGGCTGAGAATGCAGGATTACACATAAACACCCAATGGATAGAACAACATGCCCCTAAGCATATACATTGAATGCTGAATCAACAATATATTTTTACAAACAGCAATATAGCGAAAATCAAGGTCATGTTTAAGCACAGTTTTGTGAACGCTTTAGGGGCTTTTGACAATTCATTTCAAGGCTGCAAATCAAACCGGTTATAAGCCTTGTTCTTCCGTGAGTTTTCAGCAAAGCTGCAGAAAACTCATCATCATTGTCTACTAAATATGAAAAATTGATTTAATAGACACCTTTTGAGAGATGAATCCATCTGTCTCCTAATTTATTAATTAGGAGACAGATTAGCTGCGACTTCGAGCATTTTATGGCAGTCAGATTCTATTTTACTGTCATGCCTTTTTCTTATGATTTGATTGAAAGTATTAGTATCTTTTTCTGAGTTGCACTCAAAAAACTCCAAAGATTTATTTTTTTGGATGACATGTTTTAATTGGTCAAATTGTTTTCCACTTAAATTTGTGTTGATTAAAGTTAAATTCACTACTTGGCAGTCATCACTTTTTAACCATAACCCAAACTGCCATTAAGTTAAAAAACTCTACGTCCCTCTGTTTTCAACAAACCCTAATATACTGCGCAGGAAACATACCAGCTGGAGTTCTTAGACAGCGCCTTCACACCGGAGGTCATGCCATTCACATTCGTCGGAGTCATATTAGCATTCCAGGTTAGACGGTTGGTGCTTGTGCCAATTTGACCATAATAATTTAAGCCCCAGCATTGAACTGCACCGGTATTAAGCAATGCACAGGTATGTTGACCTCCAGAATTGATAGTCACTACACCACTGGTCAGATTGGGTAAATCGCGTGGTAAATTACCGCTTCCAGCCGTTCCAAGCTGGCCATAAGTATTCTGCCCCCAGCATTTGACGGCACCAGTGTCCAATAATGCACAGGTATGGCCGTCTCCAGCGGTAAGGCTAACAACACCACTGCCTGCGCCAAGGGTTTGCACATCAACAGGCTGGGTATTTGTGGTTGAGGCAGTACCTGCGCCAAGTTGGCCAACACTATTATTACCCCAGCACTTTAGGGCTCCAGTATCAAGTAATGCGCAATTGTGAATTTTGGCCGAACGGATACTCACTACACCGCTCCCTGCTCCAAGATCAATCACATCCAGCGGCATGTTACTTCTACCGCCAAGATTAGTGGTTGAGCCAAGCTGTCCCCAGTTATTCTGTCCCCAGCATTTGACCGCACCTGTATTAAGCAATGCGCAAGTATGATAATCTCCCGCGGTGACGCTTATTGCACCACTACCAGGGCCTAAGGTTTGAACATCCAGCGGGACGTCATTAGCAGTATATGTGCCGCTGTTAGTGGTCGAGCCAAGCTGTCCCTGGTCATTCTGTCCCCAGCATTTGACAGCTCCGGTATCGAGCACAGCACAAGAATGTGCATAACCTGCGGCAATATCCACCACGCCACTGCCTGCGCCAAGCGTTTGCACATCCAGAGGGGTATAACTGGTGCTGCCAAGATTGGTGGTTGAGCCAAGTTGACCACGGTTATTCAATCCCCAGCATTTCACTGCGCCTGTAGTCAGTAATGCGCATGAGTGCTCGGCTCCCAGCGCCACTTGCATAACACCGCTGCCTGCCCCAAGATTCGTTACGATATTTGGATTGTAGCTGGCGTTCTGTGTACCTACACCGGAAGATTTGCCGAGTTGGCCACTATAATTTCTGCCCCAGCATTTGACACCGCCTGAAACGCTAATCTTTATAGGCAAACTGATTGACGGGGCGGTCGCGTTGTTTGCAGCAGCCTGGATAATTCGATTACTCAAGGTTGCGACAGGCGAGGGAATGGTATAATCAACGAAACAGCTGCTCCCGGCAGTCAGCGAGCCGCTGCAATGGCTGGTGAAATACGAAGATATCAGTGAAGGAATGGTTATTGATAAATCAGCAATGGGACCCTTGCCGATGTTCTTTATCTCGATAGCACCGCTGTCTAAAGGCAATAGGTTCAAGGTTGATAACGGTATGCCGTCTTTATACAATGCCAGAGTCCCCGGGCTTGTAGCAGAGCTTCGTACAATATTTAATTTTGCAGCAGCGTCAGGCTGGTAACATTGAGTCATGGCGCCACTTTCACAGACCAAAGGCCCGCCTTTGATGTCACTGGTTAATTTGGCCCCGTCAATACTCAATGTTAAAAGACAGGTCGTATTGCCGCCGCTGTTTTTTCCGGAGGCTCGCGGACAACCATTGCCGCTAAACGTGCCCGTGACGCCGGGAATGGGGTGAAGAGCAAATCGGTGCGGTCTTTTCGAGTGGTTTGTGACCTGGTAACGAATGGTGACGGTTTCATTGGCTGGAAGCTCTTTTGAGGTAGGATCAAGAGCGGTTATTGTCCATAAAGCTTGTCCGGCAAAGCCGGAAGGGAGAGCTGTAACAAACAGAATGATTCGGATAGCCCATATAAACGTTCTCATTTCAAACCCCTTGGTTAATTCTGTTGATAAATATTAAAAATACCTTTCGCAGATTATCCAGCTGATTTTTGCGATACTATCAGGAAATGGTCAAATTTGTTTGTATACAAGTTAGAGACGTATTACATTTAGACTAAACTTATATGATGGCTTAATCAAGGTTATAACGAATCCGTTTGATGAACGCTCTGCACTGGCATGACGACAGAGTGATGAGAGTTTTTTGAATTCAAGATAAAAGTCAAAGCCGATGGTGGGTGATATTGTTTTCTATTTCCATTAATTGCTGGTCAAATTCATTTAACATCTCATCCGTTAGATCATATTTTTCTTTGAGTTCTGCCATCCATGCTCGAAAACAGTCATCATCAATTTTAAAAATCAGCGGTAGATCTTCATCAGCCTCGGCACCCAAACGCTCCATAAGGTGATCATATTCTTTGAGTTGTATCGATTTATTCCTGACAACGCTGACCTTGGTCACCACCGGTGACTTGCTGGTTCCCCGTTCGGTAATTTCATTATCGCAGGCACCGGCAATTTTCTTGATAAGTTCCTGCGGATAATCATATTTAACCGATACCTTGGCCTCTTCAGGTATCAATTGATAAGACACGCCGGGGCGGTTGAATCGCCCGTAAAAATAAAGATCTACCTGTTCCCTGTCTGCCTGTTTTTTCTCACGAAGGGCTGAAATAAAGGTAAACGCCATGGCGCCCTGATTTCGAGCTGAACCCCTGCTCGCAGCGATGCCCCCATAATAGAGATTAATGGGTTTTTGACTTAAATCCAGCAGTTTTTTCTTTTTGTAAAACAGAAAGCCATTGATCTCTAAATCCTGTAAATCCTGGATGATAGCAACATGATAACCTTTCGCTGGATCCAGCGCTTTTTGAATTAATTCATTGATGATATTCATGTTCAATACGGTTGGTTTCATTCCAAAACAGTCCGCAAAGACTTCAGGAAGCTTTTCGGTGATATCCGTTGTTAAGGCTGATGTTTTAAAAAAATGAACCGCCGTTGCATGATCCCTGCTTCGCTGGAGGATGATTGATGAATCAGCATGCTCATAAATGCTGGCAGTAATTTTAACCACTTTGGGATAATTACTGTATTTTTCTTTATTGCTCAGTTTGCTATTGAAGGTTTTTTCCAGTAATGCTCTTTTTTCCTCTGAAATATCTGGATCATAGGGTGCTGGAGGAATTTCTTTTTGCAGGAAAGGAAGAATTTCTTCAAAAATTTTGGCATCTGTTTTTGAATTACTCAACAACAAATGATCATGGAAGGTTAAACCTGCTTCATCGATGTCACGGGGGTAACGGTAGGCCAGCTGTCGGTAGAGCATATTGATATTACGTCCAGCTTGATTAAACAGCCCCTGCCGTTCAGGTTTAACATAAAAATGCAGAATGGCCTCCAGCATTTGTTCCGTACGGGCATAGGGCAGCAGGGTAAAATAATGGCAATATTCATATCGATGAAAGTATCTTTCACAGACAAGACCTGATTTAAAGAAACCGATGACGGTTTTAAGGCGGTTGCTGGCTATTGCCAGAACCAATGGGGTAACCCCCCAGCAGTCCTGAGCCTCAAAGGATAATAAAGCGCTTCGTATTAATGAAATGATGGCTTCATGCTCGCTACCATCCAGACGTGACAAGCTGTAATATGCCGGTTTTCTCATTTCCGGCAACGACCTGATTTGACGCAGGACGGACTTCATTTGCTGCGGTGGATTATAGTCCTGTTTCACTTTTTTAAAGGCCAGGGCAAGCGTTTGCCAGGCAAGTGCCGTAATGTGGATGCCGAACTCCAGATCATCGCAGTGGAACAGCCGGCGGTGCGCTGCTATTGTCTGTTGCAGCTTCACAACAAATGCCTGATGAAGTTGCAGAATCTGGCCGTGATAATCTTGCAGCAGGGAAACAGGATTATTGCTTTCGGGCTTAAGTCGATTGGCCTCTTCTAAATAGGACAGGAAGTCATCCATCTCTATTTTCAATTCTGCTATGCAGCTTTGTTCTATGGTGATGTTATAAACTTTCCAGGTGATACAACGTTTCATCCCAAATTTTATTAATCTTTCATAGTCAGGGTACTTTACTGCCAGTTCTAAATCATCGGGAAGTTCATCCAGTTTCTTTGACCATTCAAAAAGCGCATCGGCATGGTTTTGAGCCAGCATTTCCAGTGCTTCCTTCAATCGGTTGAAATTTTTGAGTTCTGACTGCAATGCTTCGAAGTCAGGGATTATTCCGTCCATGATTTGTCGGTGGATGGCCGGACGTTTCTGCAGATTGGCTTGTTCTTCAGAGCAAATGTTTTGTTGGACGATTTTTTGTTCCTGAGCCAGAAGTCCCTGGACGGCGAGAGCTTTTATTTCCGGCCAGTTTTTTTGCCAGGCCGCATAAAGCAGTTCAAAGCTTTCAGGCATGTGGCCATTGACGTCAAAAATGTCTTCCAGTTGTAATTCCATCAATGGGTTTGCATGGATTCTTCTCCATTGCTGTTGACAATCCCGAAGGAGCCGTTTCATGGATGCCAGATCATCTGGATTTTGTGTTTTAATGGAGTGATGCAAGCGCTGGTAAAACTGGAATTCATTGGCAATCAATTCAAAAACCGTTTCTTTGTGCCTGGATTTTTCGGCAGAGAACATGGATTTTCGGCATTTTGTTTTTAATTCTTTCAGATATTTATAATGATCAGGCATATAATCGAGCATTTTTTCCAGATCGGGATAAGCTTCTGGTTCGTAGTTACGAAAATCCGAAAGCAGGCGTGTTTTCTCTTCAGTACACTGATTTAACTGATCTATCAATCTATGATATTCCTGCCTGACCTGGTCGCTCGGGGTGGTCTGTTTTAAATTCTCAATCGCTTTTTCAAGTTCTTTGATTTTTTCACTGAGCGGGTACCAGGGCTTAAGCGCCTTGAGGATGTCCTGCATTTTTTCATCATCGCGAATGCCGGGTTCTGTCGCATAAAAATTAACCTTTTCCTCATCAGCATGTAACACAGCGAACCATAATCCAGCATCATCCGGGAATTCATCAAAAAGTGCTGCCTGCATCAGTTCCCAGTCATCCATCAGAAAGGCTTTGAATATAGCCTGACTGTCAGAAATGCTCGAACAGAGAATTTCAACGACTTCGGTTATGGACTCCCGTTCGGCGGCCTGAATGAGCGACTTCCAATAGAACAGCTGTTCATCGTCATGGTCTTGTAGCAGCTTGTTCAATTCATCCGTCAGTAAATCTTTTCTTCGCCAGTGCCTTAAATAATTTACAACCCATTTCCGGCGGGTTTGATTATCCGGGGCAGAAAAAGGATTTATTTCTTTAATTCGAACCAGTCTATTCATCGCTCCATAAAAAATATTGGCGCAAAACTGCTTTTCTTTGGGCAGCGCAAGCCAATGCCAAATGATAAGCTCGCCAATAGTAACATCTGCCAGTCGGTAGATGGCCAGTTCAATGGGTAATTTGCCACGAAAATCCAGGCTGAACATCTCCATCGGGTTTTCCTTGAGCGCTATTTCAAGCCGGTCTGTCTGTCGGCAGAGAATCCATTGGAAAATATCGGGTAATTGTCTCGGATAATCCAATATGCTCTCTGGCGAGTAACGTTTCAAATAGGTTTCATGGCTGTTATCAGGGATTAGATTGGGATAGCTGCTAAACAGGCGGCCTTTGTATTTGGGGACATCGATTTTCTGCCATCCAAATTCTTCCGTTAGCGCTTTTTTTTGCTTTGTTATCTCATCCCGCTGATTACGGATAAACTCGGGCTCACTGAAATAGCTGAGTTCGGAGTTTCCATAAATCATGGACTCTTTCACTATCAGTTCCTTCATTTTTTTACAGCCTTCAATCTGTTTTTTTGCATGCGTCAAAAGCAAATCTTCAAGGTCTCGCATGGATTGATCAAAAGGACAGATTTGGCGGATGCCTTCGAGGAAGCAGGCAATGCGATAAATATCCTGTTCATTATCACAACAGACCATCATTGCGGCTCTGGGGCGCTGGTCAAAGCCTGCGGTAAATGCAAACTGGTAAACATGACCATTGGGATTATCCGGCTGATGTAATTCATGAGGATCTGAAAGCTTCTCAAGATTTGATAGGTTCTGAATAAGCTGATAACCGAGTCCGATTTTCGGCATCGCCATGATGGATATTTTACCTCCCTCATGAAGCCCCAGTATTAACCGGGATAATATCGAGTCCGATTGCAATGGCTCACAAATGAGGGTTTGAATTGGTTTTTTTATCACCTGCCCATCGATAGGTTCAGCTTGTTTGAGATAAGCGCTGTCAGTGACCCTTTGCCCGGGAGCAGGAATGAAATGCCGTTCAATAAAAAGAAAGCCCTGGCTGATGGTCCATGTATTCTCCTTTGAATCAGGCTGAGGGCTTTGAGCTTCCTTCTTTCTTAAGGGCAGGGTCAAGGGGATAATGCGCTTATATTTCAATGATTCCTGTTTGGGGTCATATTGTCTGACAAGATTTTTGTAGAACTCCAGTGTTGGCGCTGTGGAAGAGGCTGCTGCCGCTGGCTTGCTGGATTGAGGCATGGATATCATTGCTTAGCATTAATATACGGTCAATTATAGCACCGATAGATCTCCAATCAATCTTTATGCGACTTTATTTTATTGTCTGCTTGCTTTACAGGCAATCCATCCCGCCAGCGCTCCAAGCATCGCGCCGGCAATAACATCGCTGACAAAATGGTAATACATGCTGATTTGCCCGAACATTACCAATAGCGGCAGCATAAGCCAGAGCAGCCGTAATTTGGGAAATGAAAACCACATACTGGTAGCAAACGCCGCGATGACAGTAGTATGGCCGGATGGAAATGAAGTATAAGCAACGTCCAGTTTAAACCAGTTGAAGCCATAAACCTGATTTTTCAGTAATGAGGGGTTGTTGCAGACAAAGGTTTCCGCCCAGTACCGAGCGAAAATGAACTTCAGAAAATCTTTTAGAAAGATGGTGGGGTTTCTGCAACTTTGCAAAAACCCCACATTTCATTGCTTTCTTCTTAAGAACTACATAAATAATGCATGGAGCAGAGTCAATCGAAAAACCAGCATATATATGGAACAAATATAATCAATCAGCTATTTTCATTTGCACATCACCGGAATTGTGTTACAATAATTCAAAATGACAATAAAATACATTAACAGGAGATTTATATGTCATATTTCATCATTGAAGTTGAAGAAGAAAAGAAAAAACAGCTGCTTGGTTATTATCATTCTTTCATGTGCGAAAATAAATCTAAAGCTGAATCGTATGATTCCCTGGATGAATTTAAAAAAAGTGCTGAGTATCAAGCCCTATCAGGGGAAGAAAAGGAACATTTCAAGCAATATGAAGGAAAAAAAGTAATGGTTCTGGTATTCGATAATGATGAACAAGCCATGAATTTTATTAAACAAGCTCAATCGAAGGGTCTTATTAAGAAAGAGCAGGCTGAAGCAGCAATATATCAACTTAATGAGCAAAACCAATCCACTCATACAATGAGGATGTAACATGATTCATACATTAGCCAAGTCTAATCTAAAGCAAAAAAGACCTGGCCTTCATATAGATGCTGTCGTCACGAGATAAACCGGGCTGCAAATTGAATCTGATTTGCGCAAAACGCTGTTTGAATTCGTTAAATAGCTCTCACTATTCGCCTCATTCAAACAGCGTTTTGCACTAAATCATTTCAATTTTCGCTCCGATTTATCTCGTGACGACAGCATCTAGAAAAACAAAAAAAATAGTTTCTGATTTTATATTGTTATCGGTAATGATGAGTTCTGCAAGGCAGCCAGTTATGATGAAAAAGAACGGCTTTTTTATCACCAGATTCATAGCGAACCGGCCATGCTAAAAGCCAAAGCCTATATGGAAGAGCTTTTATCTTCAAAGCAGATTGAATCCAATGAAGCCTTGGGGAAAGCGATACACTATATGCTTAAACGTTGGGAATCCTTCAACCGCTTTTTATATATTCCCAGCGCACCCATCCATAACAATGATATGGAGCGGGTCTTAAAAATCCCCACCCGTGGTCGAAACAGCTGGTTATTTTATAAAACCGAATACGGAGCAATGGTCGGAGGCGTATTGATCAGCATCATTTATACCTCGGAGCTTGCGGGAATCAATCCTTATGAATACCTTACCGCTCTACAGGTATATAAAGAACAGATGGTTAAAGAACCTGATGCCTGGCTGCCATGGAATTATGAAGAAACCAAAGCATGCATTGAATCAAAGAAAGCTGCTTAAGCAACAGACAACCAGTCTTTAGGTAATCTCGCAAGGGATGGATTCCCCTGAGCCAGTAAAATCAAAAGCTCGCTTGAACGAACAGTAACCGATTCCGTTTGGCTCTCAGGCCACCAGGCAAGCCGGCCTTTGCTGAATCGTTTCTGGCAAAGCCAGAACCCGCTGGCATCGTAGACTAAAATCTTCACGGATGTCCGGCTGCGGTTACTGAAGACAAATACCGAACCGCTAAAGGGATTAGCACCCAGAGCTTTTCGACAAATTGCCTTTAAACCATCAATGCCTTTTCTGAAGACGACCGGCTGAACGGCCAGCAATAAA
>FYBJ01001825.1_pt1 | contig 30715 bp, 28 predicted proteins | sample 1134611 | NCBI WGS metagenome assembly FYBJ01 (sample SAMEA104116008, study PRJEB20421) | marine metagenome | isolation source: marine
TGTCGGGCAGGATCAGGTCGGCATAGGCCACCATTTCCGAGCTGTAGGCGTCGGAATAGATGATGCGCGGAATAACATACTCGCCGCTTTCATCCTTGTCGGTCAGCATCTCCATGACACCTTTGGTGTTCATGGACGAGTTCCACGACATGTTCGCCATGTACATGAACAGCGTGTCGATCTTGTAGGGATCGCCCGCATGCGCGTTCGAGATCACCATATGCATCAACCCGTGGCTGGACATCGGGTTTTCCCAAGTGAACGCCTTGTCGATCCGCGCCGGGCTGCCGTCTTCTTTCAGCGCCAGGTTTTCCGGACCACGCACAAAACCCAGGTGCGGGCCGTCCAGCGGCGCGTCTGGTGTTACTTTGGAGTGCGGGGCTGGGTGCGCCTCAACCGGTTTTGGATAGGGCGGCTTGAAGCGGAACCCACCGGGTACTTCGACGGTGCCCAGGATAATCTGTAGTACGTGCAGGGCGCGGCAGGTCTGGAAGCCGTTGGCGTGGGCCGACACGCCGCGCATCGAATGCATCGAGACCGGGCGCCCGATCATCTTGGTGTGTTTCTCGCCGCGGAAGTCCGTCCATTCCTTGTCTAGCTCAAACACCTCTTCAAAGGCGACGCGGGCCAGCTCACCTGCGATGGCACGGATGCGTTCAGCGGGGATGCCGCACCGCTCGGCCACGGCTTCGGGCGCGTATTCGTCAGACAGGTAACGTTCCACCATACCGTGGAACACAGGCCGGTGGGTTACGCCGTCTTTTTCATAAGTGGCCGACAGATCAGGGCGCACGCCCGGTTTGTCAAACGCAGTGAGTTCGCCGGTTTTGCGGTCGATGACCAGCGGCTTGCCATCCGCGTCGCGCAGGAACAGACCCTTGTCAGGGCCTTCGGTTGCATTGATCAGAACCGGCGCGTTGGTGTAACGGCTGAGGTAATCCAGATCGATCTTGCCTGCTTTCATCAATACGTGGATCATCGACAGGATGAACAGACCATCAGTGCCCGGCGTGATTCCGACCCAATCGTCGGCCACAGCGTTATAGCCCGAGCGGATCGGGTTGACGCCAATCACCCGCGCGCCGCGTGCCTTGATCTTGCCGATGCCCATTTTGATGGGGTTTGAATCGTGATCTTCAGCCACGCCAAACAGCATGAACAGCTTTGTGTGGTCCCAGTCGGGTTGACCGAATTCCCAGAACGCGCCGCCCATGGTGTAGATGCCGCCCGCCGCCATGTTGACCGAGCAAAACCCGCCGTGGGCCGCATAGTTGGGTGTACCAAAATTCTGAGCAAAAAAGCTGGTGAAGGACTGCGACTGATCGCGCCCGGTAAAGAACGCCAGCTTTTCGGGGTTGGTCTTGCGGATCGGCTCCAGCCAGCCCGCCGCGATGTCCAGCGCCTCGTCCCAGCTGATTTCCTCGAATTCGCCCGAGCCGCGAGGGCCGACACGTTTCATCGGAGCTTTGAGGCGCGAAGGGGCATTGACCTGCATGATGCCGGCCGACCCCTTGGCGCACAAAACGCCCTTGTTCACGGGGTGATCACGGTTGCCTTCGATATAGGCGACCTGTTTCTTGCCGTCGGGGCCGTCCTTCATGTGCACGTTGATGCCGCATCGACACGCGCACATGTAACAGGTGGTCTGCCGGATCTCGTCCGAGACCTTGGGAGAGGTGTCGATCTTAGGTTGCTGGATTGTCATCTGGCGTCCTTCTGTTGGGCGGCGTCTCAGGTCAGGAAAGTCATTCCCCCGAGGATCACTCCGGCAATGAATAGGGTTTCAACGATAATCAGGGCGATGGCGGCGCCGCCGACCGAAAGTACTTGCTTCAGGTTGGTCTTCATGCCCACCGCCGAAATGGCGATGAGCAGCAGCCAGCGTGAGGCCTGACTCAGGAAATCCGAGACCACGGGCGGGATCAAGCCAAACGAGCTGGCAGCAGCCAAAACCAGGAACCCGATGACGAAACCGGGCAGGATCGGCGGGCGCTGGCCACCTTCGTCCATCTCGGCAAAGCGCCGGATGATCAGCGAGGCAACCAGAACGATGGGGGCCAGCATGGCCACGCGGAAGAGTTTGACCAGGGTCGCGGTATCGCCGGTTTGTTCGGAGATCGAGAAACCCGCACCGACGACCTGCGCCACATCGTGAATGGTGCCGCCCAGGAACACGCCGCCCGCGACATCGTTCATGCCAAGCGCACGTACCAGGATCGGATAGGCGATCATGGCGATGGTCGACAGGACAGTGACGCCCAGAACGGTAAAGATCAGGCGCTCCTCCGAGCGTTCATCCTTTGGCAGGATGGCACTGATCGCCATGGCGGCGGATGCGCCGCAGATCGCGACCGACCCGGCAGTCAGAAAAGCAAAGCGCCATTTGTGGCCAAAGAACCGCGCGATCGCGAGGCCAAATGCGATGGTGGCCAGAACGCCACCCACAACAAGCGCGATGAGATCCCAGCCGAGGCCAATCATCAGCGTCATCGAGACACGCACACCCAGCAAAGCCACGCCAAGACGCAACAGGGTGCGTGCCGAAAAGGCCACGCCTTGAACGGCTTTGCCCTCTTCGCCCAGGAAGCTGATGGCGATGCCCAGAAGCAGGGCAAGCAACATGGCCGGCGTGGCATACTGCTCGGACAGGAATTTCGCGGCCACTGCCACCATGATGGCGACCATGATGCCCGGAAACAGCTCGCGGGCGCGCGCCATGTGCCGTTGGGCGAACGACAGGGTTTCAGGATTTGCGGACGCCATATCTATTGTTCTTTCCTTTGTCGTATATGGGTCGCAAAGACCCCAGCCCGGGGTCGAGCTGCCTGAATATCAGTCGGTCTGGGCCTGCAGGATGGTGACTGCAATGATCTGGGTCACGTCATCTGCGCTGCAGCCGCGCGAAAGGTCGTTTGCGGGCTGTGCAAGGCCCTGCATCACCGGACCGATGGCCGAATAACCGCCAATCCGCTGGGTGATCTTGTAGCTGATGTTTCCCGCATCCAGGTTGGGGAAGATCATGACGTTGGCCTGACCGGCCACGGATGATCCGGGCGATTTGCGCTCGCCAACAGACGGAACAAAGGCGGCGTCGAACTGCAGCTCTCCATCGACGTCCAGTTCGGGCGCGTCGGCGCGCAGGGTCTCGGTCGCCTCGATCACCTTGTTCACCACGGGATGCTTGGCGCTGCCTTTGGTCGAGAACGACAACATCGCAATCTTGGGCTCGGCCCGCAGCAATGCACGCGCCGACGTGGCCGAGGCGGACGCGATTTTGGCGAGCTCTGCGGCGCTTGGGTCGATGACCAGGCCACAGTCGGAATAGAGCATCGCCCGCGCGCCGGGGTGCGCGTTTTCAGGGGGGTACATCAGGAAGAAGGATGAAATCATCCCTGCGTTCGGCGCCATGCCGATGATTTGAATGGCAGTGCGAACTACGTCACCGGTGGTGTGAACGGCGCCTCCTACGGTCCCGGTGGCACGACCAGTGCGCACCAGCATCGCAGCATAGGCCAGCTGCGTTTCGGCGGTGGCACGCGCTTTGGCAGGGTCCACACCTTTGTGCTTACGCAGTTCGAAATAGAGAGTTGCGAACTCATCGGTGAGTTCCGAAGTCGCAGGGTCGTGGATTGCAACGCCGTCGCTTGCAGAGGCCCCTTCGGCCTGCAACGCAGCTTCAACTTCGGCTTGCGGTCCAACAAGAATAACATCGGCCAGATCGGCCTTGTGGGTTGCCAGGGCCCCCGCAACGATGCGGGGATCTTGGCCTTCGCTCAGGGCAATAACAGGGCGGGTTGCCGGGGCGCTTTCACGCAACAACTCGATAGGTGTCTTGGTCATGCGTCCCGGTCCCTTGTCCTGAATTATACTTGCTGCTGCTGCATGTCGGCGGCGTTGATGCCGGCAACTTCGACCGGCTTCTTCATCGCGTCACGACGGAAGGGATCACCCAGTTCCTGGTTGATCATCGCTTCGATCAGGGTGGTGATACCGTTTTTCTGATCTTCGATGGCCTGTGCCAGAGCAGCTGTCAGTTCGTCCTGGGTGCGGGCGATGACGCCTTTCAGGCCGCATGCATTGGCGATGCCAGCATACGAAACGCCTTCGTCCAGCTCGGTACCGACGAAGTTGTCGTCGAACCACAGGGTCGAGTTACGCTTTTCAGCACCCCACTGGTAGTTGCGGAAGACGATCTGGGTGATCGCAGGCCAGTCGCCGCGGCCGATCGCTGTCAGTTCGTTGACAGAGATGCCGAATGCACCGTCACCAGCGAAGCCAACAACCGGGACATTGGGCTGACCGATTTTCGCGCCAACAATCGACGGCAGACCGTAGCCACAGGGGCCAAACAGACCAGGTGCCAGGTACTTGCGGCTTTCGTTGAACGAAGGATAGGCGTTGCCGATGGCGCAGTTGTTGCCGATGTCGGACGAGATGATCGCTTCGACAGGCAGGGATGCCTGGATTGCGCGCCATGCCATACGGGGCGACATCCAGTCAGGCTTGGCTGCACGCGCACGCACGTTCCAGTCGGTGCCGGGATCGTCCTGCTCTTCGTTCATCGAAGTCAGTTCCTGTGCCCATGCCGATTTGGTGGTCGAGATCAGGTTCTTACGTTCGGCGCGGCCCGCGTCACCCGCATCGTCTGCCAGTTTTGCCGAGATCGAGGATGCAACTTTGGCTGCGTCACCAACGATACCGACGGTGACTTTCTTGGTCAGGCCGATACGGTCAGGGTTGATGTCGACCTGGATGATCTTGGCGTCTGTGGGCCAGTAGTCGATGCCGTAGCCAGGCAGGGTCGAAAACGGGTTCAGGCGTGTGCCCAGGCACAGAACGACGTCTGCTTTGGCGATCAGTTCCATACCGGCTTTCGAGCCGTTGTAACCCAGAGGGCCAGCGTACAGCGGGTGGTTGCCAGGGAACGCGTCGTTGTGCTGGTAGCCAACGCAGACAGGTGCGTCCAGAGCTTCGGCCAGAACACGCGATGCTTCGATGCCGCCCTTGGACAGGATCGCGCCTGCGCCGTTCAGGATGACCGGGAACTTGGCCGACGACAGCAGGTCTGCTGCGTTCTGTACGGCAGTCTCACCGCCCTGGGGCAGTTCGAAATCGACGATGACAGGCAGGTCGATGTCGATAACCTGGGTCCAGAAGTCGCGCGGGATGTTGATCTGTGCCGGTGCGGATGCGCGCTTGGCTTGCATGATCACGCGGTTCAGTGTTCACGCGATACGCGACGGGTCGCGAACTTCTTCCTGGTAGGCAACACAGTCAGCGAACAGGTTCATCTGCTCCATCTCCTGGAAGCCACCCTGGCCGATGGTTTTGTTTGCAGCCTGGGGTGTGACCAGCAGAACAGGTGTGTGGTTCCAGTAGGCGGTTTTAACAGCGGTCACGAAGTTGGTGATGCCGGGGCCGTTTTGCGCGATCATCATCGACATCTTGCCGGTGGCGCGGGTGTAACCGTCGGCCATCATGCCGCCGGATGTTTCGTGGGCGCAGTCCCAGAACTTGATGCCCGCATCGGGGAAGATGTCCGAGATCGGCATCATGGCGGAACCGATGATTCCGAACGCGTTGTCGATGCCGTGCATCTGCAGTGTTTTGACGAAGGCTTCTTCAGTGGTCATTTTCATGAGGGCGCACTCCAAAAATAGATTATGGTTGACCGGCACGAGCGTACCGGCGGTTTGGAACTGGTTTAGGCGTAAGCAGAGGTCACGGGTTAGGGCCAAAAAGGTGAACCGCTTATGTCCAGATGGGCCGTCAGTTGCGGTTGATGGACTGGGCAAGGATTTCGATGCCCGGCTCGATCCGATTGACCGGAATAGAGGAATATCCAAGCCGGAAATAATTTTTTGGCTTTTCGGGGCCGGAAAAGAACGGCTCCCCCGGTTCGATATGAACGCTCTGTGCCCGCAGTTTTTCCGCAAGAACCGTTGTATCTACGCCTTTGGGCGCACGCATCCACAAGCATGAGCCTCCATATGCTCCTCGTCCGGCGATTGTCAGCCCATGGTTGGAAATGGCCGATTCCATGGCTTTTCTACGTTCAAGCAACGCAGCGGAAACCCGGCGGATTTGGGCGTCGTAATGGCCCAGTGACAGGAAATAGGCGGCAGTGCGCTGGATATGTCCAGGCGGGTGCCTTAGGACCAGAGACCTGAGCGCGCGGGCTTCGCGAATGAACGCCTCGGAACCCACCATGTAGCCCAACCGCAGGCCCGGGAACAGAGATTTGGAAAAGCTGCCGACGTAAATGACCCGGCCGTCGCGGTCCAGGGACTTCAGTGCAGGCGATGGCGCGGCCAGAAACGCCATTTCAAACTCGTAATCATCCTCGACGATCATGGCGTCGATCTCACGCGCGCGCTGCAACAGATCATGCCGACGGTTCAGCGGCATGGTTGCCGTTGTCGGGCTTTGATGGCTGGGCGTGGTAAAGATCACATCGGTGTCGTGGGGGATTGCGTCGGGCGGCAACCCGTCCACGTCCACCCGCAAGGGGGCAACCTGGCAGCGGGCCTGCAAGAGCAGTTCGCGCAAGGCATAGTAACACGGGTCTTCGATAGCGGCCTTGCGGCGGCGGTTCAGAAGAACCCGTGCAGCCAACCAAAGCGCGTTTTGCGCGCCAAGTGTAATCAGGATCTCTTCGGGTTTGGCGGTGATGCCACGCCGGGGCAGAGTGTGGCGCGCGATGAACTCGATCAACAGCGGGTCGTCCTGATCGACGTAGTCGGCCGTGAGCGAGGCAAAATCCTTTTGCCCCAAGGCCCTGACCGCACACAGACGCCAGTTGGCGTGGTCAAAAAGCGTCGGATCGGCCTGCCCGTAGATGAATGGATAGCGATAGTCGCGCCAGTTGCTGGGTTTGTGCAGCGTGTCGCCACCTGTGAAGCGGCGGGCGATTGCACGGTTCCAGTCCACAGTCTCTTCGGCGCGTTGCAGCGGGGTATAGCTGGGCGGCACCGGCGCGTTGTCTGAAACGTAATACCCCGACCGGCCGCGAGAGGTCAGATAGTCATTGGCCAGAAGTTCGGTATAGGCCAGCGTCACCGTGATCCGGCTGATCCCAAGATGAGTGGCCAGCTTGCGTGACGAGGGGAGTTTTTCACCAACATGAAAGCGCCCCGACAGGATGCCTTCGGCAATCATCTGCTGGATCTGCGCCTGCAGCGTGCCCTGTGCGTCAGGTTTGAGAAAGAAGGTGTCGACCGAGATGCCCATTGCGGCACCATAGTGTGGCCTTAAGTGGCGTGCAATCTGGACTTACGGTTGTGGCCAAATTTCGTGACGCCTTTGATTCAAGAGCAATTCGAGCCGGATGTGTTTGCTTTGAATATTGATACATCTCGGCTCATTCTAGGAAAAATTGGGCGCAATAGACATACATAACAACAGCTTGGTGTGATGCGAGTGGTTTGCACGTTCGATCAAGAAAATTGTTGCAGTTCCTGAATGAACTATATAACTAGAAAACTAGTTTAATAAAGGAAATCGAAATGTGGGAATCAGTAGCCGCAGGATTTTCGGCGATGGGATCTGAATCTCGACTGAAGGTTCTCAAGGTTCTGGTGCGCGCAGGCGAATCAGGTCTGACCGTCGGTGAGATCCAGGAACGGACCGGAATCGCGCCATCGACCCTGGCGCATCATCTCAAATTTCTCGCCGGAGGTGGCGTGGTGGTTCAGGAAAAGGCGGGCCGCAGCACCATCAACCGGGCAAATTTCGATCAACTGCGCGTGCTGGCGGACTTCATCCTTGGTGAATGCTGTGCCGACGCGCCCCAAAAGGCAGCAAATGATGGCTGATCTTACACAGAACCCGGGGCGCAGCGCGTCTTTCCTCAAATTTCTGAAAACTCCGTGGGCGGTGATTGTCATCGCTCTCATTGGCGTTGCTGTGCTGGATCCAGACAACCTGCGCAATGTAGTTGAGTTCGCGGTCAAGGCGTTGGCATACACAGGCCAATACATCCTTTTTGCTGTTCTGCTTCTGGCGTATCTCAAGGCCACCGGGGCCGAGGTTATGGTAGCGCGCGCCTTTGTCGGACGCGAAACGCGTATGATCTTCCTGGCCGCGTTGTTTGGTGGTCTGGCCCCTTTCTGCTCTTGCGAGGTTATCCCCTTTATCGCCGGTCTGTTGGCCTTGGGTGCACCATTGTCCGCTGTCATGGCGTTCTGGCTCAGCTCGCCTCTCATCGACCCGCCGACCCTGCTGATCACCGCGGGCGCGCTTGGCTGGCCTTTTGCCATTGGCAAGGCCTTGGCAGCTGTTTCCCTGGGTCTCTTCGGAGGCTTCGTGATCAAGGGATTGATGTCGCGTGGTGCCTTTGCCCAACCGCTGCGCGAGTACAAGCCATCAGGGTGCTGTGGGAGTGGCCCCAAAGAGCACGGGAAACCCGTCTGGAATTTCTGGACCGAGCCCGCGCGTCGCACCGTGTTCAAGTCCGAGTTCGCCTCGAACGCGATGTTCCTCTTCAAATGGCTGGCAATGGCCTATGTGCTCGAGGCATTGCTGGTCTTCTACGTCCCCGCCGATCTGATTGTGCAGCTGGTAGGCGGCGACGGTGTCGTGCCGATTGCAACGGCTGCTCTGGTGGGGATGCCTGCCTACCTCAACTCCTACGTCGCGCCGCCGCTGTTGGCAGGGCTGATGGAACAGGGGATGAGCGCAGGCGCTGCGATGGCCTTCATGGTGGCCGGTGCCGTCAGCTCGATCCCTGCGATGGCGGCGGTCTGGTCACTGGTGAAACCGCAGGTCTTTGCGATGTACCTGGGCCTGGGGATCAGCGGTGCGATCATGGCCGGGATCCTGTTTCAGATGACTTGAAGCAGCCGAACAAGCAAAACCAAGGCCGGGTGCTCCTGCCCGGCCTTTTTCATTGGCAATGGCGTGGCAGTTTGATCCGATACCGGGCTTCGCCGCTTTGGACATAGACCCGCTTTTCAATACAGGCAGTTTCGCCAACGGTTCTGGCCACGGGACCTTCGGTCGAGGTGATCGAAGTGGCCGAGCCATCGGGAAGGCGCACCGAGGCAATGACACCACTGCGCAAATCTCCGTTGATCGCGGTCGCCGACAGGACGGGCACGGTCATGAACGCCTCATGCTCGTGGGTCTCGTCGCCTGACATTAGCAGCAGGCCGGACAGGATGCCGACCAGGGCAGATACGCCCAGAATGGCAATTCCTTTGGTCTGAAGAAAGGCGTAAACCGATACGGCCCGATGAGGGCCCAGGATTTTGGACAGAAAATTCAACATGCCGCTTGGTACGCAGACCCGAAGGTCACTGCAAGGGGGGCGGGGATAGGACTTGGCGTTTGGGACTTTTCCAGTACACAGTAAGGTCAGACGAAAACATTGACCCAGCAGGATTTTGGAGAAAGATCATGAGAACACTGACCGCCCTTGGCCTTGCGGCCGCATTGACCTTTGGCGGCGGACTGGCCTCCGCGCAAGACCTGATCGACAAGGGAATGGTTCACGGCTGGAACCTGATGGTCGATCCTCAGTTTGGTGATGGCTGCCTGATCCAGACCGTATATCAGGATCTGTCGGTGGTTCGCCTGGGTTATGACATGATCGGTGGACGTGGCTACCTGACAATCTTCAACCAGGCCTGGGGCGACATCGAGAATGGCAAGGAATACCCCGTCACCTTCGACATGGATGGCGAGAAATTCAATGCCATCGCCACCGGGATCAAGGATGGCAAGATCTCGGCTGCAATCTTGTTCTTCGACGATCGAAACTTTGTGAATGCCATCGCCAAGCGCAAGGTGATGACCGTCTATGGTCAGACCGGACAAGAGGTCATGGCCATTGACCTCAAAGGCACGTCCAGGGCGCTGGAATATGCCCGCCAGTGCCAGAACGAAATGACCGGCGGAGGCTGATCCGGATCGTTGCTCTCAAAGCCTCACAGTGGCTTGAGATCGCTGACATATCGTTGTGTTCGGTCAATCGCTGTGGTCAGTGGCAGGCACCACGCGTTGTCAATGTAAGGATTGATCACCATGACGAACCAAAACACCGCCCGCCTTGTGGGTTCCATGCCTGGGTTGAGCGTCCAGACCCTGGGGTTCATGTTCATTTCGGGCTTCTTTGCGTCCAACGCCTTTGATCTTTGGGGTCAGCTGATCAGTCCCGCCTTGGGCTTTGCGAACCTGTCCCCCCACGGCCTGGCGCGCAGCCTGTTGCAGACCCTTGGCCTGCCAAACGGTGATTTTGCGGGCTATTTCGTGCACTTCTATCTTGTTGGCCTCGTGGGATATCCCATAGGCTGGATGTTCATCTTTGCCCCGATCTGGGAACGGGTGATGGGCGCGACCCACTGGTTCCTGCCTTCGGCCATCTACGGCTTTGGTCTGTGGGTGTTCGCCATCGGTGGAATCACCACGATCGCAGGTTTGCCATTTTTTCTGAACTTCACCGGGATCACCTGGGTCGCTCTGGTGGGTCACGTTCTTTACGGCATTGTTTTGGTCGCAGTGCTGAGCCTGATCGAAAAGAAGTAAGCCGTTGATCAGCGGCACGATAGAGCGGCCGAACCCTTAGCGGACGGGGTCGAAAACGGCCCCCTCCAACTTACAGTCGCGGATGACATCCCGACCACATGGGACAGGTACAAGGTCACGGGAAAGACAGAACCGGGCTTCTTCGATATAGCCATCCCGGCAGGTGATTGTCACCATATCCGCCTCCAATCCGGGGTTGGCCTTCAGAAACGCTTCTTCGACCACAGACGCGGGCAGTTTCACGCTGCGATCAAGCTTGCGGAAAACTTCGGGGCGGGCGATCTTCCTGTAAGCCTCTCGCGAGAGGGCAAAATAATCCGCGGCACTCAGGCCTGAACAGGTGCCGTGTTTCTTCCATTGATGCCACGCCAGGCCCGCGCTGCCCTGAATGTCCTGCATCTCGCGCGTCATCCGACGCGAGGGGGCAGAGTGTGGCGTGCGGCAGTATGCGGGCCAACCTTGATGATACTGTGGCCACAGCCCATGCAGGATCCAGCCATAGTCGTACTGCGTCTCACATTGCTCTGACCCGCGTGCATCCCCTGTTGTGGCGCACCAGTTGGGCGACCAGCTGAGCGACAGGACATAGTAGTCGAACTCCCCTGCCTTTTCCCCATCCGCCACCACGGGCAGGGACGACAGAACCCAAAACACCAACCAACGCATTCGCTCTTTCCTTATTGCCTTAGCGGGACTATATACGGGCGAAGTTCCCCGACAACGGTAACATGCCTTGGATCGCCAAGGCGCCTGTTTCAGGCGGCGGGGAAGATGTGTTTTAAGGAGACGTTCACATGGCAAAACCGTTGATGGCCAAGGCGACCGCCGTGTGGCTGGTCGACAATACCACGATCAGCTTCAAGCAGATTGCGGATTTCGTTGGCATGCACGAGCTGGAGGTTCAGGGCATCGCTGACGGCGATGTGGCCGCTGGCGTGAAAGGGTTCGATCCCATTGCAAACAACCAGCTGACCCAGGAAGAGATCGACGCCGCTCAGGACAGCCCGCTGCACAAGTTGAAGCTCAAGTTCAACCCGGCTGCATCCGGGGAAGAAAAGCGCCGTGGCCCGCGGTACACCCCGCTGTCCAAGCGTCAGGACCGCCCGGCCTCAATCCTGTGGCTGGTCAAGTTCCATCCGGAACTGAGCGATGGTCAGATCTCGAAGCTGGTGGGGACCACCAAGCCGACGATCCAGGCGATCCGCGAGCGCACCCACTGGAATATTTCGAACATTCAGCCCATCGACCCGGTTGCGCTGGGCCTGTGCAAACAGTCCGAGCTGGATCAGGTCGTGCAAAAGGCCGCCGCAAAGAAAGCTGCCGAAGGCGGCGTGATGAGCGACGACGAGCGCCGCAAGCTGGTGTCGACCGAACAGTCGCTGGAAATGGACGCCGAACCCAAGATCCCGACCGCGATCGAAGGTCTTGAAACCTTTACGCTCAGCGGCGGCGATGACGACGAAGAAAAGCCAAGTGAAAACGTGGCTGATCCCGACAGCTTTTTCAGTCTGCCTGCTGGTGGCGGTGACGACGATGAGGATGAAGACACCTCGCACGACCCGCGTTACTGACTTCGGGTCTTTTCGGATCAGATCAACCCCGGCCGTCGCGCCGGGGTTTTTTGTTCAAGCTGACGGAAAGTCGGCTCTGCTGTTTCGACTCTCTCTCAAAACTGAAGATGTGGCTTTTGCTCAACAATGGGCGAACAATGCCGATGCTCGTGGCCCAGACGACGGCCAGTAAAGAGTGCTGACACACAGCTGTCAGGAGGGATGTCGTACCTCTGCCCTTCAACACTCGGAGAGGCCCGTGACGCAGCAGATATCCATTCAGCAAAGCACCGGAGTTGGACTGGTGGTCGTCTCGGCCGTCGTGTTCAGCGCAGCGGGAGTCTTTACCAAGGGGGTTTCGGCAGGCGCGTGGGAGATCGTGTTCTGGCGCGGGCTTTCGGCGGCAGCATTCACGCTCGGTTATCTGGCCCTGCGCGGGACGCTGAGGGATGAGATACGGGTATTTCAAGGACCATCCGTGGCAGTTGCGGTGTTGGGAGCAGCCGGAACGGCAGCATTCATTCCCGCGTTCAAGCTCAGCTCGGTTGCGAATGTTTCGATGATCTATGCAGCTTCTCCATTTATGGCGGCCGCATTGGCCTGGATCTTTATCAGGGAACGGCCGGGGCTGAAAATAATGGCTGCCAGCGCGGTGGCCTGCGGCGGAGTGGCCGTGATCTTTTGGGGTTCGGGCGTCAGCGGTCATCTGACGGGGGATCTTTTGGCTCTGTGGATGACGCTCATGATGGCCGGCATGATGGTGATCTATCGGATTTGGCCGGACACGCCCGCGGGCTTTCCAGCGGCAATGTCATCACTGTTGCTGGTGCCCTTGGGGGCGATGTTTGGCGATCCGGTGGCCGTTCCGCTGTCCGAGATCGGTATTACCGTGATCTTTGGTCTGTTCTTTGCAGTGGCTTCTATCACCCTGGCCGAAGGAGCGCGGCGATTGCCTCCTGCGCAAACAGCATTGCTGTCGACACTGGAAATGCCCCTTGCGCCTTTGCTTGCATGGTTCATCTTGGCAGAAATGCCAGCGGCGCAGACGGCGATTGGCGGAGTGGTGGTCTGCATCGCTGTTTTGTGGTCTCAGCGCCAGGCAACTTAGATGTCTTTGCGGGCTCGCATCGCGGCGGTGATTGTCCCGTCGTCGAGATAGTCAAGCTCGCCTCCGATGGGCACACCCTGCGCCAGCGAGGTCAGGCGCACCCGCCCTTCAAGATGGTCGGCTATGTAATGGGCCGTGGTCTGGCCGTCGATCGTGGCGTTGAGGGCCAGGATCACTTCGGTGATGTTTTCACTTGTGACACGGTCGACCAGCCGGGGGATGCGCAGCTCTTCGGGTCCGATTGCATCCAGTGCCGAAAGCGTACCACCCAAAACGTGGTACCGACCACGAAACACCCCCGAGCGTTCCATCGCCCAAAGGTCGGCTACGTCTTCGACGACACACAGCTCGCCCGTGGCACGCTTTTCCGAAGCGCAGATGTCGCAGATGTCGGTGGTGCCGATATTGCCGCAATTCAGACACTCGCGCGCGGTGGCGGCCACGGACTGGATGGTGTCGGCCAGCGGGGTGAGCAGCAGGGCGCGTTTGCGGATCAGATGTAGCACCGCACGTCGCGCCGACCGCGGGCCAAGCCCTGGGAGCTTGGCCATCAATTCGATCAGATTGTCGATGTCAGAGTTGCTCATGTGCCCCGGTTCGCGACTTTTGTTTCAGGTCATCCTAGGGCGACGAGCGCATCGGGTCGAGGGCGAAGCCCTCGTTTCCACCAAGCATCGGCCTTAGAAAGGCAGCTTGATGTCCTTGGGCAGGCCCATGGCTTCGGTCAGCTTGGTCATCTCTTCCTGGGCCTTGTCGGCGGCCTTGGTCTGGGCGTCCTTGATGGCGGCCAGGATCAGGTCTTCGACCACTTCCTTGTCGTCGCCGTTGAAGATCGACGGGTCGATGTCCAGAGCTTTCAGCTCGCCTTTGGCCGACGCGGTCGCCTTGACCAGACCCGCGCCGGATTCGCCGACGACCATGACATTGTGCAGATCGTCCTGCATCTCGGTCATCTTGGTTTGCAGTTCCTGCGCCGATTTCATCATCTTGGCCATGTCGCCCAGGCCACCTAGTCCTTTGAGCATCTTGTGTCTCCTAGCAAATGAGTTGAGGCGTAGATACGAGCCGTCCCCCTTATGCGCAAGGGTGATGGAGGCAAGAAGCGGGGCTGCTCCCGCCAGTCGTCGAGGTCTTTGGCAAGACATCTCCTCCTGTTGGGCCGGGCGCGGGCATAGCCCGCGCCCGGCCCAAAGCCTGCCCTCACATCTGGCTTAGCCAGATGTGAGGGCAGGCACGGGAGCATTTCGGGAATGATGGAATTCAGAGGCGGAGTAGCGAGGGGACTCAATCGTCGTCAAACGGGTCCCATTCGTCCTCGACTTCGGGCAAGGCTTCGGTTTCGACCTGAGCGGCGCGCTCCTCAGGGGTCTGGATGTGAGTGATCTTGGCTTTGGGGAATTCAGCCAGAACGGCTTGCACCAACGGGTGCGCCTCTGCTTCGGACCGCAGGGCGTTCTCAGCGGCATCGCGCAGTTCCGCGATCGTTGGAGCATCCCCATCTGATACAACTGACACTGCCCAACGGTTGCCAGTCCAGGATTGCAGGCGGCTCCCCAGCCGTGCGGCAAGATCGCGGGGAGCGGAGTGTGAAGGCGTGAATTCAACGCGACCGGGTTGATAGGCCACCAGGCGCACGCCCGTTTCTACGTCCACCAGCAGCTTGACGTCGCGCCGTGTGCGGATCAGTTCGACCACATGTTCAAAGGTTGGATACCGCGCCAAGGCCGTTGCCGTGTCTTGAGCCAGGGCCGTCGCCTGGCCGCCGCTGCCATTGCCGCGCGGGGCTGGAGTATAGGCCGATGCCCCGCCTCCGTTTGTCGCGAGAGCACCGTTGCCCGACATTGGCATTCCACCGCCCGGATTTGGCGGCGGTGGAGGGGGTGTGTCTTGCAGCTTGCGGATCAGTTCTTCGGGGCTGGGCAGATCGGCAACATGGGTCAGGCGGATCACCGCCATTTCAGCGGCCATCATAGCGTTGGGGGCGGCTGCGACCTCTTCCAGTGCTTTCAGCAGCATTTGCCACATCCGGGTCAGCACGCGCATCGGCAGGGCCTCGGCCATCTGCGCGCCGCGGGTGCGTTCGTCGGGCGAGATTGTGGGGTCTTCGGCAGCGTCGGGTGTGATTTTTACCACGGATACCCAGTGCGTGATCTCGGCCAGATCACGCAACACCGCCAGGGGGTCGGCTCCTTCGGCATATTGCGCGCTGAGTTCGGTCAGTGCTCCGGCGGCATCCCCGCGCAGGATCATGTCCATCAAGTCCAGAACCCGACCCCGGTCGGCCAGACCCAACATGGCGCGGACCTGATCGGCGGTGGTCTCCCCGGCGCCGTGGCTGATCGCCTGATCCAGTAGCGAGGTCGCATCCCGCGCTGACCCTTCGGCCGCGCGTGTGATCAAAGCCAGCGCATCGTCGGTGATCTCGGCCTGTTCGGCTGTGGCGATCTTGCGCATCAGCGCGATCATGTCTTCGGGTTCGATCCGGCGCAGGTCGAAGCGCTGGCAGCGAGACAGGACTGTTACCGGAACCTTGCGAATTTCGGTGGTGGCAAAGATGAACTTCACATGCGCAGGCGGTTCCTCAAGCGTTTTTAGCAGCGCGTTGAAAGCGCTGGTCGACAGCATGTGAACTTCGTCAATGATGTAGATCTTGTATCGGGCCGAAGCCGCGCGGTAGCGCACGGAATCGATGATCTCGCGGATGTCGCCGACGCCAGTGCGGCTGGCGGCGTCCATCTCCATCACATCGACGTGGCGACCCTCCATGATTGCCACACAATGTTCGCATTGGCCGCAAGGCTCGGTCGTGGGCTGCCCCTGACCATCAGGTCCGATGCAGTTCATGCCCTTGGCGATAATCCGCGCCGTTGTGGTTTTCCCCGTCCCGCGAATGCCGGTCATAACAAAAGCTTGGGCGATCCGATCTGCTTCGAATGCGTTTTTAAGTGTTCGCACCATAGCGTCCTGACCAACGAGATCAGCAAAGGTCTCGGGGCGGTATTTGCGGGCCAGAACCTGATAGGGGATGGGGGCTGTGTCGGTCATTGATGCTCTGTCGGATTCGTCATGAGGCCGTAGCGTAAAGGCCGCAGGCACTGCCGTCCACAGCCGCAGTGCGCGAATTTCGTTTGGAATCGGGCGTGCTGGCTGTACAAGTTTTGGAATTGCATCCTTTGGCTGAACGTTTGAGCCTGTTGAATTCCTTGGGGGAAATCATGTCGGAAATGGTGATCTATGCGTTGCAGGTCGGCGGCGGCACCTTGGCAATTTCCCCGCTACCGGGGCGGTATGGCGACTATGACGCGGATTTGGACCTGATCGCGTCATGGGCGCCGGGGATTGTGCTGTCAATGACGACAGAGGTCGAGATGCTGCAACATGGCGCCCGCGGTTTTGGTGCGGACATACAGGGGCGGGCCTGCCGATGGGTGCATCTGCCAATCGATGACTTTGGCATCCCCGGGCAAGATATGCTGGACCAATGGCCGGACGTGAGCGCGTCCGCGCGGCACGCGTTGTCCGGTGGCGGGCGCGTTCTGGTTCATTGCAAGGGCGGCTGCGGACGGTCAGGAATGGTTGTATTGCGTCTGATGGTTGAATGCGGAGAGAATCCGCGTGACGCGCTTGCACGACTTCGGGGGGTACGTTCCTGCGCGGTCGAAACAGACGAGCAGCTGCAATGGGCGACGACGGGCCGGATGGTGCGTGTGTTGGAATAGGTCTACCAGTTTCCCTGAATTCGTAGGGCTCCCGCACCCGAGCGATCCTGGCTTCGCCAGCACCGCCAGCGGCTTTGGGCCGGGCGCCGAGCAAAGCCCGGCGCGGTTTCGCCCGAGGCGTCCGGTTCGCCACACAAACCGCCGAGCGCAGCGAGGCCCGGCCCAACGGGAGAAGATGCCCCGCCAGGGCATCGACGACAGGCGGGAGACTCTCCGAATCTGGGAGCCCTGATCAGGGGGTTGCGTATTGTACTGTCAGTTGATGCGCTGTCACGGGAACAGCTTCGGCAATTGCGCAAGGGCGCTCGAACATGCGCGAGGCCAAGGAGTGCGGAGTCGGATCAAACAGTGCATCCGCAAAACGGTTCAGTTCGCCCGTTTCGGCCTCGGGTGTCACGCCACAGAAAATGCGGATGCGGTCATGGCTGGCGATGAACTTTGCGGGGCATTCCCTCGGGCAATGTTTGAGCACGCTGGTGCCTTCTATTTCGAAATCATCCGAGGTCATCGGCTTGGATGCCACCATGGCTTGGGACAGCTTTTCGACTATACGCTGAACCGCTGCGCAGGTCTTGCCCGTGTGCTGGCACACCGTTGCCGTGAACAGGTGAGAGTTGGTCTTCCAGATCATGTTGCGCCCTCCGCGCGGGGATCGGGGCATGGGACCGGGCATGGTGGCGGGACGCCATCAATTCGGCCCGGACACCCCGCCCGAGTTCGAGTTTCAGTTCCGATGGCAGGTCTCCTGACTTGCGGGTATTCGCTTGGCCGACCTTCCCAACCTTGCGGTCAGTGGTGTTTCGGCGTCGCTCTCCGCTTACAGTTGCGGGGGCAGTCGCGGAATTGGCCCCGGATTGGGCCGCACCGTGTTCCCTTTTCATCCCGACCGCGCATTCGCGACTCGGGAACCATCACGAAATGGCTAGCGGTTTGTCAGGGTGCGCGTCAATCGGTTTTGGGCGCAGATAACCGGGCGGGGAGTTTGCGCAACTCGTCGGAGTTTTGGCGGGCCCGAGCCAATTGCCAACCACCCTGCAGCAGGATGAACAGCGTGTCAGCCGTGTTACGAGGATCGGGTTCCCCCAATCGGGTTGCATGATGCGTGACCTCGGCGATCCAGCCTTCGTACAGGTGATGCGCATGTTGGCGAAAGTCCGTGTTGTCGGGGCCCTCGAACAGGGTGGCCGAAATCGGGCAACCGTCCCATTGGCCGGATTTATCGAACATTTTTGCGGCCTTGTGGCACAGGGTTCTGGTGCCAGTCCCGAAATCCTCGGCAGGTTCGAAAGAGGCCGCAATCATCCGCAGCATTTCGTCCGAGGCCCATGTCGCGGCCGCGACGGCCAGATCCGACTTGCCGTTGGGAAAGTGATGATAGAGCGACCCTTTGGGGGCATCCGCAGCGCTCAGCAATTCAGACAGGCCCACACCATGATAGCCACTGCGCCGAAACAGGTCGGCGGCGGCCCGGATCAGGCGGTCTTTGGTTGGGAGCGGACGTCGGGTCATGTGAACGCGATATTGACACCTCTAGACCAAATGGTCCAGTCATGTGATTAGACTGATTGGTCCAGTGACCGAGGCCAAGCCGGAGGATGTGCTATGTTGGACAGCCAAACTGTTGTCAAAGTCGAAGAGTTCCGCTTTCCGGCAGGCCCCGCCGAGCTGTCGGCAGTCTTGTACCGACCGGCCGGGAAGCCACTGGCAGCCGTTGTTCTGAACGGCGCGACCGGCGTGCCGCGCGACTACTACCGTCATTTTGCGCGGTGGTTGGTCGAGGAACGCGGGATGGCTTGCCTGACCTACGACTACCGCGACTTCGGCACGTCGCTGAAGGGGCGTTTGAAGGATTCGTCAGTTACCATGTCAGATTGGGCCTTGATCGACATGCCTGCCGCACGCGCAGAAATGAGATGCCGGTTTCCCGATGTTCCTCTCTGGGTCATCGGACATTCTGTCGGTGGAATGTTGATGCCCTCCCAAGATGGGATCGGGGAGGTGGATCGCATGATCGGCGTCTGTTCCGGGCTTGTCCATCACACGGATCATGATTGGCCCTATCAGGGGCTGGCGCGGTTGTTCTGGTTTGGCCATGTGCCCTTACTGGTGAAAGCGCTCGGGTATTTGCCGGGCAAGATCACCGGGTTCGGCGCTGATCTGCCGCCACAGGTCTACTGGCAGTGGCGCAAATGGTGCACCTCGCCACGCAGTTATCTGCCCGAGGCCGGGCTGACCATTCCCGCACCCGATTGGGGGCGCAGTGGCGCACCGGTGACAATGATTGCGCTCAGGGATGACGAGACAATTCCGCCCAAATGCGTGTGGCGATTATCTGACCTGTACGGCGATGGGGTCGAGAGAAAAACACTGACCCCATCAGACTACGGGTTGAAGAAAGTCGGCCATCTTGGTGCATTTGCCCGCCGCAGCAGTGCGCTGTGGCCGGACTTGGTACCGTCGGCTTAAGTCCGGGCGCCCTCACAAAGGAGACGCCCGAACAGATCAGACGCCCTTGCGGCCCTTCTTGTCCTTCATGACCGAGCGGACCATCTTGCCAAAGGCCTTGTCGCGCGCGCGCGTCTGGGCCACGGTTTCTGAATTCATCCGATCTTCGCGCAGAAGTTTTTGCCACCGCTTTAACCGATCCGGATCCATGTCTCCCACTTCAATCGCAGCTTTTATCGCGCAACCGGGCTCAGACCCATGTGCGCAATCCGCGAAGCGACAGCTGTGGGAGAGCTCGACAAGATCTAGGAAAATCTCGTCAATGCCGTCCGTGTTCTCGAGCATCCGCAGGGCGCGCATACCGGGCGTGTCGATCAGCCAGCCGCCATTTGTCATGCGCCGCATGGCACGAGCCGTGGTGGTGTGCCGCCCCTTCGCGTCAGCCTCGCGAATGCCTGCGGTGGCGTCCGTTGTTTGGGTCAGCCCATTGGTGAGGGTGGTTTTGCCAACTCCGGATGATCCGACCAGCGCAGCCGTTTGGCCGCGTGGACACCACGCCAGAACCCGTCGCAGATCATCCGTGTCATGAGCATTCACCGCCAGAACCGTCAGAAACGACCCTAACATTTCGGCCCGTCGCACATAATCTTGCGGATCGTCGCTGACGTCTGCCTTGGTCAAGACAATGACCGGATAGCACCCGGCCTGATGAGCCAGCGCCAGATAACGCTCCAGCCGTGCGATGTTGAAATCCGCGTTACAGGAACTGGTGATGAACAGCACGTCGACATTTGCCGCGATCAGCTGCGATTGGGCGGTGCTACCTGCTGCTCGGCGCGAGAGGACGGTTTTGCGGTCCAGCGCGCGGGTGATCAGGCCGTCCGAATTGGCCTCGACCCAGTCACCCACGGCAAAAGTGCCGGTGGATTGTCCCATACGGGGGAGCAGCATGCGCTCGCCACCCGGTGACAGGCCGATAAGACGGTCGCGGTGAACGGCTGTAATGCGAAGAATTTGAGCGGGATCAGGGGCGGCCTCTTGCGCCGCAAAGTGGTTGGACCATCCCAGGTCCGAATAGTCGTAAGACATTGGTCTACCTGTTGCAGAATGCAAACATGCAGCAGTTGCGGTCAAGCGCGCGACTGCGTCAGTGGATCAGGCAGGAACGGGAAACTGTGTTCAGACGTTCTTTGCCCGAGGGGATACAACTACAATCATAAAGTTCCTCCTGGGGCCAAGTGGTTTAATCAACGATCCAACAGTGGATCAAGTGAGAGGCTGGACATCGACCCAAGCGGGGCTCGTTGTGGCTGCTTCCTTCCGGACCTGACCAGGTTGGCGAGGCGCTCGCCCGCGCCAACCTCTCAACGCCGATATAGGCAATGGTGCAGGAAATGACAAGCCACCCTTCACAGGGCGACGGACAGTTGCAAAAAGCCACTGTCGTTCAACCCCAGATCCCTGGCCCGCCCTGTCGGCAATTCGGCCAGATGGGGTCGTGCTGCGGGGCCGGTGTTTTCAAGAACCTGAGTTTCAGGGACATGGGCAAGCCGCCAACAGGGTTCCGTGAATTGGGGTTCTGATGGCAGTCTGCCTGCCACATAGTCGCGGATCAGTTGCTGAATGCGATGGGAGGGAACTGGAATCGGTTCGGCATCCTTTAGGGCTGCGAAATTGCCGCCGCCGTTGGCGCGATAATTCGGCAGAGCCACGGCAAATCTTTGGGCGGCTTCAATCGGTTTGCCGGAAAAGCATAGATTGCGAACACGTTGATGTTCAGGGTTCACAATTTCCCCGGCCAAGTCGAACCGGGCCGGGGATGTTACGTCGATTTCGTATGTGAGCCCGTGAATGACATCAAAATTATGTCCAGGGTGTTCATTATTTCGCAAAGAGACGCCCGACGAGCCACGTACAACCTGATTGAAGACACTGGCCGACATCTCCAACCACTCGCGGAGCTGACGGCCCGTCACGATCACCGCGCTGAGTTCGTTGGGAAAGACATGCAAATCGGCGACATGACGCATCGAGATGGCTCCCGCAGGTACGTCAGTGTATCTGCGGGGACCCGCTCGCCCGCCAAATTTGGACGGTGCGGCGGCGGAAAGCAGGGGCAAATCCCGGGCCGCGGTCGAAGATTGGTAGCCGCGCAATGCCGCAGCCTGCGCAGACGCCACCAATGCCAGCCCGCGATCCGGCGCAAAGAAGGTGAAATAGCTGTGCAGATCGTGCGCAACTCGTCCAACCGGTTCCTGCATCTCGTTGCGGGTCTGAATGTGATGTGGATGAAACAGCTGTTCCAGCTCTGGGTCTTCATCTGCGAGCGAAACGGTCCTGCCATCGCCCGCCGGATGGGAAACCGGCCAGAGGCGGCTATCCGCTGATTTCACGAGCCAACGGCCCTGTCCGTCCGCAGTCACGCAAAGATCGATCTGGCCAAGATGCGAGCCGGCCGACCCCGGCATCACGGCCGGTTTGCCGTGGATGCGACCGATATCTGCTTCTACTCCGGCCAATTCCTTGTGGGCGGTGCCTGGAAGATCCAAATGGGTATGTCCGGTAATCACGGCATCAACATCCGCAGATTCAGTCAATGGAATGGCTGCGTTCTCTGTTGTTGCGTCATATGGGCCAGCGCTTAGGCCGGTATGGGCCAGAGCGATCACCAGATCACAGCCTTCTTGCCGTAATCTTCGCGCTGTTTCCCTCGCTGCCTCGACGATACCCGCGATGCGCACCTTGTCACGAAGGTGATGCGTGTCCCAATTCAAAGTCTGAGGGGGGAGAACGGACAGAACCCCGATCCTGATGGGCCAGTCCTGTCCATCGATGGCTATCAACCTGTCGAGTATCAAGCTGGATTTCCAGGCCAGATTTGTGCTCTTGATGGCGTGTACATTTGAGCACACCACCGGACAGGGTGCTTCGGCCAGCACACGGTTGAGAGCGTCGAGGCCAAAATTGAAATCGTGGTTCCCCAGTCCGATCGCGTCATAGTTCAGATTCTGGAATGCGGCCATCAAAGGGTGCCGCTGTGACAGGTCTCGCATGGCAAGATCACCGATCGGGGTGCCCTGCATGCTGTCGCCATTGTCAAAAAGCAGCACCAGCGCCCCTTCGGCATCCCGCCGAGCGTTTCGGATCAGGGTGGCAACGCGCGTCAACCCAACAGAGGGGTCTGGCCGGTCTGCATAATAGTCGAAGCTGCCCAGATTCATGTGCAGATCGCTGGTTGCCAGGATGCGCACCCGCGCCATCCGCCCTGCCGTGCAGGCATCGGACCGTGGTGAGTGTGAGCTCTTGCGTGTTGCCATTCGCTTTTGGTGTCGAAATTTTTCGTGTTAAAGTTGTTTTTAGTAGCAAAGCACAGAAAATCGGATAAATCACAAGAACTTAAGCGCCTTCAATTTGTGTCAGATGTGATCCTAAATTGCGTCAATGTTCGCCCGGCGATCCATATTCCGTCAAGCGGGTTGTGGTAGGCGCTCAAGGGTATATGAAGTTCAGGTCGAGGCAGCGAGAGGTGCAAAATGAAGCGGGCAGAGCAGGTTACGTTCGGGGGGTCGGGGTTGAACCGGGCCGCGCATATTCGAAATGACGCAGTTGCCCTGACCGACGCACGTCAACACCCCGAGGCCGCTTGCATCCTCTTGTGGCGGGGCAAGGTGATGGTTCACGGCGACAGATTGGACAGGCTCTCGTGGGTGACAATGGCCCATCCGGTTTTGAAGGCTGGATACCAGACGGCTGCCGAAGAAATAATCTTTTTGGGGTTTGAAGATGATGGTGCCCCGTGCTTTGCGCTTGATATCTCTGGCTGGGAGCCGGCGGGCCAGGACGTCAGCACTGTAGGTGGTTTTGTGGACCGGACCGAGCAGCAGCATCCCGATTGCCCTCCGGGACATGTATTTGCCGAGTTGCGCCGCATCATGACCCGGTTGTCTCCGCGGGATGCAGAAATGGCCGCATCGGCCAAAGCCGTCATCGGTTGGCACGAAACGCACCAATTTTGCGCCCGCTGCGGTTCACCGAGCGAGATTGTGCAAGCTGGATGGCAGCGGTCGTGCACCTCCTGCGGTGGGCAGCATTTCCCGCGCACCGATCCGGTCGTGATCATGCTGATCACCTATGGGGATTCGGTGTTGATGGGACGCTCGCCAGGATGGCCTGAGGGGATGTATTCGCTATTGGCCGGTTTTGTGGAACCCGGCGAAACGCTTGAAGCAGCGGTACGCCGCGAAGTCATGGAAGAGGCAGGCGTCAAGGTTGGCCAGGTCGATTATCTGTCCAGTCAGCCCTGGCCGTTCCCGGCGTCGCTGATGTTCGGCTGTGCGGGCGAGGCCTTGTCGCAAGAGATCAACATCGATCCGGTTGAGATTGAAGACGCGATCTGGGTGACACGCCAGGATATGATGCTGGCCTTTGCTGGGGAACATCCTGCGATCCTGCCTGCCCGCAAGGGGGCAATTGCGCATTTCCTCTTGCAGAACTGGCTTGCGGATACGTTGGATTAAGACGACAATTTACCAAACAAGCACAATGAGGCGACATGCAGTTTTCGGGTAAAGAAGATATCGAAGCACCGATCGAGAACGTCTTCGCTTCGGTCTCGGAATTCGAGAGCTTCGAACGTTCGGCAATCCGCCGGGGAATCGAAGTTCAGCGCGTGGGGAATGTAGACCCGGTTGCGGCTGGATTGGCTTGGGACACCGCGTTCACCTTGCGTGGGAAACCCAGGGACATGCACATAACCCTTGCCGAATTTGTGGAACCTTCGCTTATGCGGTTCGATTCACGCAGCAAGGGGATCAATGGAGACTGCGTCGTAGAACTTTTGGCCCTGTCGCCACGCCGGACGCGGCTTAGCGTCGATATCAAACTTTCAGCCAATACTTTGGCCGCCCGTCTGTTCCTGCAGTCGCTGAAACTGGCCCGCAGCAGCCTGAATAAGAAATTCAAACTGCGTTTGGCCGATATGGCAAAGGAAATCGAGCGGCGACAGTCTCGGCTGGCCTGACGTCTGATCCCGGTTCATCGGAACAGAGTCACAATCAACGCGATGATCAGTGGCGTTTGCGCGCGGCCGGATAGACGCCCAGAATTTCTACATTCGTGGTGAAGTACCCCAGTTCGTCCATTGCAAGCCGGACGTTGGCGTCGTCGGGGTGCCCTTCGATGTCGGCATAAAATTGTGTTGCGGTGAAGCGGCCGCCGACCATGTAGCTTTCCAGCTTGATCATGTTGACGCCATTTGTGGCGAAACCTCCCATTGCCTTATACAAAGCGGCCGGGATGTTGCGGACCTGAAAGACAAAACTGGTGATCATACCTTGATCGCCGCGCCGTGATTCGTCGGCTTCTGGTGACATGACCAGAAACCGGGTGGTGTTGTTGCCCTGATCCTCTACGTTCCGGGCCAAGATGTCCAAACCGTAGATTTCCCCCGCCAACTCACTGGCCAGAGCCGCAGAATGAAGATCTCCGGCTTCTGCAACTTCGCGGGCGGCGCGGGCATTGTCGGGGCTGACACGGCCCCGGATATTGTTTTCACGCAGGAATTTTTCGCACTGCGGCAATAGCACCAAATGCGAATGTGCTTCGGTCACATCCGATATCGTAGCGCCCGGAACTGCCAGCAAATTAATGTGAACACGCACAAATGCTTCATCAATGATGTGCAATCCGCTGTGCGGCAGCAGGCGGTGAATGTCCGCCACGCGACCATAGGTGGTGTTTTCAACCGGCAACATGGCCAGGGCGGCTTCGCCTGACCGCACCGCTTCGATCACGTCCTCGAATGTGCGGCACGGCAGCGCCTCCATATCGGGGCGGGCGTCGCGGCAGGCCTCGTGGCTGTAGGCGCCGGGCTCTCCCTGAAAGGCAATGCGGTTGGTCATTTGTCGGTTTCCGTGCAACAAGTTCTTGAATTGGGCGTTTAGTCGCGGTGTCTATACCTTGCCTCTTGCAAGGGGAAGCCTTAGACACCCGCCCAGACAGCTGAAATGGACTCGCGATCAATGTTCGACACGATGACAGTTACCAAGGCCGCAGCCGGCCTGCTTGGCGCCTTCCTGGTGCTTCTTCTTGGCAAATGGGCCGCTATGATCATTTATAACGTGGGGAGCGATGGTGAAGCCTCGTACGTGATCGAGACCGAGCAGCCTGCCGAAGAAATCAGCACGGGCGAAGAAGTCAGCTTTGATGAGTTGATGATGGCCGCCGATGTAGGCAAGGGCGCCAAAGTGTTCAAGAAATGCTCGGCCTGCCACAAGCTTGAATCGGGCGCAAACAGCACGGGCCCGAGCCTGTATGGCGTTGTTGGTCGTGCCGTCGCTTCGGAAGCCGGGTTTGGTTACTCGGGTGCGATGCAGGCCAAGGGTGGCGATTGGACCCCCGAGGCACTCGATGCATTCCTGACCAAACCGAGCGCAGATGTTTCGGGCACCTCGATGAGCTTTGCGGGCCTGAAAAAACAAAACGATCGGGTCAACCTGATCGCTTACCTGGATAGCCTGGACAACTAAGTTTCACGCTTTTTGAGAGATCGAAAACCGCTGCCCAACAGGGTAGCGGTTTTTTCGTTGCGCGTGCAGGGGTTCGCAAATTCCCGCCACATGAATATGTCTTCACAATGCGTTCACGCATTCTAAACTTGAAACTCACCCCGCTGGACCTTTAGCTGGCAACAACAAAAATTGGTCTATGTCTCATCCGAGACAATCAGACCCATACGGAGGTAGAGCCTGATGACACCGCCCCGCGTCGCGACCCGATTCCGCCAGATGAATTTTCGGCCAAAGGTGCTGGGGGCGATCGGAATTTCAATTGGCTTGCTGCTTGCGGCAACCAGTCTTGGCCGGGCCGAAGATCACAAGATCCTCAAAAGCCACGGCTACTCATATTTTGGTGATCTGACATATCCGGCGGACTTCGAGAATTTCGACTATGTAAACCCTGACGCGCCAAAGGGCGGCGAAATTGCGGTATCTGCCCCGGGCACGTTCGATTCGATGAACCCCTACAGCCGCAAAGGTCGTGCAGGCCGCTATTCCTGGATGGTGTATGAAAGCCTGTTGGGTGAAATGCCGGCCACCGGCGGCGGCTTGCCTGCGGATGTGATTGGTGAAAGCTATGGCTTGCTGGCCGAGCGTTTGGAATATGACGAGGGCAAAACCTGGGTCATCTTCTACATGCGCCCCGAAGCGCGGTTTGCCGATGGTACCCCAGTGACCGCGCATGATGTGGTATTCAGCCACAATCTGTTTCTGGAACAGGGGCTGCCGTCTTATGCCCAAGCGGTCAAGAAACGTATCCTGTCGGCCGAAGCGCTGGATGACTTAACCGTCAAATTCACCTTTGCCACCGGTATTTCCCGGCGATCGTTGATTGATCAGGCTGGATCGGTGCCCGTCTTTCCAAAGGCTTGGTACGAAAAAACAGGCGCCCGCCTGGATGAACCGCGTTTGGATGCGGCGCCCGGATCGGGGCCGTATCAGCTGGACAGTTATGATGTGAACCGCCGCATCGTTTACAAGCGCAATCCGGACTATTGGGGCAAAGATCTTCCGATCAACAAGGGTCGCTACAACTTCGATGCCATTCGGGTTGAGTATTTTGCCGATGATACCGCCGGGTTCGAGGCGTTCAAGGCGGGTGAATACACCTTCCGAAGCGAGGGGAATTCGAAACGTTGGGCGACCGAGTATGACTTTCCTGCTGTGACCAAGGGGTGGGTCAAGCGCGAGGAAATCCCGGATCTGACGCCTCCAACGCCAACGGGATTCGTGTTCAACCTCGGTCGCCCGGCGTTGCAGGACAAACGTGTACGCGAGGCCTTGTCGCTTGCATTCAACTTTGAATGGACCAACGAGTCACTTCAGTACGGCCTCTTCAAGCAACGCCATTCCTTCGTTGAAAACGCGGCGCATATGGCTCAGGGCGCACCCGAAGGCGCGGAGTTGGCGCTTCTCAAGTCGCTCGGCGATCTGGTGCCTGCTGATATGCTGACCGAACCTTCTGTACGCGCGCATGAATCCCGCGCTCAACGACTGAATGACCGCCGCAACCTTCGCACGGCGATGAAACTGTTGGACGAGGCCGGATGGGCCGTTGGCGACGATGGGATGCGCCGCAATGCCCAGGGCGAAAAGCTGGTGCTTGAGATTCCATATCCGTCGTCATCGTCGCCAACCCTGACCGCCGTGATTGATGGTTTTGCCAAGAACCTTGTGACGATGGGCGTCGATGCCCGACCCGACAAGATCGACTCAGCCCAATACACACTGCGAAACCGTGACCGTGATTATGATATCGTGTTCGACAACTATCGCGCCTTTCTGTCGGCCGGCACCGGTCTGATGCAGATGTATGGCTCGGGTTAGGCCGAATTCAGCCTGTTCAACCCAGCCGGCCTGGCCAGCCCGTTGGTGGATGCGATCATCGAGCGCTCGCTTGTGACCACCACCAAGGAGGAAGAGGCCGCCGCGCTGCAAGCCTTGGACCGGGCGCTGCGATACGAGCGGATCATGGTGCCGGTCTGGTACAACGACAAAAGCTGGGTCGCCTATTGGGATCAATATGACCACCCCGAAAACCTGCCGGAATATGCCGTGGGTGTGCTGGACTTCTGGTGGTATGACGCCGAAAAAGCCGCCAAGCTGAAATCTGATGGCGCGTTGAGGTAAACCAGACCCATGGGAGCCTATATCCTACGACGCCTGTTGCTGGTGATCCCGACCCTTTTGGGCATCATGATTGTCAACTTCACGCTGGTGCAATTCGTCCCCGGTGGCCCGGTCGAACAGATCATTGCCGAACTGCAAGGCGGTGGGGATGTGTTCGAAGGCTTCGCTGGCGGTGGTGATGACGTGCAGACACAATCGGGCGCTCCGAATGAGGAATACGTCGGCGCACGCGGCCTGCCACCTGAGTTCATTGCCGAGCTGGAAAAAGAGTTCGGTTTCGACAAGCCGCCGCTTGAACGGTTTCTGACCATGTTGGGCAACTACATGACGCTCGATTTCGGCGAGAGCTATTTTCGCTCGATCAGCGTCATCGACCTTGTGTTGGAAAAAATGCCGGTGTCAATTTCACTTGGGCTGTGGTCCACCTTGATCGCCTATCTGGTTTCGATCCCGCTTGGCATCCGCAAGGCCGTGCGCGATGGATCGACCTTTGATACCTGGACCAGCGGAGCGATCATTGTGGCCTATGCGATCCCGGGTTTCCTGTTTGCGATCCTGCTGTTGGTGCTCTTCGCCGGTGGCTCCTACTGGCAGATATTCCCGCTGCGGGGGCTGACATCGGACAACTTTGACGACCTGAGTCTGCTTGGCAAGATCGGGGATTATTTCTGGCATATCGCGCTGCCGGTGATCGCCTCTACCATATCAGCCTTTGCGACGCTGACGCTGCTGACCAAGAACTCGTTCCTGGACGAGATCAAGAAACACTATGTCATGACTGCCCGCGCCAAGGGGTTGAGCGAGAGCAAGGTTTTGTATGGCCACGTATTCCGCAACGCCATGCTTATTGTAATCGCGGGTTTTCCGGCGGTGTTCATCGGCGTCTTCTTTTCCGGCTCAATCATCATCGAGACGATCTTTTCGCTCGACGGACTGGGCAGATTGGGGTTCGAGGCGGCAGTCGCGCGCGATTACCCGGTGATCTTCGGCACGCTGTTCATCTTTGGCCTGATGAGCCTCGTGGTCGGCATCTTGTCGGACCTGATGTATGTCCTGGTTGATCCGCGCATCGACTTTGAAAGCCGCGAGGGGTAATTCATGGCACTTTCCCCCCTCAACCAACGTCGCTGGCGCAATTTCCGCAAAAATGGACGGGCTTATTGGTCGCTGATCATCTTTTCGGTGATCTTCACCCTGTCGCTGTTCGCCGAGTTCATCGCCAACGACAAACCGATCCTCGTGAACTACCGGGGTGAATATTTCACACCGGTGTTCAATTTCTACCCCGAGACCGCCTTTGGAGGAGATTTCGAGACCGAAGCGATCTATGGCGACCCCGAGGTCAAATGCCTGATCGCAAGTGGCGGGCTGGACGCGTGCTTTGACGAGCCGGAAGATATGCTGGACCAGATCAATGCAGGCACGTTCCAGGCCGATGGATTCGAAAAGGGCTGGGCCATCTGGCCGCCAATCCCCTATTCGTTCAACACCACTGTTGACCGTCCCGGTGCAGCCCCGCTGCCGCCCAATGGCCAGAACATTCTGGGCACTGACAGTGCCAAGCGAGATGTGCTGGCGCGAGTGATCTATGGGTTTCGCTTGTCGATCCTGTTCACGCTTCTGGTCACTGGGGTTGCCAGCATTCTGGGCGTGGTTGCCGGTGCCGTGCAGGGCTATTTCGGCGGCTGGACCGACCTTATCTTCCAACGCGTGATTGAGATCTGGTCGGCCACTCCGTCGCTCTATGTCATCATCATCATGTTCGCCATTCTGGGGCGCAGTTTCTGGCTGCTGGTTGCCTTGATGATCCTCTTTGGCTGGACGGGGCTTGTGGGTGTCGTGCGCGCGGAATTCCTGCGTGCGCGGAACCTGGAATATGTCCGCGCGGCAAAGGCGCTTGGGGTGGGCAACATCACCATCATGCGCCGTCACATGCTGCCCAACGCCATGGTAGCAACGCTGACCTTCATGCCGTTCATTGTGACCGGCACCATCGGTGGACTGGCGTCGCTCGACTTTCTGGGCTTTGGCTTGCCCTCCTCAGCGCCCTCCTTGGGAGAGTTGACGTTGCAAGCCAAGCAGAACCTGAACGCGCCCTGGCTGGCCTTCACCGCCTTCTTCACCTTCGCTATCATGCTCTCGCTTCTGGTCTTCATTTTTGAGGGCGTGCGCGACGCATTTGATCCACGAAAGACCTTCTCATGAGCGCCTTGTTGGAAGTTAACGGTCTGCGTGTGTCGTTCCGCCAGGACGGCCAGCTGATGCAAGCAGTCAAAGACGTGTCCTTTACCGTGGACCGGGGAGAGACCGTGGCGCTGGTCGGCGAATCCGGCTCGGGCAAGTCGGTGACGGCCTTGTCGACGGTTTCTCTGCTGGGTGGCAGTGCCGAGGTCGAAGGCTCTGTGACCTATGACGGCCAAGAGATGATAGGCGCCAATGAAAAGCGCCTGCAGCAAGTGCGTGGCAACGACATCAGCTTCATCTTTCAGGAGCCGATGACGTCGCTTAATCCGCTGCACACGATCGAAAAGCAGATGGCGGAATCGCTGGCCTTGCATCAAGGCGTGGCCGGGGCCGAGGCGCGTGGCCGCATTGTCGAGCTTTTGAACAAAGTCGGAATTCGCGATCCGCAGGAACGGCTGGACAGCTATCCACACCAGCTCTCGGGTGGCCAGCGCCAAC
>FYBJ01001245.1_pt1 | contig 30703 bp, 47 predicted proteins | sample 1134611 | NCBI WGS metagenome assembly FYBJ01 (sample SAMEA104116008, study PRJEB20421) | marine metagenome | isolation source: marine
CTTAAAAAGTTTTATAAAGAGTATATATAAGTCTTGACCCCATTTGACCTGACGAGCTGGTATTTTAGCTGAAAGGAATTTTTATTGATCGACCACCGCCAGGAGCGGGTCGTTCTCGCCCGGTCGCGACACGGTGGGGACCTTCCCGGCGTAAACCCAGTGCTGCAGGGCTTTTTCGACTTCTTCCCGCGCGGGGATGAGGATGGTCCGGAGGACGGGCTCGCTGTTGTCGGACGCGGGCATGGCTCCGAAAGGGTGAGGAGCGGCGGAGGGGAGCATCCGGCCGATGATCTGGGTCATGGTGTGGCGGGTCTGCGAGTGGAGGGCGATCGAGGGGATCACTTCCTGCATTTTGTTCCAAAACAGCCTCTCCCCCACGGCTCGCCTATGTCCGCGGGTCTGGGCGACGTGGCTCCGGTACCAGACGGACCTGGGCACGACGTCTCCCCAGCTGTATTCGAGCGTGTACTCTGAGTTGTCGTGGCGGACGCGCTGCGAGGCGACGACGTTTGTGTTGAGGGCGGTCTGGATGTGCTTGACGTGGCTCTCCGCGCTGTTGATGATCTGTTCGTAGAGCGCGGGCATGAAGGGGAAGTTTTGGTTGGGGATCCACTCGTCGACGTCGACGTAGCGGTCGAGGAAGCCGAGGAAGTGGTTGATCAAGGTGGGGTTGTGCTCGAGGTCCTCGTTGAGGCGGTGAAGCCACTGCTTCGTGTAGACTTTCTTGCACTGCATGATAACGTAGCGCCGCTGCTTCGGGTCCGTGTTGATGACCCAGTCGTTGTTGCTCGCGATGTAGGCGCGGTGGAAGCTCTCCGCCTCCGCCTTGGCCTGGTATTTTTCGTTGACGATCATGCTCTTGTTGGCGAGGAAGTGCTTGATTGAGGAAACGACGCGGGGGTCGCCGGGAAAGAGAGCCTCGTCGAAGAAGACGACGAGCTTGTCGTACGCAACAGCGTTGAAGGAAGAGAGGGCGTTCGCGTCTCCCGCCTCGTGCAACACGTTCCACGAGCCAAAGATGCGCTGGACGATGCCGGTGACGAAGGTGCCCTTGCCGATCCCCTGGGCGCCCTTCATGACGTTCGCGACTTCGGGCTTGATGTGGGGGAACTTGCGGCAGTGCTGGATGTACTTCAGCTGATACATGGCCATCGCCCAGTCGCCGGCCGAGATGACGTGGAAGATGAGCTGCAGGATGCGGGGGTCCATCTGATCGAGAGGGACCAGGACGGGTCGATAGAGGGGGTTGAAGCCGCGGAAGGTGTTGAGGACCCCGGGAGGAAGCTTGAACGGGGCCCAGCTGCGCCTGCGGTAGGAGGGCAGAGAGGCCGACTCGAGCCACGCCTGCAGGTTCGCCTTGCTCTTGGCGAGCTGCGTGTAGACGGAGACGGAGCGGAGGGTAAGGGGCTCGCCGGGCAGAGAGGGCGGGACAAAGTAGAAGACGCGGTTGGTGGAGTAGAGGACGGAAGAGTGCCTTCTCCACGTGTCTTCGAGGTCCCACGAGAAGCCGTACGTGACGCCCCGAGCGCAGATGCGGCAGCGCACGTACAGCTTGTCCGTGCCCTGGGTGCGCACGTAGAAGACGCCGCTGTTGGGGTGCTCGATGTGCGAGTAGGGGCAGTAGGTGACGTTGGAGCAGGGGTAGATGGTCCAGCCGCCCTTGACGCGCAGCCTGTCCATGACCAGCTCCTCCCACTCGGGGATGCGGTCGATGATGGCGAGCTCGAGCAGGGATCGCGTCTGCTTGTACGTCGACTCCTTCGCGATCTCTTCCTCCTCCATCATGATCGACGCATGGCGGTCGAACCGAAACGCGTCGTCTTCTTCTTCTTCTTCCTCGTCGCCCAAGCTGAGCGAAATCGCGGCCTCGTCCTGCGGGAGCCTCCAGCGCATCTCGTGCCGGTCGGCGTGCCCGTCGCAGCCGAAACAGCGGATCTTGCAGTAGTCGCCGTTGACGATGACGCCGCAGCGGATGTTTTCGTGCCTTCCTTTTTTTTGAGGGCAGTAGTTGACGCCGCGGGGCTCGTAGCGGACGCAGCCATGCTCGAGCTGGGTGACGTTCCAGGCGTTCGCCCACTTCCACTCGGGCACCTGCTGGGTAATGCTTTCGAGTATGCGCGGAGGGACGGGGCCTTCGACGTAGCCGCGGCTTGAGGCCGTTGCGCGCCTCTCTTCCTCCGGGATGTCGATGGTGACGTCGTGGAGGGGCTCCACGGTGTAGTAGGTGCAGAGAGCGCTCTCCCACAGTTGCCGCGGTTCGCGCCCCCACTGCTCGTCGATGAGGGGGATGAAGGGGATGAGAGGGTAGTCGGCGTACTTCTCCTTCGCGCAGTACATCGTGCGCCACAGGCGGTGCTTGGTGTAGACGGCGGTGTCGACGGCGTACTTGGTGGGGCAGATGTCGTCGTCGTCCTTCTCGCCGGGAGGGGTCTGCTGGGGGAAGAAGGCCTTCATGAAGTGGCGGAGCTGGAGCATCGAGGCGAAGCGGAGGTTGGGGCAGACGAGGTGGAAGCTGACGCGGTTGGGGCGGCAGCCGTCTCCCACGACAAAGTCTTCCCGCGGGTCGAGCTGGACGTTGAGCTCATCGTCGAAGACGGTGCAGATGCCCTTGAGGAGGCGCAATAGCCACTCGAGTTTATCTTCGGTCTCGTCGGGCACCTCCTCTCCGTTGTACTCGATGTCGGCGTACCACAACACGGGGTGGTCGTCTGGCCCGTGGACCTCGTACACCGTCGGGGCGTTGGATTCCGTAATGTAGTCCCAGATCGCGTCGAGGCTGGCTTTCGCCGTTTCTTTTTTCCCTGTTTTCGTTCCCGCCTTATCTCGCTTCCACATCCGGTTTTCGCTGTCGTGCACCATCCGCGTGCGCTGCTCGTAGTCGGGGAACAGGCTCTGCGTCCCTTTCCAGTACACCAGCTGCTTCTGCCGCTGTCTCCGTCCGCTGGACAAAAACAAAAAGGAAAAAAACAAAAGAGAAGCCGTCACAGCCGCCCTACCCGTCGCCGTCGGTTTCTTTGCGTTTACTCATTCGACTCCCTTGCGAGGCAAATTTTTTTACGGTGGAGAGGAAAAGAGGGGATTATTTTCCTTTTTTTTTACTCGTTTCTTTGCCTTTTCTTGACGTTGACGTACTTGTGGAGAAACTCGAGCGACTCGACGAGCTTTTGGGCCTCAGCGAGCATGCCGCGCGCGTTGGCGAGCTCTTTCTGAATGTCGAGCAAATCTTCGTCGTTTTTTTCTTCTTTTTCTTTTTCTGCTTCACATTGGCTCTCGTAAAGGTGCTTGTAGCGCAGGTAGAGTGCGTCCGCGCTGCGCCTCGCCTTTACTGAGGCGGGGAGGTCGATCTGCGCCCAATACACTCGCGACTTTGGAGTGAGCCACCTGTTCGTGCAGTCTCTTCTGATCAGCGGCTGCTGCTTGACGGCTTCGAGTATCGCGTCTTCTTCTTCTTTCGTCCACGGAGGGCCTTTTGCCATTTTTATTATCTTCGCCTTTTTTCATTTTTTCGCTTTCACTTTCGCACCGCTATCTGGTCGAGTTTGGGGTGCTCGAACGTTTGCCCTGACCTGGTAACCCGAACGCGCGGGTCGAGCATGAGCTCCGCCAACGTGACGAAGCGTGCGGATTTTTTCCTTTTCTTTTTTTGTTTTTCTTCGGCGATCTGCCGCGCAAGCATGATCTCGTGCTCCTCCTCCGCTAGCATCGCTATTGCGACCTCGGCGAGTGTGTCGAAAGGGGTGTTTATCAAAGTAGCGGCCATTTTTGTTTTTTCAAATTTTTCATCTTTCCTTCAAAACGAGCTTTTTGGTGGTGGTGATGATGGCGGGGCCGAGGATGGCGGGGAACAGGTCACGCGTGAGCAGGGCGGCGAGCAGGTTCTCTTTTTTGTTGAGCGCGCCGGTCACCACCGACATCTGAAAGCCGCGTTTCACGTCGACGAGCGACTTGATGGCCGCCACGCCGTTGCCGTCCTTCTCCTGCTGGCGCAGGATGCCGAAGAGCTTCTTCAGAGCAGCGGGACCGTCTACCTTGCGGACGTTGGAGGTGCGGAGCGGGCCGGGCAGCAGGACGTAAACTCCTTGGTCGAGCGTGACCCCGAACAACGCCTTGCGCGCTTTGGCCTTCTTCACCCGCGCCGCCTCCTGCCGCAGATACTTCTTCCAGTCCTCGGGGGTCTGGCCGCAGTCCTCGGTGTGGATGTCCCAGTGCCCGTTGCCTTCCATGAACTGGTGGTAGCCCTCCTTGGCCAGGTACTCCAGCGCCCGCGCGACGGGGACCTCGGGCTGCTCGTACTGGAGGGCGAGGTCGGACACAATGTCATCGCGCCCCTTGTCCATGAAGTAGCGCGCAGCGATGGGGAGGTTGGAGAAGCTCTCCAGAGGGCTCTTGCGCGACCAGATCCGCTTCTCGAGCAGCTTGTTGGCGCAGGTTGCGATAAAAAAAGTTTTTCCCGCGCGGACAAAGGTTTCCGGCTGCTTCTTCTTGGCGGGGGCGCGTTTTCGCTTGGGCGCGGCTTCCTTGGGCGTGTTCTCTTCGTTCACAATAGGCTCCATGTCGAGTTTAAAAAAATAAATGGACAAAATTTGTCCGTTGTCGTTATTTTTTTATCGGTCACTATGGCGGAGGAAGAACCAAGCTACTGGCAAGGCGAACTTGCCGCGATTCGCATTTTGGACGGTCAGTGGGGCCCATACACGCGGTGCCCGCAGTGCGACAGGTCGCTGAAAATCCTGACCAGCGGCCCCAACTCGAAGAACCCCGGGCGCAACTTCGTCAGCTGCCGCAAGAACGGGGGCTACGCGGGGTGCGAGAAGCCCTACTTCTCGTGGGTGTTGCAGAAGCACGTGGACGAGCGCCAGAAGACGCAGGAGGCGAACCGGCGGTCCACCGCTCAGCGCGTGCAGGGGGAGGCGGTCTGCGGCAAGGCGAGCAAGGTGGAGACGGCGCTGACGATGGAGATCGAGCAGCTGAAGAGCGACATGCGCGAGGTGATGGGGAGGCTGGAACTGCTGGAGGGTGGGACGGAATGAAAAAAATTCTGACAAGTAAAGCAAACAAACAAACAAACATGAGCAGTGCAAACGGACTTAGCCTGAAAAAGATCTTCGCCACGCGCAACCTTCTGACCGGAGGGCTCGCCGCCGTGGGCAGCATTCTGATGCGCGGGGGAGCCGCTGGAGGCGTGGACCTGATGGGAGACGATGTGCTCGTCGCGCTGCCCGGTATCGTGGGCGCCAACGTCGCCACGGCTCTGGGCTCCGACGTGTCGGGCATGCTGAAGAGCAAGACCGCGGACATGGTGGCGGACTCGGCCATCGCCGGAATCTCGGCCGTCGCCATGCTCGCTCTGATGGGCCAGGCCACCTTCGACCTGTCGGCCGCCAACGTGGAGCTGCTCGCGCTGTACGGAGTGTCGTACGCCGTGGCCTCCGCCATCATGAAAAGCGACTCTAACTGAGAAACATGAAGGTCATAGGGGTGGATGCCGGCTACGTCAACATGGGCTACGCGGTTTTGCATTTGGATGGGATGGAGGTGGACCGGACGCGTTCGACGATCGAGCGGGTGACGCTGCTGCGCAAGAAGCACGTTTCGCACGACGACATGCGCAAGGCGGTGGTGAAGTTCGTGGGGGAGAGGGCGGCGGACTTTGAGGCGGCGGAGGTGATCGCGTTGGAGAGGCAGAAGAAGGCGTTGTTTCAGATCTTCAACACGGTGCTGTGGACGCTCTTTTCGGACAAGGTGGTTTTCGTGCATCCGCTCAACATGAGCAAGGTGTGGGGGCTGTCGAAGATCCGGGATCAGAAGAAGCAGGACACGATCAAGCTGGCGCGCCGCTTTGTCGACGTGCCGCGGGGGAAGGGGAAGATCGACGACGCGTGCGACGCAGCGATTCTAGCGCTCACCGGCGTAATCCGGAAAAAAAAGTGGGAAGTTGACCAACTTCTTAAGTTTGTGAAAGAGGCAGATGAACGATCAGAGAATACCGCGGGTAAGCGACGACGAGTGGAGTGAGGTGAGCGGGCCCTACAGCCACCCCACCGAGTACAGGACAGCAGACACGCGCACCCCCCTCAGCAACGTCCCCGAGTCAAAGGCTTTCCCGTTTTTGAAGAGCGAGGCGGCCGGCCAGAACAAGCAGCGCAAGATCCCCAAAGCGCCCCCCAAGACGAGCAGCTACCTGCCCGTCATCCTCGGAGCAGCCGTCGTCTTGGCCCTGCTCGTGGTCCGCTGAGCTAAAAAAATAAAAATGGAGAAGGACGCAGCTTTGGCGGAAGAAGTTATTCGGTTGCAGGAGAGAAGAAAGTTGCTGATGATAGAGTTGGAAGAACTGAGTGATAGGGGAAGGACCATGGTGATGGAGTGGATAATTGACGGAGGAAGGGAAGCGATGGAAAAGGCGGGAATCGACGACACAGCGACGACGGAAGAAGTCGAGGAAGCAATGAAGAACAGCGCCCTAAACAACGGCAATCCAATGCAATTGAAGATAATGGAAGCGTTGAGAGAAACGGGCTGTCCGTGTTGTTTTTGCGATGGCCGTAGACAATGCGATGGCCGTAGACAATAAAAATATGAAAAGAAAAGAGAGGTTAATCGACTGTCCGACCCTTGTCCAAGGGAGCGAGACGTGGCTGCGGACGCGCGAAAAGATGAACGGGACAGGCAGCAGGTACGCGGCGATGATCGGCGTCGACTCCGACTGCTCGCGAGGCAGGGCGTGGCGAATTGTGCAAAAAAAGGAAAAAGTCGAGCCCAACTGGATGATGTGGTTCGGCAACTGGCACGAGGACGACGTGGCCGACGTCTACGCCAGGCTGGTGCCCGAGGTCGACCACCTGGAGGAGTACGGCTTCAAGGAGGACGAGTCCCTGCGCGGAGAGAAGCCCCACGAACGCCACGGCGCCTCGATCGACCGCATCGTCGTCAACAAGGACGGCACGCGGAGAGCGCTCGAGATCAAGTGCCGCCTGACGGGAGCCCCGCGCGTCGAAACGCCGCTCAAGCACGCCATCCAGATGATGGGCCACATGTCGGCCTACGGCTTCACCTCGTGCGACTACATCTGCTGGAACACGGAGGACGACACGTACGTTGTCGAGCGGCTCGAGTGGAGCCAGAAAGCGTGGGACCTGATCGCCGAGCGCATCCGCTTCTTTGACCAGTTCGTCGACAAGCCCCCTCCCCGCATGAAACGCGGCGAGAAGGACGAGGTGGTGGCGTATCTGAACAAGCATTTGGTTTATTCGTCGGTCCCGCTGTACGAGTAGCAGTAAAGAACCTTTCCTTTTTTTTCCTTCTTCAACTGCGCGTAGACGTTCGCTTCGTGCAGCTTCTGCAGCTCCTCGAACGACAGCCTGCGCGTGTGCTGGAACTCGAGCTCCTTTTCGCCGTTCTTGAAGAACCACTCGAGCAGGTACTCGACGTTGTCGATGACCTCGCGCCCAAAGTCGATGTCGACGTCCTTGTTGACGCACTCAACCGGGACCTCGAACTCGCCGACGAAGGCGGTCTTGCGCCGGCAGGGGGGGCAGCGCAGGTCGCCCTCCTTGATTTCGCGATTGCAGATCGAGCACGGATGAGAACCCTCTGACTTGTTCATTTTCTTATCTGATCAACTATTTTTTATCGGCGATGGAGGAGATCAAACTCGCTGCCCCCAAGTGGACGAAGAGGGAAGACCCGCTGCAGGCGATGGAGAAGTTGCTGGAGACGGGCGACCTCCCGCCCGGGACGACGAAGGAGCAGCTGCAGGCGGAGATCGCGAAGCTGAAAGGCAACTCGAAGCAGCTGGAGTTCGTCAGCCTCCTCAAAGACAAGATCACGGAGATCATGGAGTGGTGGAAGAAGTGGAACCCCGAGCTCAAGTGGACCATGCAGGTCGCGAACATCCTCGTGCTGGCCATGGTGGACCGCAGCTGCCTCAACGAGTTTCGCGACCCCGCGAACAAGGCCAACGACGTCATCGCGCGGCTGGGGCGCTGGAGCTACTGCTCGCTCATCGGCACCGCGGGCACGCTGACCTACCAGTCGATCGCCTGGTGCATGGAGCGGGAGCAGTGGTTTCACGACGAGGCGCTGTTCAAGTGGGCCCTCAAGGTCGGCCTCCCCGATCCCCTCATCCGCGGACGCGACACGGCGGCCAAGGGGCAGGTCATCCGCTTCGTCAAGGCGTTCGTCGGCATGCTCAACCTGTGCCAGGACGTCAGCTCGCTGCGCAAGTTTCGCGACGAGCTCGGCGAGGTCAACGGCGTTGAAAAAAAAGGAAAAGAAGACGAGTGATCACGAAAGCCAGCGTTTATTTTTCCTGTCCCATTCTCCCTGGTCGAGCGCCTCGGGGTAGTAGTCGGCGTCGAGGTCGCGGTAGGCGAGGCTGACGTTGCCGTTCCACATGCCGCCGTTCACGAAGCCCGAGGTCGTGATGTTGAGCTTGCCCGAAGGCAGCGTCTCCACCCACGGCTTGGGGCGGTGGGGAGCGAGAAAGAAGGTCTTGGTGGTGAAGAGGTTGCGCGCCTTGCGCTCGCCCTTGTCGATGTTGTCGTGCATCCACCCTTTGCGGTTCGTCTTCAGCGTCCAGTCGGTGTTCTTTTCGAGGCAGCTCTGCACGGGGCGCCAGGCGCTGCGCGACTTTTCTTTCTCGTAGGGCAGCTCGTGGCGCATGACGTGGGCCAGGTCCTCGCGCGGCTGCTCCCAGCGGTAGGGCATGGCCGCGAAAGCGAAGCCGTTCCACGGGTTGTCGACCATGGGGAGGGGGTTGCGGTCGGGTCGCGACGCCGAGTTGTTGTTCAGCGGCGCCGCCTTCAGCATCTGGATGTTGTTCATAGGATCAGGTCGGGATGATAGTACTGCTTCACCAATCCAGTGTCACCGTAGTCCACTAGAAAAATCCTTTCGCCCATGACGTCCGTCGTCTCGATCACGCTCTTGTACAGGCCGCGGGCCACGTTCTGCGAGAAGATCTGCTCGCTGAAAGGGCGCATGTAGCCGTCAATCGCGGTCCCCGCGTGCATGAGCATGTGGGTCTCCTGGTCCTCCTCCGCTTCCTCCGCTTTGATCTTGTTGATCTGGTCGGCGTAGTAGATCCAGCCGCCAGCTGCCATCGCTACCATCATCGGGATAGCCATCGTTTCACCAGTTTTGCTTTCGCCCTGCAGAAAAAAGGGTTGCGTAGCCCCCCTTGTTCATCATGCCGAGGTCGAAGCCGGGATCGCTGACCGGGTACTCGCCGCGGTCCACGCTGAAGAGCAGGGGGTCGGGCTCGCTGATGACGTCGTTCCAGTACTCGTGGCGCGCCCGGTTGTCCGCCGTGAAGAGCACGTCCGTCGTGTCGTACTGCGTCTTCTGCGTGTTGCCCACGAAGTTCGCGCTCTCGGGGGGCGTGTACGTCAGGGCCGGGTTGGGCACCTGCTCGCGGAAGCCGGGAGGGTGGATAAGGCCCGTCATGTCCGTGCCCGCCGGCTTGAAGTTGACGATGTTCGCCTGCTGCCGCAGGTCGGTCGGAAGAAAGAACTGGCGGTTGCTGAGGGCGAACTGCCCCACGTCCGTAAGGAGAGGAATCCGAATCGAGTTCATCGCGTTTTCCGTTTAAAAAAGAAAAAGGGGCAGATGGCAGAAGAAGTCAAGATCAGCGCTCTGATGATGGAGAAGTTCGGCAACTTCCTCAACTTCCTCGAGAACGAGCTGGGAGCTCACAAGTTCCTGTTCGACGCGGACAAGGTCGAGGAAATGCAGCGGAAAATCGACGAGAAGAGGCGGATGACGTGGGGACAGCTGCTCGTGGTCATCAACCAGTTCGTCATGCCCTACCGGACCGCGATTAAGGACAAGGACGACTCGCTCATCGGCGTGGTCGCCGGCTTCTTCCCCGAGGTCGAGCTGCTCGTCAACCCTCTCACCATGAACGAAGACGCGGATGAGCGCGAAATCCGCCTTGCCAAGATAGACAAGGTCTGGCGCTACTTGGACTTTTTCTGCGACTGCGTAGCAGAAGTAAATACTAAAAACGATGAGCGGGCTGGTAGAGACTGATATTAGCACCCTGGACGCTTTTCACGCCGCGGGAACGCCGCAGCAGCAGAAAGAGCGGATGCAGAAAGAAAAGGAGTACGAGAAGGACATCGCGCGGGCCGAGAAGCAGCGCAAAGCTGCGTTGAAGAAGGCGCGGGAAGAGCATCAGGTCATTGGAGCCAAAAAAGCCCAAAAGGCGATGAAAAGGGAAGAAGCGCCGGTGACAAAAAAAAAGAAGACCAACCGGCTGCTGACGATCGCGAAGATCAACCAGTACTACGACCGCCTCAAGCACAAGATCCGCATGAAGAAGCCCTCGATCACGGCGCGAACCACCGATGAGCAAGTGGAAGAGATTTTGGAAGCCGTGGAAAAGGACCTGGGCTTCGGCCAGGGGGTCGGCCAGGCGGGGGCGCTGTACGTGGCGGGGCTGGGCATGCTCGAGCAGCTGTCGGTCATCTTTCCTCTCGGCATCAAGCTGGCCGGTCCCACCGCCTCGCTCGCCCAAACCGCGGTCAGCAACAAGCAGCTGTGGGAGGACACGGTGACGGAGTTCGCGATCAAGCACTCGGACTGGTTTTGCGTGGGACCCGAGAAGCGTCTGCTCATGCTGACGGCGCAGCTCTGCCTGTCCGTGCACGACGCCAACACGTCGGTTCCGATGGAGGTCAAAGTGAAGACCGAAGCCTCGACCGATCTGAAATCAAAAGCAAAAGACCTGTAGTTTTTTCATTTCTTTCTTTTTCGCAACGCCTGAATTTCGTTTTTTGCTGTTTTCACGTAGCACTCAAAGCACGCCAGATGCGAGTCCTCCACTACGCACTTCTCGTGCATGTGGCAGCGGCTGCACTCCGCGTACACAAAGTTGACCTGGTTTTCATCGTACGGCAGCTCGTTCATGACGCTCGCTACTTGATTGTAGCAGGTCGAACAAAGCCATTTGCCAAGCTGGGGGACAAAGCCAACAGCGTACTCCTCGTGCCAGTAGAGCCGCCCCTCGCATTTGCGGTACTGCGGCCCCGTCTCCTTAAGTGAAAGTGGCCGATCAAGGTCCGCGTCTTCCTCTGTTTTATTTGCGTCCCGGTCCCACCCATCTTCCATTTGAAAAAATTTCAGAGAATGCCCCAGCCGCCTTTGTTCCAGCTGACGGAGAAGTAGCCGTCGTCGCGCTTGCTGGTCGCGTAGCCGCTCTTCTCAAGGAACTTCTTCAAGCGCTTCTCCTCGACCTCGGCGAAGAAGTCGGGGTCGATGTGGCAGCAGAGGACGCCCTGCGCGGCCGCCTGGGTGATGCACTTCTGCACGTTGACGAGCACGCGGGCGAACTCGCGGTCCGATCTTTCTTTCTCCTCTGCCTGCTTCTGCTTCAGCACTGCCTCCGTTTTCTTGCGGTTGCTGTCCGCGCGGACAAAGCTCTTCGTCAGCTCCTCCAGAGTGGGCTCGTTGTTGTCGTTGTGGTTGTCGTCTTCCATTTCGATGTCGATGCGCTGGATGCTCATGCCTTTTCGATCATCCAGACAAGAATTTTCGTACTCTCCGTACGTGAAGGAAGCTAGCCCTCTTTCACTCATAATTGTAACTTGTTGCTTTTCTCACGACCACGTTGCTGTCGCGCCCGGTGAACGCGCGGCGGAGCCTGTTGTGCAGTGGGCGGTCAGACCACTGATTGACCTCCTTCATGATGTACTTGAGCGTGAACGCCTTGTCGTCGTCCCCCTTCAGAAAGTCCACGTGGATGTTGGCGCCCCTAAAGCCCGTCTCCTCCTTGAACGCCTTGGTGATGGCGCGATAGTCGATTTGCACCATCGTTGTGTGCTCGATCTCGAGCAGGATGTGCGCGTGGATCGAGGGGTTGGTCGGCGTCCCCGTCTCCAGCGCGACGCGAGCCCGGATGCGCTTGATCTTGTACTTGTCGGCGTCCGCGAACTCGCTGCGATAGCCGCCGTGGATCTCGCGCAGCCACTCCCACTTGCGGTCCTTGATGACTTGGTTGATGGCGTCCGCGAAACGGCGGCCTACCTGGCGGGCCGTCACTCCCCGATCGTTAAGGTTGACGGTGATGGCGAAGTTGCTCCACTTTTCGCGACCAGTTTCCATACGACGTAGCCTGCGATTCCTACGCTTGCTGCGCCTAGAAATACGAGAAGCCAGTCAACCCCGGTCTTCTCTTCTTTCTCTTTCTCCTTCTCCTCCACCATGTTGATCGCGGCCCGCACTCCGCTCCCGATGAGAGGTGGGGCGTAGCGGTCCTTCATCGCCCGGCCTCTCTCCTCGCTGCGCTTGAGCATGTCCTCGCGCAGCTTCGTGGCCTCCTTGTCCTCTTGCTCCATGTCGACGTGGTAGCGCTTGTCCGTCGGCACTTTGTAGTTGCTGTTCGGTTTGTACTCGTTCTTGAGGTCTTCGGCCCACTGCATGTACGTGTCTGTCGGAACAAAGTCGACCCTGACGTCGGGTTCTTTGCTCATCTTCCTACCCTCTGACCGCTAGAAAAGCTTCAGTAGACAACCTGAGAGGCGTCTCCCCCGTTGGTGAACTTCTGGTTGAGCATGAGGTAGTAGACGCCTGCGCCCAGCAGATAGCCCCCGACCATGCGCAGCCCCTGTCCCTCGAGCGGCAAGTACATGCCCCCCAGAAAGGCGGAGCCGACGATGATGGCTTTGTTGGTGACGCTCATGTTGCTGTTGAAGATGACCGAGGGCCACTCCAACGCGGATTTCCAGTGAGGATCTCTCTGCGCTTTACTCATCTTTTTTTTTTCAGTTTCAGTAGAAAACGTTCATCTTCTGCGTGTGAGTCCCCGCGGCGCTCTTGTCGGCGACGAGCATGTAGACGCCTGCCCCCACTCCGTACCCCGCTGCTGCGCGAGCGTAGACGTTGGCGATCGGCAGGTACATGCCGGCTGCGACCGCGGATCCGGCGATCAGGATCTTGTGCACTGTGCTCATGCTGCTGCTCTTGAGGACCGCCATGGGCCACTCCAACGCTTTTTCGATGTGCTTCATTTTTTTTTATTCCTACTTGCCGCAGTAGATTATGTTCTGTGCGCAGTTCCGGAGGGCGTCTGCGTTGCTGGCTCCGCTAATCCATGCGTTGGCGTTTTTGACGTAGGCCGGGGTTCCGGTCTCGAGCACGGCGCGGATGATTTCCTGCCGTTTCAGCGGCGGAAGATCCATCGACAAGACCTTGCCCAGCTGGTCCGGGCCGCCGCTGGCCATCTCAATCCCGACAGCCATCGCCCCGTCGGGCTTGATGAGGGAAGAGCAGTTGGTGGACACGACGGGGGTGTCTTTGTAGATGGCGATGCGAGAGGCCACCGATTCGGCGTTCATGAACGCAAGGTTGAGGCTTGCGCAGCTGTCGACGGGAGAGGTCGGCGGCCTGCATCCGCTGTCCACGCCCTCGGCGGGAGGATTGTCCAAGACGCGCCCGGTGATCTTGTCAAACGGCAGGCAGTGATCGGGGTCCCCTGCCGTAACGCCCCAATAAGCACCGAGCATGGACTGGCTCGTTTCGAGCGTCTCGCAGCATGCCTTGTTTCCCGTCGACTCGATCCACTTGGGGTAGCCCTTGTTGCGGCGCACGGTCTTGTTGATGGCGTCCGTGGCGACCTGGATGTCGTTGTTTTCGTACATGTTGAAGTCGTACGTCTGCTTGAACGTGCCACAGGAGTAAGGGTAGAGGAAGGTGTTCGAGTTGGACTGGTACCAGTAGCCAGGATACTGCGGCCCGAGGATGGAGGTCGAACCTGCTTTCCCCTGGCCGCCCGGCCACTGGGAGCTGTAGAGACGCCCGTTCGAAGCCAGGCCCATGAACATCTGCTCTTTCTGCAGCTCGTTGAGGTCTCCGCCCAGCTCCGCCACCGCAACCGCAGCGTACGTTTCCTGCACCCACCCCGGTCGCTGCTTCTTGTTCGCTGGGGCGCACGGGTTTTGCCCCGCGTGCCCAACAGTGCAAAAGATGTAGTCGAGGTCGTCGAGCACGCCAGTTGCGAAATTGAGAACCCAGCCTATCAACCCCTTCGTCACGCCTTGCAACGGCAGGTACTTTGGCAGCAAGAAGTAGCCCGCGGCTGCGCCTGCTGCCACGTACAACGGGTTGATGTCGTCGACGACACTAATCGCCAGCGCTCCCATCGAACCCGCTAACAACCCCACGGCGTCCGTCACCTCGTCTTGGGTCCGGTCCTTGTTCATCGACACTTTCACGAAGTTGTAAACGGCGTAGGCGGTGGCCATCATGGCGATGGATCCCGGGGCCTCGCGGTCCGTGATCAAGATGTCTGCGATGATGAAAGCCCCGACTCCTGCAGCCACGGGAATAATTTCCGCGAACATGTGGAGGTCTTTCGCGCACGCCAAAACTTCCTTTGTCGTGTTCCAGTTTTTCGCTATCGCGCTGGTCGTGGGGTAGTTCACCCACGCCTTCTCCAGGTAGCCGGCGAACTCGGGCGACTGCTGGCAGTAAGGCCAGACGCCGATCTCCGGGACGAAGTTGCTGGTCAAATAGTCCTGATAGCTGGTCCCCACGCCGCCCACGCAATAAAAGGGATTGGTTATCGAATCCCCGATAGGCGGCGGGATGGGGACGCCGAAGTAGAGGTTACTCGATTGGTCAGGCCAGGGGCTCATGCCGTTTGCACCGGGGTCACTTCCGGCAGCCAATGGATCCCTGCTCATCATACCGACGCCTTTTTGTACTTTGGACTTGGAAAAAATGCACCGAGCGAAAACGTCACCAGCCCCATCCACGCGTTAAACTCGATCGTACCACTCTCCGTCAAGATCAGCATGATAAGGCTCATAACCAAGACGACGGATAAGACGGTCGTATGAGTCCAGAAAGTCAAACACTGACGACTCACTTGACAGCAGCGAAGCTTCGCTTTCACTATCTTCTGCTCCCCCGTGTTGAAGTCCGACACGAGCACCGGCGTCGGGCTCCGCCTCTCCCCCACCTCCTCCGTCACTAGGTTTCTTACGCGGCTCTCCGTGATCGGAATCCTCCGTCTCCTCCTCTCCATCGACCCCGTGCTGATGCTCCGCAGTTCGCGAATCACATCGCTTCCGTTTCCCAACCGCTCCGCCCGCCCTTCTTCCAGCATTTCCACTTCTTCCATCGATCACTTGCACCGGGTTCACTTTGTAAATATATCCGAACTTCGTAGAATCCGTGTTGATGTAGGGCCAGCGCAGGTAGCGGATGATCTGGCACCACCACCACACCACGTTCTTGCGTTTTCCCGGGCTCTTCAGCGGGGGGAAGTCCACGTTGTAGTGCGAGGCGCGCAGCAGGTCGTTGATGCGCCGAAAGACAAAGGGATAGCTGATCATGCTCGTCCGCTTCGTGTCGTTGATCATGCGGAAGGCGTGGTTGATCTGCTTGAACAACTCCTTCTGGCGCAGGCAAACCCACTCCGGGGCGTCGACCCCCTGGCTCTTGATCCCGGAAAAGTAGTAGCGGATCGTTCGCCACTTCTCAAAGTACTTTTTTTTGTACTTGCGGCGCCGACCGCGTTTCACCCTCGCGTCGTCTACAAACCCGAGGACTTCTGAAACAAACTGCTTGTCAAAGGGACCGTCGTATCGGACGTGGCAGATGGCGTCGGCGATTCGCTCGTAGTGCTTGTGGGGGATGACGGGTTCTTGCTGCCGCCACTGCGACTGTAGCTCCGCAAAATACGTGTCGCGCTTGTAAGGAGCGCTATTGGATTTCGAGCGGCGAGGCGGGCCACTGACCACGACAGTTTGACCCACCTCGTACGCCTCTCCCTCGGGAGCGAACTGACGAATACAACCATGGCTGTCAAAAACATCGTTGTAGCGATGACTAACGACTCGGATAAAGTCAGCGACGGCCCCGCACTGCTGGCAAACGACGTCTCCGCTGCGGTAATCGAAAACATCTGCAACCCCTCCGCAATTACTGCAAACGTGGGCATGAGAACTAATTTTCTGCCCCTCTCCAAAAACTAAAAGATGTTCAACCGCCTCAACCTTCTGCGCAACCAGAGCCGCTGCGAAGAGCATTTGGCCGACATGAAGTACGGCAAGGACACGAGCCGCTCGATCATGCACCACTACGAGTCCCAAACCGCGGCCCTGTGGGGACCCTCCGAGCGCTCCCACGACGGCCCCTACAAGTACAACGTCCTCTTCAGCAACAACGACAACGGCCCCTACTACAACAAGCTAAAGCCTCTGGTGTGGGCGTTCGAGGGCGACGTGCCGGTCAGCCGCCCCAACTACGCCACGCCCGAGCTCACCTACCCCTTCGACCAGTGGCCCAACCACGACGTCGAGCTGCCGGTGATTGCGCCGGGCACGATCAACTGGGAAAAGACGGCCTTTTTCTCGCCGGTCGTAGAAAGGAGCGACTGAGATGTACGTGCAAAACCGCCTTAACGCATTCAAAGGAGTATGGGATCCTTCCGCCTACACGGGGCTGGAGTACGGCACGGTCCCCACGAGCGAGCACGCGGCGGGGCAGTTCCTGGGCGCGGTGGACGAGGTCGTCCTGGTCTCCCCGGCCGCCAACGAAAAGCGAACCAAGCGAATCGAGCACCGCTCCACCGAGCTCGGCTGGTACCGGGACAACGAGCTCGAAAGCGTGGTCGACTGGGCGCCCGACGTGGCGCAAAACTACATCCCGCAGCTCAACCGCCTCGCCAGCGTGTGGGGCAAGGACCAGAGCTACTCCGACGTTTCGAAGCTCGGCTTCATCAAAGACAAGCCCTCGATCCGCGAGAACCGCGTCCGCCTCGACCAGCCGCGCACTACGGCGGTCAACGTATACGGAACCTACTTCGTCGATCCCGAGCTGCCGACCGGAACGGGTACCGCCGACTACAAGACGCGTGACCACCGCTTCGACATGCGGCGCGATTCTAAGCCCGACCGACATGGAAAGTTTGTATGGTGGTAGTTCGCCGCCGAAGAAGCGCTTCGTGCTTCCCGTCTGGGCCCTGCAGCTGTTAAAAATGAAGAGAGTTCTCGTCAGCGTCGATTTTGCTGTTTTTGGTTTTTTTATTCTGGCCTTTGTCGCGTTAGGTCACTACATTTTTTCCTTCATCACACTCTGTACCATGATCGGCGTGCTGATGCTTCAAGCCGTCAACCTCGAGGCGTGCGAGAACCACTTCAACGTAGCGCCGCCGTTCGGCCGGCTTTTGAAAAAAAAACAAAAAAAGACAACCTAAACCCTTGCTTTCTTTCTTCCCACGGTCTCCTTGAACTCCTCGCGGACCTCTTTCATCTCCGTAGGCAGAGGCGCCCTTCCCAGCTCCGCGGTTAGGGCTTTCTTCACTTGCTGCGCCGAGGCCTTTCCTCCCTCCCTCACGTGGACGGCCAGATCCTGCACCGTGGTTTTCGTCTTCTTCTTGCGCTTCGCCTGTCTGTCTTTTTTCAGCTTCTCCTTCAGCGCCTCGCGCATCGCGTCGATCAGCTCCTCGTTGTCGGTCTCCGTCGGCAGCTTCGTCTTCAGCTCCGCCTGAAACTTGGCCCGGTTCTTCTTGTCGGGAGCCCGAAACGCGGCCTTGAAGCTCGCCTTTTTGGCGTAAGTGTCGGCCTTGCTCGCCTCCTTGGCGTACTGCTGGCGCGTCTGCTCGGTCGCCCTTCGGCGGGCCCGGTTGCTCGGCCTGCCCGGCTCGTTGAGCGTCAGCAGCGTCGACAGGGGCACCCTGCCGCTTCTCTTTTCCGCCTTGTCCAGCTGCTGCTGCGTCGACGGCAAGATCCCGATCTGGCGACTGCGGTCCACGGCCTGCTTCACTTCTTTGCGCTTCTTCTCCAGCCCCGCTTCCTTCGCTTCGACTTCCTTCTCTCGCCTGGCGAGCTTGCCCGTCTTGCTTCGGACCTCCTGCTCCTTCTTCCGCACTTCGCGCATCTTCTTCGACTCGCCGGCTTCCAGCTCTTTCGCCTTCTTCTCCGCCTCCGCCAGCTTCTTCAGCATGCGCTGCTCCGTCTGCTCCTTCTTGCGCAACGCCTCCTCCGCCCTTCGCAGGCTGTCTGCCATCACCTGCATGTCCTTCCCCTGCAGGTTCCACCGCTGCTCCGCCGCATCCAGTTCTCCCTGCTGCTTCTGAATGGTCGCGCGCAGCTCCTTCTCGGAAGCGCCCGCGGCCTCCAGAGCCATTACCTGGTTTCGCTGCCCCTGCTGAAGCGCCTTGATCTTCTCTTCGTTGTCGCGGCGGACGGCGGCGAGCTCCTGCTTGTGCATCTTCGCGCGCTCCGCCTCGCTCATCCGTCTGTCGAGCTCTGCCTGGTCCAGCTGATGCTGCAGTCGCTCGATTTCGGCGTCCCGGGCTGCGATCTCGGCCTTCGTCTTGTCTTGCTCCTCGAAGCGGTGCTGGCGGACCTTAGCGAGGTGGCCGCGCAGCTCCTCCTCTTTTTGCTTCTGCTCCTCCAGCTTGCCCTTCACCTGCTCGTCTCTTTTTCCCAGCTCTTCGTTGACCTTGGTCATGAAGGCGGCGGCCCGCTCCTGATACTGTTTGTTCGCTTCGGCAAACAGCCGCTTGCGAGCAGCCTCCTCGTCAAACGCCTCCTCTTCCGCCTTTTCGCTGTGCTGGGCTCGCAGCCGCTGCAGCTCTTCCTGAGCCCCCTGCAGCTGCTGTCGCTGCTGCTGGATGAACTGCTCGTAGCGCGCTCTCTCCCGAGGCTCGAGGTTGACGATTCGCTCTTCCACTTTGACGATCTGGTCGGGCGTCAGCGCCTTGGCGAGCTCGTCGATGATGCTCTTGGCTCTGGCCTCCATCTCCTGCCGCGCTGCGCGCTCCCGCTCAACCTCGGCTCTGGCCTGCTCGCGCTCCGACGTCACCTTCTCCAGCTGCTTTTCTTGTGCCGTCAACTGCGTCGTGGCGTTCTCGAAGATTTCCTTCGCGACGCCCTGCGCTGCCGCGCTCTTGCCCCTTTCTTCTTCCAGCCGCTGCGCCAGCATGGTTATGCGCTCGTCGGCGACCCGCTTCTGTTCCTCGTTCTCCGCCATCTGGGCCTGCAGCTTCTGCAGCGCTTTCTCCTTCTTCGCGACTTCGGCGCTGAGCTTCAGAGCGTTTTCCCCTTCGGCGGCAGCAGCCTCCTGCTTGAGAGCGTCTATCTCGGTGAGCAGCCCTTGTCTCTCCGTGCGCAGTTTGTCGTTCTTGGTGTTGAGGGCGGCCAGACGCTCGTTCCGTACGCGAATCGACTCTACGTGCTCCTTCACCTGCTTCTTCAGCTCCTTGTTCTCCGCCACCGCCTCTCCCGCCTCGGGGTCCTGGCGATCGAGTTCGCGGATGACCTTGGAGGCGTTTCGGTCGTGCAGCGTCTGCTTCACCTCGCGCATCTTCTTGCGGTCCTCCGAGCTTTCGCTCTTCTGGCCCAGGGTCTCCAGGGCGTCGGCCAGCTCGCGGTCGTGGGAGTCGTGGGGGTCGAACTCGGCGCCGCGCTTCCGTCTCTTGCGCATGAGCCGCTCCACCTCTTCCGCGTCCTTGCTCAGAACCGGCGGCACGGAGGAGGGAGGGGGAGGAGGGGAGTCCTTGGGGCCGACGTCTGCGGTAGCGTCTCCCGTGTCATCGCCCTTGCTGTCGTCCGAGGTCGAGTCCGTGGCCTTGAGGATGTTGGGCATCTTTTCTTCCGGCTTCTGCTTCTTCTTCGCCTTTTCTTCCGGCAGGCTGTCGGACACGCTTTCGAGCTTTTCCACGAGCACGTTGGTTCCTTCCGCGTCTCGCTGCTCCTGTGTCTTGCGTGGTGGGCGGGGCACGGAAAAGAACCCTCCTTCCTCGCGCTTCTCGTCGATCTTCTCCTCTTGCGGGGCGGAGTCGGGGCCGGACTGGAGAAGGTCGTAGTCCTTCAAGAAGTCTTCGTTGCTCATGTCGTAGTACTTGTTGCCCTTGGCGTCGGTGACGAGCCGCACGCCGCCGTGCACGATGTACTTGTAGTAGAGGTAAAACTCCACGAGGTTCTTCGGGTAGCGGTAAAAGAGCTCTGCGATGGACATGGCGAAGCGATGGCGCCGGTGGATGTGGGTCATCAGGTACTCGCGCACCGAGTCGTCGATCCGGGCAGCGTTCGCGGCTCCCCACTGCGTGCGCGCGACCTCTTCCTTGGTGCCGCGCCCCTGCAGCCACTCGTTGAAACGGCGCCACCACTCCTTGTTGGCCGCGTCCTTCATGGCCTCCTCGTCGGCGAGGACCTTCTGAAGAATGAACTCCAAAGCAGCCTTAGAGCCGGGGGTTTTCGCCTTCTCGTAGTCGATCTTCACGGCCTGCTTCACGAGCTGGTCGCGCTGGGCCTCGGTCGGCCCGGCCTGCTTCGCCTTCACCTCGTGCTGCACGATGGATCCGAAGCTGGGGATCTCCTTCTTGATTTTTTTGTCGATGGTGTCTTTGGCAGCGCGCCTCATCGGTTTTTTCTCTTTTAGTCGCCAAAAGGAGAAAAACATGCTCGCCGCAGCCGCAGTTACAGCTTTGGCCTTCGGGCTTAAGAACTCCGACGACTCGCGCCGGCACGTGGACCAGAGCCTGGAGGAGACGCGCGCCAACCAGGCCTGGCTGCCTGAAAACCTCAGCATGGTCCAGTATCAGACGTACGGCTTCATCCAGCAGCCGAGCGCCGAGACCGCGGGCCGCTACCCCTTCAACCTCTCGCAGCCACCCTACGGCATCTTCAAGGTGACGAACGGGGGCAAGCTGGAGAACCCCGACGACGTCTACCGTTACGAGGCGAACGCCCGCGAGCACGAGCGCCAGGACACGATGATCGCCATCCGCCACGGCCGCCACTACACCGTGCCCTCGGGCTCGCAGCCCATCGTCGTCTCCTTCAACCGCGAGATCGTCAACCAGTTCAACCCCAAGATGCGAACCGGCCTCATCAACTGGTCCTTCGTTCCGCCGAACGCGACGGACACGGACTTCTACTTTGCGAACGAACTGGCCCGCAGAGTCGAGGACTTCAGCTTTGTCAGAACGCCCGACGCCACCTTCTGGAACGATCCCGACGTCACGTGGAGAAACGCGGAAACCGGCGCGTAAAAATAAAGCTCAATCTCGATCGTTTATTGCTTTGTGTTCCAGCCACATGCCCACGGCCATGACCGCCGGATAAAAAGGCACCAGCCCGATCCCTGCTCCAACCAACCCTCCCTCAAACCCAGCGACGGCGCGCTTCATCAAATCCGCATCTTTGTACTCTTGCAGCCCCCAGTACGTCCCCGCCGCCCCGCAGACCGCCACTTGCCCCTGCCAGACCCGCAACAACCCCCTTTGCCACTTGGACATTTTTTTTTTCAAATGGACAGAGGGATTCACGTCGAGTGCCACAACGCCACCAACAAGCCGTGCCGAACGTGCGGAAGGAAGATCCTCTTCTGCGTCGCCGTCTACGTCAACAAGAGCTTCAGGGGGAACTACTGCACGCCGTGCAGGCTGAAATTGTACGAGGAAATAAACCTATGAAAAGGGCAACGTTCGAACGCGCGTACTGCCGCGTCTGCCTGGGCGAGTTCGCCGCCGTTTACCTCTGCCCGTGGTCGCGAAGCTGCGGGCCGTGCCGACGCAAGCTCGTCGAAGAGCATGAAAAAAAAAATTGTGAAAAAGGGCGTTTTCCGCACTGGGTGGGGCACGGTGCAGGTCGAGCGCATCAACCCCACCCACTACCCCGTCAAGTGCCGGGCGTGTCCGACCAAGGCCGCGTTTCGGGTGACGACGAGGGAGGAGACTGGCTGGGACCAGCAGGAAAAAGCCCTGCCGCCCTACCGGACTGACCTCGATCTCTGCGCCCTCTGCGCGTGGGCCTTCTCCTCGCCACATTATTCTAAGCCGGTGGAGCAAGACTAGATAATTAAACATCGAACGACATGAGCTCCATTGGATCGCAGTCACTCGTCGCCGCCATGTTCGGCCAGGACTCGGGCATGATCATCGGCAACAAGGCTGTCTACGCCCCTAAGGGCTATCAGGCTACCACTCCAGTGCACCTGGACGACGTGGTCGAAATCCAGCCCGTCAACGGGGCCGGAATCAACTTCGGAGACACTCTGCGCTTCAAGTTGAACAAGAACTCGGTGCTGATCGGCGACTGCCACGTCGAGCTGCAGATCTCTGCGGCCACCCTGGACGCCTTACGCTCTGCCGCGTACGTGAAGAACCTGGGAGACCAGATCAAGAGGCGCGTCACCTTCCGCTACGGAACCCAGATCATCCAGAGCTACCCCGGGCTCTTCGACTACATCTTCACCCGCGTCTGCAAGAACGACAACCACATCGAGGGAAGAAACGCCTTTGTGCTGGGAAACCTGCCTCCTGGCGGAACGACCGAGCCCCAGAGAGCAGCCGCGCTGGTGGCCGCCCTGACGCTCGTCATCCCCCTGGACGAGCTGTACTGGACCCATTCCCGCGACGAATACTGGATGACCGGGGCCTACTCGCTGGAGGGAGAGCTGCAGATCGAGCTCGAGGATCTCGCCCGCCTCGTCTACTCGGACAACGGCGCCGACCCCTTCATCGGAGTCGGAGTGCGCCCGGTCGTGCAGAGCGCTCTGCTGCGTTACAGAGAGGTGACGCTGTCGGCGCCCGAGAAGAGAATGCGCCTGCAGTACTACGCGACTGAGCAGGGGCTCGTTCACCACTTCCTCGACGTCGAGGAGCAGGCGAACACGGTTTTTGTGGGAACTGGAACCGGCCAGCCTCGCGACATCCGCGTGCCGCTGCCCAACTTCAGGCTGTCGATGGCGGAGCTGCTGTTCGTGGTGCGTGTGGCGAGCAACTCGGCCGGAGGAGTCACGCCCGCCGTGGACGCGGACTGGAGAGGAGACGCCGTCGAGTCTTCGACCGTGGTTTCGACTATCACCGGTGCCTCGATCGCCACCCAGGTGCCCATCACCGCTTTCCGCTTCGACTCCAACGGAAAGACTATCTTCAGAAGTCAAACGGATCTTTGGAACAGGGCTGGAGTGCGCGCGCGCTACCACCCCGACTCGCAGATCGCGGACTCCATCTACATCATCCCTCTTTGCGACTTCCCCGAGGACCGCAAGAACGCGTCCGGCCACCTGAGCGCTTCTGCGTTGGGATCCAAGGAGCTCGTGATCACCCTGCCCGACTGGGCCGCGACCATCAACTACAGAGTGGACGTCTACTCGCACTCCCACAACCTGCTGCAGAGCAGAGGGGGATCCATCGCGAAGACCTTCAACTAAGCAGTTGAACGAGATGCAAATAAAGACAATTTCTGTCGTCAACCACAAAAACAAGATGTGCGGAGACTTGCCTGCTGGCCACAAGAAGCACACGATCACGGTCGTCCTCGACAAGGACGAAAACTACAAGCAGGTGACGCTGTACGGGGATCTGATGAACGCGCGCGTCAAGGAGGTCTGGCTCGACGAGTACATGATCGAGATGCCGAACGGCGGCGCGGTCAACCCCTCGGTCTGGCTGTTCGACGTCGACTCGGATCCCTTCGAGAAGACCGCAAAGAGCGGCGGGACGGCGCTGGCGATCACCGGGGCTACGATCTCGTACGTCAACTACAACTCCGTTCCCCGCGTGCTGAGCATGCAGACCAAGGCGGGCAAGACGCAGTTCAGCATCAATCTGCGCAACTACGCCGACGGCACGGCGGTGACCTTTGAGCGCGCCTTCTTCCGGCTGTCGTTCATCTACGAAATCCCCAACTGGAGCCCCACGTACGTCATGCGCGACACGTTCACGCGCCCCTTCACGCTGCCGGGAGACGCGAACAACCCCGCCTCGCTGCCGCCCTCCGGGACCATGCCGGTGATGACGGGACTGGAAAACCGAAAATTCTAGTCGGGAAGGCAAAGAACGCAAATAAAATGACCGACAGTGCATCCGTAGCCAAGTCGCTCGACGCGAAGCAGGACAAGCTCATGCCCCACCAGGTCATCCTGACCAAAGGCGGCGTCAACGCGGGTGGGCAGCCTGTCGCTCCCCGCACGCTCGACACGCCCGACGTGCAGTTCCCCACCACCCGCTTCGAGTCCAAAGACAAGAAGACGGATCAGCGCATGGAGATGAAGATGGCGCTGAGCGACGGGCAGGGGAACACGCCCTTCGGGAAGATGGAGCTGAAAGAGTCCGACATCGACTACATCTTGAAGAAGGAGGCCACGATCAAGGACGCGAACTATCAGAAGTGGTTCGCGCAGAACTTCGACCGCATGGACCCCGCCAACAAGGCGGCGGCGGTGAAGCTGATGCCCAAGTTCTACAAAGAGCGGCAGAGAGTCATCAAGAAGCAATGCAAGAACCTGCAGAAGCTCGCCTCGCTGAAGCTCTACGGCGCTCGCAACAAGGAGGACCTGTACTATCAGTACCTCGCGGAGACCGGGCAGCTCGACGTGGGCCCTCTGAAGCAGATCCTCGAGCCCAAGCAGAGCGACGCCCAGGGCAAGCTGGCCTTCCGCCGCGGCCTGCTCAACACGAACTTCCTGTTCGGCAACCGCGGGCCGACCGAGCTGGCTGATGGAGAGAAAGAAGCGGAGGCCTACCTGGCGCCACTGAAAGCGCAGGAAAGCAGCTACAAGATGGGAGTCGGGGAAAGACTCTGGCCGGGAGAAGCCGACATCAACCGCAACACCGGAAGCCTGGGCGTCGCGCACTACGTTTTCCCAAACCTGGCTCCGGCTCCGGCGGAGTGATTTTTCTATCGCAACTGGCAAAAAGCACCAATAAAAATGGCCCAAAGAGAAGGAAAACGGATCATAAACATGGCACGGGACGTCACCCAGAAGACGGAGCCCGGAGTCCAGACGTTCATCCCCGACGCAGCCCAAATGCAGGCTCGCCAGAAGCGCGCTCAGGGCGGGAACGCCAACATCGACTTCCCCCGCCGCTTCACCGACTCCCGCTCTGCCGCCGACGACCGCATCGAGCAGAGGCTGGCGTTGATGGACAAGAACGGGATGACTCCCTTTGGACAGGCCTACTTTGACGAATCCGTCGCCGACTACGTGCTGCGCAAGGAGCAGGAGGTCAAGGCGGCCAACTTCGACGCGTGGTTCGGCCGCGAGTACAACAAGGCGGATCTGGCCTCGAGACGCAGAGCGCAGGAGCTGTACCCCGAGTACTTCGCTGCTCGCCTCAGGCTGATGAAGGAAAGAGCCGACATGGCCCTGCGCATCAAGACCATTGAGCTCATGGGCCCCCGCAGCGAAGAGGATCTGGCGCTCCAGTTCGCGCTCAACACCGGCGAGATCGCGCTCGGCGAGGGATGGGACAGGATCGGCTATCAGAACAACAACAAGGACTTCAACCAGGAGGAGTTCAAGCGGGAGCTCAAGCGGAGGCCGGGGCTCTACAGCGCTGCCAAGCGCCAGGCGCACGCTGAAAACAACAACCCAAGAGCCTTCTACAAGGGAGACGGGGCCAGCTACGACTATAGGTTCGGCGTGAACGCGGTGCCCGGCGGCAGTACTTTGAGCAAAGAGTTTGTCAAGAAGTTCCTGAAGGAGTAGTTTTTCTCAGCGCCCGATCAAAATAAAGAAAGATGACGGACGCCGCAATGGACGCACTCGAAAGCACAGTGGCCAGGCTGCCAGGAGGCGCAAGCCCAGAGGTCAGGGCTCTGTGGGGAGCAGGCATCGGAGCCGCTCTCGTTTACGGGCTCAAGCCCGACTTCATGTTCACCAAGACGGGCGCGACGAAGCCCTGGTCGGTTACCCACCCCGGAGCCGGCTCTACGCCCTTTCCCGCGTGGATGGGGGTCGTGCTGCCGGCCTTCATCTTGGGCGTTTTGATTTGACGATTTTCTCGCACTCGCAAATAAAACGATGTCTTGGAAACGCCACCCCGACAACCTGTATCAGGGCTTCCCTCTGCTCTACCCACACACCCTCAACGGCGGTGAGGAGGCCTGTCTGGAGGCCAAGCGCCGCTGCAGCGGAGTAGCGGACGCCGCCGATCGGAGCATCTACGCGAGCCGCGGCGGTAATGATGTCAGCGTGCCCGGCGTCATCAGCAAGACGGAGGACGGCATGATCATCGGCGGGGCCGTGGGCGCGCTGGCGAGCTACTACTTCTTCGCGGAGGACATGGGCGGCGCGGGGCGTCTGATCGTCACCTTCATCGGCATCGGGGCCGGCGTCTACCTGGGCGCTCTGCTGGGAGCCATGACGGGAATCAATCAGCAGGAATATTCTCTCGTCACCAACAAACCAGTGTACACGGACGAAGCAATCGCGTTCCCAGAAGCATGAGTCTCTACAGTCAACACGGAGGAATCATCGGCAACAAGTCGATCGGCCCCATGCCGCATTATTACTTCCCAACCAAACGCAAACTCGCCCCTGATCTGACCTCGCTGCAGGGCGTGGTCGGGCCCGCGGTCCAGCCGGGCTGGAAGAACGTCGCCCGCATGCGCGTCGGAGACTACAACGTCGGCGGCTTCAAGGGAGCCGACAAGCCGCTGTTCGGCGGCCGCAAGCCCGCGTTCGTGCAGCCGCGCCACAAGGAGGCGAGCTACTTTGAGCGGATGCGCTTCGACGGAGGCGCCGTCTTCTCCGACTGGGGGCGCAGCGTCCCCATGGCCCCCGTCATGCGCACCGTCGTCAACGACCAGGTGGCCCGCCAGTACAACGGCGGATGCTCGTCTTGCAAGTGAAAAAAAAAGTCATTTAAATGGACGCTAACCACGACCGCACCGTGGAGCCGAACGAGGCTCTTCGCGCCACCTTCGCGCCGAACGTTGTCCACCCTACTCCAAACCGCGGCTATCAGCGCTGCGTCGAGGTGTGGCAGATGCTGCGCGCCTTGGAGACCGGCTGGCGGCCGCAGGACTGAAAAAAGGAAAAATAAAAAAGGCGAAAATGGACGAAATCCCTCACGCGAGTTATTACGCACAACAGTACCCCGAGAAAGAGAGCGACTACGTAGCAGTGGTGCTCCGCATGGTCAACCGCGCCCTGAAAGAGGCCGTGGACATCCAGAAGCGGACGGCTTCTCTCTGGGTGACGCAATTTAGCCAGAAAACGATGGACGCGGTGCAACAGTGCCTCTTTGACAAAGGCTACTACTGCGGCTTCGCCCCCTCGGGCATCTTTCTCATCACCATCCCGCACAAAGACTATTTTGAAAAAAAGAGGAAAAAAAATTCGGTTCGCCTTTTTTTTTATTTGAAAGTGAAATTGAGCAAAAACTCCAGCCCCATCTTCTCGTTCTCCAGCACCATCATGTCGTACTCGCGGGGCGTGAGCGGGCAGAGCATGAGCTCCTCGCTCGAGCGCAGCAGCCGCTGCTCCGCTTCTCGTTTTTTCCAGCAGTTCGTCGGGTGCTGCGACGCCAGCATCTTGAAGGGCGTGCAGTCGGGGCACAGGCAGCGGTTGCGATAGACGGAGTAGCGCTTCCATTCCGCCCCCAGCGGCGGTTCTGCGAGCCTCTCACTCATTTTTAAAAAAGTATGAAGGACGACAAAAACGACGAAAAGCAGCCCCAAGTTCACGACGACAGCCGGCGACAAGCGTACATGTGGGCGTACATGTGGGTTCCCGAGGTGCAGTACGCCGAAGACCCCGACGACGAGGATCTGGTCTACATGCTCCGCCACGGGCTCATTTGAAAAAAGGCGAAAAAAAATAAAAAACGACAATGGCTAACAGACAACCCCGAATGATGCCTCACCCCGCCTCCCCCTTTGCGATTTACAAGCGCAGCGGGCGGAGACCGGACTACGCGCGCCTTCGCAACCTGCGGGCAGCCGAAAAACGACGAAAAAGAAAAGCGATGCTCGAGGCCGACGCCAGACGGCGCATTGAGCTTCTCAACTGCCAAAACGCCGAGATTCGCGGCGAGATTTTGAAATGGGTCGAAGAGCAAAAATAAAACGACGAACCGGATTTTTTTCCTCTTTTTTTTCAAAATGGCGTCGTCGACACCTCAAAGTCTCCCTGGAAGTTCATGACCGCCCCCAGGTCGTCCTTCAGCGTGATGGTGACGTCGCCGGTCGAAAAATCGGCCAGCCCCTGCACGCGCCTAAACTCCGCCGACACCCCCGTGTGCCCGAACTCGCCACTGTTGATCACCTCGCCGTCCTGCTCGACGCAGTGGAAGGCCAGCTTGCTCTGGTCGGCGACCACCAGGTTGTTGACGCGCCAATAGAGGCGAGAGCCTTCTCCACGTGGGAACTTAAACACTCTGCTCATCTTAAAAAGATAGTACCGCAGGGTCTTCGTCGACCAGAACCAACCGGCCATTGACCCACGAACCGTTGCTCGCCTTCACGGATCCACAGGTGATGTCGAAGCGAATGAACGTGAACTCGTAAAGAGGCCCGTAGTTCTTCTCAGTCTGCACGAAGCCGCCGTTCGTGGCGTTCAGGACTTGCCCAAATATCGTCTTCAACGGTTGGAAGAAGCCAGTGGTGCCATCGTCAATGGGCGTGCTGGCTTTGATAGCGATGACGTCGCCAGCTAGAGGAGCGTTATGCTCCTCAACCCGAAACTCCACCGCGTTGAGGAACCCGACCTTGCCTTGAGGAACCGTGTACACCCCGGTCTGGCTCCACGCTTCACCAGTTTGGATAAAGTCCGCGAAACCTTGATCGACGCCTGCGTCGGAAAAGTACTTGACGCTGATAAAGCTCACGCACCCGCCGTTGAAAGTTCCAGCGCGCAGAACCGTGGTCTTGGTGACGATGTTGTAGCGAGTCAGCGAGTTGACCGTCGATCCTGCCCCCACTAAGTCGAACGTGTCGTTTATCGGGTTTCCCTGGTTGTCCAAACCTTCGACAAACACACGCCTCGCTCCCGCTCCCGCCGCATCATCAGCTAGGTTGGTACTCAACACGCGGACAAAGTAGGCGTTCCCCGCATTGATGACTCCGTTCTGACGCTTTGGGCGCGTCAACTGCAACAGCACATTAGCACCCCCACCCCAGAAAGTGTAAGAACCAACACCGACGGGAGGCAGTGATGCGTTGATGTCGACGTAAGTCTTCCCTTTGACTCTACCTAGCGCCATGTCTTCCCAGCGGTCGAGGTTGATGTTGATCGTACTCGCGCCACCCTGCCTGTCCATGTAGTCCTCCGACGACAACACGCAAGCCCCGTTCATCGAGGTCTGCGCGCCCGCCCCCGGCACACTGTAGCGCAAGCGCAGGTAGCTTCCTTGGCGCTGATAAACCTGGTTCGAGCGGATGGCAGCCGCCGTACTAACTGTCTCAAACGTGTGGATGAAAAACTGATCGTCTGACCAGTCCAAAAACATCGTCAACGGCACGTCACTGTTGTAGCGGACGCGGACGTTTATGTAGCCCCGCGCATCTTGCCACGGTCCCGTGAAACTTGTCCCTGCTGCCAACGGTGCGGTGGAAAACTGGTTGAGCGCGTTGAACGAGACGTGATCCGTCATCTTCTTTTTTTTTCGTCGACTTGAGAAAATTACGCCGCTACCCGCGGCGTTCGTCTGGCTGCAGCCAGCGATCCCTGCAGAACGTCTGTGAGGGTCGTGCTGGAAGCCGTCTTGCGGCTGGGGTCCGCTCCCTCGTCGTCCGACCAGTCGATGAAGATTGACACCGGCCCCTCCGATCCCCCGCTGAGAAAGAGGTTGACGTAGGGACGAAGGTCGCGCCACTCTCCAGTAAACGTCTCGCCGATTGCCAGAGGCCGAACTGGAATATTCTTCTCGTCTTGCTTGGCGATGTGGTCTGTCATGTCCGCCCGTTGAGAATGTCATCACAGCAAAGTTTATTTCAGTTCGAAAAACTCTTCCATTTTTTTGCGTCTTTGTTTGGCGGCGTCCTCGTAACACGCGATTATCTTTCGCTTTTCGTCGTTCTCCTTCTCCAGCTGCAGAACCCTTCTGTAGATCGTCGTATCTTCGCGCTTTGCCAACAAGGCGTGGAGCCGACTGCTCTCTCTCTCCGACGCATCGAGCCGCCTTTCGAGCTCTTGGATTTCGTCTTTGCTGTCGCATACCTGATCTACCTTCTTGATCATGGCGTCCAATTTCTCGTTCAACGTTTCCAGCCAGAGCTCTGCCTGTTCGAGCTTCTCCACATTTGATTGTTTCATCCTGCCCCTCAAAGATCAATAATTGTTCAAAGCGGAGCAGGAAGAGAGGCGCGCGGCCCCCCTTGCTTGTCCAACACGAAGCTGCAGTCGCAGCACGCCCACCACCAGCGATAGGCGTAGCTAGTCCCGTAAACTCGTGTGAAAATCGGCGTCCCACACACTCGGCAGGGATGCCAAAATCCTATTTCAGGAGGTCCAAAGAAATCCATGATCTTGTTCTGGATTTTCGTGCTCTACTGCCTTTACGACATTTTGTCACCGTACATCAAGGGTCTCATAGATGGAAAGCGATGCCTCGTATGTTTCCGAGAGCTCAGAGGAGATGAGTTCCGACACTGTGTTGGTTGCGCAGACTGAGGCCGACGACAACCTCCTCGACTTTCTGCACGAACGCAACTGGGAAGAGCTCGTCGAACCCCTGATGGCGGCCGACATCTACACCGTGGCCGACTTTGCCTCGATCGAGTTCGACACTTTGAAGGATTTTCTGGAAGATGAGTGCTTTCACCCCCGCGACGAGGTTACCATCCACCACATGCGTGAGGAGGCCATCGAATACCTCACCGAACGCTACCTTCAGTGGGAGAGCACTCAGGACAAGCTCCGCGACCACATGTACAAATAAACCGTTTTCGGCGAAAAACCAGGTCGTCAGGTCAAATGGGGTCAAGACTTATATATACTCTTTATAAAACTTTTTAAG
>FYBJ01000217.1_pt1 | contig 30306 bp, 31 predicted proteins | sample 1134611 | NCBI WGS metagenome assembly FYBJ01 (sample SAMEA104116008, study PRJEB20421) | marine metagenome | isolation source: marine
CTGTTGGATCAGGCTTTTACCGGCAAACGCCGGGCAAATAACAATTGCGTCAAAGTGCTGACCATCATCGCCCATGACTTCTACGTTGGCATCCGGCAAACCGGCTTCGATCATTTGTTTAATATCACTGGCTTTCATTAGGCAGGTTTCCCTGATAAAGGCAGAATGGTGTCCAGTCCACTGGCTTCTGCCATCGCCAGCATCTGAGCTGGCATTTGTTCAAAAATAATCTTCTTGTCACTGGCGCGGGCATCACGCATCCAGCGGATTAACAGTGCCAGACCGGCACTATCACTGCGTTTGACAGCAGATAGATCAATGCGCAAAGCTGCCAGTTCATTGAACAGCGGCTCACTCTCATTAATGTAATCCGGTATAGCGTCTAAAGTCAGATCACCGCTGACACGCAGGCATTGCGCTGCATTGTCGAGGCTAATGCTCATGATTTGGCTTTTTCGTTGCGCTGCGCCAAATCTTCAATCAGTTTGTCGACACCGCCATTATTAATATCGCGACTGAACGATGAGCGGTAGTTGGTCACCAGGCTGATGCCTTCGATTTTGACATCGTAAACTTTCCAGTCATCGTTACTCTTCTGATACAAAGACAAGGTCATCGGAATCCCCGGACCGCCAATTTGCACCACCTCCATCGGCACATCGACACGTTTTTTGCTCAAATCATCGCGAAATGGCAGAAAACGAATTTCCTCGTCGGTGTATTCGAGCATCGCGGTGGAATAGGTCCGCACCAGCAACACGCGGAATTCTTCAACGAATTTCACCTGCTGGGCATCATCCAACTGGTGCCAGTTTTTACCCAGCGCCAGTTTTGCCATACGGGCAAAATCAAAATGCGGGATCAGAATTTCTTCAACAAGCCCGTAGATTTTAGTCGGATCTGATGCCAACTCTGCTTCATGTTCAGCCAGCGCTGCCAGCATATCATCAGAAGCTTTTTTAACCAGCGCTTGCGGTGCCGGCATATCCTCAGCGTGAACACTGACACTGCCAACCGTCATCAGCAATGCTGCAAACAGCAGCATGCTGCTTTTAAAAATATTTGCCAATTGCATCATTATTCACCCTCTGCCTTGCTGTATAAAAACTGGCCGATGATTTGCTCGAGCACCACCGCCGGTTGTGTCAGCGTGATTTCGTCACCATCTGCCAGATAAAAATCATCGGCACCCGCTTGCAGGCCGATGTATTGCTCACCGAGCAAACCCGCCGTAAAAATACTCGCTGAACTGTCCAGCGGGATATTGTCGTACTGCGAATATATATTGAGTGTGACTACCGCATCATAAGTTTCCGGATCCAGTTTAATATCTGCGACCCGACCGACACGAACACCCGCCATCGACACTGGTGAACGCGGCTTCAAGCCACCAATATTTTGAAAATTAGCCGTTACCTGATAACCCTTCTCATCAGTAAAATCGCCCAGGTTGCTGACTTTCATCGCCAGCATAAACAGCGCAGCCAAACCAGCGGCTACAAACAGGCCGACCAGAATTTCGGTTTGCTTACTTTGAATCATTTTTCTATTCTCCAAACATCAACGCTGTCAGTACAAAATCCAGTCCCAGAATGGCAAACGCTGAGTGCACCACTGTGCGCGTTGTTGACCGACCCACGCCTTCTGACGTTGGCACCGCATCATAACCTTCAAACAAAGCAATCCAGGTCACCACAAAACCAAACACAATACTTTTGATGACACCATTCAACACGTCATCATACCAATCGGTTTTTGCCTGCATTTGTGACCAGAAAGCCCCGCCATCAACGCCCAGCAAACCATGACCAACCAAAAAAGCACCCAGCACGCCCACAGCACTGAAAATCGCCGCCAGCAATGGCATCGAAATCACCCCGGCCAGAAACCGCGGCGCGATAACCCGGCGCACCGGATCCACTGCCATCATTTCCATACCGGATAGTTGTTCGGTACTTTTCATCAGGCCGACTTCGGCAGTTAAAGCCGAACCGGCGCGACCGGCAAACAACAAGGCACTGACCACCGGCCCCAGTTCACGCACCAAAGACAAAGAAACCAGCACACCAAGAGATTCTTCAGCGCCGAAATCTACCAGCGTATTATACCCCTGCAATCCCAGCACCATACCGACAAATAAGCCCGATACCAGGATAATGAGCACCGATAACACACCAACATAAAACAGTTGTTGTACCACCAGCGAAAAACGCAACATCAGTTCCGGCAAACCAGTCAGAATTTGCACTAATAATAGGGTTGCGCGACCCAGCCTCTCTAACGTACCCAGCCCCCAGCGGCCCAGCCCCCGAATAAAATCAATCATCGGTGTTCCTCACCCGCCAGTAAGTCATCAGCAAATTCTGTCCCCGGATAATGGAAAGGCACCGGGCCATCTGGCAGGCCCTGCATAAATTGTTCTACCCAGCCGGAGCCGGATTTTTGTAATTGTTCAGGGGTACCCTGATCGATAACTTTACCGCCGGACAGCAAGTAAATATCATCGGCGATCTGTGCTGTTTCAGCGACATCATGTGATACCAGAATACTGGTCAGCCCCATGGCATCGTTGACACGGCGGATCAGATTCACCAGGGTACCCATCGAAATCGGATCCTGCCCGGTAAACGGCTCATCATACATGATCATCATCGGATCCAGCGCCATAGCACGCGCTAGCGCCACCCGACGGGCCATACCACCCGATAATTCGGCTGGCATCATGTTGCGGGCATTACGCAAACCAACCGCCTGTAACTTCATCAACACCAGATCCCGAATCATGGATTCTGGTAACTCAGTATGTTCACGCAGCGGAAAAGCGACGTTATCAAAGACATTAATATCGGTCAGCAGCGCACCACTCTGGAATAACATCCCCATGCGTTTACGCAGCGCGTAGAGCGCCTTGCGGGACAGTTTGTGAACATCTTCGCCGTCCACCACAATGCTGCCACGTTGTGGCCGCAACTGACCACCAATCAGTTTCAGCAAGGTGGTTTTACCGGTACCACTGGGGCCCATGATAGCCGTGACTTTACCCTGATAAATGTCGATATCGACGCCGTCGAAAATCGCTTTATTACCGCGATAAAAGTGCAAATCTCTGATTTTGATCAGTGGCGTCATAGCCCTGCCGATAGCTTAAAAATAAAGGGCTTAATTTTGGTTAATCTGCGGGGTTAAGTCAAATGATACTGTGGAAAAGGCTGACCTTATCAGCTAGAGTATCTGACCCGGATTCAAGCAAATCAGGAAAAATTCACACTTGGCATCTGTTCAGAGTCCGTTCAGAATCCTCGTGGTAACGTTCCTGACACATCACAAAAAAACGGAGAATATAATGAAGAAGTTGTTACAGTTTTTTGCTATCGCACTGACAGTAGTACCCGTCATTGCAAGCGCCCACGGCCCTACCCGCCAAATGGTTGAAGAAAAAGTCGTTATTAATGCACCAGCTGATAAAGTCTGGGCAATGGTCAAAGACTTTTCGTCAATTGGTGAATGGCACCCGGCCGTGAAAAATGTCGAAATGAAAGACGACAAAACCCGTGTTTTGACCCTCAATGCGGAAGGCAATCCAACCATTACTGAAAAATTGGACAAAGTCGACGAAGAGCGAAAAACACTGATTTACACTATCGAAGATATGACTGTTGTGAAGACAATTGACTATAACAGTCAGGAAACGCCTTACTACACTCTGCCGGTTTCTAACTACAAATCATGGATGTATGTTAAAGAAGTTGATGGCGGTACTGAAGTCAAATGGCGCGGTAAATTTTATCGTTCATTCATGAACAACCCTCCTGTTCCCGAAGGTTTGTCGGATGAAGACGCTGTTGCTGCTGTCAAATCTGTATACACGACTGGTTTAGAAAGTCTGAAAAACATGTTGGAAAAATAATGTTCGCCAACGCGACTTATGATTCACCGAAAGCGGCCCCGATGTGGGCCGCTTTTTTTCTGCTTGTCATGCTGGTTTTGACTGGTTGCAGCGAAGCACCGCAGTACGCTTATGTAACCAATCAGCTGAGTAATAATGTCAGTGTGATTGATTTGCAAAGCCGTCAGATCAAACACACAATTACGGTGGGGGATGCACCGGCCGGCGTTGCTCAGAGTCGTGATGGCAGTCAGGTTTTCGTCAGTAATGCGGATTCCCAGGATATTTCGTTTATCGACACCACCCTGATGCAGGAAACCTATCGGCTGAAGGTCGGTGATGGCCCGGTCGGCATTGCCAGTAATGCCGATGGCAGCCTGTTGTACGTGGCTGACTGGTATCAAAATCAAATCAGTGTGATCGATACCCAACAGAAAACTATCATTAATCAGATTGCGACTGGCAAATCGCCTGCCGGTGTGATTGTCGATGACGCCAAGCAACGTTTATTTGTTGCCAACCGTGATGATAATTCGGTAACGATGATTAATTTAGAAAACCAGCAGGCAGTCGCTGAAATTGCGGTTGGTAAAGCACCCTTTGGGGTGGCTTTAAATCAGGACGGCAGCCGGCTTTATACCGTGAATGTGCAGGATAATAGTGTCAGCGTCATTGATACTGCGCAGCAGAAAACCATCGAAACAATTGAAGTCGGCGAATGGCCTTATTGCGCGGTACTCAGTCCGGATGACCGCTTCTTGTACGTCACCAATCAGGACGAAAACACGGTTTCCAAAGTTGATCTAGAGCGCTATAAAGTCACCGCCGTTATTGACGTTGATGACACGCCGGAGGGCATTGATATCAGTGCCAACGGCCGTTATCTGTATGTTGCTAACTGGGGCAGTGGCCAATTGTCGGTTATCGACACGCAAACAGATGAGCTGATTGAAAATATCGCTACCGCCGAAGGCAGCCGTGCATTCGGCAATTTTATTGCCGGCCCCTGATCACCGATGACCAGCTGTGTGGTTAGCTTCAGCGATGATGCGTTTGCAGCACCAGCACAGCAACTGGCCGATTCGCTGCAATTGCCGTTAAGTCATGATAATACGGCGCCGTTGCAGTTATTAATTGACGCCTCTGGCCTGAGTTTATGGGCACCAGCTCTTGGCAGGCCGATACAAGTTGATTTTGTCGCTGGTAAAAATGCCCATCGTCGCCAGTTTGGTGGTGGTCGTGGTCAGCCGCTGGCCAAAGCCATTGGGCTGAAACCTGGCTATAACCCCACAGTTATTGATGCGACCGCTGGCTGGGCACGCGATGCGTTTGTGCTGGCCAGCCTCGGTTGTTCAATCACCCTGCTGGAACAACAACCGCTGCTGGCCGCACTGATTGAAGATGCATTACAGCGCGCAGCCAGTGATGCCAACACTGCAGCAATTACCAACAAAATGCAGGTTTTAAATACTAACGCCGTTGATTTTCTGAAGGGGTTATCTGAGCCCAACTGGCCGGATGTTATTTATCTGGACCCCATGTATCCCAGCCGGGATAAAACCGCACTGGTCAAAAAAGATATGCAGATCCTGCATCAGCTGGTCGGCCATGATGCAACGGGTGCTGATCTGTTATTGTTGGCCATTCAACGGGCTAAAAAACGCATCGTTGTAAAACGCCCAAAAGGCGCACCGTTATTAAATACCTTAAAACCGGTGGCCGAGGTTGTCAGCAAAAACACCCGTTACGATATTTATGCACCGCTTAAAAGTTAACGACGTTTGCCTGCTTGTTTGTCGAGCGCCCTCAGCCGGTCGAGCTTTTCAGCAATTTTGATTTCCAGCCCACGATTCACCGGCTGGTAATAACGCCGCTCGCCCATGGTTTCCGGAAAGTAGGTTTCGCCGGCCGCATAAGCATCCGGCTCATCATGGGCATAGCGATACGTTTTGCCGTAATCGAGTTCTTTCATCAGCTTGGTTGGCGCATTACGCAAATGCAAAGGCACCTCGGCCGAACCATGGGTCTGCACATCATGCATGGCCGCTTTAAACGCCGTATAAACGGCATTACTTTTCGGCGCACAAGCGAGATAAACGACCGCTTGCGCCACCGCCAGCTCACCTTCCGGCCGGCCCAGCTTTTCCAGGCTATCCCAGGCATTGAGTGCAACTTCTAATCCACGCGGATCAGCATTGCCGATATCTTCGACCGCCATACGGACAATCCGTCGCATCAGATAAACCGGATCACAGCCGCCATCGAGCATCCGGCACAACCAATACAACGCGGCATCCGGCGCGCTGCCACGCACTGATTTATGTAAAGCCGAGATCTGGTCATAAAATGCCTCACCACCTTTATCAAAGCGGCGCAAACTGCCTGATAAGACTTCTTTAAGTTCCTCAGCAGAAACGGTTGTTTGTGCTTTGCTGTCAGCCAGATCAATGGCGATTTCCAGCAAATTCAATACCCGCCGGCCATCACCATCGGCCGCTTCGGCCAGTTCGTCACGCAAGCCATCATCAAGACTGATGCCACGTCCGGCGAGCCCTTTAATACCATCGGTCATTGCCCGGTCGATAATCAGCCGTAAATCAGCAGATTCCAGCGATTTCAGTACATAAACCCGTGCCCGTGACAATAAGGCGTTATTCAGTTCAAACGAGGGATTTTCAGTGGTGGCGCCGATAAAAGTAAACGTACCGTCTTCGACATAGGGTAAAAATGCATCTTGCTGGGATTTGTTAAAACGGTGCACTTCGTCAACAAACAACATGGTGCGCCGGCCGCGTTCCTGAGCAATCAGTTTGGCGCGGGCCACTGCTTCACGGACTTCTTTAACACCGGCCAACACGGCTGAAATAGTGATAAATTCAGCATCACAATAACCAGCAATCAGGCGGGCCAAGGTGGTTTTACCGGTGCCGGGCGGTCCCCAGAAAATCATCGAATGCGGCTGACCACTGGCGATCGCCTGCCGTAAGGGTTTGCCTTCTGCTAATAAATGTTGCTGACCGATATAATCTTCCAGCGTCTGCGGTCGCATCCGGTCAGCCAGCGGCTGACCGGTGCTGGCCTGCAGATTATCAAACAGGCTCACTTAGGGCGTGTCTCCCACCACATCAACACCTGCTGGCGGCGTAAAATCAAATCGACCCGCATCAAGATCAGGATTGATTTTCACCTCGGTAAACAACAGCCGGGTAAGCTGACCAAAAGCATCTGTCATGAGCATTTGCTGTAAACCGATATCATTAAAGCCCAGCTGCACGCGCTGATAATTGGATTCATCATCTTTGGGGGTTAATTCCACCCACTGTAAGGCATCGTCTTTAGTGATGGTGGTAATGTTGTAAGCGTCTTCAGGCATGCTTTTACCGGATAACAATCCGGCCGGCGTATCGGCCAGCGCCTCATCCTGGTTTTTAACGGTAATTTGCTCTAAATCTTCATCATAGAACCAGATCCGCTGTCCGTCAGCAACGATCTGCTGGGCATAAGGCGTAACGTAATCCCAGCGGAATTTACCGGGTCGCGATAGATAAAACTCGCCATCGGCTTCTTCAATAATATTGCCTTCGCCATCAACAATTGTCTGGGTAAAAACGGCCTGAAACGTGCTGACTTCAGCAACAAACTGATTCAGCCGGCTGACGGCATCATCTGCGTGAACCGCGCCAATATTCAGACTCAGCAGTCCGGCAACGAGCAGCGAAAATCGCTTGAACATAAATACTCCTGATAGTTATTTACCAATGCTTTGACTGCAAAGCGCGGTAATAAGTGCGTTAATCGCGCGGCGCGGGTGCCAACACTTCACGGCTGCCATTGCTTTGCATCGCTGACACCACACCAGCGGCTTCCATGGCTTCAACAATTCTGGCTGCCCGGTTATAGCCAATTTTTAAGCGCCGCTGAATACCGGAAACCGATGCCCGCCGTGATTCGGTAACGATTTGCACAGCCTGATCATAAAGCTCATCCTGCTCACCATCACTGCTATCGCCAAATACCCCACCATCACCGTCATCAGCGCTCAAGGCTTTGGTAATTTCTTCCAGATAATCCGGCCCACCCTGGGTTTTCAGGAAGTTAACCACTTCATGAACTTCATGGTCATCGACAAAAGCGCCATGGATCCGCTCTGGCAAACCACTGCCCGGCGGCAAATACAACATATCGCCCTGACCTAACAATTGCTCGGCGCCCATCTGATCCAGAATAGTGCGCGAATCAATACGTGATGACACCTGAAATGCCATTCGCGTCGGAATATTGGCTTTAATTAAACCGGTAATCACATCCACCGATGGCCGCTGGGTGGCCAGAATCAGATGGATACCGGCGGCACGGGCTTTTTGCGCCAGCCGGGCGATTAATTCTTCTACCTGCTTGCCGACCACCATCATCATATCGGCCAGCTCGTCGATGATGACGACAATAAACGGCATCGGCTCCAAAGTCGGGATCGGCTCACCGGGCAGGATTTCCGCCAGCGGATCGGTGATGGGCTCACCCTTGTCGATGGCGTCCTGCACTTTTTTGTTATAACCGGCGATATTACGGACACCGAGCGCCGCCATCAGTGGATAACGCCGCTCCATTTCAGCAACACACCAGCGCAGCGCATTGGCCGCCTCTTTCATATCGGTGACTACCGGCGTCAATAAATGTGGAATATCTTCATACACCGATAATTCCAGCATTTTCGGATCCACCATAATCAGCCGCACCTCTTTGGCGGTGGCTTTATACAGCAGACTCAGAATCATGGCATTAACGGCCACCGATTTACCTGAACCGGTGGTACCAGCGACCAGCAAATGCGGCATTTTTTCGAGGTTGGCGACCACCGGCCGGCCAGCGATATCTTTACCCAGCGCCATTACTAGCGGCGACTTGCTGTTTTCGTAATCACTACAGGCGAGGATTTCCCGCAAGCGGACGATTTCGCGATATTCGTTAGGAATTTCCAAGCCCACCACCGGTTTGCCGGGAATCACCTCAACAATGCGCACACTGCTGACCGATAACGCCCGCGCTAAATCTTTGGCAAGACCACTGATGCGGCTGACTTTAATACCCGCTGCCGGTTGCAATTCAAAGCGGGTGACCACCGGTCCCGGTTGTACTTCCACCACTTGTACTTCGACACCAAAATCTTTGAGTTTTAGCTCCACCTGCCGTGATAAGGCCTGCAAAACTTCTTCGCTGTAACCCTGCTGGGTGGCTTTGGGCAGATCCAGTAATGACAGCGTCGGCATACCCGGCGAATCCGGCGTTTCAAACAACGGCTTCTGGCGTTCTTTTTCTTCACGCTTGCTGGCGGCCGGCGTTTGCTGCATCACCGGTTCAATACGTACTTTAGCTTTGTGCTGCAGTTTTTCTTTTTGTTCTAAAAAGCTTTCTTCACGTTGCTGACGGGTGCGTTTGGCCTGAATATCCGACTGCATATCACGGCTCCAGCGAGCAGCCCAAGTGACCACCACCATTGCCAGCGCGCCCAAACGATCAATCACCATCAACCATGACAAACCGGTAAACAAAGTGACACCGGTCAATAACAATGCCAGTAATAATAAACTGGTACCCGACGCACCAAATACCGCTTCAAAACCGTGGCCAACCACTTCGCCAAGCACACCACCGGCGCCGAGCGGCAGTAGTTCGGCATAATCCATCAGACTCAGCGTCGACAGGCCACTGGCCGCCGCCAGCGCCATCAACAAACCAACACCTTTTAACACCCAGAAATGTACGGCATCAGCGCTGTCAGCGCGTTTACCCCAGCTGAACAACAGCCAGCCTGAAAACCCCAACATCAACGGTGCTAAATAGGCTGGCAAACCAAAACCGTACAGCAGTGCATCGGCCAACCAGGCACCAACAATACCGCCACTGTTGGCGACCACATCATCAGTACCGGTGGTTGACCAGCCCGGATCAGTCGGCTCATAACTAAGCAGCGATAACAGCAAATAGGCTGCTAATGCCAATGCCAAAATCAATGCGGCTTCACGCAGCCGGAAACCAACTGCGCCAGCGGTGACGTCTTGTTTGCCTTTATCGTTTACACGCGTCGCTTGTGCCAATGTAATAATTCCAATGAGGCCAGTAGATTATCGGCAGATTCTAACACAGCTTTTCAACTGCGACGCTTGTCCAAATCCATAGCAATGGTTACTCTAATCGCCACCTTTTACGAATTGCGGAGAATGGTTTATGGCGGACAGCAAACACTGTCGTTTGTTAATTCTGGGCAGTGGCCCGGCGGGTTATACCGCTGCGGTCTATGCGGCACGTGCAGCGCTGGATCCAGTATTAATTACCGGTATCGAACAAGGTGGTCAATTAACCACCACCACCGATGTTGATAACTGGCCCGGTGACGCTGAAGGCGTGCAAGGGCCGGAATTGATGCAGCGCATGCAAAAACATGCTGAGCGTTTCGGCACCGAAATCGTCTTTGACCATATCCATACCGCTGATTTAAGCAAACGGCCATTTACCCTGACCGGTGACGCTGGCAGCTACACTGCTGATGCGCTGATCATCGCCACCGGCGCGTCAGCCAAATATTTGGGTCTGGAATCTGAAGAAGCCTTTAAGGGCCGTGGTGTCTCTGCCTGTGCCACTTGCGATGGTTTCTTTTATAAAAACCAACCCGTTGCCGTTATCGGTGGTGGTAACACCGCTGTTGAAGAAGCGCTGTATTTATCCAATATCGCGTCAAAAGTCACTGTTATTCACCGCCGTGACAGCTTCCGCGCTGAGAAGATTTTGATCAATCAGCTGATGAAAAAAGCCGAAACCGGCAATGTCGAGATCATCTGGAACAGCACCCTTGATGAAGTGTTGGGTGATGATGCCGGCGTCACTGGCATGCGAGTGAAAAGTACCGAAGACGGCAGCACCCAGGATATTGCGGTGCAGGGCGTATTTATCGCCATCGGCCATCAGCCGAATACTTCGATGTTTAAAGAACAACTGGACATGCAGCACGATTACATCATTCTGAAAAAAGGCCAGCAAACCAGTATTCCGGGTGTGTTTGCCGCCGGAGATGTGTCGGATCCGATTTACCGGCAGGCGATTACCTCTGCCGGGGCGGGTTGTATGGCGGCACTCGATGCCGAGCGCTTTTTAGAAAGTCAGAAATAAACAACAAGGCAGGGTTTACTCTGCCTTTTTTGTCTGCGGAGGGATGTTATGGCCTACCAACATATTCTGATTGCCGCCGATTTTTCGGCGCATACCGATGAAGTTGTCCAGCGCGCAAAGGCGCTGGCCGGTGCCGAAACGCAGTTATGTTTATGTCATATTGTCGAAGATTTCCCACTGACCGACTTTGCTTATGAGCCGATGATTAGTGTCGACAGTGATATGCGCGAATCTTTACTGGAAGCCGGTCAGCAGCAGCTGGCGGAAGTCGGCAAACGTTATGGTATTGGCGCCGATCATCAGTGGGTAGAGTTCGGCAGTCCCGGCCGCGATATTGTGCGTATCGCTGATGAACATAACGTTGATTTGATTGTGGTTGGTTCACATGGCCGTCACGGCATCAAAGTGTTGCTGGGCGCCACTGCCAACGCCATTTTGCATCATGCTCACTGCGATGTATTGGCGGTCAGACTGCAAGATGCCTGAGGCCTTTTCCGCCAGTTAAATTTTTTTCACTCGCCAAGTAAGGTTTTTGCCAGAACAGCCGATAACAAGGTCAAGCGCAATACAATAGTTGCTTATTTAATGTGTTTTCGTAAATAATCAACGTAAGCTGTTCATTAAGGTTGAGTTTGTGGCAAAACAATCTTCTTTCCCGCCGATTTACACGGATGCCTTTCAGCAGGCATCGGAGCACTTGCGTCGCACCTTACCGCTGATTAATCGTTATCAGACGCCGGTCAACCCGGTGAACTATGCGGTTTGGTATGAATATGTCTCTGGTAATAATCAGGCACTTACCAATGCCATCGACACCCGGCTCAGTAAGGGCGAAGAAATCAGCGCCGAACTGACTCAGTACTTATACGAAAAATATGTGCTGCTGGGCATGCCGGAAAGACTCGAACAGACCAATAACGGCCTGCGCTTGGTGGTCGATAACACCATCAACCATATCAACCGCGCCGAAATGGCTGCCGGCGATTTTGCTTCAGGCCTGAACCAAAGCCAGACCCTTCTGGAAAACTGCCACGATATCAGTGACATCAAAAATGTGCTGGCCGGTATTCTGGAAAATACCCGAAAACTCAGCCAGAGCAGCAATGGTTTAAAACAAGAATTGGCCGAATCTACGCAGGAAATTCTCAAACTGCGCAGTGAACTGGAAGCTGTCAAACAGGAAGCGCGGATTGATGGTTTAACCGGCCTGCTGAATCGCGGCAGCTTCAATAAAGAGCTGTCGCAGCTCTGCCGTACTGGCCAGGTCAAATTTTCGCTTATGTTGTTTGATATTGATGATTTCAAATCCGTTAATGATCGCTTTGGCCACGCGCTGGGCGACAAACTGTTGCAGTTTTTTGCCACTTTGTTGAAAAAACACTGTGATGATTTGCATATTGCCGCGCGTTTTGGCGGTGATGAAATGGCCATGTTATTGCTGCACAGTAATGCCCATGAAGCCAACACCATTGCCGAAGCCATTCGCAGCAGCTTTGCTGAAAGCCGGCTGAAAAAGAAAAACAGCCATGAATCTATCGGTGAAGTCACTGTTTCTGTTGGTGCCGCACTATTTCAGGCAGGTGACACCCCAATGTCGTTGCTGGAACGCAGTGATGAAGCCTTATATCAAGCCAAATCCCAAGGCCGTAACCGGGTGGTGGTCACCGCGTCAGAAGTGGTAAAAACCGCTGTTTAAATAGTCGATTACCTGTTGCTGCTGCGCTGGCGTCCAGTTGGCATCAGCAGCTATCGCACAATTAGCAACCCGCTTTTCCAATCCCGCCAGCGACTTCACTTTACGATCACTGCGGCTATATAAACCATTACCATCACCACCGGTTAAAGACGCATGACACTGCATACAACTGGTATCATGCAGCGCTTTGCCATCGGCCAGCAAAACCGTGCTGACCGATAACAAACAGCCGGCAATAAATGCCTTTACAATCACGCAGGTCGCGCCTGTAAAGCCGCGATCCGCAATGATGCCGGCGGATGTGAGTCATAAACTGCCGACACCAGCGGGTCCGGCGTTAAGGTGCTGGCATTTTCTTTATACAAAGCCACCAACGCCGTCACCAAATCCTCTTTATTCGATACCGAGGCCGCATAATCATCGGCTTCGTATTCATACTTGCGTGACAAATGCGTCAGCAGCGGATGCAGGTAAAAACTAAATACCGGGATCACCACCATAAACAACACCAGCGCCATGGCTGCATTCATGGTATCGACACCCAAACCGGTATAGAACCAGCTTTGCGCTGATGCCCAACCCAGCAAGGCCAGACCAATCAGGCTCAGTACCGCCAGCAGCGCCATATTCTTAATGACATGTTTGCGGCGGAAATGCCCCAACTCATGTGCTAATACTGCTTCAATCTGATCTTCGTTTAATGTGCTCAGCAAGGTGTCAAAAAACACAATGCGTTTGTTATTACCAAGGCCGGTAAAGTAGGCATTACCATGACCACTGCGGCGTGAGCCGTCCATCACAAAAATACCCTGGCTCTTAAAGCCACAACGTTTTAGCAGGCCATCCACACGGCTTTCCAACTGCTTATCATCCAGCGGCGTAAACTTATTAAACAGCGGCGCAATAAACGCCGGATACGCCCACATCATAAACAGTGCGAAGCCCATCCATGCGGCCCACAAATACAGCCACCATAAATCACCAGTACTGTTCATCAGCCACAACGTTACCCAGACAATCGGCGCACCCATCACCAGCATCAGCAGCATTTGTTTGGCAAAATCACCGAAAAAAACACCATTAGTGCTGCGATTGAAACCAAATTTATCTTCCATAACAAAGGTTTTAAACCAGCTGGTCGGCAGTTCCAGCAGCGAGCCAATGACCAGAAAACTCAGGACAAACAAAATACCGGTCACGGTCGCAGACAACTCCAGACTTTGCCAGGCACCTGATAACCAAGCCAAACCACCGCCCAATGTCCAGGCCAGCAAAATGACCGCACCGTAGAGCGCTTCGGTGCGCTTAAACTGACCTTTGGCGACGCTGTAATCAGCCGCTTTCTGATGTGCTTCCAGGCTGATTTGTTCGCTGAATGCGGCCGGTACCTGATCACGATTTGCCAGCACATGCCGCTTCTGGCGCAGCGTCAGCCAGATTTCCACCGCCGTCATCAGCAACAAAGCAATTACAAATACCCAGGTAAATTCATTCATCATTATTCAAACCGTTAAAATTTCTAAAATGTGTCGTGCAGAGTAGCCTTTGATACAATCGCTGGCAACATAGTTCACCCCCGACGGCTGCAGAAAGACGGAGATCATGGCTAAAAGTAAAAATAACCTTATCTGGATAGACTTGGAAATGACCGGTCTCGACACCAATAACGATTATATTATTGAAATTGCCACCATCGTCACCGACAGCGAACTGAACGTCCTCGCCGAAGGCCCGATTATCGCCATCCATCAACCCGATACTATTTTAAACGGTATGGATGAATGGAATACCAAACAACATAACCGCTCCGGTCTGGTTGAACGAGTCCGCAACAGCACCTACAACGAACAACAGGCCGAAGCCGAAACCATCGAATTTCTGAAAAAGTACGTGCCAGCCAATGTGTCGCCAATGTGCGGTAACAGTATCTGTCAGGATCGCCGCTTTATGGCGCGTTGTATGCCGGAGCTGGAAGCCTATTTTCATTATCGCAACCTTGATGTCAGCAGCCTCAAGGAACTGGCGCGCCGCTGGGCACCGAAAGTTGATAAAGCCTTCAAGAAAAAATCATCACATCTCGCCATGGACGATATTAAAGATTCCATCCGCGAATTGCAGCATTACCGCGAACATATGATGAAACTGCCAATCGCCGAATAAGCCCTGTTACTTCGCAGTTTCACAATGATTTCACGATAGCCGGACGACACTTTGCGATGTCATTTCGTAAAGTGTTGATATGGCCCATTTAAAGCCTCATTTACCGGAAAAAACTTGTGTTGTTTGCCAGCGCCCCTTTAGCTGGCGCAAAAAATGGGCGGCTTGCTGGGATGAGGTCAAATATTGCAGCGAACGCTGCCGTCGCCAGCGGAGCAGCACATGACGTTTTCTGAGGGATTCCCGTCCAACATGGTGTTGCTGGATTGCGAAACCACCGGCGGTAACCCGCTGCGTGACCGGATGACCGAGCTGGCGCTGATTTTTGTTGAAAACGGTGAAATCACCGGCCGCTGGCAACAATTATTTAATCCTGCCCAGCGCATTCCACCGTGGATTTCTGAGTTGACCGGTATCACCGACGCAATGGTCGTCGGCCAACCCAGTTTTGCCGAACTGGCCGACACCATTCAGGATCTGTTGGCTGATAAAGTGCTGGTCGCCCACCATGCGCGTTTTGACTATGGTTTTTTGCGCAGCGAATTTCAACGTGCCGGTATCCCCTTTCTCGGTAAAACATTGTGCTCGGTCAAACTCAGCCGATGTTTTTACCCGACCGCCAGACGTCACGGTATCGATGCCATTGTCGCCCGCCTCGGACTGCATATCGAAAACCGTCATCGCGCGATGGATGATGCTGATGTGATCGGCCATTTATTTAATCAGATAAGCAGCGATTACCCACCGGCAGATATCCAGCAAGCCTGTCAGCAACTGATGCAGCAGACCCGCCTGCCCAGCCAGCTTGACCCCGCAGAAGTCGATAAACTGCCTGAGTCACCGGGTATTTACCGGTTTTATGATGAGAACGGCGCACTGCTATATATCGGTAAATCGGTCAATATCAAACAGCGCGTACTCAGTCATTTTGCAGCCAACAAAAGCGCCCGTAGTAATGAAATGCAGCAGCAACTGAGCAGCATCGACTTTACCGAAACACCGTCTGATTTCGGTGCGCAATTGCTGGAAAACCAGCTGATTAAATCTCAAACGCCGCTCTACAACCGCCGGCAAACCAAAGCCAAGAGACTGTTTCAGCTGGCACTGTCCATCGACAAGCAGGGTTATCAGCGAGTCCAAATTGAAATGGCTGATCTCAGCCAGCCGCCGGAGTTCACTAACCGCTTTGGCTTATTTCGTAGTCAGCGTCAGGCGCAGCAAAAATTATTGCAGTTAGTTAGCGACCATCAATTATGTCAACAACTGACCGGATTAGAGCCCGCCAAAAAAGGTAGCTGTTTTGGCTTTCAACTGAAAAAATGCAAAGGTGCCTGTGCCGGTTTGGAACCGGCAGCGATTTACAATCTGCGTCTGCAAACAGCGCTCAGTGGTTTGAAAAATCAGGTTTGGCCATGGTCAGGCCCGATTCTGGTCACAGAAACGCCACTTGATGGCAATGCGGATAATGCCCACTACCACTTGATTGATCAGTGGCTGTATCTCGGCCGGATCAATGATGCTGACAGCGCCCGGCAGCGTCTGTCAAAAATCGCCAACGCGCCACAATATTTCGATTTGGATGCTTACAAAATCCAGCTGCGTTTTTTATTAAAACTAAAGCCCAAACAACTCACTATTCAAGCGATACCGCAATTTGCTGAGGAATGGTCATGAGCCGATTACATCAATTGCTGGGCTATGCCGGCCTCATCCCGTTTGTCGGTTTGGCCCTGCTCACCGTTACCGGGGTTTATCCCGCCAGCAGTGAATGGTTACTGACTTATGCCGCGTTAATTTTCAGTTTCCTCGGCGGCCTGTTGTGGCTGGTATCCATGCAATACCAATTACCCAAACATGTGCCTTTAGTCAGTGTCGGCCTGATGCTCTGGGCATGGTGCTGGTTATTGTGGCCAACCTTTAACTGGTTCTGGCTGGCCGCCTGGTCGTTTCTTGGCCTATGGTTGTATGAAAAGTACTGTTTATCAATGGTCTTCAGCCCTGCATTTGTGAGGCTACGCGGTCAGCTGTCATTGATCGCTGCACTGAGTTTGATGGCGGCAGCACTGGTTAATTAATGGCCAATACCCCCGCACGAATGCTACTTATCCTCGGCGATCAATTAAATCGCGACAGTTTGCTGTTTAAGCAATTTGACCGGCAAACCGACCAACTGTTGATGGCCGAAGTCAGCGGTGAATCCACCGAAACGTTATCCAGCAAACAACGCACTGTGGCGTTTTTATCGGCGATGCGGCATTTCGCCAATGATCTCGAAGCAGATAAATTTCCATTAACGTATTACCCGCTGAATAAGGGATTTAAGACCTTCGGCGAAGCACTAAGCCACCAATATCAACAACATCCCTTCGATGAACTGCATTGCGTTTTGCCCGGTGATAACCGGCTGCTAAAAGCAATCAGTGATTGGTGTGAACAACATGACATTAAGCCAAATTGGCTGGCCGACAAGCACTTTATCGCCCGACGTGGCGAATTCAAAAAATGGCTTGCTGAGCGCAAACAACCGCGCATGGAATACTGGTATCGCGAGCTGCGTAAAGATCGCCAAATACTGATGAATGGCGACAAGCCAGTCGGCGGCCAATGGAATTTTGATAAAGACAATCGTAAATCGTTCGGCAAAAACGGCCCGACCGATCTGCCAAAACCCACGCTGTTTCAGCCCGACGACATCACCGAACAAGTCATCAAAGACGTTGACAAACACTTGCCGAATATACCCGGCAAACTCGATGATTTTGTCTGGCCGGTTACCCGCCAGCAAGGGCTGCAAGTGCTGGATGATTTTATTCGTGAGCGTTTAAAGCACTTTGGCGATTATCAGGATGCGATGTGGACCGAGCAGCCATGGCTGTATCACTCGCGATTATCGCTGGCGATTAATCTGAAGCTGCTCTCACCAGAAGAAGTCATTGAGGCAGCCCTCAAAGCATATGAAAACCAGCAAGCGCCGCTGAATGCGATTGAGGGATTTATCCGGCAAATCCTTGGCTGGCGTGAATATATCCGCGGTCTGTATTGGGCGCATCGCGATGATTGGCTGGACATGAACGCCCTCAATGCCCGCCGTGACTTGCCCAAACTGTATTGGGATGCCGACACGCAGATGACCTGCCTGCAACAATCGGTTTCGCAAGTACTTACTTACGGTTACGGCCACCATATTCAACGGCTGATGGTAACCGGGCTGTTTGCATTATTGTGGGGCGTCAAACCCAAAGCCATTCATGAATGGTATCTGGCAATGTATGTCGATGCCGTTGCTTGGGTGGAAATCCCCAATACGCTGGGCATGAGCCAATATGCTGATGGCGGTATCGTTGGCTCCAAACCCTATATTGCGAGCGGTGCATATATCGACCGCATGTCCAATTATTGCAAACAGTGTCCGTTTGACCCGAAACAGGCTCACGGTGAAAAAGCCTGTCCGTTTACCACGCTTTATTGGACCTTTGTTGAACGGCATCAGGATCTGCTGAGCCGGAATCCACGACTGGGCATGCAGGTAAAAAACTGGCAACGTAAGCCCGAAGACGAACAACAGGCGATTTTAAAACACGCTGAAAAACTGCACCGACAACTTCCGTAGGAATGTAAATGAGTAACCAACAAGCCGTTTGGCTGCGCAACGATTTACGATTGGATGATCACCCGGCGCTGATTGAAGCGCAGGCGCAGGGGCCGATTCATGTGGTCTATGTCGCGACGCCAAAACAATGGCAACAACATCATGAGTCGCCGGCACGACTTGGTTTAAAAGCGTCCGCCTTGCAGGATATTGCCGAAAGACTGGCAAAGCTGGGTATTCCGTTTACTTTGCTGGAAACTGACTGGTTTAAAGATGTGCCAGCAGTTTTGGAGAAATTTTGCGAAAGCGAAAATATCACCGAACTGTGGTTCCAGTTGGAAACCCCGTGGGATGAAAACCAGCGCGATGATGCCGTTGAAGCGTCGTTAGAAAAAGCCGGTGTTAAAGTTCATACGCTGGGCCATGATCTGCTGGTACCGCTGCCGGTCAAAACCCAGCAGGATGACCCGTTTAAAGTCTTTACACCGTATTATCGCCGCTGGCTGCAAATTCTCGAAGATATTCAGGCTGCACCTCTGCCACTGCCCAAATCGCAAGGAAAAGCTTTAACTAGACCTAAATGCGATTGTCACTGGGCAGGTGGTTTCCGTGATGATCTGTGGCCGGGCGACGAAGAAAGTGCACTGTCGCGGTTATCGTCGTTTGCTGAAGTCAAAATGCAGGACTACAAAAAACAACGCGATTTTCCCATCAAACCGGCCACCAGCGTGATTTCGCCCTACCTTGCCAATGGTCAGTTGGGACCGCGCCGATTATTGGCAGTCGTGCAATTTTTCTGTGGTGAACAAAACCGTGACTGGCGCCATGATGACTGGCTTCGCGAACTCGCCTGGCGCGATTTTTACCGGCAACTGCTGCTGTATTTCCCGCGCATCAGCAAACATCAGCCATTCAAACCTGAAACTAAATATGTGCAATGGCGTAATGATGAGGCAGGATTTAAAGCCTGGTGTGAGGGTAAAACTGGCTTTCCGATTGTTGATGCCGCTATGCGTCAACTCAATCAAACCGGCTGGATGCATAATCGACTGCGGATGATAGCCGCCAGCTTTTTAACCAAACTGCTGTTGACCAACTGGCGGCGTGGTGAAGATTATTTTATGGATAAACTTATCGACGGCGAATTTGCCTCCAATAACGGCGGCTGGCAATGGAGTGCCTCCACCGGCGTTGATGCCGCGCCCTACTTCCGTGTTTTTAACCCCACGCTACAATCCGAGCGCTACGACCCAGACGGCAAATTTATCAAACGCTTCGTACCGGAATTGGCGGATGTGCCCGCCAAACAAATCCACAACCCGCCAGCAGAATTGCGCGAACAATGCGGCTATCCGCAACCGGTGGTGGATTATAAACAAGCCAGAGTGGATGCCATTGCGGCGTTTAAGGATTTGCCAGATAAATAATTAAGCGGCAGTCAATTCAACCTTTTGCACTTTATCAAGTTTAAGATTTCGGCCTGCGTGCCATAAATCGTAAGCATCCTGCATCACCAGCCAACTTTCAGGACTGCGGCCCAGAGCCTTTGATAAACGCAGCGCCATTTCCGGACTAATACCACTTTGCTGCTTCAAAATTCGGTTTAACGTCGAGGGCGACACATCCAATTGCGCCGCTAAATAACGACAACTCAGATCAAATGGCTCCATGTAGGTTGCCATAATAAACTCACCGGGATGTGGTGGGTTATGCATATTCATTAGTGATAATCCTCATAATCCAGTAAGTAAACATTGCCATCGATAAATCCAAAAGTCAGACGCCAGTTGCCACTGACGGATATCGTCCAAATTCCTTTTCGTTTGCCTTTGAGTGGGTGCAACCGATAACCGGGGATATCCATATCAGAAATCTCCGTTGCAGTATCAAGTGCACTCAACTGCATCCGCAATCGGTTAATGTGCTTGGCTTGAACACCGCGAACATCACCGCTCTCGAAAAACAGCCTCAATCCTTTGTGTCTGAAATCCTTAATCATTTTTAATATTGTAGCGCGTTGCGCAACGGAGTCAACCTGCTTTATTATGAGGTGGATTTTTTTACTTTAAGTCAAATATTGCTTGTTAATTTTTAATTCGCTTCATAAATATCGAAAACTCTGTAGAGTTAATGATATTTCCTCTAGAGATAACGATTAAGCTATTGTCGGTTGGAATAAAGTGCGCCCATTCTCTTGGAGTTAATTGCGAGTCAGCTTTCACATACAAGACAAAACCACCCATATAAAATCTGTAATAACGTCTGCCAAACCAAACCTCAGGATGAGGATCAAATATTGACTTTGAGATAGTTCCAGTGTCAATAAATTTTCCTAGAACAAACGAGAATTCGTGCGGATGACCAGCTGACTTTCTCCAAATCAACTGTTTTGCTTGATCTTCAATTTTTCCCAAATTAATATTTCTATAAAACTCTTTGCTACTAATTGATGCACGCCAGAGAACACTAATTACAAACCTTTTAAATAGAGCGACATCCAAATCGTTTATTTTGTAGCCAATAAGTTCTCCATTATCTTTAATCTCTTCAAAATTTTTCTCTTGTAGTAATTTCTTGGCTGCGTAGTCATCTACTTCTTGAAAGATTTTTTCACATTCACTACAAAGTATTTCCTCGTCATACACTCCGATCGGTGAACGCTTTACAAACTTTCCTTTTTCCGTAGGTACAAGTTTCAGAGTATCTTCGTCACCTCTCAAGTCTCGAAAAAATGACTCTGGAATGATATGACTTCTCACTAATTTTCTATCGGTATTACAGCCTTTGCAGATCATTTTTAAATGTGCCTAGCGGTTTATATAAACAATTTTTCTGCTGTAATACTTCGCTAGTCTTATGGAATTTATCAAGTTATAAGACACGATCAATTTCTCCATGCTATTAATTTCACTCCCAGTAGTGTCTTTTGAAGAACAGTAAATGGAATCTGGTAATGGGGCAAGGCTTAGCGCTTCCTCGGCTTCGCTCGATGTGACAAGTTTTTAGTACGATATGCCAAAACTCTGGCGAGTATTTTTGCCTTAATAAATCCCCCATCCTAACCTTCCCCCGGCACGGGGGAAGGGAGCATTGTTTAATCTGCATAATCTGATGCTAGGACTGCCGACGATAAAGCCGCTTCATAACGATAATTACTATTATTAAACCTCTGTGCCCTCTGTGTCTCTGTGGTTAATTAATTTCTGAATTGCCACATCGCTGCACCCAACAAAGATTGCTTCGTCTCACTGGCAAAGACGACATAACGGTTACAGACCCGAAAACCAACAATGCTATAGTCAGCCTCTTTGATTTTTCCGGACAATCTCTGATGAGCCAACCGCGCGCCGCCAAAAAGGAAATCTTCGGCTGGGCAATGTTTGACTTTGCCAATCAGGCCTACACCTTGTTGATTATTACCGTGGTGTTTGGCGATTTGTTTACCCGCGTCATTGTCGGTGATGCTGACACCGGTTACCGGCTGGGGAATTTATTGTGGAGTTTGTCGCTCGCGGCCGGTTATCTGCTGGTGGTGTTAACCGCACCGTTTTTTGGTGCGGTGATGGATTTAACGGCGCGGCGGAAACAGTTTTTGCTGGTCAGTTATCTGGTGACAGTTGCAACCACGGCGCTACTGTATTTTGTGGCGCCCGGTTATGTGCTGCTCGGCATGTTGCTGATTGTGGTCTCCAACTACGCCTATTCGATTGGCGAATCGTTTATTGCCAGCTTTTTGCCGGATTTAGGGCCGCCAGAAGATTTGGGCAAAATCTCCGGTTTTGGCTGGGCGCTGGGTTATGTCGGCGGTTTGGTGGCAACCGGGCTGGCGTTACTGTTTCTCGGTGAAGTCAGTCTCGAGAATTTTGATAATGTCCGCTGGGTCGGACCCTTTGCGGCGACGTTTTTTCTGCTCGCCGCCATTCCAACTTTTTTATGGCTGAAAGAGCGCGGTAATGCCACCCACATCAACGGCATCAGCATCTGGCAACAGGGCTGGAAAAGACTGGAAGGCAGTCTGCGGCATTTGCGGGGTTATGAGGATTTAAGTCGGTTTCTGCTGTCGGCGATGTTTGCCATGTCGGGCATTTACATCATCATCGCCTTTACTTTTATTTATGGCGCGCAGGTGGTGCAGTGGGATGAAAAAATGCGCGTGCTGACTTTTATTACCGTGCAGGTGACGGCAACGCTGGGCGCGGTATTTTTTGGCTGGGCTGAAGATCGCATGGGTAGCCGCTTTACCTATTTGTTTACGCTGTTGTTCTGGATTTCGGCGATTTTACTGATTTGGCAAACGCCCAATATCACTAACTGGCTGAACGCGCAGGGGCATGATTTACAACGACAGGATGTGTTTTTAGTGGTGGCGATTGCCGCCGGCTTGTGTCTCGGCGCAACCCAATCGGCCAGCCGGGCGATTGTCGGTAAGCTGACGCCACAACCACGGGCCGCTGAGTTTTTTGGTTTCTGGGGTTTGTCTCACAAACTGGCGGCGATTATTGGTCTGGTCGGTGTTGGGGTGATGCAGACTATTGTCGGGCTGCAAAATGCCATCTTGCTGTGTGCGGTATTTTTTGCACTGGCGTTTGTGACTTGCCTGAAGGTTGATTTAAATCGGGGGCGGTTAAAAGCTGAAAGTTATAAAGAGCATTAACCACAGAGACACAGAGGGCACAGAGTTTTTGGGTATTACCCATTTAGCATTCTCACGATGCCTTGCCGCATCACCGGCACATTGCAATTGAGAAGCAGGCCGTATCGTCGTTTGGCAAGTTTGAGGTAGGTCATCAACTGCGCCTGATGCAAACCGGTGATGTTGTCTACCGCTTTAAGTTCAACCACTACGGTGTTTTCAACCAACAAATCAAGCCGATAAACGGAATTAAGCTGATGACCTTTGTAAAGAACAGGCAACGGATATTGGTTAATTACTTACAAATCGCGCTGTTTGAGTTCAGTAATCAGACACTCCTCATATATCGATTCTAAAAGTCCGGGACCGGTTTGACGATGCACTTCAATCGCCGCACCAATAATCTGACTGGTTAACTGGTTGCTCATGATTCTCCTCCTTGAGAATTCAAATATATTTCTCTGTGCCCTCTGTGTCTCTGTGGTTAACCGCTAAATCCTAAGTCCCAATCACGCCACCATCGTCTTTGGTGATCAGCACCGTCGCTGAACGCGGCCGGCCGTTAGGCTGATGATCGGGCCAGTTACTGACGGCATTCGGCGTTTGCGGCGAGGTTTTGATGCCTTGTTTTTCCATGACCGACAAGGTTTCGCCAGGATGCTGGATGTTCACCCACATGGTTTTCATATCCGGTGTCATGATGACACCGGTGACTTCACAGCCAATCGGGCCAGTCAGAAAACGGCGGATTTCGCCGGTGGCCGGATCAGCAGCCAGCATCTGGTTATTACCAAAATCTTTAAACGGACCGTCATTCAGAACACTGGAACTGACATCCGTCTGAATCCACAACACACCGCGGTCATCAACGTATAAACCATCCGGACAGGCAAATTTTTCACCCTCAGCTTCACCACCAAGCACAAACACCTGCCAGTTAAATTCCGTGGCCGTGGCATCGGTTTCGCTGAATTTGATGATATGGCCGTAAATATTGTTATTACGCGGATTAGCGGCATCTTTACCGGCTTTGCCATCACTGCCGCGCTGACTATTGTTGGTCAGCGAGACAAATACTTCCCCCGATTCTGGATGTACGGTGATCCATTCCGGCCGGTCCATTTTAGTAGCGCCAACTATATCCGCTGCGGCACGGGCATGAATCAATACCTCACCCTGATCGCTAAAGCCGTTTTCCGGCGTTAAACCATTTTCGCCAAATACCAGCGGCAACCAGCGGGCGCTGCCATCGGCTTCAAAACGGGCCACATGCAAAATACCGTCATCAAGCAAACGGCCATGCTGCGCGCCTAAAGTGCCATCCCAGGGATCACGGGTAATGAATTTGTAGATATATTCAAATTTAGCATCGTCACCGGAATAAAATGCGACGCGGCCATCCTTGCCGATTTTATGGGCGACATTTTCATGGGCGAATCGGCCTAATGCGGTGCGTTTAACGGGTGTGCTGTCCGGATCGTAGGGATCAAACTCGACGACCCAGCCAAAGCGGTTGGCCTCATGAGGTTCTTTATCCAGATCAAAGCGCGCATCAAACTGCTGCCAGCCGTAATAACTAAAACCGAGGTTAAAGCGTTGCCAGTGGCGTTGGCTTGCGGGATCTTCGGGGGCTTTGTTGCTGCCGGCAAAGTAGTAATAAAAGTTTTCTTCGCAGGTTAAATACGTGCCCCAAGGTGTTTTGCCATTAGCGCAGTTATTCAGCGTGCCCAGCACTGTTTTACCTGCCGGATCGGCGTTGGTTTTCAGTAAATCGTGGCCGGCGGCCGGGCCGCTGATCTGCATTTCAGTGTTGGCGGTTAAGCGTCTGGCGTAATTTGATGGCCGGACGATTTGCCAGTTGCCATCGACTTTTTTAACTTCAATCAGCGATACGCCGTGGGCGTTTTGTTCTTTAGCGACTTTATCGGCATCGTAAGTCTCGGGCGAACGGTTATGACTGCCATCAGGATGAATCAAATCCAGATCCAGATATTCGTGGTTCATCACCAGCAGGCCGTGTTCACTGTTAGCCGAACCTTTAGGCAGCGGGAAATATTGCAGTGCATCATGATGCATGCCGGCTTGCTGTAATTGATCGGCAGCGCTGTTGCTGGCATCCATGCTAAACGCCGGCCCATCAGATATCGGATCGCCCCAGCGGTAAATCACCTCGGCGTTGTAGCCTTCCGGCACCACCACTTTATCCAGTAAATCTGCGGTCGGGATCGGTTTAAAGCCGATTAACGCAGAATGATCCGCGGTAACCGTTGCCGCGCGCAACGACATCGGCATCGCCGCCGCCAGCAAACCGCCGAGGCCGAATTGCAGCAATTTGCGCCGCTGAAGTTGTATCGCGAGTAAATCCTGAAAATGATTGCCTGACATATAAGTTTTTAAAGCTCAAATAACTGCACTGTAATTACTGCCTGTGACCATTCGATGACTGCTCCTGCTGCGCCAACGCCCAGTGAATATGTTCGTCAACCATATCGCTGACTCTGCCAAGTTTGTTTTGCAACGCTTGTTGGATAGTCTTGTCAGGCTTGGCATTACCGAGTGCCACGGCAATATTACGCAGCCAGCAATCGTAACCAATGCGGCGGATGGGACTGCCCTCGAGTTTTTGATAGAACTCGGCTTTGGTCCAGGCAAATAAATCCAATAACTGCGGTGCATCCAGGTTTTCCCGTGGCTGAAACGCGCTCTCCAGACTGGGGCTGGCAAATTTATTCCACGGACACACCAGCTGACAGTCATCACAGCCATAAATGCGATTGCCCATCATCGGTCTTAATTCCAGTGGAATACTGCCACGCAGTTCGATGGTTAAATAGGAAATACAACGCCGCGCATCGAGTTGATACGGGCCGACAATCGCGCGGGTCGGGCAGATATCAATGCACGCCGTGCAATCACCACAATGCGCCGACACCGGCTCGGTCAGCGGCAGCGGCATATCGGTATAGATTTCGCCAAGGAAAAAATACGAACCGTGCTGGCGATTGAGCACATTGGTGTGTTTGCCGATCCAACCCAAGCCGGACTTTTCGGCCAGCGCTTTTTCCATCACCGGTGCGCTGTCACAAAATACCCGGTAACCCATGGGGCCAAGCAGCGCTTCGATACTTTGTGACAGGCGAAGTAAACGCTTACGCATTAGCTTGTGATAATCACGGCCCAGCGCATAACGTGAGACAAAAGCCTTTTTATCATCGCCAATCACCTGCCACGGTTCGGCGGTATCATCCGGCCAGTAATCCATCCGCGCGGTAATCACCCTGACCGTTTCTGGCAATAATTCATCAGGCCGGCTGCGTTTGCTGCCATGTTTGGCCATAAACGCCATTTCACCGTGAAAGCCTTTGGCCAGCCAATCCTGTAGCCGCTGTTCGGCACTACTGAGATCAATATCGCTGATACCCAACTGCTGAAAACCGCAATCAAGCCCCAATTGCTGAAGCTGATTCAACAAGTTGCTATCGGGCTGCGCTGTATTTCGTTCGACCATGACAGTTATTATAGTGGACAGTGAGCTTATCGATTGGAAACACGATGTTTCATTTACCAGAAGCTTTATACAGTGCTGAACAAACCCGCGAACTAGATCGGCTAGCTTTTACGCAATGTCAGCTGGATTCAGCGACGCTGATGGCGCGCGCCGGTAAAGCAGCATTGAATTTAATCAGCCAACACTGGCCGGAAGCCAGAAGCCTGCTGATTTTCTGCGGCAGCGGTCATAACGGCGGTGATGGCTTTGAACTGGCCCGGCAGGCTGCTGAGCAAGGTCTGACGGTCAGCATTATCTTAATCGGCAACGCTGACAATATGCCTGATGAAGTCCATGCCACTTTTCAGGCGGCATTGGCGCAGGGTGCGAAGCGTTTACATTTAGCCGATAAATGGCCAGCCGCAGATCTGCTGGTGGATGCCATGCTGGGCACCGGTCTGAGTCGTGAAGTAAGTGGTGACTACGCCGCTGTCATTGATTTAATCAATACTGCCGAACAACCGGTGCTGGCACTGGATATTCCATCAGGACTCAATGCGGATACCGGCTGCATTATGGGCAGCGCAGTTATAGCTTCAAAAACATTATCGTATATCGGACTCAATATTGGTCTTTATTGTGCCGATGGCCCCGATGTTTGCGGTGAACTGGCCTTTGCTGACTTGGCAGTGCCTGAAACTGTTTACCAACAAATACCGCCGCTAGCTGAAAGACTTTCAACCCGCCAACTACAAACTATATTGCCGCCGAGAAAACGTAACAGCCATAAAGGCCATTTTGGACATGTGATGGTGATTGGCGGCAATCAGGGTATGTCTGGTGCGGTTAGCATTGCTGCGCAGGCGGCGGCCCGGACCGGTGCCGGTTTGGTGAGCGTCGCCACCCACCCCAGTCATGCGGCTTTTCTAAATTTGCAGCGACCGGAAATTATGTGTCATGGCATTACTGATGCCGCTGATTTAGATAATTTGCTGGCAAAAGCCACCGTGATTTGTATTGGTCCCGGCCTTGGTCAGGATGACTGGGCGCAAAGCCTGTTTAATAAAGTAATTACACTGGATAAACCGATGGTGGTCGACGCCGATGCGCTGAATCTGCTCAGCAGGCAACCGCAACAAAAGACGAACTGGGTTTTAACACCGCATCCCGGCGAAGCGTCGATCTTACTTGGCATCAGTAATCAGAACATTCAAAATGACCGGCCGGCAGCAGTGCGTCAGTTACAGCAAACATTCGGCGGTATTGCCGTATTAAAAGGCTGTGGCACATTGATTTGCAGTGATGCTGCGCTGCTGAAATTATCGCCTTTTGGTAATCCGGGCATGGCCAGTGGTGGTATGGGCGATTGCCTGACCGGCATTATTGGTGGCTTGCTGGCACAGCAGCTGACGCCCGCTGAAGCAGCGCAAACCGGCGTGTTACTGCATGGACTGGCTGCGGATCACGCCGCCAGAGTCAATGGCGAACGCGGTTTACTGGCACTGGATTTATTGCCTTTTTTACAACAACTAATGAATTTAAAAGAACTGCCAACATGTGGCTGAAAGACGAAGCAGCAACTCTGAAATTTGCCTCACAACTGGCTAATGCCCTGCCTGACGCTGGCCTGACCATTCACCTGCACGGTGATTTGGGGGCTGGTAAAACCACGCTGGTGCGCGGTTTGCTCCAGTCACTGGGCCATCAGGGCAATGTTAAAAGTCCTACTTATACACTGGTTGAACATTATCAACTGGCAGGCAAAACGGTGTTCCATTTTGACTTGTACCGGCTGGCCGATCCCGAAGAGCTGCTGTATCTCGGTATTGAAGATTATTTAGGTCAGACCGCACTGCTGTTGATTGAATGGCCGGAACAAGGTGGTGATTTACTGCCGAAGCCCGATTTGACGGTACACCTGCGATATCAGCCCGAAGGCCGTGATATCACCTTAGAAGCACAAACTGCTACTGGTCAGAAAATCTGCGATAAACTTCACAAATAGTTAAGGTTTCACCGCTATCTTATTTAAATATAAACAAAAAGCTTGATTTTTCTGGCAAGCAATTTCACAATTGACCCAAGATTTAAGAAAAGCGGAAACTGAAAATGCGTTATCTGCTGTTGGCATTGATGATGTTTGGGCTGACGCTGCCGGCTTATTCGGCAACGGTAGAACAGATCCGCGTGTCAGAAAATGACAATATGACCCGCCTGGTGCTGGATTTAGACCAAGCGGTCAGCTACAAAACGTTCACTCTGGAAAATCCGCATCGGCTGGTCATCGATATCAGCGGCGGTAACACCAATAAAAAACTCAAACTGCCGGCGCTTGATAACACACCGGTCAAAAATATCCGCCAGGGACAACTGAATCCGAACACGCTGCGACTGGTGCTGGATTTACACCGTCAGCAGCAGTTTGATACCCGTAAGCTCGGTCCCAGCGGCGATTATCCGAACCGGCTGGTGATTGATTTAGCCGGTAATAAAACCCAGCTGGCTGAAGCTGAAAAAGACGATGAAACAGCCAGCGAACCCACACCGGCACCAACAGAAAGCAAAGTCGAAAACGCACCGATACCGGTTGCCGCCCAAACGGTCAAAAGCTCGCCGGTATTGCCACGCCGCGATATTATCATTGCCATTGACCCCGGTCACGGTGGTCAGGATCCGGGCGCAATTGGCCCACGTGGTACCCGCGAAAAAGATGTGGTGCTGCAAATCTCTAAACGGCTGGCGACACTGGTGAACAATGAACCGGGCATGCGGGCGTTTATGACCCGTGATAAAGATGTGTTTCTGACCTTGCGGCAACGCATTCAGCGCGCCAAACAAAATGGCGCTGATATGTTTATTTCTATCCATGCTGACGCCTTTACCAATCGCAATGCCCGCGGCTCGTCGGTTTATGTATTGTCAGATCGTGGTGCCAGTAGTGAAGCGGCGCAGATTTTGGCAGATCGTGAAAACGCCGCTGATTTGGCCGGTGGTATCAGCCTTGAAGATAAAGATGATTTACTGGCTTCGGTATTGCTCGATTTATCACAAACCGCCAGTCTGGAAGCCAGTCTGGAAGTTGGCAATACTGTACTCAGTGGCCTGAAACGGGTTGGTAAAGTACACAAAAAACAAGTTGAATCGGCGGGCTTTGTGGTGTTGAAATCACCAGATATTCCATCGATCTTGGTCGAAACGGCGTTTATTTCTAACCCCACCGAAGAGCAAAATCTGCAAAACGCCAACCATCAATACAAACTGGCGGCAGCCATGATGAATGGTATTCGTACCTATTTTCAGCGCAATCCGATTACCATGCAGCCCACCAATCGACCGCAGCAACATATTGTTAGCAGCGGCGATACCCTGAGCGGTATTGCCCAGCGTTATCAGGTGCGAATGGCTGAGCTGAAATCCAGCAATAATCTGCAAAGCAGCACCTTGCGTATTGGCGAAGTATTACGAATTCCTTAAATCGTCATTAGCCTGACTACTGCTAAACTAGGCTGATGTCTCAAGCCAAACGTATCCACGCCCTGCCCCTGCAACTGGCCAATCAAATTGCCGCCGGTGAAGTCATTGAACGGCCGGCATCGGTGGTCAAAGAACTCGTTGAAAACAGCCTTGATGCCGGCGCTTCACAAATCATCATTCGTATTGACGGCGCAGGCAGTCAGCTTATCAGTGTCCGTGA
>FYBJ01000095.1_pt1 | contig 30016 bp, 31 predicted proteins | sample 1134611 | NCBI WGS metagenome assembly FYBJ01 (sample SAMEA104116008, study PRJEB20421) | marine metagenome | isolation source: marine
TCAGTCGGAGCTTGGCAAAGGCACCACTTTATCGATTAAAGTGCCGCTCACACTGGCGATTATGCCAACGCTGATGGTCATGCTCGGTGATCAGATTTTTGCTTTCCCGCTGGTCAGCGTTAACGAGATTTTTAATCTGGACTTACGTAAAACCAATACGGTTGATGGCCAGCAAACGGTGATGGTTCGTAATAAAGCGCTACCGCTGTTTTATCTCCGCAAATGGCTGACCAAACATTTTGATGATAGTCAAAAACCAGCAACCGAGCATGTAGTTATCGTCAACGTTGGTACTCGTAAAGTCGGTTTTGTGGTTGACCAGTTAATTGGTCAGGAAGAAGTTGTCATCAAACCGCTCGGCGCGTTGCTGCACGGCACCAAAGGACTGGCTGGTGCAACGATTACCGGGGATGGCCGCATAGCACTGATCCTCGATTTTCCTGAATTGATGACGGCTTATGCACATCGCGGTTATTAAGGGATAGCGTGACAGTCAAAGTTCTTATTGTTGATGATTCTGCATTTTTTCGTCGCCGGCTGACGGAAATCATCAATGCCGATCCCCGCCTGGAAGTCATCGCCACTGCCGCCGACGGTCAGCAAGCCGTTGAACAAGTCAGTATGCACCGGCCTGATGTCATCACCATGGATTTGGAAATGCCGGTCATGGATGGCATTGCTGCGGTCAAACAGATCATGTGCCGCCGGCCAACACCGGTTTTAATGTTATCAACCTGGACCACCGAAGGTGCCAAAGCGACGCTGGACGCGCTGGAAGCCGGCGCCATGGACTTTTTGCCAAAACGTTTCGAAGACTTAACCGATGCACGGCAAAAACTCTGTGAACGGATTTATTTTCTGGCCACCAATGCCCGGCCACAGCATATCTCCAGCGCCCCGGCGGCGCCCTCACCAGTCACTAAACCCGTCACCAGGGAAAAACTGGATCTGGTGGTTATCGGCACCTCTACTGGCGGACCGGTGGCTTTGCAAAAAGTATTAACACAATTGCCGGCCAGTTTTCCGTATCCGATTATATTGCTGCAGCATATGCCGGCGACTTTTACACCGTCTTTTGCTGAGCGCCTGAACAGCCAGTGCCGGATCCGCGTCAAACAGGCTGAAAATAATGATACGCTGCAAGCGGGCATCGCTTATTTAGCACCCGGCGGTAATCAATTGTTACTGAAAGGCCGTGCTAGCCGTTTATATCTGCAAATTGAACGTGGCAATGAAGCCGAAACCTACCGGCCGAGTATTGATGTGACACTGGCCTCGGTCAGTAAAATTTGTCCTGCGACCACGTTAACCATTATTCTCACCGGCATGGGTGCCGATGGTTGTGATGGCAGTAAAAAAATGCACGCTCTCGGTGGTACTATCTGGGCTCAGGATCAGCAAAGCAGTACTATTTATGGCATGCCCATGGCAATTGCCAAAGCTGGCATTGCCGATAAGATCCTGAGTCTCTCTGAAATCGGTCCACAACTGGCGACACTTGAATCAAAATGGATATTCTCAGCATTCTTGGCATTTTGTTGGGCTTCGGCGCCATCGTCGTTGGTCAGCACTTAGAGGGCGGACACCTCGAAACCATTCTCAATGCCGTAGCCTTGCTGATCGTGCTCGGTGGCACCGTGGGTGCGGTGATGCTGCAAACGCCGATGAATACCTTTATGCGTGCGCTGAAAATTACCGGCTGGGTGTTCAAACCACCCACACAATCTGCCGATGCACTGCTGGCAAAAATTCTTGAATGGAATCAGGTAGCCCGTCGTGAAGGTCTGCTGAAACTGGAAAGTCTGGCTTTAGAAGAAACCGACTTATTTACTCAAAAAGGCTTGCAGCTGATTGCCGATGGCGCTGAGCCTGAAGTCATTCGGGAAATTCTGGAAACCGATCTGGATTTGCTGGAAACCCGCGATCTGGCGGCCGCTAAAGTCTATGAAGCAATGGGTGGCTACGCACCCACCATCGGTATTTTGGGGGCGGTATTAGGCTTGATTCATGTCATGGGCAATCTGGCTGATCCATCATCACTGGGCTCTGGTATTGCTGTGGCTTTTGTCGCCACTATTTATGGCGTCGGTTTTGCCAATCTATTGTTTTTACCGATCGGTAACAAATTAAAAACACTGGTACAGCGACGTTCACAATTACAAATGATGTTGATTGACGGGCTTATCAGCGTTGCTGATGGTGATAATCCCCGCAATATTGAGAGCCGCTTGCAGGCCTATCTGGGCTAATTATGGCACGCCGTAAACGTCACGAAGAACATGAAAACCATGAACGTTGGCTGGTTTCTTATGCCGATTTCATCACCCTCCTGTTTGCGTTTTTTGTGGTAATGTACGCGATTTCGTCGGTCAATGAAGGCAAATACCGGGTCTTGTCAGAAACGCTGGAAAGCGTGTTTACCAGCCCGAACCGCAGTGCTGAGCCGATTCAGGTGGGTGAACTGAGTCGCGGTGAGGGCCCGCGGGTTGCATCGCCCGGCACACCGGATGTACCAACTTTTGAAATTGAACTGCCTGAAGTGCCTAACCAGCCGCCTCCCGGTGAAGACAGTGTAAAGAGCATTGAGCAGCTGAATGAGCAATTAAGCAGTGCGCTGGCCCAGTTGATTGAAAATGAAGATGTCATCATCAAACAAACCGATGACTGGCTGGAAGTGGAAATTAAATCCAACTTCCTGTTTGGCAGCGGTGAAGCGCGATTAGCCGGTGACGCCGTACCCGTGATTGGGCAAATCGCTGATGTGCTGGCACCGGTTGCCAACCCGGTGCAGGTCGAAGGGTTTACTGATGATATTCCTATTAGCACACCGCGCTTTCCGTCGAACTGGGAATTGTCCGCAGCCCGCGCCGCCAGCGTGGTTAATTTGCTGGGCCGCTTTGGCGTCGCGCCACAACGGATGTCAGCGATTGGTTACGGTGAGTTCAAACCGATTGCCGATAATGATACGGAAGCTGGGCGCCAGAAAAACCGCCGCGTGGTATTGGTTATTCTGGGCAGTAAAGACAGTCGCCGTACTTTGGATGTGTTTGATGAAAACGCCGGGGCAGCAGATACCTTATTGCTGCCGCTGATGGACAATACTGATGATAATGCCACCGCTTCGGAAACACCGCTGATAACGCTGCCAGACAGCAATCCCGATGATGAAAGTACGGTCAGCAGCCCTGACGAACCCACTCCCGGCACCCCATGATTGTCTGGGCTGTTGCCAATCAAAAAGGTGGTGTTGGTAAAACCACCACTGTTATCAGTCTGGCCAGTTTGCTGGCGGCGCAAGGTCACAAGACGCTGGTGCTGGATATGGATCCGCATGGATCGCTGACGACCTATCTTGGTTATGACCCGGATACGCTGGACACCAGTATTTATACTCTGTTTCAGAAGCTTGACAGCAATCCCAACACGGCGATTTTGCAATCTCTGAAAAAAACGCGGCTGGCCAATTTGTTTCTGCTGCCGGCGGCGACAGCGATGGCCACCCTGGATCGGCAGCTTGGTGTACAAAGTGGCAAAGGCCTGGTCATCAAACACACCCTGCAGCATTTACAACAACGTTTTGCCTATGTGCTGATTGATTGTCCGCCCATGCTAGGTGTGTTGATGATTAACGCTCTGGCCGCCTGCGATAAACTGCTGATCCCGGTGCAAACTGAATTTCTGGCGTTGAAAGGCCTCGAAAAAATGCTGCACACACTGGCCATGATTAACCATTCCCGCCAGCAAAAAATGCCTTATTTGATCGTGCCGACCATGTTTGACAAACGCACCCGTGCCGCCAATCAGAGTCTGATGCAACTGCAAATGCAATATCCGGATGCCGTCTGGCCGCAAAGTATTCCTGAAGACACCCGCTTTCGAGATGCCAGTAAAGCTGGCATGCCGTTACCGGTATTTGCCCCAGAAGCACGTGGCAGTGAAGCCTACGCCAGTTTGTTGAAATTCCTGCAAAAAACCGTAAACCAGCCGGAGCAGGCCTATGTCTGAGTCTAAACCCTTGCTGGATCAACAAGATGCACTGCAACAATATTTGCAGGACATGCTCAATGAATCAGCGTTTACTGCCGAACCGGTATCCGAACAAACTGTTGTTACCGCGCCAATACCAGCAGTGCCCGCCCAGCCGGCTACGCCGTTTCAGGCACTGCTGTTTGAAGTAAATGGCCTGTCTTTGGCATTGCCATTGGATCAACTGGATGGCATTGAAAAATGGCCGGTCGCACCACTGCCGAAAATTGCCGATAAACCGGCGCATTATCTGGGTTTATTAAGCCGGCCCGGCCTGCATACTCAAGTGGTGGATCCATCAGCCGTTTTACAGTCAGAAGTTAATCAGTCTCAGCCACCACGTTACATTTTGCTGGTTGATAACAAACGTTGGGGACTCGCGGTCACCAGTGTCAAAAAAGTGCTGACCATTGAAGCTGATGATTGTAAGTGGCGGCAGCCCGGACAACGACCATGGTTTGCCGGCACCATCTTATCCGGTTTGACGCATGTGCTTGAATTACCGTCATTATTGAAAGTGTTATAACTTTAAGCTGGCACGAACTCTGCATTGGTCAAATTCAAACATTTATGTCATAAAATTGGCAGTCCATCAGCAATTGGCTGGCGAAGGAAAAACTGATGAGTGAACAAGAAAACGCAGTCACCGATCCGGTATTGCAATGGGTAACCTACCATCTTGCCGATGAGATATACGGTATCAATGTCATGCAGGTTCAGGAAGTACTGAGGCTGACCGAGATAGCCCCCGTGCCCGGCGCGCCTGACTACGTGATTGGCATTATCAATTTGCGCGGTAATGTGGTGACTGTTATTGATACCCGCCGGCGGTTTAATCTGCCGTCAACCGAGCCGGATGATGCGTCAAGGATCATTATTGCTGAAGTGGCCGGTAATGTGGTCGGCATGCTGGTCGATAAAGTTGCGGAAGTGGTTTACCTGCATCAGTCAGAAATCGATACCGCCCCTAATGTCAGCAGCGATGACAGTTCGCGGTTTATTCAGGGGGTATGCAGCCGTGATAAATCGCTGCTCATCTTAGTCGATGTTAACAAGTTGCTCAGTGATGATGAAATCGCTGATTTGGCCAGTTTTTAGCAAATCATGGCTGCCGACGAACTAAAACCGACGCAGCCGCTCAGCCCGACCTTACCGGCGGATCCGGCACCGGAAGACAGACGTCGCCAGCCGCCAAAACCGCCGCCCGAAAAGCCGGCAGATGAGGAGCCGGAAACAGCCAAAAAACGGCCGCCACCGGATAACCTGATTGATGAATATGTGTGATGACGCCAGACAGGAGCGTTGATATGTTGATAATTAGCCTGATTGCCCTGACCAGTTTATTGGTTGTACTCATGATACTGCGTTTTTACCGGTTGCATAAACTGCAGAGCGCACAAATCATTGCCTTAGAACAACAACTGGCCGGTTTGTGTGCGGCAGCAGTTGGCGCTGATGAGCGAGTCGTCAAGTTTGAACAAATGCTTAATAAACTGCGTGAACAGCAAAATACGCTGGACTTGGGCTCTGGCCGCCAGCAAGGTTATGAACATGCTATCCGCCTCGCCCGTAAAGGGGTCAGTGTTGATCAAATTGTCGACAACTGTAACCTTAGTGACGAAGAGGCTCGGCTAATCAGTCGTCTGCATGGTCTGCAGCCGCGCGGCGGCGAGCTTCATTAAGCGGCATTGGCAGCTGCGTTTGCGGTTTACCGACCAGGTAACCCTGCACAAAATCAACGCCATACTCCTGCAATAACAGCATGGTGCTCTGCCGCTCAACAAATTCAGCAACAATTTGTTTGCCGAGGCTATGGGCAATATCAATCATTGATTTAACCAACAACTGATCCACCGGGTCATTATCCAGATCGGTAATAAAACCACCGTCAATTTTCAGAATATCCACCGGAAAATGTTTCAAATAGCTGTAAGAGTTAAAGCCGGCACCAAAATCATCCAGTGCAAAACGACAGCCCAATTCACGCAAACGCACGACCATTTTTTTGGTCTGCTCAAAATTAGAGATCGCCGACGTTTCGGTAATTTCGAACACAATACGCGATGGATCGATGCCTGTTTCCGCCAGTTTGCCTTCAACCAGCGAATACAGATTCTGATCCAGAAAAATATTTCCCGACAAATTAATGGCAATAGCGATATCGGTCGGCAGCGTGCGCATTAAATCAAAGGCGCGGCTGACCACCCAGAAATCTATCTGATGAATCAAGCCCATTGCCTCGGCGACCGGGATAAAGTCATTCGGGTAATACAGCATGTCGCCGTCACCGCGCATACGGATCAGGCATTCATAATGGTTGATACGCTGCTCTGCCAGTTCATAAATCGGCTGAAATTCCAGCACAAAATGGCCTTGCTTTAATGCTGCACGAATTCGTGGTGCCCATTCCACACTATGCCGCAGGGTATGCATTTCCCGATCTTCAGGACTGTATACATGCACCCGGTTACGACCTCGTTTTTTCGCCGTAAAACAGGCCTGGTTAGCATGTGACAGCATTTCTCCGGCAGTTGCCTGCTCGGCGTCATTGATACATTTGACGCCAATACTGGCCGATAAATGATAATGATGGTCGTGATGGGCGAAACTATAGCCATCAAATAAATTGCGCAGCCCTTCAGCACGACTGAGTGCCGTTTGCCGGTCAATATTGTCTACTAAAACCGCAAATTCATCGGAGCCTATGCGAACCAGCGTGTCCTGTACTTTAAAAAAACGGCGCAATGAACTGGCAACTTGTACCAAGAGCGTATCGCCCGCCTCATGGCCCTCAGCATCGTTGAGCACTTTAAAGCTATCAAGATCAATGTAAAACAATGCGCTGCTGGTATGGAAATGCCGAATCTGCGTTAAGCTCAGCTCAAGGGCCTGCTCCAGCCGACGGCGATTGGCAAGGCCGGTTAAATCATCATGATTCACCGAAAACTGCAAACGCGCTTCCATCACCTTTAACTGGGCATTTTCTTCTTCAATTTGCTGGTGACGCTGATAACTGAGATCACGTTCCTGTTTGACGGCCAGCGCTGTCATCACCGCCGGCGGCAGACTTTCAGCGGTCAGCGGCCGATAAAGCATACTGCTGACACCATGTCCTAAATCGGTCAGTAACTGCGCATGATCCCATTGTGATTGTGCACGCAGTGCAATAATCGGGATCAAACGCCATTCATCAAACTGATCCAGCGTCAGCCTCAGCTCGCGAGCGTTAATGCCGGAAAGCTGCGTATCCAGAATCACCAGATCAATATCGCATTGCTCCTGATGAATGGCATGGCGCATGGCTTGCATCAATGCCTCAGCACCATTAGCAATATAAACGCGGCGAAAACCGCTCAGTGATAACAGGGTTTGTAAAAACACCAAATCAGCCGAATTATCGCCGGCCAGCAGGATGGTTTTGTCCAATAAATGCGCTGCATCTGCCGCGGTTAATGGCGCAGCAGTCGACGCAGCACTCAGTGCAGGCATTTCCCGGCTGATTGTTGGCGTTTCATCCACGGCGTTGGCATAAATCCGAACATTAACTTGCCATCGAAAATAGCCGCTTTATATTTTAAAATCAACACTTAATAGCATTTTTGTAATGCTGTTTATAAAGTTTTATGTTGCTTTTTGACAACAATTCAAAGCCATCTATAACGTGACACACATCACAGTTTTGTATTTTTGCCTTTATTAACAGGCACTTTGCCTGACACCCAGTAAGCATAGGCAATGACCTCAGCGATCACCCGGTACAGTACCGGCGGAATCTCTTCACCGAGTTGTAGATCCTTAAGTAATGCGGTGAGATCGGCATCCTGCCGCAGCGGAATATTATTCTCACGGGCGATGCGGATAATTTCTTCAGCCAGAGCGCCCTCGCCGGTTGCCGTGACCGTTGGCGCATTTTCACCATCATATTGCAGGGCAATAGCACGCATCGGTGGTTGCTTTTTCATACTGAAATATCCAACAAAGCCTCGCGCCGCTCGTTATTATCAACCGGACTCAGCCAATCCACTTTGCCAAGCCGGCAACGACACTGCGTCACATTTAAATCCAGCGCAGCCAGTTTTTCGTGCAACCAATCCAGATCCTGTTCAAGCAACGTCACCGTCGTCGCCGACGTAGCCGTCAAAATAACCTGAACCTGCGTGTCCTGTAAGCTGATCGCTGCCTGTAGCTGACCGAGGCTCAAGGTTTCCAGATTCAGCGTCACCTGCCAGTTATCAGCCGTTTCATCGGGTTTATCGGCACCGTTTTGGCGGCGCTCTACTTGTAGCTGCAGCCATTGCAACTGCTGTTTGTCACGCACCGGCACATCAGTCAGCCATAACTGTGTGGTCTGACTCGCTGTATCCGGCTCACGTAACATACTCAGCTGATTGAGTTGCACCCGCGCCAGCGTCCCCTCAACTTCGCGCAGCAAAAGCTGCAAACGCGCCAATTCGGCAAATTGTGATGGCAGTGGCTGACTGGCGACTGTTGCAGCCATCGGTGGCAAAGTTTGCGCCGCTTGTAACAAGGGTAAAGTCGTCTGACCACTTAATAATTGCATAATCAGCTGCGTCGGGCTTTTACCGGCTGTGCTTAATTGGCTTGGAATTTGTGCCGGTAATTGTTGCAAATGCTGTGGCTGACTCAGTAACTGGACAAGAACCTGACGCACCTCGGTAGGTAGCTGATTGATATTGCCAGTTGCATTAGCCGGACTAGCAGGCATTTGTAACGCCGCTTTCAAGTCGGTCGCCAGCGTCAATAAATTGGCCTTAAAATCCTGACTGACGGGTGCTTGCCGAGCCAGTTGCTGCTCCAGAAACACTCCTGATTGCTGGATCGCCTGCTGCAATTGTTGGGGATTTTGTAATGTTTGCGGCGAAGGCAGCGCTTGTAATAATTGTTGGACCGCTGGCTGGATCTGTCTTTGAACAGGGCTGTCAGTCACCGGGGTTAACAGGCCTGCCAGTTTTGCCGGCGGGGTCATCATCTGTGGCAATAGCTGACGTTGTAACTGGTTGATATCAATGTCAGGTGCTGGCCGGACAGCAACACTCAGTGGTTGTAGCCTTAACACTTCCAGCAGCAGCTTATCTCCGGGTTGAATAGAACGCTGCGCGGCATTCAGTTGGCTAATATCAACCTCAAGCTGTGCAGGCAGGTTTGGCAATGCAGTATTCAACCTGACCAGCAGATTTTCTCGGGCCAGCAATTGTATGACCTCAACAGCGACCTGGCTGCCCGGCTGCAGATTGAAAGCAGGCGTAGTAACGGGTGCCGGTGCAGGTGTCAGCGTCAGTAACTTTAACGGTGCCGGTGCTGACGGTGGCTGCCGCTCCAGTAAGAGAGTCTGGCCCTGCGTTAGCGGCACTTCCGCCCGGATCTGGATCTGCCGATCGGCCAGTTGCAGCGTCACAAGCTCCCCGGCCCGTGCAGTCTGGGTCACCACTGCTTCAACTTTCTGGCCGACAGCAATGCCCCGCAAACTTTGTGCCGCACTGGCCAGTTGAATACCATTGTCAGCTGATGGCGCGGTTGTCACCTGCATGGTTTACACCTTATTTGGAGCCACGGTGCGCGCACCGAACCAAGCGTATTAATATTGCTATCAAAATGGCGACAGCCAACATTCACGACGTCCACCCTTTTTGAAGCCCCGGTGCTAGTATAACAATGGATTCTGTTTAGAAAGTCAGCTGTATGCATACAAACAGACAAAAATGGTTTACCCGGCAAAATGGCGACGTCAAAGGGCCGTTTACGCTGGCCTTGCTAAAAAGTAACTGGTTACTTGGCCGTTTAAACGCGCAGGATGAAATCAGTGAAGATCGCCAGCATTGGCGCCCCATTGGCGATATCCTCGATTTAGATCTCAATACTGCCAGTACGCCCATCCCAACTGACAACAAACAGGCAGAGCTTTATCTTGATGAGCGTGATGGCTTTGATCGTCGTCAAAAAACGCCCGCCAGTGAGGAGCAGTTACAACAGCGCAAACAACAACGCCGCGCCCGCGAACCGGCTGAAAAAATTATTCAGCGACAATTACGCAGCCGCTTGCTGGAAGGTTACCGGCAGCATCAGGAACGCTGGTTTTGGCCGATCCTGAGTACGCTGCTTTTGATGGCAGGGATTTTTTTAGCGGCGATTTTTTATCCGACGACCATCCCACAACCCACAGCCGATTGCCAGGCGCCAGCCGCTGCCGGTGTTAATTGGGAAAACTGCGTATTTAATCCGACCGATCTGCAAGGCGCCGATCTCAGTAACAGTAATTTGCGTAACAGTGTGCTGCGCGCCAGCCGCCTGCTGAATGCCAACCTTGCTAACAGCGATTTAATGTATGCCGATTTAAGCGGCAGTGATCTCAGCTACGCTAATTTACATAATGCCAAGCTGAAAGGTGCTGATTTACGACGTGCTGATTTAACTAGCAGCGACTTGCGACAAGCAGATTTAACCTTTTCCGATTTACGGGGGGCGAATCTGGGCAGTGCTGATTTACAAGGTGTATTACTGGGGCAGGCCATCTGGCTTGATGGCAGTTTATGTCACCGGCAAAGTGTCGGTGAGTGCTTGCCCGACAACAATTAACTTAGTGTAATTTTTGTGGCATCGCCAGCGTAAATGGCGGGATATCCACGGCAAACCGCTCACCATCATCACTGAGCATGGTGTAGTGGCCCTGCATCATCCCCACCGGGGTATCAAGCATCGCGGCGCTGGTATAGGTAAAACTTTCAGTGGGCGCTAAGTATGGATGTTTACCGACTACCCCATCGCCTTCTACTTCCTGCTCGTGACCATCACCGCCGGTGATTTTCCAGTAACGTGATAACAGCCGCGCGGCTGTCTGTCCCTGATTCTCAATGGTGATGGTGTAGGCAAATAAATAGCGGGCACGCGCCGGATCGGATTCATCGTCAAGATAAGTGGCTTTAACGGCTACCCGGATATCATTCAATGTGTCTGTCATAGCGCATTATTATACAGTGCTTTTCGCGCTAATAATGCGGCACCGCGTAGCCCGGTGTCGCCGCTACGAATCAAATACACCGGTATGTTTTCCAATACCGGCTGCATCCGGCCTTTAGCCAGAAAAGCCTGCATAAAGCTGCCATCTTCAAACATGGGCTGATTTTTCACAGCAATGCCACCTGCCAGATACAAACCAGCGCGCGGCATCACTGTCAGCGCAAGGTTACCGGCTTGCGCGCCATAAATTTCAATAAATAAGCGCATGGTCTGCTGCGCCAGTGGATCACCAAGCCTTGCCAGTTCACTGATTTGCGCCGCCCGGTCAGCGTTCATGTCGACGTTAACCGGCAAATCATGCAAGCCAGCCAGAAACTGATAAATATTTTCCAGCCCCATGCCTGATACCAGCCGCTCATACGAAACATGCACATATTGCTGCAACAGATAATCGAGCAACTGCTGCTGCAAAGCATCGGTCGGTGCAAAATCCGTATGGCCGCCCTCTGTCGCCCAGACCTGCCAACCATCCTGATGTGGTGTCATATAAGCCTGGCCAAGGCCGGTACCGGCACCTATCACCGCCCGCGGTGCATCGGGTTCCGGCCTGCCAGCTTGTAAGATCAACAAATCATCCTCAGTGAGACAGGCAATACCCTCTCCGACTGCGGCAAAATCATTTATCAATGTCACTTGCTGCAGGGACAGTACCTGACAGAGTGCATCGGCATCAATCCGCCATGGCAAATTGGTGACGCTGGCAGTACGGCCAGTCACCGGCCCCGCCACGGCGAGACAAGCTGACGTTATCGGTAAACAGTCTTCAGGCAGGCTGGTTAAAAACCCAGCCAACAGCTCAGTAAACCCGGTAAAATCATTGCTAACAAAACGCTGCTCAGCGAGTAGCTGACCATTGGCTGCAGTGACCTGCAACAGCGTTTTGGTGCCGCCGATGTCGGCTGCCAGCAAGGTTTGCATTATTGACCGGCAGCTGCCTGATCCATAAACCAGTAATATTCACCCTGTGGTGCCAGTTGTTGTACCGGCAATCCTGTGACAGCTTCTGAGGTGATATCACGGACGATATCCGCTTTACCGGCACCGGCAATAAAGACAATCACCTGTCGCGCCGCATTAATAACGGGATAGGTTAACGTCACCCGCCAGGAATCAAATTTTTCAACATACAAATGCGTGGTCAGGCTATCGGTTACTGCCAATGCTGGTGTTTCCGGAAATAACGAAGCGATATGACCATCTGGCCCCAGCCCCAGTAATACCAAATCAAATGCCGCGCCATCCATAACGGCTTGCAGCGTTTTGGCATAGGCAGTTGCAACCTCAGCGGCATCGCCGGTTTCGGTTGGCATACGATGAATATTATCAGCAGGGATTGGCAGTTTATCGAGCATCGCCAGACGCGCCATTTTGAAGTTACTGTCATCATGGTCGGCCGGCACACAGCGCTCATCACCAAAAAACAGATGCACGCGTGCCCAGTCAATTTGTTGTGCATAGGGTTCGGTCGCCAGCTTTTCATACAATCCTTTCGGCGTTGAGCCACCAGCTAATGCCACATAAAACACCCCTCTTTTGGCAATGGCATTGCGGGCAGTAGCGACAAAGTGTTCGGTCGCGGCGGTGATGAGTTGACCGGCATCCGGCAGAATTCTGGCTTGGGCTTTCATGGAGCGTCCTTTTATTTTTACCTGATTTTGCGATCCGGACACATGACAGGCCCGGCAGATTGCGTTAATTTTGCAGTGGTGAATCCACTACGGCAAGTTTATCGGCCGTGTCCCTTTTTTCATGGAGTCAGAATATGTCTAAATACCTGCTGTTTTTCGCCGCCATGTTATTCAGTGTCAATGCGCTGGCTGACAATGATCTGCACTATAACCTGATTAATCTCAGTGCCAATGCCAAAACGGAAGTTAGTAACGACGAAATGAGCGCTTATCTGCAAGTTCTGCGCAGCGGTAGTGATGCCAGCGAATTGGCCAAAGCCGTCAATAAAAGTGCGCAGGAAGCACTGCGTATTGCCAAAACTTATGATGCCGTCAGCGTTCAGACCCAAGGCTATCAGACCCAGCCCGTTTATGATGATGGCAAAATCCAAAGCTGGCAGGTGAGTCAGCAACTACGGCTGAAAAGCAGTGATTTCAGTCAAATGAGTGAGCTGTTGGCTGAACTGCAAAGCCTTGGCAATATTCAATCAATGCAGTTTGCGATCTCAGATGATCAGTTGGAAACCACCCGCCAGCAGTTGGCAAAACAAGCCATCGAAAAATTCCGCGCTCAGGCCAGCGCCATTCAGCAACAATTTGCTGCCAGCGGTTACCGTCTGGTGAATTTATCGGTTAATCAGGGTGGCTATTCACCGCGTTACATGGAAGCATCCAGCATGCGCATGGATACCATGGCCAAAGCCGCACCGGTTGCGATTGAAGCTGGCAGCAATGAGGTCAGCGTCGATGTCCATGGCCAGATCCAATTGATTATGGATGGCAGCGAAATTAACTAGGGCTTTTTTTCTCAGGCCTTACTGCAAAAACAAGGCATAGGCCGGATTATCGGTTTCATGCCAGTAGCTATAACCTAGGGTGTCGAGAAATTGCTGGAATTCGTCATCGAATTCCGGCGGCACCTGAATACCAACTAACACCCGGCCATAGGCTGCGCCATGATTGCGGTAATGAAACAAACTGATATTCCAGCGCTTGCCGATATGCGTTAAAAAGCGCAGCAACGCACCCGGACGCTCAGGAAATTCAAAACGTAACAGCCGCTCATTTTTCGCCTGTGGTGCGTGACCACCCACCATATATCGAACATGCAGTTTGGCCATTTCGTTATCGGTAAAGTCCACCCACTGATAACCGGCTTTATCAAGACTGCTGAACAACAACTGCCGCTCTTCTTCACGACCGCTCATGCGCACACCAACAAAAACCTGCGCCGTCTGATTATCAGCATAACGGTAGTTGAATTCGGTAATACCGCGCTCTGCCAGCGTTTTACAAAAACGCTGAAAACTACCCGGCTGTTCATCAATCGTCGCGGCAAACAACACTTCACGGCGCTCGCCGATTTCGGCGCGCTCGGCAATATAACGTAGACGGTCGAAATTGGTATTGGCACCACTGTTGATAACCACCATAGTTTTATCAACAAGCCCAGTCTGGGCGATATACTTTTTCGCACCAGCTACTGCCAGCGCGCCAGAAGGCTCAGCGACACTGCGGGTATCGTCAAAAATATCCATGATCGCAGCGCAGATTTCATCACTGTCCACCGTTACCACATGGTCCACCGTTTCACGGGCAATCCGAAACGGCTCAGCGCCCACTTGCCTTACTGCCGTGCCATCGGCAAATAAACCGACCTGATCCAATGTCACCCGTTCACCAGCATCCAGCGCGGCTTTTAAGCTCGCCGCATCGGCGGGTTCTACCGCAATGATTTTGATTTGTGGCCAGAACGCTTTGATGTAAGCCGCCATCCCCGCCAAAATGCCGCCACCACCACAGGGGATAAACACGGCATACACCGGATCCGGATGCTGACGCATGATTTCCATGGCGATGGTGCCCTGACCGGCAATCACTTCCGGGTCATCATAGGGGTGGATAAACACCCGTCCCTGTTTGGCGACAGCTTCTTGCGCAAAGGCAAAGGCATCATCATAACTATTGCCATGCAGTGATATCTCAGCGCCCAGCGCCCGGACAGCTTCAACTTTAATCGGCGGCGTGGTTTTCGGCATAACTATCAAGGCCGAAATACCCATTTTTTTGGCAGCCAGTGCCACACCCTGAGCATGGTTACCGGCCGACGCTGCAACCACACCGCGTTGTCGCTCTTCTTCTGTTAAATGACTCATGCGGTTATAAGCGCCGCGTAATTTAAAAGAAAACACCTGCTGCAGATCTTCACGCTTTTGCAAAATCTGATTGCCAAGCCTTGCTGATAAACGCGGCATCACTTCCAGCGGCGTTTCGATGGCAACATCGTACACCCGCGCTTTGAGGATTTTTTCTACATACTCGGTCAGCATTGGCTTTGGCATAAGGTCATTTAACATTACAAACCGTGTACGTTACCATTGCCGGCACTTTATCTCTATAATTGCCGGCTAAAATGCCTGTCTTAAATAAAAGGATTAGCAATGACTGCTGATGAAATGAAAAAACAAGCTGCCTGGGCGGCACTCGAGTACATCACTACCTCAGGCGTGGTAGGCGTCGGTACCGGCTCTACCGTCAATCACTTTATTGATGCGCTGGCCACTATCAAAGGCCGCATCGAAGGCGCTGTTTCCAGTTCAAATGCCTCTACCCAGCGTTTGAAAGATCACGGTATCCACGTATTTGATTTGAACGAAGTCAGCGAAGTCGCTGTTTATGTCGACGGTGCCGATGAGTCCAACCATAACCTGAATTTGATCAAAGGCGGCGGTGGCGCCCTGACCCGTGAAAAAATCATCGCCGCAGCGGCCGATAAATTTGTCTGTATTGCTGATGCCAGCAAACTGGTAGATGTGCTGGGCAAATTCCCGCTGCCGGTTGAAGTGATTCCAATGGCGCGTAGTTATGTCGCCCGTGAAATCGTCAAAATGGGTGGTCAGCCAGTTTACCGTGAAGGTTTTATTACCGATAACCACAATGTCATTCTCGATGTGCATGGCTGGGATATCATGGAACCGATTAAACTCGAAAAAACCCTGAACGATATCGTTGGTGTAGTGACTAATGGCTTGTTCGCGATGCGGCCTGCTGATGTCTTGCTGCTGGGCAGTGAAGACGGCACCAAAACCGTTCACGCCAAATCCTAAATCATTCTGAGGCCGGTTTTATTCCGGCCTCAACCTAATTGAGCTGATTATGTTCAGACCCCTGAGTGTCTACATCGGTGCCCGCTATACCAAGGCCAAACGCCGCAACCATTTTATTTCTTTTATTTCTCTGACCTCAATGCTCGGTGTGGCGCTGGGCGTGGCGGCACTGATCACGGTGTTGTCGGTGATGAATGGTTTTGAAAAAGAACTGCGTGAACGTATTCTCGGCATGACTTCTCATGCCTGGGTTACCGGTCCCGATGGCACACTGAAAGACTGGCAGACCTTGGAATCGCAAATTCAGGGCTTTCCGCGCGTTGAAAACAGTGCACCGTTTGTCGAAGGTCAGGCAATGCTCAATCAGGGCAATAAAGTCCGTGGCAGTCTGGTGCGCGGGGTTGATCCAGCCCTGGAACCGCGCGTATCCACTGTCGGTGAAAAAATGATTATCGGCGAGTTGACTGATTTAAAAGCCGGCGAATACGGCATTGTGCTGGGTAAAGATCTGGCGATTACCATGGGCGTCACAGCCGGCGATAAAATTACCGTCATTACGCCGCATGTCAGCCCGACACCGGCGGGTGTCATTCCACGCTTGAAGCGCCTGACGGTAGTAGGTGTTTTTGAAATCGGCATGTATGAATACGACAGTGCGCTGGCGATCATGCATATTGAAGATGCTGCAACCCTGTTTCGCATTCCCGGCAAAGTCAGCGGTCTGCGTCTGAAACTGGATGATGTCTATCAAGCGCCGCAAATCACCCGTGAACTGTTAATAAGCCTGCCACCGCAATATCGCGCTGCCGACTGGACCTACCAGCATGCGAATTTCTTCCGAGCGCTGAAAACCGAAAAAACCGTGATGTTTGTCATTTTGATGCTGATTGTCGCCGTGGCGGCATTTAATATTGTGTCGACGCTGGTGATGATGGTCACTGATAAACGCAGCGATATTGCTATTTTACGCACCCTTGGCATGTCACCCGGCGGCATCATGGGCATTTTTATGGTGCAGGGGGTGGTGATTGGCCTGATTGGTACGCTGCTCGGCATTATCGGCGGTGTGGCTCTGGCCCTCAATGTATCTGACATTATCGCCTGGGTGGAAACCGTACTGGGTTATCAGTTCCTGCCTGCCGATGTGTATTACATCAGCGATTTACCGTCACAATTACAATGGCATGATGTCACCGTCATTGGTATTACCGCATTTGTATTATCAGTTTTATCAACCATTTACCCATCGTGGCGTGCTTCAAAAGTGCGCCCTGCAGAGGCGTTACGTTATGACTGATGTGCCTGTTCTCGCTTGCCGGCAACTGGCCAAACGTTATAAAGACGGTCAGCTGGAAACGCCGGTTTTAAGTAATGTCAATCTAACCGTAAATGCCGGTGATCGCATCGCCATTGTCGGTAGTTCCGGCTCCGGTAAAAGTACCCTGCTGCATTTGCTTGGTGGTCTCGATACCGCCACCAGCGGCAGTATTGAGGTGCTTGGCCAGTCACTGGCTGATTTATCTGTGCGTAAACTCAGTCAACTGCGTAATCAGTCACTGGGCTTTGTCTATCAGTTTCATCATTTATTACCGGAATTCAGCGCGGTAGAAAACGTCGCAATGCCGCTGGTGATCGGTGGTCAGAAACCGGCTGATGCCAAAGCTGAAGCTGAAAAACTGCTGGAAAAAGTCGGCCTGGGTCATCGTTTAGGCCATAAACCCAGCGAATTATCAGGTGGTGAACGACAACGTGCGGCTTTGGCACGCGCCTTGATCACCCGCCCGGCTTGTTTACTTGCAGATGAACCGACCGGTAATCTGGATCACCGCACCGCTGAAGGTATTTTTGATTTGATTATGGAACTGAATCAGCAGATGAATACCGCATTGGTGATTGTGACCCATGATCGGCAGCTGGCCGCACGCATGGATACGGCCTACACGCTGATTGATGGTGAACTTACCTTTTAGAAGGTGGTTTTTTAGCGCGCTGTAACCAACTTCGGATAACAATCAAACGCCAGGCAATGCGCACAAAAAACACGCCAACAATGGCTGCGACTGTGGCGCAAATCAGTGACCCTAAAAGTAACGGCTGCCAGATCAAGGCAAATTCGCGGCTGAACCATTCCCAACTGAGGCTGAAAGCATACTGCCCAAGCGGCATTTCCAGCAGCATTGCGCCAATTTTATATTCAAAATAATAAATCGGTGCCACTGTCAGCGGATTGGTGATCCAGACGCACATCACTGCAAACGGTAAATTGGCGCGCAATAAAATCGCTAAAGGCGCCGCGATCAGCATTTGCATTGGCAATGGAATCAAGCCAATAAACAGCCCAATCGCCACCCCCACCGCGACCCGCTTACGGTTTAAATGCCAGAGCTGCGGATCCATGATGCGCTGACCAAAACGCTGCAGATGCGGGTGTTCGCGCATCGTTTGATGATCTGGCATGATGCGTTTTAGGAATTTACGAGGCATTGCGACTCAGTTTAACTGAACAACGCAGCCATTATAGGGATATATGGTTTACTCTGCCATCGCGTTTTTATTGGGCTGTGTCGTGATCTCACAGCTTGGCAACTTACCTGACTGGCCAGTTTGGGCGGTACTGGCAGCTGTATTGTTGCTTAGTATCCGGCGACAAATTTTCTGGCTGACTGTTTTTATCATTGCGCTATTCTGGGCGGGAGCGCATGCCACCCTAAAATTAAACAATGTATTGCCGCCGACGTTGACCGGACAGGATATTTCCGTCAGCGGCAACATAACCGGCCTGCCGCAACAACAAGATCAGCGACTGCGTTTTCTGTTTCAACCAGACAACAGCCCGTCACTACCCAAGACTATTCGTCTGAACTGGTATTATCCGCCGTTGCAGCAGCCAAAAGCCGGTGAAAAATGGCAACTCACCATCAGACTGAAACCACCCTATGGCATGGTCAATCCCGGCAACTTTGACTACGAAGGCTGGTTGTTTCAACAAGGGATCGGCGCGACCGGCTATGTGCGCAGTCACCCACATAACCAGCGCTTAGCATCGGCCAACCGCTATGCCATCGGCGTCTGGCGACAAACCCTGTTATCCAAATTACAAAACAGCGCGCCAGATACGGCGCAGCGTGCACTCATTGAAGGACTGACTTTAGGTGTGCGCGACAATATGTCGCCGCAACAATGGCAGGTGTTGCGTGATACCGGTACCAGTCATTTGCTGGCGATTTCCGGATTGCATATCGGCCTGGCTGCTGCGATCGGCTTTTTTATTGGCCGCTGGTTGTGGGCTGCTGTGAGTCCGCTGTGTTTGCGCCTGCCTGCGCAGCAATTCGGTGCCCTGTTGGCGATGTTGTTTGCACTGGCGTATGCCTTACTGGCCGGTCTGTCGATCCCCAGTCAGCGGGCACTGATAATGGTCAGTGTGGCGATGTTGGCGATTTTACTGCGAAGGCGGGTACTCAGTTATCAGCTACTTGCCATCGGTTTGCTGGCAGTGCTGATTTGGGATCCTTTTGCGGTCATGTCAGCAGGTTTGTGGCTATCATTTGCTGCTGTCGCGGTCATTATTTATGTCAGCCAGAATCGTCATCCCATCAATAAATGGCATTGGGCCGGTATTCATGTCTGGATCGCTATCGGCCTGACACCGCTGCTGCTGGTCTTTTTTAACAGTACCGCGCTGCTGTCACCGCTGGCTAACCTGTTTGCGGTGCCGGTGGTCAGTTTGTTGATTGTGCCGATATTGTTGCTGGCGATTGTCGTCATGATAATTAACGAATCATGGAGCCAGCCGTTATGGCAGATCGCCGACTGGTTGCTGGCAAGCTTATGGCAATTATTAACGGTGTTGGCTGATATACCGCAGGCACTCTGGCAAACTGCCAGCTTGCCAATGAGCATCGTTGTCATCACGCTAATTGGCTTTATCTGGCTGATGGCACCCAAAGGCTGGCCGGCCCGCTGGCTGGGGCTGTTGTTATTATTGCCACTGATTTTTTATCAACCAGACAGACCCGATAAAGGCGCTGTCTGGCTGTCGGTGCTCGACGTCGGTCAGGGACTGGCAGCGGTTATCGAAACCGAATCAAAAACGCTGGTGTTTGATACCGGGCCGGCTTTTGGTGACTTTAATACCGGTGATGCCGTGGTGCTGCCGTTTTTGCAGCATCGCGGCGTCAACACACTGGATATGCTGGTTATCAGTCATGGTGATAATGATCACATAGGCGGCGCGCAGGCTGTAGTCAATGCTATGCCGGTTAAGACCATTCGTAGCAGTGTGCCGGCGGCGCTAGCTAATGCCACGGCCTGTCGTGCAGGCCAGCATTGGCAGTGGGATGATGTGGAATTTAGGTTTTTACATCCATCTCCTGACAGTAGTGGTTCAGAAAATGAACGCTCCTGCGTCCTTAAAGTCAGTAGTCGCCACGGCAGTATATTGCTGACCGGCGATATTGAAAAACAGGCCGAAGCCAGCTTAATCAAAAACTATAAAAACGCTTTGCCTGCAACCATTATGCTGGTCGCCCATCATGGCAGCCGCAGCTCTTCATCGGTGGCTTTTATTGATGCCGTTTCCCCTCAGAGCGCAGTGATAGCCAGTGGTTATAACAACCGTTATAAATTCCCGGCAGACGTAGTGGTACAGCGGTTTATTGATCGGGGCATTCCATTGTTTAATACCGCCGACAGCGGCACATTATTATTCAGGCTTGATGTAGGCCGTTCATCAACACCGCTTCGCTGGCGCCAGCAAGACCGTAAACTCTGGCGCGCGGTGGCTACTGACTGAGCGTTTTTTCACGTATCATGAAAGCTATTTTCATTATTGCAGGACTCGAAAATCATGCTGGAATTGTTTAAAGCCGGTGGCTGGCTGATGTTTCCATTATTCGCCTGTTCGGTCATCGCGATTGCCATCATCGCCGAGCGCTTCTGGAGCCTGCAAACCAAACGAATCGCCCCGCCGGAACTCATCACCCAAATCTGGCAATGGCTGCGTTACAACCAGGTTGACAAAGATCGCATCAAAAGTCTGCAAAATAATTCACCGTTGGGCCGCATTCTGGCGGCTGGTCTTGCCGAACGTAATGCACCGCGCGACATTACCAAAGAAAGCATCGAAGACACTGGCCGTCATGTCACAGCTCTGATGGAAAAAAACCTCAACACACTGGGTACCATTGCCGCTATTTCGCCACTCATCGGCCTGCTGGGTACGGTCGTTGGCATGATCAAAGTGTTTGCGGTGATAACCACCGAAGGCGTTGGTAATCCGGAAACGTTGGCAGGCGGCATTTCAGAAGCACTGATTACTACCGCAGCAGGTCTGGTGGTGGCCATTCCAAGCGTGATTTTTTACCGTTATTTCCGCGGCAAAATTAACCGTCTGGTCGTTAACATGGAAGAACAGGCGATGCAGTTGATTGAAATCCTCCATGGCGATCGCGAATTTGACCCGGATGAGGCCAAGCAGGCATGAAGTTACTGCCCCGCTACTCCGAGGAACCCGATGTCAATCTGACACCGATGATCGACGTGGTGTTTTTGCTGCTGCTGTTTTTTATGGTATCGACCAGTTTTATCCGTGAAAGCTCGCTGAAAGTTGATTTACCACAGGCAACCGGTGAACAAATGACAGAAAAAGAAGCGCCGGTTGATATTATTATTAATGCCGATGGTGAAATGCTCATTAATAATTTGCCAGTGCTGGTCACCAATAGCGATGATATGCGCCGTGCGCTGAAAACAGCCGTTGGTGATAATGAAGATCCGCATATCATCATCAGCGCTGATGCCGAAGCGGCTTATCAGCGTATCGTCACCGCAATGGATGCAGCGCAATCTCTTGGTTTTAGCCGCTTAACGCTGGCTACCCGTCAAACCCGCGAGGCACCATGAGTCAAGCTGTACGTGTGACCAGCGCCAGTCAGCTTTATCGGCGCCTTTTAAGTTACGTAAAACCTTATTGGCCTGCATTCATTGCTGTTGTTATCTCTATGCTGATTTATGCTGCCAGCGAAACGGGTATGGCGGCGATCATGAAACCGCTGATGGACGGCAGTTTTGTCGAAAAAGACCCGGCCATGATCAAATTGATCCCGATGCTGCTGATTGGTATTTTCCTAATCCGCGGTCTGGCCAACTTCCTCACCACTTACGGTCTTGGCTGGATTGCCCGCAATGTTATTAAAACCCTGCGTGAAGAAATGTTTGACCGGCTCTTGACCTTGCCGGCCAGTTTTTTTGATCGCAGTACCTCCGGCCAGTTAATGTCGAAATTGCTCTATGACGTCGAGCAGGTTGCTGATGCGGCCACCGATGCTGTGCTGGTACTGATCCGAGATACGCTGACTATTGTCGGTTTGATTGCCTGGATGATTTATCTTAACGGTTTGCTGTCACTGATCATTTTGCTGACTGTGCCGTTTATTGGCCTACTGGTGTATCAAATTAGCAGCCGCTTTCGCCGCATCAGTAAATCCATTCAGGATTCCATGGGTGATGTTAGCCATGTCAGCAGTGAAATTATTGAAGGCCACCGTGAGGTAAAAACCTTTGGTAGCCAAGCCTATGAAGCAAAACGGTTTGATAAAGTGAATCAGCTCAATCGACGCCAGCGAATGAAAAAGATCGCTACTGAGGCCACCAGCCAGCCGATTATTGAACTGATTGCCGTGCTGGGTCTGGTCGTTGTAATTTATCTGGCGACACTACCGAATATGCTTGAAACCATTACCGTGGGGACATTTATCTCCTTTATTACGGCAATGTTTATGATCCTAACGCCACTGAAACGACTGACCAAGCTGAATTCCAAATTACAGGCTGGTATTGCCGCTGCAGAGAGTATTTTTGGCTTGCTGGATCAGCAAGTTGAAACCGATACCGGCACCCAGAAATTAGGCCGCGCCACAGGCGATATTGATTTTCAACAGGTTGCTTTCAGTTACGACTCGAATAAAGGCAATGTGCTAAATGATATTAACTTTTCGGTAAAAGCGGGTCAGACGATTGCTTTTGTCGGCCATTCCGGGAGCGGCAAAACCACACTGGTTAGTCTGCTACCAAGGTTTTACAACCCCAGCAGTGGTCAAATCCTGATTGATGGCGTTGATGTTATGGATCTGCAACTGGCCGATTTAAGACAGCAAATATCGCTGGTTAACCAACAGGTTATTCTGTTCAACGACACTATCGCCAGCAATATCAGCTACGGCCGTACTGATATTAGTGAAGCGGACATCATTGCAGCGGCCAAAGCCGCCCACGCCTGGGATTTTATTGAACGCCTACCGCAAGGTTTACAGACCGAGGTCGGTGAGAACGGCGTATTGTTATCCGGCGGTCAGCGACAACGGCTGGCTATCGCCCGTGCGCTTTTACGCGATGCACCGATTCTGATTCTCGATGAAGCCACGGCTTCGCTCGACAGTGAAGCAGAACGTCATATTCAGGCCGCCTTAGAACAACTGATCAAAACTCGCACCACGCTGGTCATTGCCCATCGCCTATCAACCATTGAAAAAGCCGATTTGATTATCGTTATGCATAACGGTGTCATTGTCGAAACAGGCACCCATCAGGCGCTGTTGGCTAAAGGTGCACACTATGCCGAACTGCACCGCCTGCAGTTCCAGCAAGGTTAGACTGCCACGTGCAATGGCTGACTGACCGCTGGTATCGGCCCTCTCCACTAAGCTGGTGTTTAGCGCCGCTGAGCGGCTTATTCCGGCTGATAACAGCAATACGCCGAATCGCCTACCAACGTGGCTGGTTAGCCAGTGAACAACTTTCTGTGCCGGTCATTATTGTCGGTAATATCAGCGTTGGTGGCAGTGGTAAAACCCCCCTGGTCTTGTGGCTGGTAGCGCAATTAAAACAACGTGGCTGGCGGCCCGGTATTATCAGCCGCGGCTATGGCGGTCATGCCAATGTTTATCCGTTAACCGTGACAGACAATATCAGTGCCGAGCAATGCGGCGATGAACCTAAATTATTGGCCATTCGCAGTCAGTGTCCCGTTGTGGTTGCACCGGATCGAGTGGCAGCCGGCCGGCAACTACTGAACGAAACCGACTGTAATGTCATTATCAGTGACGACGGTTTACAACATTACCGTTTGCAACGGGATCTTGAGTTGGTTGTGGTCGATGCAAAACGCCAATTTGGTAATGGTTTTTGTCTGCCAGCAGGGCCTTTGCGAGAGCCTAAGTCGCGATTAAACAATGTTGATTTTATTATCTGGCATGGTGAGACAACCGCTGACTGGACAATGCATTTACAGATTGGCGATGTCGTTAGTCTGCTTGATCAAAAACCGCAACCGCTGACCGAGTGGCGCGGTAAAAAGGTACATGCAGTGGCCGGGATTGGTGATCCATCAAGGTTTTTCAGACAATTGCAAAACGCCGGACTACAAGTCATTGAGCATGCCTTTACTGATCATCACCAATATGCGGCAGCAGATATTCAGTTTGGTGATAAGTTACCGGTGCTGATGACCGAAAAAGATGCGGTAAAATGTCAGATATTCAACATCGCAAACTGCTGGGCCGTGCCTGCTGAAGCTGTCGTGACTGATGGCCTAGCCGATGCCATTGACCGCCGTTTAAAGGAACAATAATGGATAAAACGTTACTGGAAATTCTTGCCTGCCCGCTATGCAAAAGCGGTGTGCGCTATAACAAAGCCAAACAGGAACTGATTTGTCCGGCTTGCCGGCTGGCTTACCCGGTGCGTGATGATATTCCGGTGATGCTGGCTGAAGAAGCCCGTGAATTGCCTGCTGACGAGGAAGTTTAGTGACTTTTCGGGTTGTTATTCCGGCGCGTTATGCGTCTACCCGGCTACCCGGCAAACCGCTACGGGACATTGCTGGCAAACCGATGATTCAGCATGTTTATGAGCGGGCGCTGGAAAGTAATGCTGACAGTGTCATCATCGCCACCGACGACCAACGCATCGCTGATGCGGCGCAGCGCTTTGGTGCCGATGTATGTATGACCCGTGATGACCATCAGTCGGGTACGGATCGGCTTGCTGAGGTTGCCTTACTACGTAAATTTGATCCGGCAGAAATCGTCGTGAATGTGCAAGGTGATGAACCCTGCCTGCCGGCACAATTGATTAATCAGGTTGCCGATGATCTTGCTGAACACAGCAAAGCAGCCATCACCTCTTTGTATAGTCGTCTGGAATCTGCTGAACAGATTTTTGATGCCAATATCGTCAAAGTGCTGGTCGATGCACAGGGTTATGCGTTGTATTTCAGTCGGGCACCGATCCCGTGGTTACGCGGTGTGTTTGGTGAAAACAAACCATTGCCGGCTGACTTACCGCATCGTCGGCATATTGGTCTGTATGCCTACCGAACCAGTTATTTACAACGTTATGCGGATTTTGAACCGTGCACTATTGAACAATGTGAATCTCTGGAACAACTGCGTGCGTTATATCACGGCAATCGTATTCACCTGACTGAAGCCAGTATTGCACCGGGCCATGGTGTTGATACAGAGGCGGATCTGGTGCAGGCAGCCCGTTTACTGGGGTAGTAGTTTATCAAGCCCTGCCGCCAGTAATTCGGCGTGTAACTCACCTTCACCATCAAATACTGGCAATGTGTAGGTCACCGGCACTGGCCGGTGCCCTTCGCCGTACTGGGTCGGCTGAATATTACTATCCGGATCCAGTACTTGCAGCACCAGCTCACGGCCATCCAGCAATTCAATAATTTCACAACGATGACGGTGATAAATCACCTGCTGACCAATCAGGGTCAGCAGGTCATCACTGGATAAATTACTTTTCGCTGGCATCAGTATTCGGGCTCGCTTCAGTCACTTTTGGTGAATCCTGTTGCGTGCCATTATCTGCTGATGTGTCGTTTTTGGCTACTGCTGTTGACGTATCGGCTGTCTCATCCTGCGCTTTTGCCGGTGCACGGCGACGGCGATTATGGCCACTGCCGGTACTGGTTTTTGAGCGACGCGGTGTTTTTGCCGCTGGTACTTTATTGCCATCAATTTCCGGCTCATCGGTACTCGGCACAACATTGCCGTTAATTTCCGGCTCCGGAGCCGGAATGGCATTGCCATCAATTTCCTGTTTGGTAGGCGGTAATTGATTACCGGCATCCTCACTTACTGGTGCAGCGGCTGTTTTGTCCGCATCAGTACGTCCACGACGACGGCGACCACCACGACGTGAGCGGCGCGCGTTATTACTGCGCCCCTGCTCGGCATCGGCATTACTGTCGTCTTTACCGGCAGTGTCATTACCATTACCCGGCTCGGCTGCCTTTGCCGCATTATCTGCATTGTCGTTATTGCGACGTGGCGGACGCTGTCGACCGCGCGGCGGATTATCATTGGTTTTTGTCGTGTCTTTATCAGCTGCTTTGTCTGCATCAGAATTGCTGCTGGTCTCATCACGACGTGGAGTATTTTTATTACCACCACGACGGTTACTGTTTCGACCACCACGGCTGCGACGGTTACCGCCACGTTTTTCGGCATTATCGTCGTTTGACTGAGTCACTTTTTTTGCCTTTTCAGAAGTTTCGCCGGCGTCACTTTGTGCACCGGTCAAGACACCCAGCAATCGTTTCAGCAGACTCGGCTTACGGGCCGCTTCGGCTGGCTTATTGATGATAGGGGCTGGTGCGGCCGGCGCAATGCCGGTCACGGCAGGTTGTTCCAGCACCGGTTTATCTTTCAGCGCTGCAGGAGTATCCAGTTCTGGTGCGGACACCAGCTGATGACTGGTGGTACTGCGTTCAGCACCTTCTTTTACGCGTTCAATATCGTAGTGCGGTGTTTCCAGATGCGGATTCGGGATCAGCAATACACGGACATTCTGACGTTTTTCAATGGCGTCAATTTGTGGCCGCTTTTCATTCAGCAGGAATGTGGCCACTGCAACCGGCAACTGCACAACCAGCTGGGTAATTTTATCTTTAGTCGCTTCCTCTTCCAGCAGTCGTAATACTGCAAGACCTAATGACTCGACACCACGGACATGACCCAGACCAGCACAACGCGGGCAGACTTCCTGGTGGGCATCACCCAGTGCCGGACGCAGCCGTTGCCGTGACATTTCCAGCAAACCGAAACGTGAAATACGGCCAACCTGAACCCGCGCTCTGTCAGCTTTGAGATGTTCACGCAGGCGATTTTCCACTTCACGCTGGTGGCGAGTCGGGCCCATATCGATAAAGTCGATAACCACCAGACCACCCAGATCACGCAGCCGTAATTGACGGGCGATTTCTTCGGCGGCTTCTAAGTTGGTATTGAAAGCCGTTTCCTCAATATCACCGCCTTTATTGGCACGTGCCGAGTTAACATCAATCGAAATCAAGGCTTCAGTCGGGTCAATCACCAGTGCGCCACCCGATGGCAACCGCACTTCATGACGGAAAGCACTTTCAATCTGACTCTCCACCTGATAGCGGGTGAACAGCGGGACTTTGTCTTGATACAGCTTGAATTTGCTTAAATCATGCGGCATGACCATACGCATAAAGTCATAACCGGTCTGATAGACCTCTGGGGAATCGACCAGAATTTCGCCAATATCTTTACGCAGATAATCACGCAATGCGCGGATAATGATATTGCTTTCCTGATAGACCAGAAACGGCGCCGGACGGTCTTTAGTGGCGGTATCAATGGCCGTCCACAATTGCAGCAGGTATTCCAAATCCCATTGCAGTTCTTCCGGTTGCTTGCCAACGCCGGCGGTACGGACAATCATGCCCATGCCATCGGGAATTTCCAGTGAACGCAGTGCTTCCTGTAACTCTGCCCGCTCATCACCTTCAATGCGGCGGGAAATACCACCAGCCCGCGGGCTATTAGGCATCAACACCAGATAACGACCAGCCAGACTGATAAACGTGGTCAGCGCCGCACCTTTATTGCCGCGCTCTTCTTTTTCGATTTGGATGACCAATTCCTGACCGACTGACAACACATCCTGGACGTTTACACGGCCATTGTTGTCAGCGTCACCTTTACCGGGACGGAAATATTCTTTGGCGATTTCTTTAAGGGGTAAAAAGCCCTGACGTTCAGAGCCGTACTCAACAAACACCGCTTCCAGACTGGGTTCAACGCGGGTGATTTTGCCTTTGTAAATGTTGCCTTTTTTCTGTTCGCGGGAGGGGGTATCGATATCCAGATCAAACAAGCGCTGGCCATCGACCATCGCCACACGCAACTCTTCTTCGTGGGTTGCGTTAATTAAAATACGTTTCATGCATAAACCTCAGTTAGAGGTTCACACATCCCTTGGCATGCCGCATGACATAGCAGCCACGCAGGTGGACATGCAGATAAGCTGCACTTGCAAAATAATCAATTTTGTTTGCGCGCCCGGCCCCGGTTTAATTGCCGGCCGGCGCGTCGTCAGTCATTTTTCTGTTACGCTGCAATAGGGTTCTGCAGTCGATTTGCGAGTCAGCTGCCATCAGCCCTCGCCTTGATTATTTATTGCCGCCCTGCCCGCTACAATTTGTGCTGTTTGTTGTGCTGTTGCCGGGACGTGGGAACCATTTGTTCTCATTCAGGCCCGACGCTCGGGCCCCATTTGTCACTGAACCCCTGTTCAGCGTCATATATTCGTTTCGGATCCGCCGCATCAACCTGATTTCATGCAGGGCGCGACGTGGTATTTCCGGTCTGTTTTGTTAAAAGTCAGTATACTGAACACATTTTCCGGACAGACCAACGAGCGAATATAGCAGTACGGTGCGCTGTCAGCAAGCAAATAAAGTTCTCAAACCCATGGCCGACCCCGCACAAAAACCCATAAGTGTCCAATTCATTACCATCCGCGCCGAACAAGCCGGCCAGCGGATTGATAATTTTTTGATAACACTGGAAAAAGGTGTCCCCAAAAGCCGCATCTATCGTGCTTTGCGCAAAGGTGAGGTACGTGTCAATAAAGGCCGCATCAAACAAACCTACAAATTGCAGGCTGGTGATGAGGTGCGCGTTCCACCATTACGGGTCAGCGACAAATCAGAAACTGTCCACGTCAGCGACAGCCTGGCGGCGCTGCTCACTGAGCAAATTCTGTTTGAAGATGATTATCTGCTGGCACTCAATAAACCCGAAGGGCTGGCTGTGCATGCAGGCACTCAAATCCAGACCGGCGTCATTGAAGCATTGAAAAAAATACGGCCCGACGCAGCCTTTCTCGAATTGGTGCACCGGCTGGATCGTGATACCTCCGGTTGCCTGCTGATTGCCAAACGCCGCGATGCGTTACTGCATTTGCAAAATCAGATGCGTGGCAGCGATATCGACAAACGTTATCTGACATTGACCTACGATCATTGGCCTGAGAACAGCACAATTGTCGATAAACCGCTGCAAAAAAATAGCGTTATTGGCGGTGAAAATATGGTGGTGGTCGATCCTACCGGCAAAATTGCCAAGACCCAGTTCATGGTCAGCCAAACGTTTCGCCAGTGCCAATTGATGGAAGTGAAATTGTTCACTGGCCGTACTCATCAGATCCGTGTTCATGCGGCATCCAGTGGTCATCCGGTGGCGGGCGACAGCAAATATGGTCAGCGCGAATTTAACAAATACCTGAAACAGGCCGGCCTTGCCCGGATGTTTTTACATGCCTGGCGGCTCAATATTGCCCATCCCCGCGATGAACAACGGCTGCAACTCGAAGCACCGCTGCCGGAAGACTTACAAAACTTTATTAATAAACTGACATAACCATGGCTTATTCACTGATTGTTTTTGACTGGGATGGCACCCTGATGGATTCCACCGGTCATATTGTTTTCTGCATGCGCGAGGCCATCCGGCAATTGTCCATGCCGATGTTAAATGACCAGCAGATCAGTCATATCATTGGCCTCGGCCTGCCCGAAGCTGTCAAAACGCTGTATCCACAAAGCTCACCTGATGATGCGCAAAACCTTGCTGATACCTATCGGCAAATCTGGTTACACCATCCTTTTGAAGCGCCGTTATTTGCCAATGCTGTCAATATTTTGCACAAACTGGCCAGCCAGAATGTGTTGTTAGGTGTGGCCACTGGCAAAAGCCGGCGTGGCCTGAATAAAGTATTGGCTGAAACAGGGCTGGCAGATTTATTTGTCACCACGCGCTGCGCCGATGAATGTCATTCCAAACCGCATCCGCAAATGCT
>FYBJ01001181.1_pt1 | contig 29971 bp, 25 predicted proteins | sample 1134611 | NCBI WGS metagenome assembly FYBJ01 (sample SAMEA104116008, study PRJEB20421) | marine metagenome | isolation source: marine
TGGCGCGTGCGCTGTCGACAGATCCAAAGCTGCTGCTGCTCGATGAACCGGCCTCGGGCCTGTCGGTCGAGGAAACGGCGGACATGCGCTGGTGGATCGACGACATTCGCCGTCAGATGGGCATCACCGTTTTGATGGTCGAACATGACATGGGACTTGTGTCGGGCGTGTCCGATCGGGTTCTGGCCATGGCTGATGGCGCGAAACTGGCGCTTGGCACCCCGGTCGAGGTGCAGTCGCACCCCGCCGTCATTGAGGCATATCTGGGGAAAGCGTCATGAGCGAACCCATCCTGAAAATCCGCAATATTGAAAGCTTTTACGGGCCGATCATGGCGATCCGTGGCGTGTCCCTGGACGTGCACGAAGGGCGCGTTGTGTCGATCCTGGGCGCCAATGGCGCGGGCAAGACAACGCTCATGAAAACGGTCTCGGGCGTGATGGATCCCGAAAAGGGCACCATCACCTTTGACGGGAAAGAGATCCAAGGGTCCGAGCCGCACAAGGTCGTGCAGCGGGGTATCGTGCATGTGCCCGAGGGGCGTGAAGTGTTCCCGCTGCTCACGGTGGACGAAAACCTGAGCCTGGGGGCCTATACCAGCACCGACAAGGGCCAGATCGAACACGACCGTGACCTGGTGTTCACATACTTCCCGATTCTGAAAGAGCGCCGCAATCAAGAGGCCGGCACCCTGTCCGGTGGGCAGCAGCAGATGCTGGCCATTGGTCGCGGATTGATGGCCAACCCGCGCATCATGCTCTTGGATGAACCCAGCCTCGGGCTATCTCCACTCTTGGTGCAGGAAATCTTTGCCATCCTGAAACGGCTCAACGAAGAGCAGAACATGACCATGATGCTGGTGGAACAGAACGCCAGTGCGGCGCTGAACCTGGCACATGATGGGTACGTGATGGAGGTCGGGCGCATCGTGATGGACGGCACCGCCGATGAGCTGATGGCGTCCGAGGACATCCAGAACTTCTATCTGGGCGTGCAGGAAGAAGGCGAGCGGGAAAACCGCCGCTGGAAACGCAAGAAAACATGGCGATGACAGGAGAGGTAAGCCAGATGGATGCAACCACCCTACCCGCCCAGACCATGATCAACGGTGTGTCTTACAATGCCACTCCGGGCCAGCGCCCGGTGATGGTAGATGGCACGCAGACGATCGTATCCCTGTTCCAGAAACGTTGCGCCGCGTTGGGCAACCGAACTGCGCATCGCGAAAAGGACTTTGGGATCTGGAAGACCTATTCCTGGGCCGACTATTGGACCCGTGCCAAGTGGATCGGGCTTGCATTGCGCAAGCTGGGTCTCCAACGGGGCGAGGTCGTTTCGATCCTGTCCGAGGACCGCAAGGAATGGGCTTATTCTGATCTGGGCATTCAATGTGTCGGCGGAATTGCTTCGGGGGTTTACACCACCGACAGCGCTTCGCAACTTGCCTATCTGATCAATGACAGCGACAGCCGTTTTCTGATTGTCGAAAACGAAGAGCAGTGGGACAAGTACCTGCAGATCGAGGCCGAAGTGCCTAGCCTGCTGAATGTCATCATCCTTGAGGATGAAGGCCTGCACGATCTGGACCACGACCGCTGCATTATGATCGACGATCTCTACAAGATCGGTCAGCAGGCGGAAAAGGACGAACCGGGCGTTTTCGAAGCCGAGATCGACAAGGCGCAGCCGCAGGACATCGGCCTGTTGATCTATACCTCGGGAACCACGGGCATGCCCAAGGGCGCGATGCTGAGCCAGGAAAACGTCATGGCCGGGATCGAGGCGGGCGCACATCGCCTGCCTGTCGAAGAAACAGATGAACAGCTGTGTTTCCTGCCGCTGTGTCATATCCTTGAACGCAACGTGTCGATTTATTTCCCGCTGGCATGCAAAGCCACGGTGAACTTTGCCGAAAGCCCGGAAACGGTCTTCGCCAACCTGCAAGAGGTTTCTCCCGCCACTTTCGTGGCTGTGCCACGGGTTTGGGAGAAGATCTATTCCCAGGTGCTGATCCTTGCGCAAGAGGCAACGCCTGCCGGGCGCGCGGCCTTTGGCATGGCATTGAAAGCCGGGTTTGAACGGGCGGAATACCTGCTCAACAACAAGCCAGTGCCTGCGGGTGTCGCGGCAAAGTTCTGGCTTTGGGACCGTCTGGTTCTGCGCAACCTGCGCCGGATGCTGGGCATGGACAACATGCGCCGGGGCGGTTCCGGCGCGGCCCCGATTTCACCCGAGCTGCTGAAATGGTACTGGGCCATCGGTGTGCCCCTGCTCGAAGGTTGGGGCATGACCGAAACCTCTGGTCTCGGCTCGATCAACACGTTCGAGGAAAACAAGGTCGGCTCGATCGGGAAACCAGTTCCGGGCTATGACATCCGCATCGCGGACGATGGCGAGATCCAGACCAAAGGCCTGAACAATTTTAAAGGGTACTGGCGCAATAACGAAAAGACGGCCGAAACCTTTACTGATGACGGTTGGCTGCGCACGGGTGACATCGGCGAGATCGACTCTGATGGCTATCTCAAGATCACCGGGCGCCTCAAGGACATCATCATCACCGCGGGCGGCAAGAACATCACCCCGGCCGAAATCGAAAGCCGGTTGAAGTTCAGCCACTATGTCTCGGACGCGGTGATCATCGGAGATCGTCGTAAGTACCTGACGGCGCTGATTATGATTGATCAAGAGAACGTCGAGAAATACGCTCAGGACAGAAAGGTCCCGTTCTCGAACTTTGCCTCGCTCTGCGCGGCGGAGGAGGTCAAGGATCTGATCGCCGAAGAAGTGAAGGCGGTCAACAAGGAGTTTGCGCGGGTCGAACAGATCAAGGATTTCCGCCTGATCGACGTGCTTCTGACGGCCGAAGATGAGGAGCTTACGGCCACCATGAAGCTGAAACGCAGCTATGTCGAAAAGGCGCACGCGCATCTGATCGACGATATGTATTGAGAGAACAACAAAGTTCCAAAGGGAGGAAACTCATGAAGACACTTATCAAACGGCTGGTCACAGCCACGGCGCTGACCGCAGCCGCAACGCTGGCACATGCCGAAACCCAAGGTGTGACAGATACCGAAGTTCGCATTGGCTCGGTCAACGACCTGTCCGGTGTGTTTGCCGCCGTTGGCGTACCCGCGACCAAGGGTGCAAACGTTTACTTTGACAAGGTCAACGCCGCAGGCGGTGTTCACGGGCGCAAAATCACGTTCATCGTCGAAGACAACGGCTATCAGATGCCGCGCGCAATGCAGGGCTACAACAAGCTTTTGAACCGCGACAAGGTGTTTGCGATGCTGCAAAGCCTGGGCACACCGATGAACCTGGCAGGCTTTAAACTGCTGGATCCCAAGGGCATCCCGAACGTTGCGCCGTTGTCTGCGGCCCGTCAGATGCTGCAAGAGCCGGTTCGCAACAAATTCGTGTCCTTTGCGGACTACTTTGAGCAGGCCCGCATCGGTGTGAAGTTCCTGGCAGAAGAATTCGATGCCAAGAACGTTTGTACAATGTACCTGCCCACCGATTTCGGAAAAGAGATCCTGGAAGGATCAAAAGAAGGTGCAAAAGAGGCTGGTATCAACTTTGCGTCGGAAACCACGCACAAGCCCGACGAATCCGACTTTGTTGGCTCGCTGTCCAAACTCAAGGCAGACGGTTGTGACATCGTCTCGATGGCGCTGACTGTCCGTCAGAGCATCACCGTCGCAGGCACAGCCAAGAAAATGGGCCTCAACGACATGAAGTTCATGAACACCTCGGCAGGCTTCCTGACCGTGGTTGCCAAGGTTCCCGGTGGTGTGACCGAAGGGCTCTATGCTGCGGCCAGCTGGCAGGACCTGTGGGCGCGGGCTGACGAAGACGCCCCCAAGGCCTTCATCGAAGAGTACAAGGCCGCAACTGGCGAAGACCCGGTTGGCTTTGCAATGCTGGGCTACGCTGCGGCTGAAATGATGGTCAAGGCGCTCGAGGCCGCTGGCCCGGACCTGACGCAGGACAGCTTTATCGCGGCGATGGAAAGCCTTCAGTATCAGGATGATCTGGTTGGCAACTACATCGATTACAGTGCCGAAGATCACCAGGGGGCAGACACTGTGTACGTCTCGGTTGTCGAAAACGGCAACTGGAAGAAAGTCCACGAAGAGTAACAACCGTGTCTTGGGGCGTTCGGGGAAACCGAGCGCCCCTTTTCCGTCGACCGACCCCACAGCGAGGCCCTGATGACCCAGCCGCAAATCCAGCACCGTACCTGCAATATCTGCGAAGCCATGTGTGGGTTGATCATCACTCATGATGACGAACAGGTTCTGTCGATCAAGCCGGACCCGGATGATCCGCTGTCGCGCGGTCACATCTGTCCCAAGGCCGTCGCTTTGCAGGATTTCCGCACCGACCCGGACCGCATCACCAAGCCCTTGCGCAAAGTGAATGGCGAGTTCGTCGAGATTGGCTGGGAAGAAGCACTGGAATTTGCCGCCGAACGCATCCGCGCAGTGCAATCTGCCCATGATCGGGATGCCGTTGGCGTTTATCTGGGCAATCCGAACGCCCATAAGTTCGGGAACCTTTTGAACCTGCCAGGCCTGGTAAAGGCCATTGGCACTTCGAACAGATACAGTTCCGCCACCGCAGACCAGATCCCGCATCACGTCGCCTCGATCCACATGCTGGGCCATCCGATGCTGATCCCGGTGCCGGACATCGACCGCACCGATTACATGTTGATTATCGGCGGCAACCCGGTGGTGTCCAACGGGTCGATGATGACGGCCCCCGGCTTTGGCCGCCGGATCGACGAAGTCAAGGCCCGTGGCGGGCAGGTCATCGTCATCGACCCACGCCGAACCGAAACTGCCGAGCGCGCCACTGCCCATCATTTCATCCGACCCGAGACAGATGCCTTTTTGATGCTTGCGATGGTGAATGTGATATTGGATCGCGGCTTGGCCGATCTGGGCCATCTGGCGGGCAGGATCGACGGGCTGGACGAGCTGACCGAAGCCGTCAAACCCTTCACCCCTGCCCTCGCTGCCGAACGCACGGGGATCGCGCAAGATGTGATCGAACAGATGGCACTGGATTTCGCGAACGCCGGATCTGCGGTCTGCTACGCCCGCATGGGCGCTTCGACCCAGAGATTTGGCAGCCTCTGCCAATGGGCCAACAATGTGCTCAACATCATCACGGGAAATTTTGATGCCCCGGGCGGTGCGATGTTCACCACCCCGGCGCTGGATTATGTCGGCATGACCAGCCGCAAGGGCAAGCACCGCACCTATCCCGAGCGCCGTTCGCGCGTATCCGGTCAACCGCTCTACAACGGAGAGTTTCCTGTTTCCGTCATGGCCGAAGAGATAGAGACACCCGGCCCCGGTCAGATCAAGGCTCTGCTCACGGTCGCCGGAAATCCCGTGCTGACCGCACCCAACGGACGGCGGATCGAGGCGGCGCTGGGAAACCTTGATTTCATGATGTCCATCGACATCCACCTGAACGACACCACCCGCCACGCGGATCTGATCCTGCCCGGCACCGTGGCACTGGAAGAGATGATGTATGACATCGTCTTTCACACCTTTGCCGTTCGCAACACGGCGGCCTATGCGCCGGCACTGTTTGCCCCGCCCGAAGGCAATCCCCAGGAATGGGAGGTCATTGCCCGCCTCACGGCCAGGCTGACCGGGGCCAACGAGATCGGTCCGAGCCCGGATCAGCTGCTGTCGATGCTGTTGACCCGCGGGTTCCACGCAGATCGGGTCACAATTCCCGAGATGCTCGCGACAAAAGGCTCTATCGACCTCGGCCCGATGGTGCCCAATCTGGCAGAGCGGCTGGAGACACCCAAGGGACGCCTGGACCTGGCCCCGGATGTTTTTCTCGATGATTTGCCTCGATTGCTGGCCAGCGTATCAGTCGATGATGATGCTTTCCCATTTCTGATGATTGGTCGACGGCAGGTACGCAGCCACAACAGCTGGACCCAGAACAGTCCGCGTCTGGTCAAAGGCCGCAACCGCTGTACGGTTCAAATCAACCCGACGGATGCAAAACGCCTGGGCATTGCCGACAACAGCGATGTTCAGGTCAGTGGCCGCGTTGGCTCGGTCACGCTTTCGGCGGAAGTCACCGATGCGATGGCCCCCGGCGTGGTGTCGATACCACAAGGTTGGGGACAGACGGGGGGGCAACTGTCAGCGGCGACACAGGTGCAGACCGTCTCGATCAACGATCTGACCGATGACCGGCGTATTGATCCGGTCAGCGGCAATGCGGCCTTTAACGGCGTGCCGGTTGCACTGGCCGCAGCAGGTTAAAGGGTATCAATCCACGGGTCGAAACGACATCAGGCCGAATTTCCGGGCTTAGGCCACCCGGCGCAAAGCTTGTGCCATACAGTGAATACCGCCGCCGGTTTTCGAAATTTCCGCGGTGTCCACGGCCGCGACTTCGAAACCGCGTGCGCGCAATTGCTCGATCAACACTCTGGATGAGCTTGGCGCGATGACCCTGTCATTGCCAAGTGACATCATATTGCACCCAAGGGCCATCGTGTCGGGAAACGGTACGTCGATGATTTCGTGCCCCTTTGCCTTTAGCCAATCTACAATGGCGGGATCCGTGCAATCGATGCACACGGCAGTGAGTTTCTCGGCCACCGGAACAACCATCAGATCGATATGAACAAAGAATTCGTCGATGAAGGCCAGCCGCACCTCCCATCCCTCGCGCTCGAACCAGCTTGCGACCTGACGTCCTCCGGCTTCATTTGTGCGCGCTTCACCGCATCCGATCAGAACACAGCCTTCTTCGATGACGTTGAAATCTCCGCCCTCGAACGTTCCGGCCGTGACCATGTCATAGATCGGGATACCCAACCGTTCATAGGCCCGGATGGCCGCGTAGTTTTCACCGCGACGCCACCACTGGGACATGGCCGTGATGAATGCGCCATAGGGCGTCATGACGCTGCTGTCGCGCGCATAGACCTGCATTGTCAGTTCGGGTTCGGCCTCGAACATGTGAACGTTCACGTTGAAATGCCGATAGACATCCACCAGTTCCGCGTGTTGGGCTTGCGCAAGCTGGATATTGCACGGGGCTTCGCGCAAATGCTTGCGTGACAGGCTGGAGGTCGCCCGGTGAAACAGATGTGCCGGCGAGCCAAGCAGCACGTCGGTCAGAAGATCGGTTTCATTGCGAAAACCCCAGGTGGTCAGCGCAGCGGTGCCGCCATCGGAATTGCGGCGTCTTAATGTGAACTCTTCCGTGGATGTTTCGCTGATCATGCGTCTTCCAATTTCCTGACTTCATCTGATTTTCTCAATGCCGCAAGTTTTCCACGGCATCGAGACCGGGTTCACGAGGTTCCGTTCATCCGGGTTTACAGCCCACGGCCACGATGTCGGTCAAACGGCCTTCAATCAAGACGTCTTTTTCAGGGCGCACTGTAGGAAAGATTGGTCATCTCACAAGTGGTGGCGGTCAAGTGTTTGCCTATCCGTTCTGCGATGGGGATTGACCGGCCGATGGGTCCAGGTCGATCTGTTGCCTTCCTTTCGTGTTCTCCCAACGGACCCGCATAAGTGACACAGGCCTGAAAATGCGGTCTAATATTTGAGAATGGAAAACGTGCGGATGCTGTCGTGTTCTTGGTACTGATAAAAAGACTGGCAATAGCGGCGGTATCCATTGCGGTCGCTCTGGCAGTGTTGATCTGGCTCACGCTTTTTTCATCAGTGTTGGCCGAGCTGCGGGGGGACATTGTCGCACGCGTTCTGTCCAAACATCTGGGAGGCAGCATAAAGATTGCGGGAGGCGTTGAGCTCTCTATCGACCCCGGCTTGCGTTTGGCTGCGCGCGATATCTCTGTTTCCGGTGATCAGGAAAACACCGCACCGCCATTGGAAATCACACAAATTTCCACAGCGATTGACATGCGCAACTGGTTTGGACGACGGCTGCACCTGAGCGACGTTCAAGTCGAAGGTGCCCGGTTTTCAATGATGGACGGCTCTGCCGGATCGCCGTCACAACATGGAATGGGCGTCATTGATCTATCGTTTCTGAAAAAGAGTGATGAAACGACGCGTTCCAAATGGAGCGTTGAGATTTCCGACAACCAGGTGCGCTTTTTGGATGCAGCATTGCTCTACAGGAACACTGTGAACGGACTCGATCTTGATTGTCAGATGTCCTCGATGGCCTTGACGCGGGACAAAGGGTCGGCGGCTTGGGTGTTAAAGGGGGAAGGCGAACTGAACAAACAGGCGCTGACTGTTAACGGTTCGATTTCCATGGATCAATCGATCAGCTTGGCCATGACGTCCGACGAGATGACCCTGAAGATCGCAGGTTCGCCCGCTCCGGCTGGTTTCTCTGACGGGTTCACGGCAAAGGTGTCCGCCGAATTCAAAAAACTTGCGCCGCTGTTGGATTTTCTGCGGCTGGAAAAAGCGATTTCGGGAACAGGTTCCGTCAGCGCCACCTACACTGCGTCCCCTGACAAACACAGTCTCAATGACCTGAAAGCACAGGTCACGTTGGATAGCGGTGAAAGCTTGGCGCTTTCTGGAGACTTCGGAGAGCTGAGGGATCTGAATGACGCAAGCCTGAAGATGGATGTTCGTCTTTACCCGCCTGATTCCATGCCCCCACCCGCGCAATTGCGACGTGATTTGAAGCTTACTGGATTCGAGCTGGCTGTGACGGCGCAACCCGACGGGCTGCCCCTGCGACACATGAAAATTCAGACGAATGGCTTCACGCTCAATACGCATGGCAAAGGCCCGCCGCCGATCACCGTGTCACAGGTCAAGATAACACCAAATGGATTGCTGGAGCTGGGTAAGGTTGACCTTAGAATTGGTCCGCCCGGGTCATATGTCGTGGTGTTTGAAGGTTCGATTGGCGACGCGCTGCGCGTGGCGGAGCTTGATTTTGGCGCGAAGATCACCCTGCCCCTGAACGAGTTTCTGGGACCAGGCCAGCGGCAGACGCCCGACGATCTTGGTGAAATCGTCGGCGGGTTCCACCTCAAGGGAGACAGCACGTCCTTGGCGTTGTCAAATCTGGACGTGAAGGTTCAGGGCACGGACCTGTTGGCTTTGGCGATCAGGGCTTCGGCGGGAAATATTCTGACCCTGTCGGACCTGTCTTTGGATGTCTCTGCGGATGCCCCTTCAGGTGCAAAACTTCTTTCTGCGTTCAAGCGGTCTTCGGTGGCGACCGGAGAGATCAAGTTCGATGCAAAGCTGTCGAGCCACGGGACCAAATGGGAATCCCGGGCCAGTTTCTCTGTCGCCAAATCTGATCTCGGGGTCAGTCTGACCGCAGATACAAAACCGCCAAACGCCCATTTGGATGGGCAGATCGTCAGTGCGCTTATCAGGTTGGAAGACATCCGGCATCTGATCGCGGCGGTTCGAAGTTTGAAACCTTCTGTGCCGTCCGGAAACAAAACAAAAGTTTTCACGAACGTAACCTTGGAGCCTTTGACGACGGAAATCCTGGCCTCGGGCTTGGACATGGACGTCCAGGTGGATGTGAAGAAAATTGACGGCATTGCCGGCACGTCGGCCATCAAGACCGAATTTGTCATGAAAGACGAAAAGGCGCGGATGGGGCCCGTTAAATTCGAATATGACGGTGGAAAGATTGATATCACCGGTTCTGTCGACGTCGCAAATCATCCCGATATCCTGACCCTCAAGGGCACGGCGGATGGCTGGAACTTTGGGACGATCTTGCAGGAGCGGAATATGAAAATGCGCGGGAGTGGAATACTGAACGCGTCACTGAACCTGTCTGGCACGCACAGATCGATCAAGGACTTCACAAGGACGATGTCCGGCGCGCTCTTGGTTTCGATGCAGAATGGTCGAATTCACACCCGTTTGGTGGACCTGGCCGGGTTGGGCATTCTTCCCTGGTTGTTCTCGGATGAGCACGGAAAAGTCACCCCGATCACCTGTTTGCGTGCGCCGATGCAACTGGACGAGGGCAAAATCACGATTGACGAGGCCGCTATGGAAACCAGCAAAGTCCAGCTTGTAGCCAGTGGATATGTGAACCTGCGGACTGAAACGCTCGACGTGACGGGTGAACCGCGCCCTATTGGAAAGCCCCTGTCACGAAGCCCGTGGCCCTTTGTTGTGTCGGGGTCGTTGAAACACCCGAAGCTGAGCTTGAAAAAGGGGGCGCATCGGCAAAAAAGATCGGACGGTGCCCATGTTATGCCGAAGTATCGCAAACCCTGTATCGCGGACATCCTGCAACTCGAGTGAGCGTTTGGCCAACCAGTCGCAGCTGCAAGACGGCTGGCAGAGGTTCAAATTCCTGACGAAGCTATCAGTTTGATTTCAGGCGCTAAATGGCTGGGTTCGATAATTCAGAAACTCTCACCAAGCGCCATGTAAAGCAGCACGCGATTGTTGAGCAGCGCGGCATGGGTCTGGATCACATCGACTTCGCGCTCGATCTGAAACTGTTGCAGGAACAAAAGCCCGGTCAAATCGATTGTACCCTGCACGTACCGGTCATTTGCCAATTCCAGTGCCTCGGTCGAATCCGCGTATGCACTGCGCCAATGCGCCAGTTCATGGCGCAGCACTTTTTCGTTGGCCAATGCGGTTTCGACCTCATCGAACGCTTTGAGCACGGTCTGGCCGTATTCAGCGACCGCCGCGCGTTGTTTTGCAGACATCCGGGCTATGTTTGCCTCTATCGCTCCACCCGCAAAGATGGGTTGCAACAAGCTGACCCCAATTCTCAAAAATTCCGGCTCTGCCCCCAGAAGGGATAGATTGGGATCAAACAGAGTACCGCCGGCGGCTGTAAGTGTGATGCTGGGCAGCCGGGTCAGTTTCGCCTGTTCCGATTTGAAAAACGCCGCAATTACCTTGTCACGCGCCGCGCGAATATCGGGACGGCGGTCCAGCAACGACAAAGGCAGACCAGACGATGGAAGAGCCCCTGGCATATAGGGAAAGCGCGATGCTGGCTTCAGCTTGAGGCTGGGGTAACGCCCCAGTAGAACTTCGAGATCACCGATGACCTCGTTCTGGGTTGTCTGGATGCTGCTCGTGGCGGCTTTGGCTGCTGACAGGCGTGATCGCGCCTGGACCACGTCAAAATTCGATACCGCCCCAGCGGCCTCTTTCTCTTGGGCGACAACAAGCAATTCGGCATAGTTGCTCGTCACTCTACGGCTGAGTGCGATCAGGCGATTCAGTTCGATGCTGGCAATCCAGCTTCGCGCAATCGTTGCGCCGATTGATTGCTGCAGGTAGCGGGCTTCTTCCGCCGCGACCCGTGCCAACGCGCTTGAAGACGCCTGACCAGCGCGGAGCTTGCCCCAGATATCCAGCTCCCAGGAGGCGGCCACGACAGCGCCGGACGTATTTCGGTTGATATTGCGGTTGGTGAGCTCGGAATTTTGAGCCCCACCGTCCAATCCGACCTGTGGCAAGAGCGGTGCACCCGCTATTGCGGCCGTCTGAAATGCAGCCTCGACGCGGGCCGCAGCGGCGACAAGGTCGCGGTTATTCACCAACCCTTCTTGTACCAGCTTGGCCATGGTCGGATCACGGAAAGAACCGACCCAGTTGCCCTTGACCGCCGATGTCGGCACACCCGAAGTTGCCCATTTCGATGGGATTGCCGTATTGGTTGGCAAGGCCTCTTGCAGCAGTTCGGCATCGGTTTGCGGGGTCGCCAACTCACAGCCCCACAGGCTCATCAGTGCCAGGCCTGCGATGGTCAGCCTTCCAGTTGCCCCTCTTTTCATGCTGTCTCCCAACTGAGATTATATAGGCAACGGGTAAACCCAACGCGACCAGGTGTAGGTTCGCAACGATATCTGGCCGATCCATGTGAACGGACCGTCAGTCGTCAAGATGAGCGTGGCCCCCCCCACACCGATCCCCAACGGGACTGTTGGGTCATCAAGCGTGATCTTGACCGGCAGTCGCGGTTCGGTGTGGATTGGAATGGACGGAAAGAGAGGCAGATCTCCGGAGGGTAAGAATTGCCCTCTTTTGCTGACGTCCCAGATATCTTCCACCTTTCCCGAGAAATGTTGACCCGGATGCGTATTCAACGCGACCACGACAGGCTGCCCAACCCGGACGTTGATCAGGTTTTCCTGTCGATAGGCGGAAATGAGATAGGGGTCCTTGTCTACGATCAGCGAGGCGATCGCACCAACGCGAAACGTGCCCGACACCATGCCTTCTTGAACTTGAAGATTGACTATCTTTCCATCCTGAGGCGCGCGCATTTCGGTTTGATCAAGGTAATATTGGGCCTGCTTGAGTTGGGATTCGGCCTGAATGACCGATGTGTTCACACCGTCGATCTGCGAGGCATAGGTCAATTCTGCGCGCTTCTGGGATTCCTGGGCTTCCGCCAGCGCCGCCTCGGCAGAGCTGACACGGGTTGTCCATTCGTCTGCGGATTCCTGTGATCCTGCCCGTTGGGAAGCCAGCGTCGTAAATCGCTTTTGTTGGATTTGCGCAAACTCCAGCTCGGACTGGGCGCGTTTTACGCTGTCCTTGGCGATTGCGATATCTGCCTCCAGAACTTTGACGTTCTGCTTGGCGGCGACAACGGCGGCCTGAGCCGCTTGGACTTGCGCCTTGTAGATGGTTTGGTCAAAAACAAAGAGCAGGTCGCCCTTCTTTACAGGTTTGTTGTCACTTACATGTACTTGGGTGACTAATGTCGGCTCGGGCAACCGTGGGACGAGTTGAACCGTATGTCGGACGACGCGAACATCGCTTGTGAACGGGGACTGCATCCGGGTGCCAACCAGCGGTACGATCAGCAGATGAAGAATGAAAAACCCCGAAATAAGCCCCCATGCGGGCGTAAAACGCATCCATTTGAATTTGAAAAAGACCAGCCAAACAAACGCCACGTAGACCAGCGTCATGGCAACGACACCCATCATGGCTCAGACCTCGCGATCATCGTTTGATGTGGGTTCGTCTGTTGACGGGCCTGGAGCATCGACCGGGGAGCTGTCTTGCCCATAGGCGTACTTCTTCAGATGGGCGATGTCGCGTTTGATTGCTTCCGCCTCCTCGTCGGGAAAACGGCGGATATCAATAACGTCTGTAGGTTTGAACGCCCAGATAAATGCGTTGATCCAGGGAATGACAGCCAGGAACCCAGCCCATCCCATCGCATAAACGGCCTCGGCATCGGGGTGATTTCGCGCGACTGCGATGCGCCCTGGCAGTCCCAGCAACCAGGCAAACGCGGCAAGCCCACCGAACACACAAGTCATTGCGCTAAGCAGGGTGATGACGTCCCAAAAGTAGTAAGAATTCTGCAGCGCGGCCCAACCGCTTTCAGCGTTATCCATAACTTTCCTCGACAGTGTTCTCGGTCTCTATTGCGAATCCGCCTGAACGACACTCGCCTTAAGGTGTATCCTGCCTCCGGTCATCAATCTGTATCCGTCATTCTCTGGGCTTGACGGCGATTCGTCCAGTAATTGATAATAATCGAGACCAAGCAGCAGAATTACGGGCAATCACACAACCCGCGACGATCAAGTAACAGTCCGAGCGAAGGAGCACCTGAATGGCAAACACCGACAACGACTCGGTGCTGGATCGTCTTGTTCGGGCAATCGAAAGCCCCGTGTTCAAGATCGTCATGCCGCTCGTGATCGTAGCCATTGCATTGTTCGTGTTGCACAAGTTGGCGGCACAAGCGCACTGGAGCGATATCAAGGCAGACATAGCCGGCAGCTCGTGGAAAACGCTGGTCACGGCCGTGTTGTGGACGGCCGTCAGCTTTGTCGCATTGTCCTTTTATGACATTCTGGCGGTTCGAAGTGTGGCCAAAGGCGTGATCCCCAGTTGGGTCGCGGGACTGGCAGGTAGCAGCGGATCGGCGGTATCCAACCTTTTGGGGTTTTCTTATTTGACCGGAACGGCAGTGCGATACCGGGCGTATGCATCACTTGGGTTGGACCTTGGCCGTGTTGCAGGTGTGATTGCAACATCCTGGGTTGGTTTCTGGATGGGGCTCATTCTGCTGCTAGGCATTTTGCTGACCCTGCACCCCGCAGGTTTGTCTGTTGTCCTGCCGCTGGACAATACGACAGAAACGATACTGGGAACTGTTTTGTTCATTGGCCTGACCGCTCTGCTTGTTTGGCTCGCCCGAGAAAATCGGCGGGTTTCGCTGGCCGGGTTTGAATTCAACCTGCCCAACGGCAGGCTTGCTCTTGGGCTCACAGCCGCTGGCGTCGTGGATCTTGGGGCCGCAGCAATGACGCTTTACGTGCTGATGCCTGCGGATCTGGTCCAGAGCTTTCCATATTTCTTTGTCGTTTACGTGGGCGCGATCGCGTTCGGAATTCTCAGTCATGCGCCGGGCGGGCTTGGTGTGTTCGAGGCGACAATCATCGCCGGCCTGGGTGCGTCAGGCCGGGCCGATGTTTTGGCCGCGTTGCTGCTGTACCGAACCATCTACACCCTCCTGCCGTTCCTGATTGCCGTGACGGGGCTTGGCATCGGATGGTTGATCACCCAACGCGGAACCGTCACCAACGCCGCGACACTGGTTTATGACCTTACCCGCCCTTTCATACCCTTTGCCACGGCCGGAATTGCGCTGATGGCCGGCACCATCTTGCTGGTCTCTGGCAACCTGCCCGCAGATACGACGCGATTGGGCGTTCTTCGCGACGTTGTTCCGCTGTCGTTCATCGAGGCCTCTCATCTGGTTGGCAGTATTGTTGGCTTGCTTCTGATCGTGATTTCGCGGGGTCTCTTCCGCAAACTCTATCGGGCCTGGATCATTGCCATGCTCCTTATGGTCGCCGGGTTCGTCGTGTCTCTGGTGAAAGGACTGGATTGGGAAGAGGCCCTGAGCCTTTTGGCAACAATCGGGTTGCTCGGAATGTTCCGATCGGCATTCTATCGGGTCGAAAGCGCGTCTGTGTTCCGCCTGAACGGGACCTGGATCATCAGCCTTGTGACCCTCCTTGCCGCGATAACCTGGATCGGTGCTCTTTCTTACAGCAATGTGGACTACCGCGACGCGCTTTGGTGGGATTTCGCATGGCATGGTGATGCGTCCCGCTATTTGCGGGCGAGCCTGGTTGTGGCATTTCTATTGGCCGCCATTTCGTTGGATTCGGTGCTGTCCAACCGTCATCCTGTCAAACGTGGCGAACCGATCCCGGATATTGTGCGACAGTTGGTTGCAGAAAGTGAAGACACCGAGGCCAACATGGCCCTGATCGGAGATAAGTCCTTTCTGATCTCGGATGACGAAAAGGCGTTCATTGCCTTCGCTGACACAGGGACATCCCTTATCAGCAAGGGGGAACCGGTGGGTGCTTTGGAACAAGGGCGTGACCTGATTTGGCAGTTGCGCGAACGTGCTGACCGCGAAGGCAAACGGTGTGCATTCTACGCCGTATCGCCCCGCTACCTGCCGACCTATCTGGACCTTGGGCTGTCAATCATGAAGATCGGAGAGGTTGCGCGGGCTGATCTGGAAGGTTTCACGCTTAACGGATCCTCTAAGAAAGGATTCCGGCAGGCCCGCAACCGGGCCGAGCGTGAAGGCTTCACTTTTGAAGTCATTCCAAGGGAAAACCTGAAGCCGTTCCTGCCCGAACTCAAGTTGATTTCGGACAGCTGGCTGGCGTCCAAACAAGGTGAAGAAAAGAGTTTTGCCTTGGGCGGGTTCGAGGAAACCTACATTTCCAATTTCGATCACGCCGTGCTGCGAGATCCGGATGGCAAGATCGTCGCCTTTGCCAATCTGTTCCAAAGTGGCAACAAGCACGAACTGTCGCTCGATCTGATGCGCTACATTCCGGACGGTCCGGGATTTGCGATGGACGCGCTGTTTGCCGAAATGATGCTATGGGGCGCTCGGCAGGGGTTTCGCTGGTTCTCGCTGGGGGCGGCACCCTTTTCAGGGATCGATAACCGCCAGCTTGCATCCTTTTGGAACCGCGTCGGTGGTTTTGTCTATGAACACGGCGAGCACTTCTATCACTTCGAGGGGCTGCGGGCGTTCAAACAGAAGTTCAAACCGGAATGGGAACCGAATTATCTGGCAAGCCCCGGAGGGTTGGCCATGCCGCGTGTTCTTTACGAAGTGAATGTGTTGGTTTCGGGCGGTATTCGCGGACTGACAAAATAGGGTAAGACCAGATGAATGCCCGCCTGCCCTTCACCCTTCTCTTTCTGGTCGTGATGATTGTCGCCAACACCCTTGGTGGAATTCTATCGGGGGTTTTATCCGACAGCGCCCTGACAAGCTGGGGCATCAGCCACCTCTCGATACGGGACGGAGAGATTTATCGCCTGGTGAGTGGTACTTTCTTTTCGCATGATCTTGGGATGTTCCTTCGGCAAGTCGTGTTCGTGGCAGCTGTCATTGGTGCTTATGAATGGACCCAAGGCAGTCGCCGCACTGTTCTTTTGTATGTATCCATAGACGTCTTTGGCACACTCGTCGTGCTTTTTGCAGTTTTGCCGGGCCTCGTGCTCTTAAATCCCGCAATTGACGCCCAAGTGCTCGCCGACTTTGATGTGGGCATGTCAGCGGGGGGATTTGGGCTGATCGGTGCCCTGGTTGCTTTGCAGAAATATCGCTGGACTTGCTTGCTTGCGATCTGCGCCGCGATTGCAGTCAAAATTTGGATATCCTTCGATGCGATTGCAGATTCAGCGCATCTTTTGTGCCTTTTCCTGGGTTTTTTGGCCCAAACGGCACTAAATTCTTACGCCAACAAACCCAACGTTGCGCAACTGTGAAACTGCCGTAAACTATTGGAGATGAGGCACTAACCGGTCCATTGGAGCAGGACGGATAAGTGCCATTCAATGGCCGAAAGGGTTTGCTTTGACCGGACCAATAGCCGACGCAGAAAGCGCACTGATGTGGCGGGCCTTTATCCTGATGCTTTTGGTCGTGGTGCCGGTGATTGCGTTGACGCTGTTTTTTGCCTGGCGATATCGCGCCTCAGGCGGCACGGGCAAATATCGGCCTGACTGGGATCGGTCGCCCATCGTCGAGATTACGGTTTGGGGCATCCCCATCGTGATGATTGGCATTCTGGCCACCTGGGTCTGGGACAAAACCCACTCGCTTGACCCCTACAAACCTCTGCCGGGGGCCGAGCCACTGCGAATTGAAGCGATCGCGTTGGATTGGAAGTGGCTCTTTATCTATCCGGATCTGAATGTCGCTGTGATAAATCAACTGGCCTTTCCGCTTGGCCAGCCGTTGTCCTTTCGGATCACGTCAGAAGTTGCCCTGAATTCCTTCATGATCCCTGCACTGGGCGGTCAGATTTATGCGATGGCTGGAATGGAAACGCAGCTCAATCTGCAGGCAAATGAGATTGGCACCATGCAGGGCCGCAACATGCAATTTTCCGGCGACGGGTTTGCAGGCCAGACTTTTGATGCCCTCTCCCTGTCGCAGGACGATTTCGATGCTTGGGTGCGTGAACTCAAACAAAGCGACGAACATCTAAATGCCGCCAGTTTTGCGGACATAAGCAAGCCCAGCACTGATGCGCCCGTAAGATACTTCTCGACTGTGCCGCCTGATTTTTTCTCAAATCGGGTCGCGCATTTCATGGGTATCGAACATGAGAATGCCCCGCATGCAAAGGCCGCAGATCAATGACGGATAGCACTTCATTTCTGCTCGGTCGCCTGGGTCTGGATGCCTTGCCTTTCTACAGCTGGGTTGCATTCAGCGGCGCGTTGGTCACTGTGGCCGGAGGTGTCGGTTTCCTTGTCCTGGTGACGTGGTTGGGACAATGGCGCGCACTGTGGACCGGGTGGCTGACGTCCGTGGATCACAAGCGCATCGGGATCATGTACATAATTCTGGCGTTGGTCATGCTTGTGCGCGGTTTTGTCGATGCGATCATGATGCGTCTGCAACAGGCCCTGTCCCTGAACAGTCAGGGATACCTGCCCCCGGAACACTTCGAACAGATTTTCAGCAGCCACGGCACGATCATGATCTTCTTCATGGCCATGCCATTCATGACCGGATTGCTGAATTTCATCATCCCTTTGCAAATCGGGGCACGGGATGTCGCCTTTCCTGTTTTGAACGCCATCAGTTTCTGGCTAACCTTTGCCGGTGCCGGTCTGATGTTGATTTCGCTCGTGATTGGCAAGTTCTCGACAGCGGGCTGGACAGGATATCCGCCCTATTCCGGAATTGAGTTCACGCCCGGCGTCGGTGTCGACTATTGGATCTGGTCGGTCCTTGTCAGTGGGGTCGGCACGACACTGACCGGGATCAATTTTGTCGTAACGATCCTGCGCAAGCGGGCACCAGGCATGCTGTTGATGCGGATGCCGCTGTTCACCTGGACTGGGCTCTGTTCAAGCATTCTGATCATTTTTGCGTTTCCTGCCCTGACCGTATCAACCACGATGCTTGCGCTGGATCGCACTTTGGGGATGCATTTCTTCACGAATGACAGCGGCGGCAACGTGATGAATTACATGAACCTCTTTTGGATCTGGGGGCATCCAGAGGTCTACATCCTGATCCTGCCAGCATTTGGGATCTTTTCCGAAGTCGTGGCGACCTTCTCGTCAAAGCGGCTGTTTGGGTATCCATCTCTGGTCTACGCCACAGCCGTGATCGCGGTGTTGTCCTTTACCGTCTGGTTGCATCACTTCTTCACAATGGGGGCTGGTGCCAACGTCAACGCGATTTTCGGAATCGCAACCATGGTGATCGAAGTTCCAACTGGCGTAAAGGTGTTCGACTGGCTGTTCACGATGTTCCGCGGGCGCATCCGGTTCGAACCACCGATGCTGTTCACCATCGGCTTCATGTGTTTGTTTGTCATCGGCGGTATGAGCGGCGTGCTTCTGGCCATTCCACCGATCAACTATTCGACCCACAACACGACCTTTCTGGTGGCTCACTTTCACAACATGATTATCCCGGGCGTTCTGTTTGGATACCTCGCGGGCTACATGTATTGGTTTCCAAAAGCATTTGGGTTCCAGTTGGACCGCACCTGGGGCGCGCGATCCTTCTGGTTTTGGATGGTTGGCTTTCTTCTGGCTTTCATGCCGTTGTACGCGCTTGGTCTGATGGGCATGCCACGCAGGCTGGAAACCTATGATAATCCCGATTGGCAACCGCTTCTTGTTGTTGCATTTGTAGGTGCATGTCTGATCTTTTTGGGCATCCTCTCATTGGTTCTGCAGCTTTGGGTCAGCGTGAAGAACCGCAAAAAGCTATTGGACAGGACCGGCGACCCCTGGGACGGGCGAACCCTGGAATGGTCAATGCCTTCGCCGCCACCAGATTGGAATTTCGACACTGTGCCTGTCGTCTCTTCACGCGATGCATTTCATGAGGCAAAACGTACCGGAGCTCCGCTGCCGGCCGCAGATGAAGAAGGACCGCTTTGCGTTCCAAAGAATTCCGTCATGGGCCCCTGCATGGGAGCCGCTGGCATGTGTATCGGGTTCGGGGCCGTCTGGCACATCTGGTGGCTGGCCTTTGCGGGGCTGGCGATCGCGGTTGTCGCGATCATAGGGCGGTCCTTTGTTCTAGACACGGAGCGTGATGTTTCCGGCGAGCAAGGAGCACCACCCACATGATTGCAGCATCAGACGCCGTGGAAGAACAAACCGACAGAGAGACGGAATTTGGCTTCTGGCTCTACCTGATGAGCGATGCCGTTCTGTTCAGCCTGATCTTTGTGACGTTTGTCGTGATGTCCTCAAATCTGACGGGTGGCCCGGGTGGCGCGGATCTGTTCGACATCAAAAGCCTTGCAATGCAAACCGCCCTGCTGCTGATCAGCAGCCTGACCATTGCACTTGCGCATCATGCCACCGAAGGCAGGCACACGACACGCGCCGTCGGTTGGTTGGTGTTGACCTGCATCCTGGGCGCCGGGTTTCTCTGGCTTGAAATCGGCGAACTGTCCGGTTTCGTCGCAGAAGGGGCCGGTCCGGGACGCAGCGGCTATCTGTCCGCCTTCTTTACGTTGGTTGGCACACATGGGCTGCATGTGGCCGCAGGGCTGATTTGGGCGTTGACCCTGATCGTGCAGATCGTCATTCGCGGCATCGATCACCGCCTGCTCTCTAGACTGGCGCGCCTGTCGCTCTTTTGGCACTTTCTCGACATCGTGTGGATCGCAGTGTTCTCGCTTGTCTATCTGCCGGAGTTCCTGTGATGCGTGAGATGTCCACCATTGTGATCGGGTTCGGCCTGGCCGTTATTCTGACTGCCCTGCCCTTTGGGGCGGTCATCGGACAATGGCTGCCACGCGAAGGCACATTGTGGCTTATCGCAATTGCAGCCGTTTTGCAGATTATGGTTCACCTGCACTTCTTTCTGGGCGTGGGGTTCTCAGGCAAGCACAGGGAACGGCTCTCATCACTGCTGTTCGCCTGCGTGCTGATGCTCATCATGGTTGGCGGAACGCTGTGGGTCATGACCAATCTGTATTGGCGCATGATGTGAATGCCAAAGGTGTCGTGAATTGACTATGATACGAAACCGCCGCGCAGAACAGGAACGCGGCTGGAAAACTTCCCGTAAAACCTGACTTATTCGTTCCCGGTGAGAGTTGTCAGGAAAATGCCCGATACGATCATGGCGGCGCCAACAGCCTGCAATGGCAGTATCGGTTCGTTCAAAAAAATCGCAGCATTGATGAAGGTAAACACCACAGAAAGAGCAAACAACAATGTGGCTGTCATTGTCGACAGCACCGCCGCAGCTTCGTACCAGAAATAGTAGGCAAGAGCGGTGGCCAAAACTCCCAGGATCGCAAGCGGCAGAAGGTCGTCGTGGGAAGGCACTGAGGCGTCAAACATTGCGACCGGCGTCAGCAACAGTGCCGTCACGGTAAAAATCCCGAACAAGAAGTTGAGCCGCTCGCCGGTCGATTGTGATGCCTGCATCGCGCGGCTTGAGGCGATCAGGAAAAACGCCCAGGACACACCCGCACCGATTTCCATGACATCGCCGCTCAACCGAATGCCCCCCTGAACGAGATCAGGATATACGATGAGCGAAACACCAGATACGGCGATGAGGGTTGCCCCTGCTTCTGTCCATGTGACGGGGGCACGAAAGAAGAGAAACAGAAAAAGCAGAACAAAGAATGGTGCCGTATTTTCCAGCACCATAGCGCTGGCCGCATTTGTACGCTCAAGGCCAAGGTGAAACAGGATAAAGTTAATGAATGTGGCACCGGTTGCTAGCCAGAAATATTTGTTTCGGGTCGGAATCGAGATCGCTTGCCCCAGCACTTTCAAGACGATCAGCAATGTTGCAGCTGCAATATACAACCGCATCGTCGCAATCTGAATTGCGCCGATGTCTTCCGTAAGAAATTGCACAATTACGCTATGCGTGCCCCACAGAAATGCTGCGGCAAAACCCAACGCCAACCCGCGGTTCATAACCTGGCCCCTTCGGTTCAGAGTACACTCGCTAAATTTTGTTTAACCTTTTGAAGCTGGACGCGAGGTAGAACATGATGATGGCCGCAACGAGGGCCATGATTGCAAGCGTCCAACCCAAGGCCACCGCGCCGGTTCCGGGCCAGAAAACCAGCACCAACCCAACCACCAGCGCAAGGATACCTGTATTGCGAGAACTGTCCCGTCCCGGATAGGTTTTGGGCATCTGTCGCCAGGCCATCAGGTAGCTGGCGCCTGTTAGAATTGCCCACAGCCCCAACAAAAGGAATGCCAGTTTGATCGAGGCTGTCGGCAATAGCAAAAACACCAACCCCGCAACCGCCGTCACAATCGCCATCCAAGAATGGTCAGATCGCTCACCAGCCTGTCTGATGCTCCACAGCTGGACAGCGCCATCCAGGAGCAGGAAGCCCCCAAATATCCTGAGCATCAGCGACACGCTGCCACTTGGCCAAAATAGACCGATCAGCCCAAGAACAAGAAAGGCCGCGCCTCGCAACAAATAGGCGCGGCGCATAGCAGTCAACCTGTCGTTCAGCATGTCGTCTGTGTTGTGTGTCATCTCGTGCAAGCTCTCATTTGGGTCACGATCCGCAGCAGCCCGTCCGATCGGTTTTGTTCTCGTGGAGGCTATTGTGTTTTTTCCAGCGTATTCAAGAATTTGTAATCTGTTGGTGGGTCGTCACATATTCCAGGTCCGCACTCCAGCAAGGTCGACGTGGCATTGGCAAATCCCAGAAACAACATCAAGAAGAAGGCCCCTTTCGCCAGCATGTTTCCGCCAAAGCGGGGTGTCTCGGCTTGGGGCGTCTCGGTTTCATACTGGCTTTGCGACAGCAGCATGACCGACGTTCCGAGGATAATCAGAAAGAAGCATATCCCGGCCCAAGTATAATAGTGCAATCCAAGTACGGGCGACCCGTAATGCCCTGTCCCCGGAACAATGTGCAGCAGGATCTGGCGGATTGACACGCTTATCCCAAAGATCGCGGCGATCAGCATCAAGGCATAATGCCGGGGCCGCGGTCCATAAAGCAGGTTAAGCCCCAATCCGAACCCGACGGCCACGAAACCTACTCGTTGCAACAGACAAAGCGGGCAAGGCAATTCATACAATAGAAACTGATAGAAATATGCACCGATAAGGACTGTGCAAACCGCAAGCATCCCCAGGGCGTTCAACGTTCTGGCTCTTTCAAGCGTAAGTGTCATCTCTCACCTCTCAAAGCTGAATGGTAAGTTGCGAGGTTGCATGGAACTTAAGCCAGTAAACGCTGATGACGAGAGTCACCCCGAACACCGTATAGGCGGCTTTTGGCATAGCGAAATAGCTCAGGAGCATTGCCGCAGAAAACAGTGCGAATAGCATTGCGATCATATCTGTCCCTCATAGTTAAACCAGTGGTGAAAATGTACCTTTATAAGCACCCTGACGCGCGTTGTGGTTCATCGCAAGCTTTGTAAGGTAAGTGCCCCTTGGCACTGGCGCAGGGCAATCAATCCAAGTGGGACGAGGAACAACGGCCAAGAATCTGTTTTCAAAGGTTTTATTGTGCACTTCTGTCGATTTTGACGCGCACGCCAGAGAACACCCCAACTAGCCGGTACAATATTTATGGCTGAGTGAACTCGCGTGTCTGACCATCCTGCCTGAGTTGTTTTATGGTCTTTCCGGAACAATTTCCGGTGTTCATCGTGCCAGCAGCCTTGACTGTTCCGTCTTCCGAAAACTCGGCAACACCGCCACCAACACTTTGATATCGCGCGGTGCCATCTGCGCTTATTACAGACAAGTATGCAAAATGCGTGGTGTCATCGATGGTGCACACTATTACAGCGGGCGGTTGTGACGCGTCCGCAGCAAGGGCGGCACCAGCATTCAAACATTGGACAACCATCAAAGCCGAGAACATCGTCGCGGAAAAACTTTTGTTCATAGTCTTGCCTCTCTGTTTTCAACGATGCCTCTCAGAATGACCGACCTACCATCACAAGTCGAGCACATAGATTATGAGCACACCGAATGCCTGAATTGGAACGCCGGCACGCTGGCGTCCTTGCATCCGGCGACAATCGCGACGGCCAAAGCCAATCGCCTGCGGTCAGCTTTTGAGAACCATTGGCCGTCGTCAGAACGTTAGGGGTTCCGTAAATCGGATTGAAAACTGCGACCACCAACGCAAAGGACATGAGAAATAGCAGGCGATCAAAAAGGTCAAAAACAGGTCGAATTTTCAAAAAGACGCAGATTTCAAACACTCTTGTCGCCAAACACTCGCAAGTGCCGGTTTCAACTTTTCCACCCCCACAAACTCAGGCACTTTTGATTTCAGTCTTCTCAAATTGGGATACATAAATGGTTGCATCCAGCACATCTGGCCCTGCAACCCGAAGTGACGCAAAAAACTAGCGTCAATTCCCAACTGACATTTCGGCGTCAAAGGTTTGCTTCATCTGGTTTATCGCTGCGTACAGAACCCCTTGGTCCTGACGAATGTAGCCTTCAGTGGCGCGCTGAGTATCAAGTATGACCAGGATAATGGCGACTAGAAAGACGCAAAAGACAAACGTTCGCCAACTCAGTTGACGCCCAAGCAAAGCAGCGCGATTTCCCAAAAGAAACAAGGCGACCCCGGCTGCAACGATCATCATCCAGTTGCCAAAGAACGAAACGGGGGCTGGCAATGACGCCATGCGAAACGTATGTGCGTCCAATACGTCGGTTATCGATTTGGATACCAGCGATACTATGGGCGCAGGTGTAGATGTCTCAAACGCTGCCTGCGTCATGGGCCAGAGCTGTCCCTGTATTTCGAGGGTACGTGCCAGATAACGTGATACGTCTTCGTCCGACCGCAGCGAACTGGCCTCTGGCAAAATTCGGGTTCGTGAATAGTCCAGCAGCGTTTTCCTAAGTTCAGTGCGCTGAGGGTCGGCAAGAAAATCAGCATAGAGAAAAGCCGTCCCAAGCGCCGCAGCCTCGGTGGCCATCGCCGTCTTTCGTTCGAAACTGTGCGTCAGGGCATTTCCGAACGTAAAGGCCAACAACAAACCAAGCAGTGAAAGGAACGCACCTAGCGTTGTCTCGCCGACAAAAAGGTCAACATCCTTTCCCTTTTGCACCATAATGTTGCGGCGCCATGTGCCAAAGCCATAGCCGACAATCACGGCCAGCGGCAGGGCAACCAGAATGAGAATGGCGTATCTCTCGAGATCCATGAATGCCAGGCTTGTGTCGACATAAATGTCGTCAGCGTAGGAAACCGAGTTCATTCGTTTTGCTCCATTACCAAATCCGCCGGGCGTAAGTGACCAACCCCAATTGAACATTACAGTCAAAAAGTTAGAGCATGATCGGTCTTTGGTGCAACAAATCCCTAACGATGCGCCTCTGTCGCCTGATCGCCATGATTTCAGCCCGGATTGCAGAAACATGACTGTCAAGGCTTTCGATTTGCCCGCCTATCATGCACCTTTGTTCGCAGCCCCTTTGTTGCCACCAGCGAGAAAGGACCACATGGTGGAAAACTTGTTCTTTCACGTTTTGAACGTGGTTCTTCCGGTGCTGATCTGCGCGGCCGCCGGTTATGTTCTGGCCTTGCGAAAGATGCCGTTTGATCATCAGACGATCGGTAGTCTGGTAAAGAACATTGGCTATCCCACGCTTATCGTGTCCCATTTGTCATCCACTGATGTCGAAATTGACAGCTTCCTGACTATGGTGGCGGCCAGCGCCACAGCGATTGCAACTTTCGGTGTTCTGGGCGCCATCGCTCTAAGGGTGCTGCGGATGCCGGTGCGCGCCTTCCTGACACCGCTGATGCACGGCAATGTGGGAAATGTAGGCTTGCCGATTACCTTGTTGGCGCTCGGCAGCGCAGGAATGGCCTATACGATGGGGTTTGTTGTTGCGGTCCTGGTCAGCATTTTTACCGTCGGGATGTGGATACCCGCGGGAAAGTTCTCTGTTCGAAGCCTGCTCACGTCACCCATAATCTATGCCGTGGCATTATCCTTGATCCTTTTGTCGACCGGGAAAACCCTTCCAGGACCCATCGCCAAATCCTTTGACATTTTGGGGGGCATGTCGATCCCATTGATGCTTTTGACTTTGGGGCACACATTGGCATCCCTCAAGATTGGCTCATTTGGCCGGGCGACCCTTCTAACGGTTTTGCATCTCGCGATGGCCGCAATCGTTGCCGCAACTGTTCCCTGGTTGTTTGGACTTCAGGGCGTCGGGCGCAGCGCGTTTATCCTGTGCTGTTTCATGCCCTCTTCTGTTGCGACCTATCTGTTCATCGAACAGAATTTTCCAGACCACGCGTCGGACGCAGCGGGCTTTATCCTGTTTTCAACGCTCACCACCGTTTTGGTTCTTCCTGTGATCATGGCTTTTTGGATCTAGCGCAGGACCCCAATGGACAACGTCCGGAATGTTCTGCCACGCCGACACTGTAAAGGGCACCCGGGAACGAGCTGTCCTCCAAGGGCCGTCTTCAAAAGAAAAACCAGTGACGAACCGGCGCAAAAAGTTGCGAAATGAACTGTCTTGATGCCAGTGTGAACCAACCCATTGAGGAGGTGCCCGTGCAAGTATCCGAGATCATGAGCATGCGTGTTCAACAAAATCCTTATGAAACTTACCGGCAGTTGCGCGAAACAACTCCAATTGTGTGGGACCCTTCGATGAAAGCCTGGATGGCCTTTACCTACTCAGACATCTCGAAGATATTGAAATCCAGGGAATTCTCGGCAGAGCGTGTCAGCCGGGCCAGATATCGTTACAAGCCTGAATTCCAGCCGGTTTTTGACATCATAGCGCGGATCATGATCCAGGTGGATGACCCGGTTCACCGTCACTTGCGCGACGCAACCCACGCGGCCTTTACCCGCACGGCCGTTGGTGAATACGAGGCAGATATCAAGGCGCGGTGTGAACAACTCTTGCGGCCCAGCCTTGAGCGCGGCGAGATCGAGTTCATGAGTGAGTTTGCCGTGCCCCTCCCCCTGCTTGTGATCGCCAGGATTGTCGGTGTTCCACCGCACGACATTCAGCAAATCAAGGAATGGTGTGATGCATATTCATGGATCATTCTCAAATTCTACACGCATATCGAAGACGCGGACCTTGAGAAGCGAGCCGCACAAGTGATGGAATTTGTTCAGTATCTCGATGAAAAGGTCGAAGCTGCCCTTAAATCTCCCGGTGAAGATCTTTTGAGCAGCCTCGCCCTGGCGGCCCGGGATCAAGGTATTTTGACCCGCGAGCAGGTCACAGCCAATCTCATGATCCTTCTGAATGCAGGCAATGAGACGACGACCTGTGTTCTTGCAAATGGCGTACGGCTCTTGCTTGAGAACCCGGATCAACTTGAGGTGCTCAAAAACGATCCCGGTCTGATTCCCGGCGCGATTGAAGAGATCATGCGTTTCGAAACACCCGTCACGATGTCGGGACGGATCGCAGAGCACGATCTGCAACTTGGAGGCCATAGCATCCAAAAAGAGGATCTGGTCCTGATGTTTCCGGCGTCCGGCAACCGCGATCCGGCGAGGTTTGATAAGCCTGACACGTTCGACATCTCCCGAACGCGAAACCATCATCTGAGCTTTGGAACGGGCACTCATCTGTGTGCCGGAATTCAACTGGCACGGTTCGAGGCCAAGGTCGCCTTTGAGTTCCTGTTGCAATACCTCGACCGGTTCGAACTGCTCGAACCGGAAGTTGTCTGGGCTGACAACCTGAACCTTCGAGGCCCCAAACATATGAACCTGAAAATCCGTCCCGCCTAGTCTTGCATGAGCATGAAGGACCCCAAAAATCGGTTGAATGGTCAGGTCGCCGCAGCGGCAGAGGTCCTGGACCCTGTTCTGTTGGATGGAACTGGTGTTGGTATATCTTTGCCGCCGATCGGCAAACAATTCGAAGGAGGGAAACTTGGACAACACTGAACAATGTGTCTCGGGGCGATCGACGCCCTACGCGGTTTCCGTCTTTTGCATTCTGGGGTCTATGGCGATTGTCATTACAGCGCTGATACTTGGTGCATCGTTCTTTATTCCGCTTTCGATTGCCTTGCTGCTGTTTGTTCTTTTGACGGCAACCATCCAATGGTTCACGTCACTTGAATGGCGCGGACACTCATGCCCACGCTGGCTGGCGCATATTCTGGCCATCAGTGGGGTGATTCTCGGCCTTTTTGGTGCCGCAACCATCATTGGCCGACAGGCCTCTCAAGTCGCCGCAGCCGTGCCGCTTTATCAAGAGCGCTTTGCCCAGATCTTTCAAAAAATCATATCCGTTGCCGGCGAAGAAAATGCAAAGATGGCAAAAGAGCAGCTGAGCAGCCTGGACGTTTCTGGCGTTGCGGTAGATGCCGCTGACCAAGCCGGTGGTTTTCTCGGCGGCCTGATCCTTGTAATCCTGTACATTGCCTTCATGCTGGTTGAAGCCAAACCAATGTCTCGCAAGTTGCCGCTGGCCTTTCGCGACCGAGAGCGACATGCACGCATCCAGCACGTCAGCAAGGAAATTGTCAGCGCATTGCAACTTTATGTGGGCGTCAAAACCCTGAGCAGCACAATGGCAGGCGCGCTGTGCTACACCGTCCTGCGTTTGATCGGGCTGGATTTTGCGGAAACGTGGGCGCTTCTTACCTTTGCGCTGAACTTCATCCCCTCGATAGGCGCCATCGCGGCTGTGCTTCTTCCTGCCATTGTTGCCCTGGTACAATTTGAATCCATCGGTCCGCTTCTGATCGTCGTGTTGGGCTGCGGATTGGCGCAATTTGTGGTCGGCAACATCGTCGAGCCGGCAATCATGGGTCGCAGGCTGAACCTTGCTCCGTTTATGGTGATCTTGTCGCTTACGGTGTGGAGCACAATCTGGGGGATTGCGGGTGCGTTTCTGAGTGTCCCCATCACTGTGTGTTTGCTGATTGTCTTTGGGCATGTCCCCGCAGTTCGACCTCTGGCCATTCTGGTGTCGGGTGACGGGTTATTGCCGCCCTCAGACTCTTCAAGCCATGACGATGCCGATCAAGGTTCGATCAAGGACTAGCAGGCGTGTGACAACTCTACCCATCTGTTTCAAACTTCTGAAGTCAACTGGGGGCTGTGGCGGAGAGACAGGGATTCGAACCCTGGAGACGGTTTCCCGCCTACACACTTTCCAGGCGTGCGCCTTCGACCACTCGGCCACCTCTCCGTGTCGGGGTTATTTGGATGATCTCTCGGAGATTTGCAAGGGGATAATCGCGTCGATCATCCATCTAAATGCAAGTAGACACGGCGGTTTTGCCTGCCCTTCTTTTCAACCTTGCCCAGACGGATTCGTCCAATCTCTGCGGTGCGTGCCACATGGGTGCCACCGCATGGCTGAAGATCGATCTGCGCGTCACCTTGCCCGATCCGAACCAGGCGGATTTTGCCGGATCCACGCGGCGGTTGCACAGACATTGTCTTGACCAATCCGGGATTGGCATCGAGTTCGGCGTCAGTGATCCAATCTTCAGTTACCAGAAGATCGAGGTCGATGAGTTCTTGCAGTTGAGCTTGCAGGGCTCCCTTGTCCTCAGGTGCTTCCGGCATGTTGAAGTCAAGCCGTCCCTTCGCCGCGCCGATAGCCCCCCCTGACACTTCAAGCGGGATCACAACCGACAGCAGATGCAAAGCCGTATGGACACGCATGAAGGCGTATCTCTGCTCCCAGTTCAAGTGTTGAGTGACCTGGGTTCCAACAGCGGGCACCTGCTCTGCCCCGGCCGGAACACACGCAATTGCATTTCCCTCTGCCTTGATTGTGGTGGCCACCTGCATATCCCCACCGTCCCAGCGCAACGTACCCGCGTCGCCGGGTTGACCGCCACCGGTGGCATAAAAAAGGCTTTGATCAAGAATGACACCGCCCTGTTCGGTGTGCGCTACAACTGTCGCCGGTGCTTGGCGCAGATACGCGTCCTGCCGGAACAGAAGCTCAGTGGGTGTCGCCATCTGCGTCTCCATCGCTGTCTGCGTCGCCGTTCAGGTCGGCCTCGGTCATCTCTGTGGGGGCCTGCGACACAGTTGGCGCACCAGATGCGTTTGCCGCAGCTTGAGGTCGCAGGGCTTCGGGGTTGCGCAGCCAGATGTCTCGCTGTGCAAAGGGGATTTCGATCCCTTCTTCGGTAAACCTTTTGGCGATCTCATGGTTCATGTCGGATTTGACCGACAGAACCCAGTTCACGTCGCGCAAGATAGCGCGGATTTCAAAATCCAGCGAATCCGCGCCAAACCCCTGAAACACGACACTGGGCGCCGGGTTCGCCAGCACCATCGGGTGTCCATTTGCGATCTCGCCCAGAACCTTCTCTACCACGCGGGTGTCCGTACCATAAGCCACACCGACCGGAACGATCACGCGGCCGACGGTGTTGCCGCGTGTGTAATTCGTAACCGAGCCGCTTATCAGATCAGAGTTCGGGACAATCACATCCGTTCTGTCAAAAGTCTCGATCCGG
>FYBJ01000017.1_pt1 | contig 29909 bp, 28 predicted proteins | sample 1134611 | NCBI WGS metagenome assembly FYBJ01 (sample SAMEA104116008, study PRJEB20421) | marine metagenome | isolation source: marine
GACATAACCGAAAGCTTAACGACTACATTCATCGACCAAGGTCTATCTCGCATTCAACGTCAGTTGAGAACACCAATCCAAGAAAAGGTAAATACATACACGATAAGTTCACAAACTCCATTCGTGACACTACCTCAAGATTTCTTAGAGATAATTAGCTTATATTATGACGACACTGAGATAAGCCGGATACCAATGTCCCGCTTCAGACCTCTAAACAAAAACACCTACGCAGGTACACCACATAATTTTACCCGGCAACAGGAGAAGCTTTTTCTTTATCCTCAGCCCAGCTCTGGTGAAGTTGTACTCTATTACTACTCTGAGTTTACTCCTTTAACTTTGGATGCAGATGAAAACGCTCTTAGTAAGATTGCTCCAGACTTAATAATTTACTCAGCACTAACCTATGCGTCGGATTATTACTTAGACGAAAGAGCCGCTCAGTTTGAACAGAAGTTCGTTGGGTTTTTGACGGAGCTTCAAGAGCAAGCTAACGATCAAGAGGTCAACGGAGGCACTCAGGTTATTCAGCCGACGGCTCGTTACTCAGGGACAGGATTATAATGGCTAACGATAGCTCATTCTTCAAGGACAGCGGTGCAACATCTGAAATATCTACTAATTTAGCTCAGAGGGCAATCGATGCAGAAACAGCGAAGACTGCCGCTGAAGCGGCTAAAGTTGCGGCAGAGACTGCGGCATCTAACGCGGAGGCTAGTGAAACTGCGGTACAAGCGTCAGCTGATAGTGCTGCAACCTCATCCGCTACAGCGGTTACGTCGGCTGCCACAGCGACAACTAAAGCTAGTGAAGCTTCTACATCTGCTAGTAACGCATCCACGTCAGCTTCTGAGGCGGCTACATCAGCTACCAATGCGGCTACTTCAGAGACTAATTCTGCGACGAGTGCAACTTCAGCTTCCACTTCTGCAACCGCAGCGCAAACAGCACAAACAGCCGCCGAGACTGCAAAGACTGCCGCAGAAACAGCACAGACTGCGGCTGAGGCAGCAAAGACTTCAGCAGAGACCGCTGAGACTAACGCGACTTCAGCGTCAACAAGTGCTTCAAATAGTTCGGCTACAGCGACGACGCAAGCGTCAACTGCAACGACAAAAGCAGGTGAGGCGGCTACGTCAGCTACCAATGCGGCTACTTCAGAAGCTAACGCGGCAACCTCAGAGACAAATGCGGCAACATCAGCTTCAAACGCAGCAGCATCAGCTACCAATGCGGCAACTTCAGAGACCAACTCGGCAACCTCAGAAACTAATGCGGCTACTTCAGAAACTAATGCGGCAACCAGTGCGTCAACAGCCTCCACACAAGCCGGAATAGCCACAACTAAAGCTAGCGAAGCAAGTTCTTCAGCAACATCTGCACAAACTGCACAGACCGCAAGTGAAACTGCTAAGACAGCCTCAGAGACTGCACAGACTGCCGCAGAGACTGCAAAGACTGCCGCAGAGACCGCAGAGACAAATGCCTCCAATAGTGCGTCCTCCGCATTAACCTCGCAAACAAATGCCGCTACATCAGCTACCAATGCTGCAACTAGCGCAACTGCCGCATCTGCCTCACAGGTAGCCGCTGCCGCTTCTGCTGCCTCTGCCGCTGCTGCTTACGATACTTTCGATGATCGGTATCTTGGTACTAAAACTAGCAACCCAACTGTAGACAATGATGGCGATGCTCTTGTTGAGGGTGCATTATACTTTAATAGTACTGCTAATGAGATGCGTGTTTATGATGGTGCCAACTGGATTGCCGCTTCATCTGCTGGTACTGCATCATTAAACAACTATCATTACACAGCTACAGCTGCACAAACTACATTCTCTGGCGCTGATGATAACTCTGCCACACTATCTTATACAGTTAACAATTTAATCGTTACACTAAATGGTGTTGTCCTGGAGGATGGCACTGATTACACAGCCACCAATGGAACAAGTGTTGTTCTTACATCGGGTGCTGCGCTTAATGATGAAGTAAATATCGTTGCGTTTAAATCATTTACCACTGCTGATATGGTGTCTGCTACCAATGGCGGTACATTCCAAAATGACATTACGATTAGCGGAGACCTGACAGTTGACACGAATACGCTGTTTGTTGACAGCGCATCTGGCGATGTATTTATTGATGGCGGTGGCGATTTTGTTGTAGGTGCGTCCACTTCTCAATATAAGACGGCTAACCGTGCGGTGATTGAAGCGAATGGCGCAAGCACATCGCTTGTCGCTCTTGGTATTGCTGATGACCAGGGTGGCTATATTTTTCACGATGGCACTAATATGGATGTTGCCAATTACAAAAACGGCGACTTAAATTTTATTACAAATAACACAACTAGGGCGACCATCGACAGCAGTGGCAACGTTGGGATTGGGACGGGTTCGCCTGCGTGCGGACTACATGTTGACAATCCTGATAATGGTGCAATTACAGCTATTTTGGATACTGATAACTCTGCTGTAAAAATGATATTTAGAAATAATACTGAAACAGGTAACAATATTCAAATTGGTGCAGATGGTTCTAATTTAGTTGCTCTTACTGGCGGCTCAGAACGCATGCGGCTCACATCGGACGGGCGGCTGGGTTTGGGTACGAGTTCGCCAAGCACTGTTTCTGGTTTTACAGTTCTTGAGGTCGCTGGTAGTTCCAATGGTGGTTTTATTCAAGTTACTAATGGAACTGTTAATAATTCATTTTATAATTCTGGCAATGTTGGTTTTATAGGAACTCAAACAAATCATTCGCTTGGTTTAGTTACAAATGGCTCAGAACGCCTGCGTGTTGACAGTAGTGGAGGTATAGGCGGCAATACAGTTGGACCACGAGGCGATATAGTTTTTACCTCAGGAACGCAAGATAGCAGTAAACGATGGGGTTTTGGCGGTGCGCTTGGTTCAGGTTCTAATACTTCTTTTTACATTATTAATGAGGGTAATATTGGGCAGTATATGGCTCACGGCGCACAAACATGGACTGCTCATTCTGATGAAAGAATTAAAGAAAACATTACAAATGTTGGTGAGGTTTTGCCCTCATTATTAAATATGCGATGTATTAAATACAATCTAATAAGCAACCCAGAAAATACAAAAATAGGGTTTATTGCACAAGATTGGGAAGCATCTTTTCCAGAGGTTGTTGATGAAGATGCTCATCTTGTTTTAGAAGATGATGGGACTATTGGAACTGACGATAATTCAGATAGTGAAACTCCTGTTAAAGCAATGTCATACACTGAAACTATCCCGTTGTTACTAAAAGCTATACAAGAGCAACAAGTAATTATCGACGATTTAAAATCTAGAATTGAAGCACTGGAGAACGCATAGATGACAAAATCTAGAGATACAGCAGATAGTATTAATAGGATTGACAGCAGTGCGGCTGATGCAACAGCTATAACTGTAGATAGTAGTGAGAATGTGCTGGTGGGGAAAACATCCTCATCATTCAGCGTAGCTGGTATTGGCTTGATGGCAAATGACCAGATATTTGCCACAGCAACATCTGATAATTCATTGGCTCTTAATCGTCTTAGCACCGATGGTGAGATTGCTAAGTTTTACAAAGACGGCACGACGGCAGGGTCAGTTTCTACTTATCCCGGTTCTTTTATACAAATAGAGAGTGCTGGCGACAAATCTGGTTTGCTCTTTGGGACATCTGCTTATTATCCTGTTAAAAATGGTTCTCTTGATAACGGCAACATTGATATTGGTAATGGGTCAAATCGCTTCAAAGACCTCTATCTTGGCGGCGGTATTCAGTTTGACAGCCGTACTAACAAGCTGGACGATTATGAGCAGGGGACTTGGACTGCTGGAATAAGTGGAACGTCTACAAGTGGAAGTATCTCTTTTAATAACACCACTGGTTATTACATAAAAATAGGCAACTTAGTTCATGTTCGGTGGTATTCTAGTGGTTCAACAGTTACTACTGCCCCTACGGGTAATACTATTCTTACAGGCCTACCTTTTACACCAAAACTCGTAAGTAATGGTTATTCTCTTTTTCAGTATGTACACGGAGATTTCTTTACTTCGATTACTACAGGCGGATATTTTGGAATAGGTCAAACTTATGGTTATTTCGTCGTTCAAGGTGGTACTGCAACAGTAACAACCGCCATAGGTAGCCCTAAATATATAATGATAGCAGGTACATATGAAGCAACATAACCCGTCTGGAAGTCGGGTCGGACAGGTGGCAATCCCGCCACGATAACACAAGGAAACAAAACAATGGCATTAACCAAAGAATTTGAATACGACTGCGAAGTTCGAGGCGAACATAAAAACGTCCAAGTTCGCAAGGCAACTATCGTGAAAGATGATGGTGAGGAAATTAGCCGCACCTACCACAGACACGTTCTGCACTGCCGCACTAAGACAGACGACACTTGGGGTGACACAGACATCTCTGGTGAGGATGCATCAGTACAGGCAGTGTGTAACGCTGTGTGGACGAGTGCAGTGAAGACAGCATATGAAACTGCAATGGATAATCAGGACACACTTTAATGGAACTAACATCGCTCATCGACGTTCTAGTCGGTGTGGTGCTTGCTATGTCGGCTTATTTCATAGTGAGCTTACACAAAGAAGTGAAACGAATAGAAATATTACTAAATCGAACACGCGAAGACTACGCAACCAAGTATCAGGTTCGTGGGGATATTGATAGATTAATGGAAGCTTTACACAGAGTAGAAGATAAGCTTGACCGGGTTTTGACTGAAAAGAACTAGTGTTAGACCCGGTCTCTATAACTGCAGCCTACACAGCAGTGAAAAAGGGGATCGAGGTAGGTAAAGACATAACCCAACTCATGTCAGAGATTGGTTCACTCTGGTCAGCCATTGAAGAAGTAGAGACAGGTTACCGTAAAGAAAAACAAAACAAAAAATCTGTCGAAGAAGAAGCTCTAGACCTATTTGCCGCGAAGTGCGCCGCAAAGGATGCCGAAGAAAACCTCCGTAACATTGTTATAGCCACTCGGGGTTTTAACGCATGGAATGACATGATGCGTATGCGTATCGATTTAAGAAAGAAAAGAAAACAACTCGCCGCACAAAAAGCTCAAGAGAAGAAAGAATTATTAGAAACCATAATGATTATCGGAGCTGTTCTCGCAGCATCCATAATTATTTTAGTAACCATATATTTGTTCACAAGGGGATGATTATTATGAACTATGAGCGCATCAAGAAACAGCTCATCGAACACGAAGGTTTAAAGCTAGAGCCATACCGATGCACAGCAGGTAAGCTGACTATCGGTGTCGGTCACAATCTTGACGACAAGCCTATCAGCCGAGATGTTGCTATGCTGATGCTACAGGACGACATCGACGACTGTATTCAAGACCTACAGAAAAACATCATGTGTTTTGATGCGTTGCCCCCAAACGTCAAAGAGGCTTTGATAAACTTATGTTTTAACATGGGCATCAATCGACTACTTCAGTTTAAGAAAACCCTTGGTTACATCAGCACTCAGGACTACGACAAAGCCGCCGACGAATTACTGGATAGTCGTTATGCGACTCAGGTCGGCAAAAGAGCCATAGATGTGAGCAACATGATAAGAGGTAATAAATAATGTTACAGTCTCTCATAGCTCCCATTGCTAACCTCGCCGGGACATTCATTAAAAACAGAGCTGAGAAGTCTATGGCAAAGCATAAGCTAGAACTAAATGTCCTGGAGAATAAAGCACGTCTGGCACTGGCAGAACATGAAGCCAACTCAGAGTGGGAGATGGCACAGTTACAAGATAAAGATAAAATCCTGCGCTGGTTCTCATACACGATGTTTACAGCTCCAATTATAATAACGATTATAATGCCCGAGTGGGGCAAGCAGATATTCCAGAACCTTGAGTATGCACCATCTTGGGTGGTCGAGGTCTGGATTGCGATGAATGGGGCTGTATGGGGACTGTCAAGTCTCAAGAATGTTGTACCTTCTGTCGTCGGTAGTATCCGCAAGAAGTAAGATTTGAATACAAACTACCATCAATTTTATTAGTCAATTTGTATTAAAGAAAACACTGGTTTTACCAATCGGTGTTTTTTGTAAACGGACACTTGATATGTGACACAAATCACACTAATAATCATAACTGAGAGCTGACATCCGTAACCGTAGCTCAACTGGATAGAGCGACGGACTTCTAATCCGTAGGTTGCAGGTTCAAGTCCTGCCGGGGTCACCATTAGTTACTGTTAACGGATTTCAGGCTCTCCCATAAGTAAGGAGAGAGACTATGGATATTACGTTTAAAGACTTTATCGACCAACAAATACACAGAATTTGGGAGGGACGACACCTAAAAGAGTGTCAGTCTAAGCTATCTAGATTTTGTATCTTTGAAGGTTTCGGTAACAAAGCACTTAACACTTTTAAACCTTCAGACATTGATATGTTTACTGATCATCTCACCGAGATGGGCTGTAGCAACTCTACAATCAATAGATACTTAAGCTCACTGAGTAGGGTCTTTAGATACGCTTTACATCACCAACATATCGAGACAGCTCCGAATATAATGTGGAAGCGCGAAACCAAAGGCAGACCTCGTTATTTTAGTGTCGAAGAGATTGCACAGCTCAAGGACTTCTTTGCTGGTCATAAGCATTGGTGGGTCGGTGAGATGTTAAACATTAGTCTTAACACCGGGATGCGTCGAGGTGAAATCTTACAAATTGGTGAGGTAGCCCACTGGGACGACCAGTCAACAGCTATACTGTTACCTACGACTAAAAATGGAGACGAAAGACTAGTCCCTTTGAACGAACAAGCTTCACAATCAATTAAAAATCTCGAAGGTAACCCCAGTAAGTATTTCAGTAACAGAACCTTCTATGACACTTGGGCGCAAGCCAAAGCTGAAATTGCGCCACATGATGAACATTTTGTGTTTCATGTTGCACGTCACACATGTGCCACACTTTTGGCGAACAACCAAAACGTCAACACGGTGCTGATTGGTACAATTCTAGGTCATAGGTCTGAGGCCACCACTCGTAAGTACATTCATTCCGACCAAACCCGTCTTAGTCAAATCCTTAACGAACTGAAGGTGTAGTCAGATGTTGTCAACAGTATTTAAATGGTTACCTGATGCCTTGGCTTTTATATCTATAATTATCTATGGATATTTTATGTGGTTTCTTGTCCTTTTTGTTGGGTAATAATATTGCGTAAAAGGGGCTTAAATTAAAACAAACATTTATGTCCACCCTACGGAGAAGCAGTTGGTCTTGTGAAAGCGGAACGTAGATTAAAGGGGTTATTATGAAGGGTTCAATATTTCAGGAACTACAACGTGAGAACGAGATGTCTCAGAAGGGACGCAATCGGTTCACGATGCGTAACGACAGATTATCAAAGTCAAACCAGAACAATGCCCATAACCAAATAGAACTAGCGTTGCCTACTGTTGCCGAAGCTATTACTGAGGCAATCATAATTAAATCGAAAGAACAAAAGGGCAGACCACCGCACTGGCTAGAGTATCTAAGGGAGGTCGATGCAGACAAAGTCGGCTACATAGGCCTCAACTCATGTATGGATGCTGTTGGTCAAAACTCATCACTGACGAAGACTATAGTTAACATTGGTCGGTTTATAGAGCTTGAGCTATTCGCTCAAGGATTACGACAGAATGATACTAAGGCGGCTCGTAGGATTGAAGAGAAGGTAACCAAAGACCACTCAAGTATGCGTCACAGGGTCAAGGCAGCTCGTATTATTGCTTCTCGTAATGGCTTTGTACAAGAGCCTTGGGCTGACGAGGTAAGAGCCAAAGTGGGGATGATGGTATGGAACTGTATAAGCTCTTCTGTAGACCTCTTTGAGATTTGGGAGACTTCAGACCGCTCAGGTAAGACCATGCGTCGTGTGGGCTTTACAGACACTCTCAGGGATGCCTTAGACACTATGGACGCTAAGTTGTCTTGGGCAGAACCTATGTTTGAGCCTATGATTGTAAAACCTCGTGAATGGACTGACATCGACACAGGTTGTTACTGGGAGACCGCCCTAAGCTCTCATATTTCTCTCGTTAGATATGCATCTAAGAAACAGCTAGAGATTATCAAGCATGACGTAAGTACCTCCCAAGGCCGCCCTGTGCCTTATATAGATGCCCTTAACAAAATACAGTCGAGTGCCTTTAAGATTAATCCTTATGTTCTCGATGCAGTTAAGTGGGCTTGGGAAGAGGGTAAGCATTTTGGTAAGTTCCCTCGTCGTAACTACCTAGATAAACCAAAGCGGTCTAAGGATTGGTCTAGTAAGTCTGACTACGAGAAAAAGGCTCACATAATTAAAACTAGAGGTATTGTCGTCCGTAATAGGTCTGTCGATGGTAACCGGGCGGTTATGAAGTCTGACCTAAACACAGCTGACTATCTAAGCCAGTTTGATGAATTCTTTCTGCCTCACAACTTTGACTTTAGAGGTCGAGTGTATCCTATACCTCACTTCAATCACCACCGAGACGACCATATAAAGGCGATGTTCTTGATTGCCAACGGCAAGCCTTTAGGTGAAAGCGGATTAAGTTTTATAGCTCTACAAATCGCCAACTCTGGTGACTTTGAGAAGGTAAGCAAGAAGTCATTTGATGATAGACTGAAGTGGGTCTCGGACAACGAGAGCAAGGTTATGGCTGTCGGTAAGTCCTTTAAGGATAGCTATCACATTTGGAGTGAAGCCGACTGTCCGTTTCAGTTCTTGGCGGCATGTCGTGAATACTACTTAGCTTGTCAAATGGATAACCATGAGGATTACGTTAGCGGTCTACCAGTTGGTCTCGACGGAACTAACTCCGGTATCCAACATTACGCTGCGGCATCTCGATCATCAGCGGATGGTGTTCTCGTCAATCTCATACCCGGCGAAGCTCCTAGGGATATCTATCAGGCTGTAGCCGACCGGGTGAATGAACTTATCAAAGATTGTGATGAACCTGAGGCAAAGCTGTGGCGCGACTACGGTGTTGGTCGTAAGACTGTGAAACGTAATGTGATGACGTTTGGGTATTCATCTGAGCAGTACGGCTTCGCTAATCAGATTATGGAAGACCTGATGCGTCCACTTCAAAATATGGTCATCAACAACGAGCTGGACAAGCACCCATTTGGTGAAGATGAAGGCTACAAAGCTAGTCAGTATTTAGCCAAGCAGAACTGGATTGCCGTCAATGAGGTTATCAAGTCAGCCTCGCACGGCATGACATTCTTTAAAGAGCTTGCGTCCACATGCGCCCACAATGAGATAGCCATGAGGTGGACTACGCCCATCGGATTTCCTGTCGTTCAAAGGTACAACGATTGGGACTTAAAGAAGATTAAGCTTTATTTGCACGACAGAGAAGCGAAGGTGTACAAGCGTTCTCAAGTATCAATTAGGTCGGCAAAGGCTATCAAGATTAACAAACGTAAAAGCAGGTCTGCTGTGTCACCTAACATCATTCACTCGGCTGACAGCTGTCATCTTTTGATGACTGTGCGACATGCGGCGATGCAGGGCGTTAAGGATTTCTTCTTAATTCATGACAGCTTCGCCACTGTGCCGGGAGATACTTGGATTATATATGATGCTATTCGGTATAGCTTCGTAAACATGTATGAGGAGTGGTGTTTATACTCATCTATACTTGAAGAAGTAAAACAGCAGATACCCATTAGCGCGGTTGATAAATTACCAGAAATCCCGGCTAAGGGTGACCTCAACATCAACGTCGTCCTAAATAGCGAGTACTGCTTCTCGTAACCACCAAAAGGTCATAACAACATGCACCCTCGTGAAAAAGCGATTGGGGAGGCTTTGCTGTGCATACAGCGCGGCCTGCCTTTGCCTAAGGATTTGTCTGAACGCCTTAAAGATTTGGACATCAACATCCACTCATTACTCAAACAGGAGAAATACCAAGATGGAAATCAAATACGTTACCCCGATTGGTGAGCTAATTTACCCTCACATAAATCGTGAAGACCCGAAGTTCGGTAAATACAAAACAATATTTAAGCTTTCAATGGCTGATGCCAAAGAGTTTATTGAGCAGTGTCACAACTTAGCCAAGGACGAGTTTAGAACTGTCGAAGACGTGCAGTTCCCGTTTGTTGTCAACGCTGACGTGGCTGAAGTTGAGATAAAAGCCTCATCTAAATATGTACCAGTAATTGTCGATGCCTCGGCACAGCTCCTTATTCACGAGGAAGCTCCAGAAATCTATGGAGGTACTAAGGCCAAGCTAAAGCTCAAACTTAAATGTACTGAGGTGACTGGTAAGAAATACGTCAGTGCATATTTAGGCGCAGTACAAATCATCGAGCTTGCGTCCATTCCATCTGGGTTTGAAGCAGTAGAAGGTTTTAATAGTGCCAAAGAAGAACAACAATCAGAACCAGCGGCATCGGACTTCGATAAGTACCAAGTCTCCGCATAACTTCAGGTCAAACTTTGAACACAAGATTGCCGAGCAGATCACTGATGGTGGACTGTCGGTAGAATACGAAACAGACAAGATTGCTTATGTTATACCCTCACGACATTCGCAATACTGCCCCGACTTTAAGCTGCCCAAACCCGGCGGCTTTTTTTATGTCGAAGTCAAAGGTCGTTGGCTAGTCGAAGATAGGCACAAGCATCTGCTTATTAAAGAACAGCATCCTGACCTGGACATCCGTTTCGTATTCCAAAACGCAAAGACAAAACTCTACAAGGGTTCGCCTACGACGTATGCCGCCTATTGCGACAAGCATGGGTTTACTTACGCCGACAAGCGTATCCCTGAGGATTGGCTTTGCTTGCCTTAGCGACATCCGCAAAGGCTAAGGAGAGACCCCTGCCAGCCTTCTCCCTCCTTTCTAGGGCTGGTGGGGGTTACTCATTTTTGGAGAGCAATATGTCAGAACACACATCATCAGAATTATATAAAGCTTCCTGTGAAAACTGCGGAAGCTCAGACGGATTAGGAGTTTACGATGACGGACACACCCATTGTTATGTCTGCCAAACAACGGAACAAGCTAGCCCAACAGCTGTCCAGTTACCGATACAGACAAAGAAGAAAGAATTTAACAAAGCATTATTACCAAGCGAAGCTCAAGCACTCCCCCACCGCAGAATAACAGAGACTACCTGTCGTAAGTTTGGTTATGGCGTAACGTCTATCAACAACCAGCTTCACGAGATTGCCAATCTTCGTAACAGCTCGGGCGCCATCGTTGCTCAGAAGATTAGGTCACCGGATAAAGACTTCTCAATTAGGGGCGAAAGTAAGTCAGCAGAATTATTCGGGTCACATAATTGGTCTAACGGGCGTCGTCTGATTATCACGGAAGGTGAGATTGATGCGATGTCCGTTTCACAGGTTCAGGACAATAAGTGGCCTGTCGTAAGTTTACCGAATGGTGCATCTTCAGCTCGGAAGGCTCTCCAAACTCACTGGGAATACATCGACAAGTTCGATGACGTTGTCTTGATGTTTGACCAAGACGAACCCGGGCGTAAGGCAGCTGAGGATTGTGCTGAGGTTCTACCAGCTGGCAAGTGTCGTATTGCACATCTCCCCCTAAAGGATGCAAACGATATGCTTGTCGCTGGTAGAATCAAAGAATTAATTGAGTCTATTTACCAAGCAAAACCATACAGACCTGATGGCATCAAGAGTGCATCAGATTGTTTAGATATCGTGCTTCAAGAAAATGAGGTGAGTGACACTAAATATCCGTATCCTTCACTCAATGATATTACAAAAGGTCTTAGACGTTCTGAGCTGGTCACAGTTACCGCCGGGTCAGGGATGGGCAAGACTACCCTCGTTCGAGAGATTGCTCACAAGCTACTCTCTGACAATAAACGTGTCGGCCTGATAATGCTCGAGGAGAGTTTGAAGAGAACACTACTCGGGCTAATAGGTATCCAGTTAAACAAAAACATTACTGTCGATAGGACAGAGGTTGATGACGCTGACATATCGTCAGCATTTAAATCTATGTTTAACGACGACAGTCTCCAGCTATACGACCACTTTGGTAGTACTGACGTTGAGGTTGTTACCAACCGCATACGTTACATGGTTCAAGCCCTTGAGGTTGAGTGGGTCATCTTAGATCACATTTCAATTCTAGTGTCAGGCTTGGCTACCAACGATGAGCGCAAACTCATTGATATGGCTATGACTACTCTAAGAACAATCGTTCAAGAATTAGACATTGGAATGATTGTCGTCTCTCACTTGCGCCGCCCAGATGGTGACCGGGGTCATGAGGACGGAGCGCAGGTCAGGCTTAACCAGCTGAGGGGTTCACACTCAGTGGCGCAGCTTAGCGACATTTGCCTATCCCTCGAAATCAATAAAGACAGCGGAGAGGACATGCGGCAACTGCGTGTCCTTAAAAATAGATTTACAGGCGAGGTCGGCCTTGCTTGCACCTTGCAATACGACAGGGACAAGGGACGGCTTCAAGAAATTAGTAACTTTTAAATGGAGAGATAAATGAGTGAATATAACGATGAGCGCAACGACAGAAAATATGCAGTCGTTGACATGGTGATTTGTAATAAACCTCAACTTGTTACCTTAAAAATACCAATGCACGACTACAATGACATGGCTGAAGGTGATTTAGCTAATTACATTTCTGACTATAAAGTCGGTTGGTCTTGTTATGAAGATAATTACGCAAATGTTTTAGGCGTTACCTACACGGATGCAGACTAATGCGTCATGTAGATTTGTGTTCAGGCATAGGCGGCTTTGCGCTTGGCTTTGAAATGGCAGGTTTATCAAAACCCATACTGTTTTGTGAGATTGATAAATGGTGTCAGAAAATACTGCGCCAACACTGGCGAGATGTCCCAATTTTAGAAAATGTAAAGGATTTAGCTAATGACCCAGCTAGACTTGTTCCCGATTGCGAAATCCTCACAGCCGGATATCCCTGTCAGCCTTTCTCAACCGCCGGGAAGCGCAAAGGCGCAGAAGATGACCGCCACCTCTGGCCGTACATTATGCAAATTGTTACATGCAAAAGACCCTCTTGGTGCGTTTTCGAGAATGTTAGTGGTCACATCTCCTTGGGTCTCGACAAGGTGCTATCTGACCTGGAAGCCGAAGACTACGCCACAAGGCCGTTTGTTATTCCAGCTGCAGGTGTCGATGCCCCGCACAGACGTGATCGCGTATTCATTGTGGCTCACGCCAACCGCAGTTCAGACAGACGAACATCCAGAGAAGATGAAGAAACGGATGGAGAAGTATCCCAATGGGACGACAGTGGGGTCGCTAACCAGTCAAGTGAAGTATGCACCTCTCTGGCCTACCCCAACGACGAGGGATTACAAGGGAGAGTCAGGCAAGGGCAGACAGGAACGCAAGGGCAATCCGGCGGACACGTTACCCAACGCAGTAGCGATGTGGCCTACGCCGACAGCGAACGAGGATGCGGCGGGGACACCCAACGGCAAGATGCAGAAGATGTTGGGCAACCACCCAGAGATTCGTGGAACGTCACCGGAGGAGTGGAAACGTGGGGCGTTGAACCCAACGTGGGTCGAGTGGCTAATGGGATACCCAAAAGGGTGGACAGAATTAAAGGACTAGGTAACGCAATAGTTCCTCAAATTGCAGAACAAATAGGTCGAGTTATTAAGGAGATTGATGATGCGTCTCGTATTTGATTTAGAAACTGATGGTCTGCTTCCTAACCTAACCAAAATTCACTGTCTTGCAGTAAAAGATATTGATACTGAAAAGGTTTACAGCTTTGAGCCAGTTGATGTTGGTCATGGCATAAGGATGCTATCCGAAGCTGACGAGCTGATTGGTCACAACATTCTTTGTTTTGATATTCCGGCAATCAAGAAAGTGTTTCCTGATGTAGACATGTCTAAGCCAAAGCTAACTGATACGTTAGTCTTGTCTCGTTTAATTCATTCTGACATTCGTGCAGAAGACTATGAGTTTCGTGCATTGTTTCCATCCAAGCTTGTGGGTAGTCACTCACTAAAAGCATGGGGTGTTCGTCTTGGGAACGACAAGGGCGACTTTGATGGTGGCGATTGGCAGAACTGGTCACCGGAGATGCAGACTTATTGTGTTCAGGATGTTGAAGTCAGTTATGACTTATACAAACATCTCGACCCTGAAAACTTTAGTCACGATGCCATAGACCTTGAACATCAGGCAGCTTTAATATGTGAGCGCATCGGCAACACTGGTTGGGTCTTTAATAGCGAGAAGGCTGTAAAGCTTTACTCAAAACTCGTTGAGGAGCGAGACAGACTTGAGGTTGAATTCTCACAGTTGTTTGAGCCTTGGCAAGTAGAAACGCCCTTTATTCCGAAGCGTGATAACAAAACCAAAGGTTATAAAAAGGGTGAGCTGTTTACAAAAGTTGATGTCGTACACTTTAACCCGAACAGCCGCCAGCATATTGAACACTGTCTCAAGCGAAAGTATGGCTGGAAGCCATCCCAGCTTACTGAAGGTGGTCGTGCAAAGATTGACGAGAAAACTCTTAATTTACTTGAGTACCCCGAAGCTAAGAAGCTTGCACAGTTCTTTCTGTTACAGAAAAGACTAGGTCAGCTTAATGAGGGTCGGCAGGGCTGGATGCGTCTTGTTGATAAAGATGGAAGACTGCGACACCGCCTTAATCATAATGGAACACTCAGTGGTCGTGCCTCACATCAAAGACCAAACTTAGCTCAAGTCCCGGCTACTCGTGCGCCTTGGGGAGAAGAATGTAGAGAGCTGTTTACAGTTCCTGATGGCTACAGTTTAGTCGGAGCTGACCTTAGTGGTTTGGAGCTTAGATGCTTGGCGCATTACATGGAAGATGGTGGTGAGTATGGTCGTCAAATTCTTGAGGGTGATGTTCACACAGCCAACCAAAAGTCTGCCGGGTTAGAAACTCGTGACCAAGCCAAGACGTTTATTTATGCGCTTTTGTATGGTGCTGGTAATCAATTGCTTGGGCAGGTTTCCGGGGGCGACTTTGCTTTAGGCAAAAGGCTAAGAGACAACTTTGAGAACGCTCAACCTGCTTACAAAAAGCTTCGTGAGAAAACTATAGCTGTCAGCGAAAGCCACGGATACTTACTAGGTCTTGACGGCAGAAAGCTTAGGGTTAGAAGCCCTCACTCATCATTAAATTTATTACTTCAATCTTGTGGAGCAATCCTCTGTAAAAAATGGATGCAACTGGTTGATAGTCAGCTTGACGCTGACACGGCGTATATCTGCGGCTGGATACATGACGAATTGCAGATAGTAACTAAAAAGGGGTTTGAAGACGATGTCGGTGATATCACTAGAAGAATGGCGAAAGAAACAGGGCAATTCTACAAGTTTAATATGCCAGTCGAGGCTGAGTACCATGTTGGAGATACTTGGGCAACTACGCACTGAGTACCCAGAAGCCTACGCAATTCAAATGGAGCATTTGTTCGCTCTGCTAGATGTGCTGTCTAGCGCACACAAAAAACCATTCACTGTAACCGGTCGCATCAGTAGAGAGAATGCTTTCACTGTTGCCCTGTGCGCGAGTGAAGGACTTCTGACAACCAAACTCGATGAGAACGGTTTCAGCACAAACTATTCAACCACTTGGCAGATTACCGAAGAAGGTGTCGAGTTTAAGGAGAACTTACATGGAATACTCAATGTCGAGCTTGACAGAACCAACCCTGTTGATTGATGGAGACCTATATTTATATAAAGCCGCCGCTGCTTGCTTAGATGAGACTGAGTGGGCTGAGGATCAGTGGACTACTACGACCAACCTTATGGCGGCAAAAGATATAGTCAGTAAAAACTTTATGAAGTGGGCTGATAAGTTTGACGCTAAGAAGATTATCGTCTGTCTGACTGGAAGCCATAACTTCAGAAAACAAATCAGCGATACATATAAATCTAATCGTAAATCAAAACGTAAGCCGGAAGGCTTTGCGTCGTTTACCGGGTGGGCGATGAACACCTTCAGCTATTACAAGCATCCAGCTCTCGAGGCTGATGATGGTCTTGGGATTATAGCGACCATGCCGGGCAACGAAAAAACAATCATTGTGAGCGACGATAAAGACATGTTGACTATTCCAGCGAAAGTCTATCGTCCATCACAAGACCTGCTTACTGATGTAACTGTCGAGCAAGCAGATAAAAACTTTTACCTGCAAACCCTCTCCGGGGATGCGGTAGACGGCTACTCTGGAATACCCGGAGTAGGCGCAAAGAAAGCCGAGGCAATACTCGGTTCGCGGCCTGATTGGTCGCTCGTCGAACAGGCTTACCTGAAACATGGCTTGTCAAAAGAAGACGCACTCCAAAACGCACGATTAGCTCGGATACTCCGCTGGTCTGATTGGGATGCACAAAACAAATCCGTCAAGCTATGGACACCCGACAATGGGTAGACGTGACAAAGAAATACTTGAGTTTATTAAACAGGATAGGTCGAAGATGAGCAAAGCAAAAGAAGAAGTTAAAACTAATTCTAATGTAATCAAACCAAGCCATTACGAGCGTTGGGTTAGAGAGCCTGTTAATTTTATCATGCAGAACGAGACTGAGTTCTGGAGAGGTAACATTGTTAAGTATGTCATGAGGGCAGGTTATAAACACCCAAAGGAAGCCACGCCCGAACAGATTGTCGATGCCGAGGTTGAGGATTTGAAGAAAGTAATCCGGTACGCCGAGATGCGTATCAACCAACTTAAAGGCAAACTACCAAATGACATTTCGCAATCAATTCTCTGAAGATATCTTTAATTACAAATACAGACACGACGGATGTGAAACTTGGGCAGACTTAGCCGAGACACTTGTTCTCGATGTCTGTAACCAATATCTCCCCAAGGATGAAATCGACCAGCTGACAAAATACATCAGCGACATGAAGTTTATCCCCGGGGGTCGTTATCTTTACTATGCTGGACGCCCTAACAAATATTACAACAACTGTTATCTGTTGAAGGCTGAAGAGGACACTCGTGAAGACTGGGCTAACCTCAGCTGGAAGGCTGAGAATTGTCTGATGACTGGCGGTGGTATCGGCGCAGACTATTCTGTTTACAGACCAGCTGGCACAACAATCAGCCGGACTGGTGGTCAGGCATCAGGTTCTGTAACCAAGATGAACATGATTAACGAGATTGGTCGTCGGGTCATGCAGGGTGGTAGTCGCCGGAGTGCAATCTATGCATCACTTAACTGGAAGCATGGAGACATTGACGACTTCCTTACCGCTAAGGATTGGCAGAATATGCCAGTAGGCAGCACAGGTCAAAGCCTGTGGGACATCAAGCAGGATGACTTTAACTTTCCGGCGCCGCTCGATATGACAAACATATCTGTCAACTATGATACTGAGTGGCTGTTGAACTACTGGAAGACTGGAGACTTTGGAGACGTGTTTCGTCGTAATGTCGAGCAAGCTCTCAGAACATCTGAGCCGGGCTTCAGCTTCAACTTCTTCGACAAAGAAAACGAGACACTACGCAACGCATGCACTGAAGTTACATCCGAGGATGACAGCGACGTTTGTAATCTCGGCAGTTTAAACATGGGTCGTATTGAAACACTTGAGGAGTTTAAAGATGTTACGGAACTGGCAACTAAGTTTCTTATATGTGGCACACTCTCTGCAAAGCTTCCTTATCAAAAGGTCTATGACGTTCGAGAAAAGAATAGACGACTTGGTCTCGGTCTTATGGGTATTCACGAGTGGCTTATCAAAAGAGGTGAGCGTTACGAGGTTACACCGGAGCTTCATAGATGGCTTCAGGTCTATAAGTCTTGTAGTGATTTTACTTCCGGGCGTTATGCTAATGCTCTTGGTGTTTCTGTTCCTGTGGCTGTTCGGGCTATTGCTCCAACTGGATCGATTGGTATCTTGGCTGGCACATCCACAGGTGTCGAGCCAATCTTCGCAGTCGCCTACAAACGAAGATACTTAAAGAATGGTACTGAGTGGCATTACCAGTATGTCGTAGATAGTGCGGCTCAAGAGCTGATTGATCTTTATGGTACGTCGCCGGACAAGATTGAAAGCGCACTTGACTTAGCCAGCGACCCCGAGCGGCGTATTAAGTTCCAGGCTGATGTTCAGGATTATGTTGACCAGTCGATTAGTTCAACAATTAATTTACCTGAGTGGAATTCACAACTTAATAACCCTGACACTGTTGACGACTTCGCACATCTTTTGGTTAAATATGCTCATAGGTTGAGGGGCTTCACTTGTTACGCAGATGGTAGCAGGGGAGGTCAGCCACTAACCCCGGTGGATTATAACTCAGCCCATAACAAGCAAGGCGAAGAATTTCTTGAGACCGCACATGACATCTGTGATGTTACAGGTAAAGGGGGTTCTTGCGGCGTATAAAAGGAAGGTGAGGGTGTGTCCCATCCAGTCTCCACTAAAGTAGAGTACTAGGACTATCTCAGGTCACGCCCTCACTTACTTAACCTACACACTTGTGACACACTTTAATAGTGAACATACTAAGAACGAGTGAAAGATTATTTATGTCCACCCTTAGGGGGAATACTAAGGATATCACTCTAGATTAATCAATTAGTTATGATGTGGCACATCCTTATGCGACCTAGTATACCGGGGACAACTATAGAAGCCTCCACAGCGTATCTGTCGTCAACTGCCTTGCATAGCCAAGGACAGCCGAGGATGAACTGTGGCGGGCTGTGGTGGGCTTGGGTGGTGCTTAGGTGGTATTTTTTATTTAAAATAGAAGCCCTCGAGCCAATAAAATTCAGAAGACCCCAGCTGCTCGTTAAAATGTTCACGGATAATGTATCCGATTACCTCCGACCCCAATAAATACAACACGTTAACATCCATAGGCCAAAAACAGACCCCGGGTGGGTCTAAAATACAGTCGATTTCAAAAACAAGGCTTTGTTGGCTTGTTGTTGTTGTTGTTCGACATCGTTAATGAGAGGTCTCATGGTTAAAAAAACACCTACCCCAGCGAACCCTAAGCTCTACTCTCGTGTCAAAAGCGAAGCCAAGAAGAAATTCAAGGTATACCCCTCAGCTTATGCCAATGCTTGGCTCGTGCGTACCTACAAGAAGCGTGGTGGTACATACAAATGAGCCTAAATAAGTGGTTTAAAGAGGACTGGGTAGACATTGGCGCACCCAAGAAGAAGGGTAAATACCAATCCTGTGGTCGTAAATCGGCATCTAAGGTTAAAACAGGTCGCGCCTACCCCAAATGCGTCCCCAAGGCTAAGGCTAGTCGTATGACAAAGGCTGAGAAGGCTTCGGCGGTACGCAGGAAACGCTCAAAACGGCAGGGAGTAGGCGGTAAGCCGACCAATGTATCGACATTTACATAATTAGGACTATTCAATATGGCATTAGAAACAGCATCGTTTATCGATGGGTTGAATTCAAGCAACCCGGCGGCGACAGATGCCTTAGCTCAAGCTGACGACCACCTTCGTCTAATCAAGGCGGCTATCAAGGCTACATTCCCGAACATCACAGGAGCTGTTACTCTTACCCAAGCTCAAATTAACGCACTAGCTGACACCGTTCCTGCCCCAGCAGGCACAAAGATGCTCTTTAGACAATCTACAGCCCCCAATGGTTGGACTAAAGAAACCGCAGACGACAATGCGGCTATTCGTGTCGTATCCGGCAGTGTAACCGATGGTGGTACTAACGGCTTCACTAACTCATTCAACACAGCCTTCACTATTTCAGGGACAACAGCTGGCTCAGGCACTCTTTATACGTCTTCTGGTACTTCAAACTCGACAACTCTATCAATTAGTCAGATACCGGCACACAGTCACGACATCACTGAGTCGTTTACGAAGGAAGACAACAACTTCGCCCCCGGTTCAGAGCGACCACTCCGGGAGAATTCTGTTAACCTCGGGAACTACACTGTCACGACTACTTCAACTGGTGGTGGTGGAGGTCACGATCACACCATTCCGGCTTTGGATATACCATCTCATACTCACACATTCTCAGATGATCATAATTTCGACGTTAAGTATGTTGACGTAATCGTCTGCACAAAAGATTAGTCATGCAGATTGAAATAGAGAGCAACTGTCCACTGGATAGTTTTAATGCTTGTCGTCAAACAAAGTGTGGCTGGTTCGTCAAGCTAAGAGGTTCTAATCCTAATACGGGTGCAGACATCGATGAGTATGGCTGTGCTATGGCTTGGCTGCCAATCCTTCTTGTCGAGAACGCCCAACAGTCTCGTCAGACCGGGGCGGCTGTGGAGAGCTTCAGGAATAAAATAGACGAAACCAGCAAAGCCTTGGCTAATGAACAGCCACTCAAGATAACCTTAGAGGACTAAATAGATGCCGCTACTCCCAGTCAGGGAGCTGGGTAAGGTAGGCGTAATTACAGATAAAAGCCCATATAACCTCCCAGCAACCGCTTTTAGTAAAGCCGTAAACGTAAGGTTCGACGAAGGTAAAGTAAGCCGCGCTCCTGTATTTAGGTCTGTTAAAGACAGCTTAGGGTTTACCCCTAGACACGCCCACGGTGTCGTCCCGGCGACTGGATTTGACACGTTACTTGTATGCACCGATGACTACCAAATAAAGGAGTACGCTAATGGATCAATCACTGACCGCAGTGGTAGTATTAGCACTAATAATGACCCTCGCCCTTATACATCCACTGTTCTAGCCGACGTAACCTACATTAACAGACCAGATAAAGTACCCCACTTCAGACTACCCGACGGCACAAACTTCGCGGCACTGACTAACTGGCCTAGCACATATAGATGCGCCTCTCTGAGAAGCTACGGCGACTTCTTGATAGCTTTGAACACGACCGAGGGTAGTAACCAATTCCCCACACGGGTGCGGCACTCTAACATCACGCTAGCCAATTCTATACCAGACAGTTGGGATGAAACGGACACTACCAAGTCTGCTGGGTTCAATGACCTCGTCCAGATGCAGACCGAGATTATCGACGGTCAGACATTAAACACCAACTTTATAATCTACAGTTCTGACCAAGTGTGGCGTATGGAGTTCGTTGGCGGTCAGTTCATATTTAACTTTCGTAAGCTCTTCACGGACAGCGGTATCATCAATCAAAACTGTGTCGTCGAAGTTGAAGGTAAGCACTATGTGTTTGATAACTCCGATATATACGTCCACGACGGCGTGACCAAGAAGTCAATATGTGATGAGAGAGTTAAAAACTTCATCTTCCGGGGTTTAAATTACAATAACCGGAATAGGTGCTTTGTTCACCACAACTCGTCTCTCAACGAGGTTTACTTCTGTTACCAATCCGGCGACGAGCTGGTGAGCTTCACGAATTCTGATAGATGCAACCGGGCGGCAGTTTATAATTACAGGAATGACAGCTGGTCGTTTATGGATTTACCTAACGTCAGCTCATCCGCAGAAATAAATATCAACACAGTTTCGACTTATGCCAACTCTGGAAGCCTAACATATGACAAGGTCGGTGGTTCTTACTATGATCAAGAGGACAGCTTTGACCGCCACTCCGTCATGGTCGGAGAGGATAACACCGACGACGGTTTGACTTCAGATAAGATATTTGCAGTCGATTTGAATGACACCGGACGTGTCGCCTTCCAACGTGATGACACAGCAACCAAGCCTGTCGTCCTCGAGCGTGTGGGTCTTGACTTGGACGAGCTTTCACAACCACTTGCCGGGTACAAGATTATAAGCAGCATATACCCTCAGGCTCTGTCGCTGAACGAAGATAAGACGATGACATTTGAGTTTGGTGCTTCAGACCACCCAAACTTGTCACCAGCGTACACAACGTCTTCTACATTCGTCATAGATACCGATCACAAGATAGACAGCCGTGCTGCAGGTAGATACCTCAGCTATAAGATTACATTTACAGACTTCAAAGATTTTGAGTTTTCAGGCTTCGATGTCAACGTCAAGACAACAGGCAAACGCTGATGGCTACGGATATCAAACGCTACCAGAGGGGTATGCCCCCAGTCATCGATGACCCGGAGGCTTCCGGCAAGTACATTGATGGCGAACTTGAGAAGCTTGAGAGTGCCATCCGGCAGATTGACAAGTTCGGTGAGACGATTGAGCAGACGGTAGGTGACAACACGGCGGCTATCACAAACGAGCAAACCGTCAGAGCTGACGCTGATACCGCTTTAACGAATTCCGTCAACAGTCTAACTGCTACTGTTAATCAGAATACCGCCGATATTACAACAGAACAGACAGCGAGAGCCAACGGTGACAGCGCAAACGCGAGTAGCATCACCACTCTCAACTCAACTGTAAACGGATTGAGTTCTACTGTAACCACACAAGCGGGAACGATTGCCAACATTAACGGTCAGCTCAGTGCTTACTACGGTATCGAGGTGGGAGCTGGTAACGTCGCAAGCTTCAAGCTTCTTAGCGATAACAGTTCTGTCGGTTCAGCTATCAGCTTGTCGGCAAGTCAAATCCAACTCAACGGTAACGTGTTGGTCAATGGGACGGTCACAGCTGATGAGATAGCCACGAATGCAATCACGACTGCAAAGATAAATAACAACTCAGTATCAACGCCTAAGATTATTAACGAGAGCGTGACCGAGATGGCTGTGGGTGAGGCTACGAAGACAGGGGCGGCTAACTCACACTCGATTACGTTTACTGTCGATAACAATGCAGTTGCAGCATTTTTTATTGAATACCACTTCTTCGGAAGCTTCAGTACTTCAGGTAATACTAATTTAACGACCTTAACATTAACACGCCCTAACTCGAGTACAAACTTTAGAACCTTCAGTCAAAATGGTGGCGCACACATATTCAACTCGCGAACTATGCAAGACAGCGAAACTTTATCGCCCGGAACTCATACTATTGAAGGCTCTTATTCCACCAGTGGTATCACCAACCCATCTTGTAGAATTCATATAGTTGCGCTTTGGAGGTACAAGTAATGAAGTATGTTACTTACGACCCTGTCAGTGGGCTGCTAACCGGAAACATTGAAGTTACCGAGAAACAGCTCGTACACTACCCACATCGTATACCCGTAGACACACCAGTCGAAAACACACTTGCATACAAAGTTGTCGAGGGTGAACTTGTCGAAAGACCTGAAAGCGAATACGTCGTCGAAGACACTTATGACATTAAAAGAAAGAAAGAATATCCGGGGTGGGACAGCCAGCTGGATGCAATATTCAAGGGTTTCAAATCTCTAAATACTCAGGTGTCGTTACCTCAGGAGACTAAAAACTGGCTACAAGAGATTGAAGCAGTAAAAACAAAACATCCAAAGGATACATAGTATGCCTTTTGATAGAATTCCTGTCGTCGATACTGACGACTACAATATCGAATTACAGCCCCACATTAATGAAGATGGTTTCCACATGGTTTTTATACACTGTGATGTCACTTCGACGTGGACTAAATCACTCAAGAGAGAGCTAAAGCAGACGTTCAAAGAGCTATCCACTCAGATGGACACGCCGATGTACGCTAACTGTGAAGTAAACGACGAAAAGCATAAAAAGTTTCTGAAGATGTTTGATTTCAAACCTCAGATATTGGTGCAAGAGCCTGACAGCTCTGACGTTTACATTCTCTACAAACACAACTCAATCGGAGTACACTAATATGGGAATTGACCCGGTAACAGCCACCATTGGTTCGACAATCATCGGCGGTGCTTTGGGCATGAAAGGCGCAAGAGACGCTCGACGAGCGCAGAGGGATCAACTTGAAGCTCAGATGGCTGGATTTAGACTTGCCAAGCCTTACCTCGAGGCAACTTACGGAGGCGGTCAGGACGCACTTAATACAGCCCTCGAGACAGGCACTTACCAAGGTCAACGCTATGCAGGTTTAGATCCTTACAGTATGGATGCCCTTAACTACATCTATGGCTTCGGTTCAGACTTCAGAGGTCTACCGGGTCAGATGATGGGCGACACGTCCGGCTTCACACAAAACTATAATGACCTCTACAACCAAGCTGTATCAGGTCAAACTTTTGATGACGCTATGGCTTATGCTAACAATCCGGACATCTACCAGCCCCTCGTTGATAGTGCGACACGCGATAGCCGACGGACTTTGACTGAAAACACATTGCCAGGCATCAACATGACTGCATCTCGAACAGGCAATGTTAATTCAAGCCGTGCAGGTGTCGCTGAGGCTTTAGCTCAACGTGCATTTGATGACCGCACGGCTGACACCACAGCTCGTATACAAGACAACTTATTGACCAGAAGCCTTAATCAATCAAATACAGATTTCGCTAACGCTTATAACATTGCGAATTCACAAAGTACTGCCTTCCAGAATGCTCTGAAGAACTCAGGCATACTTGCAGAGTATATGAACAAAGCAGGTCTAGGTTATCAGCAAGATGCCCAAGGGTTCATCAACGCTGATATGGCAGGGTTCAATGAAGCTCGTGACTTCCCTCTTGACCAATATGTCAGATACAACCAAGGCATTCTTAACAACGCTCAAACACAATCACCACAAAACCCAACGGGCGTTACAGCTTCGCCATTCGCTGGTGCTATAGGCGGCGCGATGCAGGGCTTTGGTTTTGGTCAGCAAATGCCCGGAATGTTCGGCGGTGGTGGCGGCGGCGGTGTCAGCTCCAATTATTACCAAATTCCATCTAGCTATGGCGGTTCTTTTGGTAACACTGGATTTTCATTACAGCCTATTAGTCTAGGAGGTTAGTAGAATGGCAGTAGATAACCCAATGATTGTTGCCATGATGATGGAACAGCTAGGCATCGACCCGAGACAACAAGCTAACAATACAGGTGCGCTCAGTAACCCCGGAATGGGCTTAGGTGCTTTATCAATGACTGGTAACCGCCGTGGTTCACCAGCTTTTAGTCGTACACCAACACGCAACGAAATGCTCATTCGAGCTGGTGGTGCAATGGTTGGAGCTTCTCCGCAAGGTTTGTCGTCAGCTTTGTCAGCTGGTGCTAAAACTTATGGCGACATAATGGACGAAACAAGAGACCGCGAAGCCTTACTACAAGGTCGTAATACAACTGCTAAGAAACAATCTGGAAACCTTTACTACGACAACAATAGAAACGCATATCGTGAGGTCTTCGACCCCAATCTAGGTCGATACAGGTATCATGTGATAACAGGTTCTAACGCAGGTACAGTTCTTGATACACTGCCTCCAAACGCTATGAGAGCTGAAGATAGCCCATATAAAACTATAAGCAGAGAAGAGGGTGAATATTTCGCAGAGGCTCAAAGAAGGGCAATTAACGCGCCTGAAAGAATTTCTGGATTTAAAAGATTGCTCGAACAAGGTCGCGATGCATCCGGGGCAGATTTCTTCAGTAAGCTAGGTCGTGGAACAGCGGTATTTACTGGAAAGCAAATAGGACGCTTCGACCCCAACAACATTACTGCGTACAAGCGAGAATTAGCTGATCAGATGGTTGCCGCTGCGGAGCGAATGAAGGGTCAGGGACAAATTACTGAAAACGAACGTGAGCTACTTCGTAGTACTCTGGGTAATCCCGAAACAATGACAAAGCAGTCTTTTGAACGAGCTATGGCTATTCTCATCAAGGGTGAGCAACGGGCAGTGAACTTAGTTGAAGCTTGGAATGCTTCAACGGGATTTGAAAAGTCTATGGGTTTCTCAAGCTTTGCTGCCGACTACTACAAAAAGCAAGTTGCAGACCAATCAGACGCATCAGATAATCAAAATGAACGGGAAGTAATAACAATATCCGAATGAAGCAAGTAGACCTCGATTATTACGGAACGCCATACACATTTAATATAGAAAACGAAGACCAGTGGAATGGTTTAGAAAACGATTGGCAGAAAAGAAAGTTTCTTGTCGATAAGCTTGTTGAGTTAGGTAAGGTTGATAAACCTGACGGCGCATTTGACTATTCAGTAGACCAAGCTCAACGAATGTTCTCAAAAGGCATAGAAGTTTTTGGTCGTGCAAGTGGTGTAGAAGCTATTGAGGAATTCGGCAGAGAAAACGCAGAAGCTCAAGTTCAAGACATGCAAGCAGGGCGATACGAGCCTTTCTACACTAAAAGTTTACGAGAAACTTATAATGAGGATGGTTTATTCTCTGCTCTTGATTGGGTGCGTGAAAAGTCAATCGAAAATTCAGCCAGTTCTGCCGCTGGTATTGGTGGAGCATTAGCCACTGCTGGTGCATCCTTTATAAGTGCGCCAGCCGCAGTTGTTGCTGGTATTGCTACGCTTGCCGCCACAATCACTCAGGGTACTGGTGAAACTGCCTTAGAGATGGAAGAGAAGACTGGCGATTATAATTCATTACTAGCTATCGGTAGTGGCACACTAATTGGTATTTTAGATAGATTTGGTGCTGGTAAAGTTATTAATAAAGATGACTTAGCCAAAATGACTGTTGAACAGCTTACAAATAAACTTCGTAAGGAAGGTTTTAATGAAGCCGCTGAGTCAATTCTTAAATCAACAACTAAACGTATCACTAAATCTGTTGGTTCAGAAGCTGTAACAGAAGGCGCACAGAATTTAATATCTCAAGGTGCTACCGCTTTAGCTGGCGGTGAGTATACCGGACAAGAAGTGTTAGACAGTACACTCGAAAGTGCTGTCCTTGGTGGAACTATGGGCGGAGCTGTTACAGGAACTGTCTCAACAGTCGCCAATACTCCAAACATAGCTTCATCTATTTCTGATACAACAAAACGCTTCGCTAACTTCAGGTCAACAAATGCGTTTGAAGATAACCCACGTCTAGCCTCAAGTGATGCTCGTGTCTCAGACATGTTCGATGAAGAGAAGTCAAAGATTAACGCAACCAAACAAGGTACAGATGTTGCTGAAGATGTCGTATTTAAAAACATACAAGACAGACTAAAGAATAATTTTAAAGCAGTTTCTGATGCTCTGTTTAACGCTAACAAAATCACAGGCGGTGAGAGAAAAGTCTTTAACCAGATTGTTTCTCGTGCCGCAAAGCATAATCGTGCATTAACTGCGCCAATTGATGAGACCACTCAAGCTGATTTTAATGAAGATATAACAGGGGGTTTTGAGTCAGACCAAGAATTCATAAATGACTTAGACCTAGACCAAGCTGATAAAGATTTATTACTTGACGCATTACTAGACCTTGAGACTGTCACAGAAGCCGGAATGAAAAACCGCGCAGTCGGTACTTTTAGAGAGATGGCACGTCGTTTTGGTGTAACTGTTGGCGCAAGCGCAGGAGCTACCCTTGGTGGCGGTGTTGGCGCGGCGGTTGGTGCTTCAGCCGGACAGCGCACACTTGAGAGTATAGGTCAAAGCATCGACAAATTATTCGGCTTAAACAGACCCAAGGTTCTAAAAAGAGGCGAGGCTCGTCGTAAAGCGGCAGATTTTATTGGTCGTGATTATGGTAACACCCCAAGAGACTTATCCGACCTCATACAGCGTCTGATTGAACAGCAAGTAACTGTGAACACAAAGCAAGACAAAGATGGTATCGCTCCTGAGAGACAGGCTCTTGTTGATTTCTTAAATGAAGTGGGTGCGCCACGAGCTGGTGGTTGGCTTGAGACTGTTAGGCAAAGTGTTCAAGCCGCCCTTGATGGTACAGGAGTAGCAGTATCTCAAGAAGATGTTCTCGCCGCAATTGCAGAGGTACAAAGGCTTGGTTATTTAGATGAGTCTGTAGCTGATGACCTTCTCCTCAATCGTGGTGGTCAAATTACTATACCAAAATTAATATTAGACATTAGCGATGCCACGCTCAAGTTTGTAAGAGACCGGGAGGGCATAGCTCCAAATCCACAATCTGAAGCTAAAGCTAATACGGCAACACAGGAAGCACAAACTCGACGTGAAGCTAATATTCAGCAGGGTATAGAAGACAATCGCCGGGTGCTTGATGCATCTAAAGCAGAATTGGACGCTGATAAAAAAATACCAAAGGCAGACAAGGCTAAACTCAGCGAGGCTTTACGAAACATGAGGCTCGACCTCGGGCGTAACCCGGTTGAAGCCATACAGAATATTGTTAAAGACTTACGCAAAAGTGGTGTCGATGAAGCTTCTATTCAGGCTTACATTCTGCCTTATGCAACTCGGGTCGCACAGCAACAACAACAGAATGATGTCGTCTTTTCTCAAGTAGACCCTATACCAGAAGTTGAGACTGCACCTGCAAGCAATCCCAACCCTGTAAATTTTAATGGCTCTACGCCAATAGTCGAAGGGCAGTCTCAAGAAACAATTAATAAACATGGGTTTAATCCACACTTACGAGTAGAAACTAATATTCCTGAAGGTAGAGATAAGCCATTATTTACACAAAAAACAAACAATAAAAACGCTGACCAACAAATTAATAATATCGATACAGTTTTAGAACGACATCCTGATGTTTTAGAAAGTCCAGAAGCTTTTACAGCTATGCTTGCTGATGCCTTGGCAAGTAATGATGTGCCTATACCACCATTTAAATTAATAGCAGATATAAATAATGATGGTTCATTTAATCTACTAAACACTTTAACAGATGGTCAGATGGCTGATGCCGATAAAGGTTTTGAAAATGCCAGACAATTTAGGGAAGCTTATATAAATGGAGAGGTAACTTCTGCCGAGACAGGTAAATTATTCCTGTGGTCTTTCTTATCAAGAGGTGTCAGCCCCTACGCACAAGAAAGTATGTTTATTGATGCCTATGACGGCATAGGTAAATATATCGAAGCCGCAGCTCAAGGTGATTTTGACTTAGATGCTTATTTAAAGTGGGCATCAACTATTGCTCCAGCTGGTTCGGGTCAACCGGGAGCTGGCTCAAGTCATAACCTAAATGCATTTGGTAAAAACTTCTTAATTAAAATGTCTCAAGATGCAGGTTTAGGAGATGGACGCTCACGACTTCAAGTTATTCATGACATGATGTCTGACCCAAATACTACAGGTAAAGAAATACGTCGTCAGTTTTTAAGGATGGGTGAAGGCGTAGGTATCGACAACAAAGTTGTATCCTTTACTTTACTGGTTGCTGGTCATTCAGACGTTATGGTCTTAGACAGAGTTCAATTAAGAAACATGTTTAATGATGGGCGTTTTGGTGATTTAAACTTATGGGATGGGTATAAAGTTGATGGTGCAGTTGTAACTGGTTCATCGTTGGCAGATATAACATATGGCGCAAGAGGCTTGTTAATTTATGAGGCCATAGAACAGTCAATTCAGTCCCGTCTAAATGACATATACACAAAATTAGGGCGTCCCCAAGATGCACAAGTAGGGCGTTATCATTGGGAAACATGGGTAGCTTCATCTGGTCAAGAGGCAAGTCATAGCACTGTAGACGCTATACTTAACGAAATTAAAGGCAGTAACAATCCAATTTTAAATATACGTTCTAAAGAAGGTGAATATGGAGCGTATGCCTACGGCGCACAATATGGTCTAGACAGTGATGGTGCTTCTTTTGTATACTCAATACCAGATAAAGGTTCTTTTAAATTTGACGTACCCGAGTTTCAAGAGTTTTTAAGTGAAATAAAAAAACCTAAGAATGGTGTCGTGCCACGTTTATTTAAAGTATCTGAGGTTACAAATAAGCCTTGGTATGAAACAAAAGGCGTAGACAAAAATGCATTACGAGAACAGGCTTTAAAATATGGTAAAGAAATCGAAGAAGACCCAAACAACCCCGAAGGTGGGCAGCAAGTTCGACCAATTGATGGGTCAGATGGCACAAACCAAAATGTTCCCGATAGACCGCCAACCAATCAGTCCGATGCCCCCAACCAAAACCAAGAAGGTATCTTAACAGATTACTCGATTGTAGACCCACAGCAGGAGTTTGACTTT
>FYBJ01000024.1_pt1 | contig 29603 bp, 44 predicted proteins | sample 1134611 | NCBI WGS metagenome assembly FYBJ01 (sample SAMEA104116008, study PRJEB20421) | marine metagenome | isolation source: marine
GGGCAATATGCCATACACTTGGTTAAATCAAAAGATAAGAAAAAGTACGTAGCGGCATACCATTGGCCTATCCAAACACTACGCCCCGAACGTTGCAACGAAGACGGCGACATCGAAGGGTATTATTTTGCGTCCGATTGGGCAAAGCTAAAGCGTGGACAAAAGCCAAAGCGTTTTGCGGCATTTGGATTCGATAATAACGACACCGAATGTATTTTAGTGGCTAAACCATATAGCACGGGTAATTACTATTTTGCACCCGTAGACTATCAAGGAGGAACGCAATACGCAAACCTGGAAATTGAAATAGCAAACTACCACATCAACAACATTAAAAATGGACTTGCGCCGTCTATGTTGGTTAACTTCAATAACGGGCAACCACCCGCCGAGGTTAAAGATATGATAGAGGCGCAGATTCAAAGCAAGTTTAGCGGTTCATCAAACGCGGGTAAGTTTATTTTATCATTTAACGACAATGCGGAAAGCAAAGCGGATATTACACCCGTACAATTAAGCGACGCACACAACCAATACCAATTTTTAAGTGGTGAGGCCTCGGGTAAGATATTAATTTCCCATCGTATTACTTCGCCTATGTTGTTAGGTATTAAGGACCAAACGGGACTTGGAAATAATGCGGACGAACTCAAAACGGCATCAACGTTATTCGATAATACGGTTATTAGACCTTTCCAAAAATTATTATTAGATGGGGTTAAAAAGATAATGAACGCGAACGGCTATAACCTGGACGTTTACTTTAAGACCTTACAACCATTAGAATTTACGGATTTAAGCGGTAAGGCGGTAGATAAAGAAACCCAAGAAAAGGAATACGGATTTAGCAAGGTTGAATTAGAATCATATACCGACTACCCCGAAAGTGCCTCAAACAACGCTAAAAGGGCGTTAGAATGGGTTGATAAACATGGTTGGGGTGATTGTGGTACCGATGTAGGTAAACAACGCGCCCACCAATTAGCAAAAGGCGAACCAATATCGCGCGACACGATCGCGAGAATGTCGGCATTCAGAAGGCACCAACAAAACAAAGACGTTCCCTATTCGGAAGGATGCGGGGGTTTAATGTGGGATGCTTGGGGAGGCGAAAGCGGTATAGCTTGGGCCGAACGTAAGTTAAAAGAAATAGACTTAAGCCAACAAGTTAAAATGGTCGATATGACCGAAAGCGACGAACACGAATGGTTAGACTATTTAGCGGACAAAGGCGAGGTTATAGGTGATGAATACGAATTAGTATTAGAGCAAGAAGTTCATGAACCCGAAAAAGAGGGAAACGAATACAAGTTTTTTAAACGTTTCGCCGATCCCGAAAAAAAAAGTAACGACGATAAGGGGGTATTTTTGATTCGTTACCGATACGCACCGATGCGCACTAAAAACAATAGCCGTGTATTTTGCAAAGACATGGTGGCAAATGCTAAAATGGGCGTAGTGTATCGTAGGGAAGACATAACCCAAATGGGTGAACAAGGTATTAACGGACAATTTGCACCAAAGGGTAAATCTACCTATTCAATATGGAAGTTTAAAGGCGGGGTTAATTGTCATCATAATTGGTATCGTTTAACCTACGTACGTAAACGTGAGAAGGGCGGTAAATATATACCATTAACACCCGAAGAAAAGAGCGCGAGAATACGCGAAATTGAGGAAAACTATAAAAGAGTATCTAACCAAAGCGCAGATAGGGAAGGCGTACCGTTTAACCCACCAGGATGGGACAAAGCGAGTACCAAGCCGATAAATATGCCAAACCAAGGGAGATTAAACTAATGTACACCAACGACAACGTATTATTAATTACGAAAGACCACCTTTTCAAGTACACGCAGTTACAAGGGAACGTGGATATTGATAAAATAACGCCATTTGTTAAGATAGCGCAAGACATTCAAATACAAGAAATATGCGGTACCAAGTTATACCGTAAGATTTTAACGGATGTGCAAGGCGATACGCTAACGGGCGATTATTTAACTTTGGTTAGCCAATATTTGCAACCTATGTTAATCCATTATGCAATGGCCGACTTTATGTTATTTCATGGGTATGAGGTTAGCAACGCGGGAATTTTAAGGAATACACCCGAAGGCACTAATTTACCCGCTAAGGATGAATTAGATACATTGGTAAAACGCCAACGCGATATTGCCGAAACGTACCGAACCAAAGCGGTGGACTATTTAAATTATTTCCCGTCTTTATTCCCCGAGTATTCGGCCGATCAAGAAAGCGGAATGTATCCCGACCATAACCCATCAAATTACACTAATTGGAATCTGTAAAACCATACGCACCAAAACCCGATAAGGTTAAAAAATTGGCTAAAGTGTATGCGGACCTAAAGAAAAAGCAACCCAAGGCCAACCCATTATTTAAGGGAATAGCCAAAGTTATATTTTTAACGGCTTTTTTTTCTTCATGTTCCGCACAATGGCACGTAAAACGCGCTTTAAAAAAAAATCCAAACATCATAACGGAAAAGGTTATCGTACAAAAGGACACTTTAATAGTGCGCGATTCGGTGAGATATACGGACACTTTGGTAACCCAGGCAATAGATACCATTCAAATAGAAAATGAACGCGTTAGCACTATTGTATATCGGTACCATGATACTTTTAGGGTTGTACAGACACTTAAAGGGGACACGGTCAGAATCACGCAAAAAGTGGTAACGCCCGTTGTTGAGGCAAAGCCGAGTTATTGGGGTTGGATTGTTGCGGGTTTAATTTTAGTAATATGGATAATAAAAAAATAAAGACACCATCAAGAAGCGCACCGAAAGGGTCAAAGCGCGGATGTTTATGTAAGGATAAAGAGATTTATTCCGTAAAATGTTGCGATGGTAGTTTATGGGCGCAAGGCATTGGCCCGATAGTACGAACAAGTTAAGCAAAAAACGTTAATTAGATATGAGTATTTCAGCACAAAGTTTTAGCGCGGGTTACACGGGTTGTAAAGTAATCTCAAACACAAGCGCAAACACGGGCGAATTTCGCGGTTTCGTTGTAAATGACGATGCGGTGGTTTCCGCTATATTAGATAAGGATGGATCAAGCATATTAAGCGATTTAGGATTAAGCGGGGTTACACTTCGTAGCGGTATTTTTATTGCCGTTGGTAGTGGGGACCACATTAGTTCTATAACCTTAACCAGCGGTTCAATCGTAGCGTATAACCGATGATAGGCGTTTTTGTCAAATCAACCCGATACAAGGGCTACCCTTTTAAAGTTCTTAACGACCTTATAAGTCGAGTAGAAACTGATGGGGGTACGGTAGAGGCGTTGAGTTGTACGATGGCAAATTTTAGAATGCCTTACTTTGACTATTGGCAGACCTACCAAACAAGGGTAACGGGTGATGCTGGAGTAGTTGAGGGGGCTGATTGTTTCAACCAAGTAATTAGAGATTTGAAAGCATGAGTTTGTTAGATTTAGCGTCGTTAGTTTTAGCCCCTACGGCTACAAAAGAAGGCAAGGTATACTCGGCTATTCCCGACACGGGAGAGGGCGATATGACGTTTAGTAGAGGTAGTAGTGCAACACGTATAAACTCCGAAGGGTTGATTGAAAAGGAGAGGGCTAACTTGTTGTTGCAATCGAATAGTTTTGATACGACTTGGTATAATAGTAGTAGTACAGAAACAGGAGGACAAGCAGGATATGATGGAACAAACAATGCTTGGCTATTTACAAAAACAGGAGCAAACGGAGGTATAAGACAAAACAATACAACAAGTGGTGTGCAAACATTTAGTTTTTACGCAAAGGCAAATGAATCAACTTGGGTAAAGGTTAATAATCTTGGTTCATCTGCCTATTCACAAGCCAATTTTGATTTAGTAAATGGTTTGGTCGGAACGACTGCTTACATTGTTGATGCTAAAATTGAAGATGTGGGAAGCGGTTGGTATAGATGTATAACAACATATAATACTACCCTTGTGCATATAGATATAAGGGTTGCTGATTCGGACAATGTTGTAAGTGGCACAAGCGGTTCAATCTACATCCAAGACGCACAACTCGAACAAGGACTTGTTGCAACCGATTATATTCCTACAACAACAACGGCAGTATATGAAGGTATAACCGATGATGTTCCTCGTGTAGATTATAGCGGTGGAGGATGCCCAAGTCTTTTGCTTGAACCGAGTCGCACCCAACTATTGCCACATAGCGAATACTTTGGAGCGTGGAATAATGCACGAACTATTGACACAGATAATCAAGCAATATCACCCGAAGGATTGGTTAATGCTGCATATTTAGAACAACAAAGCGGACAAACAAGTGCGGGTAGTATTTATTTTGGATTAACTTTTGGAAGTACGGCAGACTACACGACTTCGATATTTGCAAAGAAAGCCGAAAAGAATTTCATTGTAGCGTATGACAAAAATACGGATAGAACCTATTTTAATTTAGACACGGGTACAGTAGGAACAACACCTGCGGGAGTTACTGCATCAATAGAAGATTTTGGCAATGGTTGGTATAGGTGTTCAGCAACATTTAATACTGCGGCAGGTGGAGGAAACATTGCTTGGTATTTAGGTGATACGGATAATTCTACAACAGTAACAGATAGTGGAGGAGTTTATATTTACGGAGCAATGGTTGAGGCTGGAAGTTACGTTTCATCGTATATCAATTCATACGGAACAAGCACCACCAGAGTTGCAGACTCTTGCAGTAAAACGGGTATCAGTGAGTTAATAGGGCAGACGGAGGGTACGTTTTACGTTGAAACTAAATCAATCGCAAATGATAGTTCATTTAAGCAAATTGCTTTTGATGATGGAACTACAAACAATCTTATCACAATAGATTATACAAGTACAGACAATCAGTTGCGTTCTTTTATTCGAGATGGTGGTACGGCTTATTCAATGACGGCAACGATTTCTGATTCAACAACATTTAACAAAATAGCCATAAAAGCAAAAGATAATGATTTTGCAATGTGGGTGAATGGTACAGAAGTAGCAACAAGTGTAACGGCTACATACCCAAGCGATTTAGACAATATCGAATTTGACAATGGTGCGGGAGGTGGTTTATTTTATGGAAACGTGAAGCAAATGATTCTATTTCCAACTGCCCTAACTGATACACAATTAGAAGAATTAACAAAATGAGTTTATTAAATAAAGCATCATTAATACAAATACCAAGCGGATATAAGGACGGCACGTTATATTCAGCCAAGCCTACAAACGGAGATGGAGATTTCACCTTTAGTCGTGGTTCTAACTTAGCGGCTACCCGTGTTAATAGTGAGGGGTTAATTGAGAAGGGAAGGGAGAATCTGTTAACTTACTCCAATGATTTAAGTAATGCAGTTTGGACAAAATCGCAAGGTAGTGTATCAGGGAGCAAATGGATTCCAGATACTACAAACAATTATCATACATTAGGTAGGACTGCTACTATTCAAAACGGGAGTGTATATGCGTGGTCGATTGAGGTCAAAGCAGATGGTTACGATTTTGTACTTTTGAATATCGCATCTGGAATGGGTACAAATAGCGGCCCTATTATTGATTTAACCGATGGCACACTTGCAGGTACATACAATGGTTATGACCACAATGCAATCATTGAAAGCGTGGAAGACGGGTACTATCGTATTAAAATGTGGTTTGTAAGTACAACGACAAGTTTACAATTAGATACTAATCCATTTCCTACATCTTCAGTTGCGACATATTCAGGAGATAACACAAAGGGCATATTAGTACGAAGAATACAACTTGAGCAGGGACTTGTAGCTACCGACTACATTCCTACAACCACCACAACAGCACAAGCGGGTATATTAGAGGATATGCCACGCCTTGACTATTCGGGTGGGGCGAGTTGTGGCTCACTCCTTTTAGAGCCTCAGAGGAGTAACCTTTTGACTCAATCAGAATATTTTGGGGCATACAGTGTGAACAACGGAACGGCAACCGCAAATCAAATTATTTCACCCGAAGGCATTTTAAACGCATATCAATTTACAGAAAACACGGGTACATCTGCTCACTATATTGATACCACAAGCATATCAGTAACAAGCGGCAATAGTTATGTAATTAGTTTATTTGCTAAGTACGATGGTAGATTTTTAACTATACAAGGTTCGTCTTCAATTATATCTTCAAATTATGCCACGTTTAATTTACAAACGGGAGTAGTTGAGCAAGAAAACATTGGCGATGCCTCTATAGAAGACTATGGAAGCGGGTGGTATCGTTGTATATTTAAAATAACTGCAACGGGAACGGGAAGCGGTGCAATCACAATTTTATTAAACGATAGTGCTACGGGTGGACGTTCTCGGAGTTATACGGGTGATGGCACAAGCGGAGTGTATTTATATGGATTCCAAGTCGAGTCTGGAAGTTATAGCACAAGCCTAATACCTACCTATGGGGCAAGTGTTACGAGAGGGGGAGATGATACATTAGCAACACATACAATTAGCGACACAGAAACGTTAACGTATTACACAGAATTTATTGCACCCGAACAAACGGGAGGTGGGGGTGAGCATCTCTTAGAGAATAGTTCAGGTTCTTCACGCATTAGGGTTTATCAAAACAATAGCACGAGCATTCGTATCAGAACTGATTCACCATCAGCAAACTTTGATTACACTTATTCATCTTTAGGTATTGATGTAGGAGATACGGTGAAAATTGCTTTGTCAGTTGATTCAGGGGTAATGACTGCCTTTATTAACGGAGTAAAGAAAAATACTTTTAGTTCAGCAACCATCAATTTTGCAAGGTTGCATTTAAGACCACAAACGATTATAACATATAATACGGGGATTATTTTTGATTCAGCCCTATCAGATGACGAGTGTATAGCATTAACAACAATCTAAAATGTTCAGAAAATATTCATTTAAAAACGAAACAGAAGCCAACACCTATATCGATGGATTAGGAGTTGACGAAGATGGCAACCCAAGTCATCCTCATAGCATCGTGAGATTGGGTAATATAGTCCTTGAAGAAGGCACATACGATTCAGAAGGCAACGAAACAACTGCCCCTATCTTATCGGACAATTACCACGTTGATGTGCTTTGGAAAGGCGATGCGGTAAGTTCGTGGGATTCAAAGATAGTGTGGTGTCCACCGATGGGCATTCATACGTTTGGTAGTTCAAGGGCAATCGCTGAATGGACAGAGAAGTGCAAAGAGTTGCATCCCGAATATTTCCCCGAACCAAGTGAAGAAATATGAAAACCTTTTTAGACGAAATAGGAATAAACATCATGCAATCAATAGCGGGGCTTTTTGGCTCTCTATTGCTATTGGGTAAGGGTTCGGCAAAGAATATCAAGCAAACGTTTTTTGCTATTATCACGGGGGTTGCAAGTGCTAACTACATTACACCCGTTGTATGTGCGGCATTGAGTATATCCGAAACTAACTACCAAAATGGCGTTGCTTTTATACTTGGGTTCTTAGGACTAAAGGGAGTTGAGGCGGTGGCAAAACGTTTCTTTAAAGAAAAAATAGATGCAGATAATTAACGAATTGGCCAACCTTTTAATATGTGTAAATGCGACGTTGTTCTATATCTTCGTGTTTGGGCGTGATGTTAAGGCATTGGCTAAACTAAATATAATAGAACAAGCCATGTTAAGAGTAGGCTTGGCAATTCCAGCATTGGGGGCGTTGTATAACGTTCTCACAACTCAATACCCACCTATTCCCGAAATACTTATAAATATCGGATATGCCTCGTTGTGGACTTGGGCATCAATGTTCCATTATAACACCTTTGTAAAGAAAAAATGAATATTAAGCAAGTAGCATTTAAGGACTATTACCGCCAAAAATACCCCAAAAGCCAAGTGTATTTACACCACACGGCGGGAACGGGCCAAGGCCAAGATGTATATAGATGGTGGGGAAGCGATAAACCCCGTGTTGCTACTTGCGTTATTATTGATCGCGACGGGACCATTAAACAAGGCTTTAGTTCTAAGTATTGGGCGTATCATTTAGGCCTTGGAAACAAGCATTTTAAGGCCGAGGGATTGACGTATAGGAACCTGGACAAAGTGAGTATAGGCATTGAGCTTATAGCATGGGGCCAATTGACCAAGAAAAAGGATAAATTTTATAATTACGTCGGCGGTGAGGTTGAGGAAGTAACCACCCTAAAGAAAGCCCACCGAGGTTTTAAGCATTATCATTCATACACGGAGGCACAAATACAAAGCGTTTGCGACCTTTTAAGACTATGGAATGAACGTTACGGCATAGACATAACGTATAACGCGGATATTTGGGATATAACACCCCGTGCATTAAAGGGCGAGAATGGGGTTTTTACGCATTGTAGCGTACGTAAGGATAAATTTGATATATTCCCCCAACCCGAACTAATCGAAGCCCTTAAATCCATTTAGGGTACCCCAAGTGGACTATTCTCGAACCACCCCAATTGGACTTCGAACCAAAATATTATTATTTTATTTTGTAAATATGCAATTAAGTATTAGTATTGTGGTATGGAAATAGATATTTTAACCGTTCACACACGGATCGCATCGTGGCCCTTTGAGGGTTTTTACGAAAGCCGCGACATTAGTATTATGTTAGCGGAGGAATTTAATTACCAATTACAAAAGTGGATTTACATTAAAGCCGATGAAGACAATTCTAGTATTCAACGGGTAAATTTACGTGCATTGCAAGAGATGGAACCACAAACGTTTCAAGATTGCATTTGCGACCTAATACAATACAATAAAATCCGACCTTGGAAAGTATCACAGATTAACGAAAAATAATTATGTTACCTATTTACTACGCAATTTTTACCGTTGGATGCATCACGTGCGCCTTGGGAATTTTTGGAATCATTTACGCGGGATTTAAGTACCGCAATTGGGAAAAAGAAGCCGAGTACGAACGCGAACAATATTTTTGGCAACGTCGAAAGTACCCAAGCAAACGTAACCGAATGTACAAAGGAAAACTAAAATTAAATGACTATGAGTAAATCACCATTCCAACTAGCGCAAGAGTATATTACGGCCTATAAGGTCCAAGATATAACCTTACACGAACTCAACGAGGCATTAGATAGCCTTTTGGAGTATGAACAAAATGCAATTAACCAAGCATACGCCGAAGGCCATTACGACCATAGCATTGGTGCAAATCAATCTAATTATTATAAGTGGCGTTTTGGGCAATAAAACGTATATTTGCAATATGAACACGCAAGAAGCATTAAGAGAATTATTCACGGAACACACTAACCGCGAATTATCAGAAATAACGGGCGAGAATTACTACACTGTAACCTCCTGGAAGTTTAAATTTAAACACAACCAACTCTCTATGGAGAAGCAAATCGAGATATTGACAAAAACAAATCATAAAATACAAACAAATCTAACATGGAAAAGAAATCAAAAGTTAACGGCGTAACCGCCAATGGTACATGGGACTCCAAGTACGGCACTATGTACAAATTCGAAGTATCATTTGAAAACGGCGACGTAGGCGAGTACAACTCAAAAACCCAAGACCAAAACAAATTCGTAATGGGTCAAGAAGTAGATTATTCTATTACCTCAAGGGAATACAACGGCAACACGTTTTACACAATCAAGCCAGTACAACAATCATTTGGAGGTGGTTACAAGAAAGACCCCGAAATTGATAAGCAAATAGCCCGTATGTCGGTGCTAAAGGTAGCGGGTGACCTAGTAATTAATGGTGACGTTCAATTACACGACCTAACCAAGATAGCGACGTTTTTAGAGCATTACGTTAACACGGGTGAGGATAGTATGACTAAGTTATACGACGCGCGTATTAATGAAGTTAAAGACCAATTGCCGTTCTAATGAAAAAGATACAAGACGAAGTTAGGCGTATTTTAACCGATACGCCTATTACTAGGGATAACGACAAAAAGCTAACCGCCATTTATTGGTACTGGGAATTACAAATGGCCGATATTGATTGGCTTAAATTATCTACCAAGGACTTTTTGGCTATTTATGCGGGGGAGGGTTTAACCGACGCACAGACAATTACCCGCGCACGTAGGCAATTACAAATGAAAACCCCCGAACTAAGAGGGGAGAAATACAAAGCCCGAATGGCTAACCAAGAAAAGGTTAAGGAAGATTTGGGATATAACGTTAATTAGGGTATATTTGAATATGCGGTGGGCAGACCGCGTGAGTGTAATTTTATTTGAGTATAAACCCGTACCGCTTGGATTCCTGCCCGTTTCCTCGCCGTGCGGGTTTTTATATTTATGCAAAACACTGGGCAAATTTTAAGAAGCCGTAAGAATGGTAAAAGCAAATACACGGCAATAAGCAACGAGATTTTACAAAGTAGCACATTAACACCACAAGAAAAATCGATCTTGGTGCATTTACTTTCATTACCCGAAGATTGGGTGGTTTATAAAAGCATTATTTACAAGGACATGAATATGGGCCGCGAACAATTTAACCGCCATTGGAAAGGGTTAGTTGAAAAGGGGTACATAGTAAGCGTTAGAATGATTGACAACGAAACCAATTTAGCGAATGGGTGGAACCATGTGGTTTATGAGGAACCTGTACTATCCGAAAATCGGACTAACCAATCCTCGGACTTACCGAAATTCGGAGAGTCCGAAAACCCGTCAGTATATAAAGTAATAAATGAACAAAGTAATAATGAAACAAAAGAATTAAATAACAAAGTAATAAACCCTACAAAGGGTGACAAACGGGAAGGTATTTTTTTGGAGGTTTGGAAAGCATACGCCACTGTTAGTACACGACAACCTGGAAGCAAGAAGGACGCGAGAAACAAATTTAAACGCCTCACAAGCGACGAACTAGAGTTAATACGTGTTCACCTACCAAAATATCTAAAAAATCACGTAGCGGCCGCGAAAACGGATTATTTGCCCAATTTCACGACCTATTTAAACCAACGACGCTATGAGGATGAAAAACTCCCGTATGTTGATACCCAAGATGAAATCGATAATTGGATGCGTTAAATTTGGATATTTCAGAATTACAAAATAAAATTGCACTATGTACATTGAACAAGCACCAAAAGAACAAATTATCCAACATCTACGGCGTTTATGCTCATTAGGCGGAATAAAGCCTCCAACTAATGGGGCCGAGTTTGTGGCCTTTATCCAATTAGGTTTTGGCAAGTGGCCCGTGGAAATAATGGACCACGCATTTACTAGTTACCTAATGGGTCAATATGAAGACAAAGCCCCGCAAGTTTTAAATGTAAGATTCGTAAGCAACATTTTAAACGCCTACATTAAAGACAATAGGCACCGCATACAAAAAAAGCCACGCGAGTATATGCAAATAGAGGCACCAAAGAACGAAAGCCCTAAAATGAGCAAGTACGATTTAGCAAAAAGCAATTGGCAAAATGTCAAAGAAAAAAACGCGGTGGTATTCCCAAGCATACTAGCCAACGCATGGCACGAACTAGAACCTAAACCCCAAGTGGACCAAAATCGAACCGAAGAATTGGTGGAGTTTATTAACGATAACCAAGCCCGTTTTTATTACAAAATGAAACGCGAACGTGGACATAAACAAAAGCGTAACGAGTTAGACGATCAAATTATTTACAACGCCGCACAGATGGCACAAATACTAGAAAATGAATAAAGATTATTACCCCGAATACATAGCCGCTAAAACCAAGTTAAAGAGGTTGGAAAAAGCGCACGATAATTTACTAAAGGCACGACGCAAGGAATTACGCGAATACAAGTTATTGATTCATAAGATGCGCCAAGAGATACACCAATTAAAAGGTGGAAGTATTGAAAAGTGCGCGGATATATACGATAGAATAATGGACGCATACGGCGTAAGTGAACAAGAATTAAAAAGCCCAATACGGGATAGAAATATAGTCAACGTTCGCCACGCACTATTTTATTATCTACGCTACACAAAGAACATGAACACCAACCAAATAGGGGCGTTATTTAACCGCGACCATTCCACCGTAATAAATGCGTGTAAAAACGTCAACGCTTGGTTAGACGTTCCACAAGTTTACCGCGAGGAATTACAAATATTAAAAACTATCGATGCGACACTTGGAAAGTAAATTACAACAAATGATGGTTAAATACTTTAGGCTCCGCCATCCCGACCTAATGTTATTTCACATACCAAACGGAGGTAAGCGGTCCCCTATAACGGCCAAGATATTAAAAGCCGAAGGGGTATTACCTGGAGTGGCCGACCTTTTCTTAATGCACCCAAACGAAAAATACAACGGGCTATGGATTGAGGTAAAAACCGAAAAGGGGAGGCAAAGCGAACACCAAAAGTATTTTGAAAAAGTGGCCACACGCGAGGGCTATCGATACCAAGTGTGTAAAAGTTTAGAAGAATTTAACCAACTAATTGATAATTATATTAACAATGTATTCTAAATTTACAAACCGTAATGGCATCGTTAAAGGCAATAGCCCAACGCCACGCGGATTGGATTAAAATGGCCGCCTATCTCGGAAGCGAAAGCCCCGAAGATACCGTGCAAGATATGTACTTAAAGTTGGCCGAATCTCCCGACATCGTCGCGAAAATTGATTATAACGGCGACATCAATACGATGTATATTTTTACCATTATCCGTTCCAAGGTAGTGGACCGCCAACGCAAGATTAACCGCGAAAAATACGACGATGTATTATTTGATCCGTGTTTTAATGCGGACGAAAGCGAAAGGCAATACCAAAATTTAATGGATGACGTAAAAAGCGTTATAGATGAAATGCCTGAATACGACCAAATGTTATTGGAGTTGCATTTTGTTTATAAACTATCTATGCGGGATATTGAGAAACGAACGGGGATACCTTTACATTCTATATTTAACCGACTAAAAAACGCAAAGAATCTAATTAAAAACCATACTTATGTCCAATACCAAAATTACTGCGAAGCGCAAAACGAAAAAGAAACCATCGCAAGGGCTAGGCGACACGGTGGAGAAGGTGACCAAAGCCACTGGGATTAAAAAAATAGTTGAATGGGTAGCGGGTGAAGATTGCGGTTGCGATCAACGCAAAGCCAAACTAAACAAAATATTCCCATATCGTACAACCCAATGTATGACGGAACAAGAATATTTTTATTGGGGTAACTTTCGGGAGAAGGCCGAGCAAACATTGACCAAAGAGGAAGCCGACGAAGTGGCTATTATTTGGAATCGTTTATTTCAAGCGCGTAAATTTTACCGCCCGTGTACGTGTGACCCTAGAGCATGGCAAAAAATGATAAACGAAATTAACCAGGTTTATGAGGCTTATGAAACGCCACACTAATGTATATTTCTCATTTTTCGGATATGATAAAACGTCGTACATCGAGTGTGAAGTATGCCACGCCCAAGCGCAAGATATTCATCATATTGAGCCAAGGGGTATGGGGGGAAACCCTAAAGGCGACAAAGACCGCATCGAAAACCTAATGGCCGTTTGCCGTACGTGCCACGATAAATACGGGGACAAAAAGCAATACAAAGACTTCCTCAAGCAAATACACTTAAGAAACATACAAAAAATTTAACGTTAATTACATGGTGCAAGTTATCGACATCAACAAAATCCAAGGCAACCGAGAAAACCCAAGGGTTATAAAAGATAGTAAATTTCAAAAGCTTGTTAGGTCAATCGAGGAGTTCCCCGAAATGCTATATTTACGGCCTATCGTTGTAAATAAAGACATGGTTATACTTGGTGGGAATATGCGACATAAAGCCTCAAAGGATGCGGGACTAAAGGAAATACCCATTATTATAGCCGAAAACCTAGACGAAGCAAAAGAACGCGAATTTATCATTAAAGATAACGTTGGTTTCGGTGAGTGGGACTGGGATGCCTTGGCCAACCTTTGGGATATTGAGGAACTAGACGAATGGGGGTTAGAACTTCCATTAGATTTTGTGGAACCTGAAAACATAGATAAAGAAGTCGATAACCTCACCAAGAAAATTACCCTAGAATACACCATAGACGAAGCCGATCGCATCGAAAACGAACTTTACAAAATAGCCCCAACGATGGAAGCGGCGTTAATCGTCCTTTTGCAGTCGGGTAAATAGTTATGAAAAATGTACACATATTCAAAAACAACTTCGACCCCAAAAAAGTATTATTGCTCTCCGACATCCATTGGGATAATCCCAAGTGCGACCGCGTTTTACTCAAACGCCACTTGGACCAAGCCATGGAAATGGACGCAAGGATTTTAATGAACGGGGACACTTTATGTTTGATGCAAGGCCGCGCGGATCGTAGGGGTAGCAAGAGTGGAATACGCCCCGAACACAACGTAGACCATTATTTTGACGCGGTGGTAAACGACGCAATAGAATGGTTTAGCCCATACGCAAAAAATATCGATGTTATCAGTTACGGAAACCACGAAACGGCAATAATCAAGCATCAAGAAATTGACGTAATACAACGCCTCGTTGGTGGGTTAAATCAAAAAAACGGAACCCACATACAAACGGGCGGTTATGGTGGTTGGATAGTGTACAATTTTAAACGACCAAAAAATTCGGGTAGCGTAAGTTATAGAATTAAGTATTTTCATGGTAGTGGTGGGGGCGGCCCCGCCTCCCGTGGTACGATACAGTTTCACCGAGCAAGTAGCGTAATACAAGGTGCCGATATGGTATGGATGGGACACGTACATGAAGACCACGAATTAACGTACACGGTAGAGCGAATGAGCCATAACAATTACGTACATTTGAAGGAGGTATTAATGGTGAGGACGGCAACTTATAAAGAGGAATACGGCGACGAAAAAGACGGATACGGTGCCAAAGGTTGGATGGTAGAGCGTGGAAGTCCACCCAAACCCCTAGGCGGCCGATGGTTAAATTTAGAACCTATCCGACAAATAGTAAACGGCCACGAAGAAATCAAAGTAAGAGCATATACATACCGCGCAAAATGATTATACCCGTAACTTTTATTTACTCCGAGGATAAAATAGACCCTATTTACGAAATGCTAGGGTTACAAATGGACGCGGATAAAGTAGAAATACTTGAGGACGGATATATAGATACCGAACAAATCGAAGCGGTCGCGGGTTCAATGGGATTTACACAAGTTTACACCAAAGGCGGCCACGTATTTGAAATAGAAATGGAAACCGAAGATTTTATAGCACTATGGACGTAGTAAATAACCCAACACATTACCAAGGCGATATTGAATGTATTGAATGTATTAAGGCATCCATGAGTAAGGAGCAATTTATAGGATACCTAAAGGGCAACATCATAAAATACACGTGGCGTTTTGATCGTAAAAACAAAAGCGAAGACATTAAAAAAATGCAAGTCTACGCCCAATGGCTTGAAAAAGAATTGATTTGAATAAGATTTGTAATTATGCCTAATCCCGAAAATATAATACCACCAAAGAAAGGGGAAGTTAGAAACCCCAAAGGGAAACCAAAAGGAACTTTAAACCGCGCAACCATAGCCAAACGATGGTTGGAGGTGATGCAAGATTCTAAAAATCCAATAAGCGGCGAGGTTGAAAAATTAAGCCAAGCCGACCTAATGACCTTAGCATTAATACATAAAGCCCGTAAAGGGGATGTAAGCGCGTATAAACAACTAATGGATTCGGCCTTTGGGTTGCCACAACAAAACGTTAACGTAACGGAAGAAAAGCCAATATTTCCAGGTATTGATTTGGATGTTGAATAATGTTAAAAAAGACCACGGCGCAAAGCAAGATTGCAAAACTCAAAAGGCGGGTGCGTATAGTTCGTGGCGGTACAAGTTCATCCAAAACATTCTCGATTATTCCATTACTTATCAGTTACGCCGCCGTAAACGCCAATTGCGAAATCAGCGTAGTCGCCGAAAGCATCCCGCATTTAAGGCGTGGGGCAATTAGGGACTTTCTAAAGATAATGGACATGGTGGGAATGTACGACCCTACCAAGTGGAATAAGTCTAGTTTAACATACACATTTAGCAACGGGGCGTTTATTGAGTTTTTTAGTGCGGACCAACCCGACAAATTACGAGGGGCAAGGCGTGATGTGTTATTTGTTAACGAGTGTAATAATATAGATTGGGAATCATACTACCAACTCGCAATACGTACACGTCGGTTTATATATTTAGACTATAACCCCGTGGTGGAATTTTGGGTAGACACCGAATTAAAAGACGATAAAGATAGCCAAATGGTGGTATTGACGTACAAGGATAACGAGGCCTTGGATGCGTCGATAGTCAAGGAAATAGAAAAGGCCAAAGTAAAAGCCGAAACCTCAAGTTATTGGGCCAATTGGTGGCGTGTATATGGACTAGGTGAAATTGGAAACCTGGAGGGCGTTGTATTTAGCAATTATAAAACCATTGACACGATACCAAGCGACGCGCGATTAATCGGGTGTGGGCTGGACTTTGGATATTCAAACGATCCCACGGCATTGGTGGAGGTGTACCAATACGACGGCCAACGAATAATTAACCTAAAATGTTATCGAACCGCTATGCTTAATTCTGACATCGCCAAGGTCCTACCTGATGGTGTACCTATCTATGCGGATAGTGCGGAACCAAAAAGCATCGAGGAAATACGACGATACGGTAAAATGATAAGGGCGGTAACCAAGGGCAAGGATTCGATTTTGTACGGAATACAAATAATGCAAAGCCAAGAATATTTGGTTACAAAGGATAGCACCGAATTAATCAAGGAATTACGCGGGTATTGTTGGGACAAAGACAAAGCGGGTAACACGTTAAATAATCCCGTGGGGGTAGACCACGCAATAGATGCTTGGCGTTACCATGAAATGGAAGCCCTAGGCCTAAAACGTAACCACGGGCAATACGACGTTAGATAAAATATTTTACTTTTTTTTGGGTTATATATTGCGGATTCGAAATATAGTTGTATATTGCGGTATGAAACAAACACAAGAACCCATTAAAATGTTAGAAATTCCGACTATTGAGTCTAGTAAAAAAAGCAAAAACGAAGATTCATTTGAGTCAAACTATCACAAATACGAAGATCAATGCGCCGTATGTGGTAAAGGTATTAAATCGGTCAAGTATCAAATTAATACTATTTATGGTGGCGAAATGTATTTGGCAAATGACAATGAAAATTATAATGATGCTTGGAAAATGGCAGTAGGTAGTGAATGCCAAAATAAAATCCCCGTAGAATATCTAATAAAGAAATAAAAGAATCAAAAGGGTTAGAAAATAGCCCTTTTGTTTCATACTTAAGGCCTCCCAATTTGGGGGGCTTTTTTATACGCAAAAAATCCGACATTTACCATTTACCTTTTCGAAAAGTAAAGTAAAAAACATTCGCCTAACCATGCGTTAATTAAGTAGATGGAAATAACCATACCTACTAAGTTATCCGAGGTACCGTTATACCGCATGGTTGAATACAACGCCCTAGAGGCGAAGGGGGAAACCGAACGCGCCATTATGGCCGTGGCGATATTTACGGGGCTTACGTATAAGGAAACAAGCGCATTACCCTTAAAGGTCTTAAATCGTGCCGTAAAGCATATTACGAGCATATTAGAGGAAAGGCCCGAACTACAAACTACTTTTACTTACAAGGGAATCGAGTACGGATTTATTCCGAACATCGACGAATTAACGACGGGCGAATTTATCGATATTGAGAATTACCAAAAGGAATCAAAGGACCTTTACAAGGTAATGAGTGTATTATATCGCCCAATCAAAGAAAAGAGTAAAAAGCGGTATTTAATCGAACCTTACAAGGGTGAAATTAACGAGGCATTTAAGGATATGCCAAGCGATGTAGCATTTGGGGCGCAACTTTTTTTTTATCTTATCGCCACCGACTTACTGAACTTTACCAAGAAGTATTTGGAGAAGGCGAAGGAGAAACCGACCAACACGGATTCAACCAAAAGTGGGGATGGATGGGCTTTATCCATTTACTCACTGGAGGAGATGTTACAAAGTTTGACGAAGTTAGTAAACTACCCATTCACACCAATCTCATGTGGGCGGCTTACAAATCGGACCTGGGGGATTTGGAAAGAAATATTATTAAGAAAGCACAACGATGAGTAAACACGGAATAGGCGGCGTTTTTGCCGTACTTAAAGAAATAGCCACCGAGTTAGGATGGAACTACTCACATGGTAATTTAACCGAGGTAGCATTAAAGGCGGTGCAAGTGTACCCCTTACAACATTGTTCAATTTCGACTATTGCCGTACAAGACCAAATTAGTACGGTAACGGTTAACGTAATGGTGGCCGATATAGTCAATTTTTTAAAGGGTGAAAACGAACAAGATAATTTGATTAACCTATATTCCGAAATAGGATATACGGAAAATTCTAACTACGCGCATATCCTGGAAAACCTATATATGGAGTTCAGCTTAAAACTACGCGAAAAGAATTTAGCATATAACGAGGATATTAGATTAGTAAGGCCAATAAGTATGAACCCATTTATTGAAGCGGACGCGGACGTATTAGCGGGGTTCACGGTTGATTTACAATTTGAGATTAGAAGCCCTTGGGTAACCGATTGTTATAATGAAGTATAAAAAGACCGAAGGCATAATTAAAGAGGCGGCGGATTATTTCGCTAGTCAAACGCAATTACAATTAAAGGCGAAGCACCCGCGTACGTCTATTCGTGCAGAATGGAAAAAAGTGGGTAATGATTGGCAACCCGTAAACGTAGTAAAGAAAAAGGTACGGGCTAATTACGTGGCTAGTGGTAACCTTGTAAGGTCCATTAAACCCATTGCGGAGGGGTTAGAATTTGGAATAGAATACGATCGTTACGGCGATGCAATACGCAAGGGGAGAAAACCCAATAAAGGCATACCCATTAATCGTATGCGTGAATGGACCAAAATAAAAGGCTTACGCCCTAGGGATTTGCAAAGCGGCTCATTCCTAAAGAACACAAAAAGCAACCGCAACGCTATGGGCTTTTTAATGAACCGAAAAATAAAGCACTTTGGAATCGAACCATTTGATTTTGTACAGATGCCAAGGCGTGTAACGATGGATAAATATATGCCACAAATAAGGGAGGCAATAACCGAAGATATAAAGGATAATTTGAAATGAATTTTAACGAGCAACCCACCGAGATAGCGGCGGCGAATAGCCCAATAATGTACCAATTTTACGATGGTAATTACGGGCAACCTAAATTTTACTATGAGGTTAAAGTTTACGCATGGCAAGGAACCAATACAATACCAGCTACTGCGATAGCCACAATTGAACGTTACCCCGATCAATACGGAAACGGCCGAGGGTGGATTGATGCACATAAGATAGCCGAGCAATATATTAATTCCGATTGGTTCGATGCCTCAACGGCTCAACCTACAATTGGAGGCGGTGCCGCTTGGGTAGCGGTTAAGGTACAAGGTAAGTACGAAGATGGAAGCGGTAACCCCTTAACGACCACACAAATTACGTCTAACGTAGTTTTAGCCACGGCGGGATTCACATATACAAGCGAGGGTTTTAACGCTAATTTAAGCGGTCCCGTGTTAACCACAAAAAGCAAGTTCGAAATACCATTAGGGGTTAGTTCCTATTATGTGTGGTATGAGGCCGACGATGTAACGGGTATTACCATAGGGTCCACCACATACACCCCCGCAACGGTAACGCAAAGTAATAATAAAGTTCAAGGGGTTAATTTAATCGACCTATACGACACCGAAGGGGCAACGGGAGATACCACGGTAACATTTACCACGAGTGGCGACGATGTAGTTTATACTATTGAACGCCCATGCGAGAATAGATACGGACATATCCTAATACATTTTATTAACAAATTTGGGGTTTACGATTCGTATGTATTCAATGCACTACATAAAACGCAAGTGGACTTTACGGGTGAAAGCTACGAAAAACCACAATACGCCCAAGAAGATTTAACGAGGTCGTGGACGTATGGGGTGCAACAGACAACACCATTTTTAAAGCAATCAAAAGAGAAATATACGTTAAACACGAATTGGATACCCGAAGGCGATAACGACGTAATGCAAGAGATGTTTATGTCGGATAACGTTTTAATCGATGACGATTATTTGAAAAGCGCACGAATAACAAGTACGAGTTTCCAACGTAAAACCCGCACCAACGATAAATTAATACAATACACTATTGAACTAGAAGTTAACCACGGATTGGTAAATAAGATTGTACGATGAGGTTTTCACTAGTAATTAAACCATATAACGACACCATCACGGAGTACGTTAGCGCAATGGACGCTCGTACGGATGTTATTTTTGAGGGCCGCGAATGTTTAGTAAATGGGCTTAAAGCATTAGGGGGTACGCGTGTACTAGGTGGACCATTAGATTTATTTAGTGATGAAACCATACAACTAACTAGGCAAATAAAAGAGTTACAAGACCTAAGCAACGCGCACACGGATTTTACGCAACAATTTACCATACCAAGCACACCAACTAACGACCCTATTTTTCAAAATTACTTTGATGAAAATATATTACTTGACGGGTGGAACGCATTTTTGAAACTGGATGCGGCTATTTATATACATGGCCTACCCGTATTTGATGGGTGTATTGAGTTAACGGGTGTTGAGTTTAAGAACGGATTACCACGCCAATATAATATTGTATTCTATGGGCAAAGTAAAAAGGCCATAGCCGATTGGGGAGAGAAGATATTAAACGAAGTCGATTGGTCCGCATACAACCATACGGTAAGTTATGCTAATGTCGTTTCATCTTGGGCGGGTGGATTATTAAGCGGTAAGATTATGTACCCCGTAGCCGATTGGCATTTAGGTATGCAGTATTGCAAAGTGCCAGTGGTTCAAAATAACTTATACGATCAAGGATTAACGGTTAGTGATTTACGCCCCGCCATACTTTTAAAAGAGATGGTAACGGCGTGTTTTGACGACATAGGTTACACCATAAGCGGCTCACTATTAGACAAAGACAATTTTACCGACCTTTACGTAATACCACAAAACGCGGCGGGTCCTATTCAGAACCCAGCAAATGAAAACGCCAAAATTAACGTTAATAGCAATGTTAGTTTGACGTTTAACCAAAATTGGCAAGGGCAAAAGGTTATATTTAATACAGAGGTTAGCGATCCACTCAACGCATACGATACAACTACGGGTAAATATACCGTTCCTTTTAATGGTGAAATGACCATGAGGGTAAGCGGAAATTGTACGGTATTTAACGCCACGGCATATATTAGAATCTACAATAGCACGGGACAATCGCTATATTACCAAACCATAACAAGCGTTGGAACGTTTGATTTTACATTTATTGGCCAATTTAACAAAAACAACCAATTGTATGTTGAAATTAAAACGAGTGCCACCACAACGATAAGCGGATTTACTTGGGAAATTACCAAGGTACCTTACGGAATAGATGGTACGACTATGAACATGGCGGTGGTTATGCCACAAATCAAGGTGGCCGATTTTATCCAAAAATTCTTAAAGACTTACAACGCTATTTTGTTACCCGTAAGCGATACGGAATTTGAGTTACACAATATAGATGACTATTACGCGGATGGTTCAACCAAGAATTGGACCGAGTACATAGACATAACCGATATTAGGCACGAAAAAATGCCTATTCCTGGGCGTATAACGATGCAACACACCGAGGCCGAGGATGAAGCCAACGTAGCGTTTAAAAGTTTAAATAACCGAAATTACGGAAGTGTTGACGTATCGCCCGAAGTGGACTTTTCGGCGGACGAATTGAACATAGAAACGCCGTTCAGCGTATTCACGCCGTCGGTAATTAGAGAGGTAGACACCAAAGGGCAATTGGTAGGGGAAACGGACTTACAAATACCCGTGGTTTTAGATGCCGATAATAAGGGCGTTAAAGCCGATTTGTGGCTATATTATTACGTGGGCTTTACTAGTACCTCGGATTCGTGGAAACTAAACAACACGGACCAATTTAGTTACCCTTTGATTTCGTCTTATTCGGGATATCCAACGGCAAGTACGGATTTATCGTTAGCGTTTGGCCTAGAAACAACCTTAAGCGGGGATACACCAACCAACACTATGTACGTAGAATTTTGGAGGGCGTATTTGTCGCGGTTGTATTCAAGCAAAAGCCGAGTGGTTTATTTGGATGCGGTGTTACCCGTTGGTGAGTGGCTTAATTTAGAAATGAACGACACCATAGCCGTAAGTTCTAATTACTACAAAATCCAAAGCATAGATTACGATATGTTAGCCGAAAGGGCCAAGCTAGTATTGATTAGTTACCCCGATGTTGACGTACAAAAATACACAAGTGCGGGGGATAACGTAGGATGGGAAAATGGGGACGACCGAGTAGATGGCGTAAGCGTTCTTAATGGTGATAGTGTAGGTAGGGCGGTAACGCATGGTAAACCCGATTTAAATGGGGATGTAACCGTAGATAACCTGGGCCAAAAAGGGTATGGATTTAGTAACGTTGGATTCCTCAATAGGGCGGTTCGTGAATTGCTTAAGGGTATAAATGTAATAACCGCATACGCCACAAGCACGGAAACTATAACCGTAGATGAATTTGGTAATTATACGGCGGTCAGTTTAGATAGTAGCCAAGTATATGGGAATGCGGCGTATTTTGGGTTAGGTACTAATTCGGTGGATATAAGCGTAAGCGCACGTTATAAAATTACGGGCATGATTGGGTTAGACCATTCACATGGCCATGATTTAAGCGTAGCGGTATTGGTTAACGATCAAATCACACTAGCGGAGTGTAACGTAGGAACTACCGACCAATCCACAAGCGTAAGCACTATTTTAGACTTAAACGCGGGGGATATAGTTACCTTGGGCGTTAGTTGCATTGATAATCATTCAGGTAATGTGGACATACAAACGGCTCGATTAATGGTTGAAACAAAATGATAAGCGAAGTAATAAAAATAATACAAAGCGATGAATGGCACGGCGTTTCTAAGCGTATGGAAATAGCCAAGGGCCAAAATAAAATTATCACCTCATGGGGTGGCGTATTCAAGTATATTAAAAGACTAATTAAATGGCCGAAAAAATAAAAGTAACCCTTGAAATAGACGATAAAGGGGGCGCAAAAGTAATCGACGAATTAAACGATTCCTTAAACGACGCAACCAAATCTAGTAAGAAAACCGCTAAATCCGTAGAGGATGCGGGGGAAGCCGCTAGTAAAAGTAAAGGCGCGTTTAGTGGTTTAGGTAGCACCCTAAAAGGTGGCCTTGGTATTGGTTTAGTCGTTGGGGCTTTAGATGGTCTACGCGATGGGCTAATGGAAAACCAAAAGGTCCAGAATTTAATGAACAACGCCATGGTTGTGTTCCAAGGTGTTATTAATGGAGTAATTGAGGTACTAAGTCCGTTGTTTGATGCTTTAATGAAAGCATTTAAAAACCCAAAAAAGGCGTGGGATGATTTAGTACAAGCGTTCAAAGATGGTTACGATTGGGTTTACGAAAACATCGTAGAGAATTTATTAAACCGCATGGTCATTTTGGCCAACGATGCGCAGATAGCATTTTTAAAACTTCGTAAGGCCTATAATAAATTTACAAATGACACCAAGGAGGCTGCTAAAATACAAAAGGACATCAATAAACTAGAAAAGGAAAACCGCGAACTACAAGCGGAGAATATAGAAAAGAACAAAGAGATTGTAAAAGTGGTTAAAAATGTTGGGGATAAGGTTGTAAAAACATTTAACACAATCAAGAAAGCCACAACGGACGCATTTGATAATAAAGAGGTACTAGCAAACGCCGAATACAATATAGAACGCTTAGGCATTTTGTACACGGGTATCGTTGAGAAATACGATGACATGGCGGAAAAGCAAAGGCAAATACGCGACAACGAAGCCAAGACCATAGACGAACGAATAGCCGCCAATGAGGAATTAGCTAGGGTACTAGACGAAGGCGAAAAGAAAGAAAAAGCCAATCTGCAAAGCCGAATTGGTTTATTACAGACCCAACAAAAATTATTAGGCGTAACCAAGGAAAGGCAAAACGAAATACTAGCACTCCAACAAGAATTAACGGGAGTAACATCTAAATATACGGGGTTACGTTCAGAACAACAAACTAATATAAACGCACTAGATAAAGAAGCAATCGAATTGCAAAGATCGTTAGCCGAGGGAACCATAGAGGCTAATAAAATTATAGCCGATTCCGACGCGGAGGCATTAGATGGAACATTAGAAGCATTTGCAAAACGCAAACAAGCCCTAGAGGATGAATATAAAAGCCGTACGGAATTATTAGATACGGAATTAAGCCAATTAAAAGAAGGCACCCAAGCGTATGTTGATGCGGTAAACGAAAAGAAGGTATTAGATTCGCAATATGCGGCCGACCAAAAAACCCTACGGGACGAAATGGTTATGTTCATGGGTGAAAAAGCCGAGGAAGAATTAGAAATAGAGCGCGAATTACAACAAGGCAAAATTGACGCGGTAATGGGAGGACTTCAAGGGTTGCAACAATTACTTGGCGAAGATTCTAAATTCGGTAAAGCGTTAGCCGTAACCCAAGCCATTATTAATACGTACCAAGGTGCATCTAAGGCATTAGGCCAAGGCGGTATTTTTGGACCTATTGCGGCGGCGGGTGTTATCGCCTCAGGACTTGCACAAGTAAGAGCAATTACGCAAACGGAATTACCAACCCCACCAATGGGCGGCGGTGGTGGAGGTGGAGGCACCCCACAATTAGCGGGGCCAAGTGTTGGAATAATAGGCGGTCAATTAGATAGTGGGGCGCAATTACAAGCCGACATTGCGGGGCAAATGAGAAAACCCGCAAGGGCTTACGTAGTAGGTCAAAACGTAACAAGCCAACAAAGCTTGGATAGACACATAAGACAAAACGCAACACTAGGTACCAAGTAACGTTAATTAGATATGCAAAAAAAGGTTGTAAAAACTCAATTATCAATCGTTGATGATGTGCTGAACATGGTAAATAAATGGGATGCTTTGTATAGTGATGAACTTAAAACACGTACCCAAGTATTAAAAATAGTTGCAAAATATAAGCAAATGGATAAAGAAGCGGCAAGTATGTACGCAAAGAGTAGGCAACTCTTAAAAAATGCCGAAAAAGCAGCTAAAGAATTAGGAGTAAATGAATCTGAAATTAAAGGTCTAGATAAGTTAGTGGATTCTATGTCACCAGATGTAAGTGATTTTGCGCGTAAAGAGTTTAAACGATTATGAGAATCGTAGAACTAATTTTAGACGATGACCAAATGGCCGAGGGTATTAGTGCTATTTCGATAGTAGAAAGCCCCGCCATTGAATCCAATTTTATAGCCTTAAAAAACCACGCGGTACAATTTGCAACCGTTGATACCGACAAACGCATATTAATGGGTCCCGCTTTAATTCCTAATAAGCCAATTTATAGGAACCAGGACGGCGAGGAATTTTACGTTTACTTTTCAAAGGCGACAATCGAAAAAGCAAGTCAATTATACCTCAAGAATGGAAACCAAAGCAAGGCAACGTTAGAGCATGAAATAAGCATTAACGGGTTAACCTTGGTAGAATCATGGTTAAAGATTGACGAAGACCACGACAAAAGCGCAGCGTATGGTTTAAACGATCCCGTAGGTACTTGGTACGTGGCTATGAAAGTAGACAACGCCGAGATATGGGACGAATACGTAAAGACGGGTAAGGTTAAGGGCTTTTCAATAGAGGGTTTCTTTGCCGATAAAAGCACGGTAATGAACCGACACGAAAGCAAATTAGAGAAACTAAAAAATTTATTAAACGAATATGCAAAAGAAACTAATTAAAACGGATTTGGCGTTAGTTGATGACGCTAAAAAAAACGTAAATGCTTTACAAAAGGCCGTTGCAAATATTGGCGATGAATCACGAGAAATTATATCAGCGCAAAGCAGATTAGCCAAAAAAATTGAAAATGCAAAAAGCGATGCAAAAAAAGCCAAACAAATTGTTGAAAAATACGCCAAGCAATTAAAAGATTTAGGTATTGATCAAGAACCTAATGTTTTACGTAATTTAAAAAATGAAATTACTAAAGCGGAAAAATCAGCAATAGAATTTGAAAATCGTTATTTACGTTAATTTTTAAAAACCCAACACGTAACCAAACAAACGTTAATTGAATATGAGTAATGCAAAAGACATCCTAGCCCGTGTTTACGATATCGTAATGGGTAAGGAGGTTGAGGCACCAAAGGTTGAGGCCGAGGCCACGCCTGAGGTTGTGGAAACCGAATTAGCACAAGTTAAAACCGCCGATGGTGAGGCAATTTTTGATGCCGAAGCATTCGAGGTTGGTAAAAATGTATTTATCGTAACCGAAGAAGGAAACATCCCAGTACCTGCGGGTATGTACACTCTTGAGGAGGGTATGATGATTTCCGTAGACGAAAACGGAGTTATCGTTGAGGTTAAGACCGAAGGCGAGGAAGAAGAAGTCGAAGCGGGATACGACAAAAAAGAGGAAATGGAGGAAGAAGAAATGGCAACTAAAGAGGAAATGAAAGAACCTAAAAAGGTTGTTAAGTCTAAAACCGAAATGGAAGAATCTTATTTCTCTAAAATCGAAGCGCGTTTAAGTGCTATCGAATCTAGCAACGACGAATTGAAATTAGAAAACGTGAAGTTAAGCGAGGAAAACGAAGAATTGCGTAAGCAACTAGCCGAAAGCCCCGCTAACCACACAAAGTTTAACCCTGAAAGTGAAGCAAAGCGCGACTTCCAATTTAAGATTGGATCAAAGCGTAGCGAAACTATCCAAGACCGAGTATTCAACTCATTATTTTAAAACAAAAACACAATCATGGCAGATATCAAAAACATCAAATTGAGTGGCCCAACGGTTTCCCCAAACACCTACGCGGGTGAATTTGCGGGTAAATATATCGCGGCCGCATTGTTAAGCGGTGAAACTCTTGCAAAAGATTTCATTAGCGTACATCCTAACGTAGCATTTAAAGAGGTTATCCGTAACTGGCAAAACACAGTTGACGTAACGGGTGCTACTTGTGACTTTACAGATTCTTCAAGTGTAACACTTGGCGAGTACGTATTGGAAACTTCCGAGAAGCAAGTAAACTTACAACTTTGTAAGAACAACTTGCGTAACACTTGGGAAGCGGCACAAGCGGGTTATTCAGCTTACGAAAAGTTACCAGCATCTTTTGAAGAGTTCCTTTTGGCTCAGGTGAGCGCAGAGGTTGCACAATCAATCGAAAAAGGTATTTGGAAAACTAACCTATTCTATGATAGCGCAAGTGTTCCAGGTCAAGACGGAATGTTCGGTTACTTGGTTGATAATAGCGCAATCGAAGAAACTGCAAGTGGCGCAACTACTGGCTCAAACGTTGTAACACGTTTACAAGGTATGTTGGACGCATCACCAGCGGCTCTTTATGGTAAAGAAGATTACGGTTTCTATGTTGGACCATCAACAATGAAGGCTTACCAAGCGGCTTTATCTGCGGGTAACTACAACTTCCAATTCTACGTTGGTGAGAAGCCAATGAACTTCCAAGGTATTCCAGTTAACCTTTGCCCAGGTCTTACCGATGACGACGCGGTATTAGGTCTTAAGCGTGACTTACACTTCGGAACGGGTCTATTGAGCGACCTAAACGAAGTTAAGGTTATCGACATGGCAGATATCGACGGATCGCAGAACGTAAGAGTAATCATGCGTTTCACTGGTGGTATCATTGCTACTAACCCAACTCAGCAAGTTGTACTTAACGTAACCTAATTAAATTAGATTTGTATCATAACGGGGGTGGGAAAAATCCCGCCCCTTTTTTTTCACTAAACAAAATAAAAAAAAATGGCTTGTAATACATTAGCAACTAGATACGAACCGTGCAAGGAATTTGCGGGGGGTTTACGTGGGGTATTCTTGGTACCTTATACATTTAGCGACGTAATTAACAAAGATGCGGACGGATTGGTTACCACTATGACAGATAGCGGTGCAACTAACCTAACGGGGTACTTTTGGGAATTGAAGGGACTATCTACATTAGAAATTAGCGGGGCAACCACTAGAGATAACGGCACAACTGCATACACTCAAACTTTAACCTTATCGGTTAAGCCTGGAGGTAGCACTGCGGCATTAGCGGACACAGACGCAGAATTATTCGACACCTTGACAAAAGGACGTTGGAGAGTTATAGCGTGGGACAGAAACAACGTATTCACTCTATTGGGTGAGGTTGAAGGTATGGACGCAACCACCGACGTAGAATCATGGGGTACTCAAATGGGCGATGCTCGTTTAAATACCGTTACTTTGGTAGGTATGGAAACAACACCTAAAACAATTGTAGACGCGGCATCATATAGCGATATGGGAAGCGTTATTACAATCGCGTAAAATCTTGCTTGTTTCATAGTAGAGGGGACCTTTCGGGGTCCCTTTTTTTAATACATTATTATTTTAGTTTGGAAATATGAAATATATGCTTACCTTTGATATATGAAACAAATTAAACAAGAGAACACATATATGGTGTTGTATTCTGACGGTGTAACTGTATTAGATTACATCTGTGCATCTAATTTGAATGAGGCAAAGCAAATCGCAAAAGAAAACGCAAAGGTTAAAAATTATGGAACTGCTTACTATAAAGTAGCAAGATGCTATAATGGTGGTGTACGTGGTTCATCTAATCAAATGAATTTTCACTAAACAAAAACGGGGGCGAAAGTGCCTCGTTTATTTTACACTAAGAGCCTCCGCAAGGGGGCTTTTTTTATGCTCGGCAAACGAAAATTTAATTTTACGTTACTTAAATAGATGGTAATAAATAACGCCACGGCTAGTATTAACTTTTTCCCGTTTGTATCCTTTGACGGTGTGGGAGATGTAACGATACAAGTATGGCATAAAAATACTAAAACACTTGTGGAGGGAATTGTAACGCCTACGTTGACGGATTCCAAAGTTTCCATTACGTTGCCATCCCTTACAAGTATCGCGGATGTGGCAGACGATTTAGATACGTGCCTAATTCGCGTTGTGAATGATAATGCCCTAATATGGGAGTATGTGGCTACGTGGTCCACTGAAAGCACGAACATAAATAAAGAATTTAAATCTTGGGATAAGGTAGACACCGAAGCACCCCAATGGATAACAATATGAGCATTAAATTAATCGAGTTAGCGAGTTACACTACCCCCGCCGTTATTGAGCAAAAGAATAAAGAGTGGGTCGAATACGGAGAGGATAATAATTATTATCAGTATTTGATCGACCTATATTATGGAAGCCCAACAAACAACGCGGCGATAAAGGGTATTAGTGATTTGATTTTTGGCGACGGCTTGGAAGTAGTACAAGCGGACCGACACTTAAAGGGATATTTAGACCTTAAAAAGATATTCCACGAAGATTGCTTACGCAATTGCGCAATGGATTTAAAGATGCTTGGGCAATATGCCATACACT
>FYBJ01001746.1_pt1 | contig 29564 bp, 30 predicted proteins | sample 1134611 | NCBI WGS metagenome assembly FYBJ01 (sample SAMEA104116008, study PRJEB20421) | marine metagenome | isolation source: marine
CCGCCTGACGCTCTGATCCCCGCCCCTGACCTGATCCCCGCCCCGGACCTGATCCGGGGCCTCTGCCAGCCTGTGACTCGCAGGCCACAGGTGAAAATTTCACGCCCCGGAATCAGGTTTGTTCTGTTATGAACACATTTTCCATGCAATGCGTTCACCAGTGAACAAACTTGGTCCGCGCCCCCGATGCCCAGCCCCCGCCCCGCCCCCATTACCGACGAGGAAAGCCGGCTCTTCTGCCTGCTGCGGCAGCTCGATCTCGCTCCCGATGCCTCGCAGCGGGATACGGCGGCGGCCCTGGGCACCTCTCTGGGTCGGCTCAACGCGCTGCTCAGGGCGGCCGCAGAGGCGGGTTTCATCAAGATCAGCAACCGCGACGGCCCCGACAGGCGCGCGCGCTTTGCTTATACGCTCACCCATCGCGGTGCCGCCGAAAAGGCCCGCCTGACCGAGCCGTTCCTGGCCCGGAAATTCACCGAATACACCACTCTCCATGCCGAACTGACGGGCACGCCCGTGGGCATAACTCCCTTGAAAAGCAGGACGAAAATGATGCAGAACAACCTGACCCCCATTCCCGAGCTCTATGTCAGCTATGATAGCGCGCAAAAGATGAAGATGGAGGCCGCAGACCTCACCTCCCACGACCTTTCCCCGCGTCAGATCTGCGATCTCGAACTGCTGATGAACGGCGGCTTCAACCCGCTCAAGGGGTTCCTCTCCGAAGCCGATTACAACGGCGTCGTGGACGACATGCGCCTTGCCGACGGCACGCTCTGGCCGATGCCCATCACGCTCGACGTGAGCGCCAATTTCGCCAACAGCATCGAACTGGGCCAGGACATAGCCCTGCGCGATCAGGAGGGCGTGATCCTCGCCACCATGACCGTCACCGACCGCTGGACGCCGAACAAGGCGCATGAGGCGGAAAAGGTGTTCGGTGCCGACGACGACGCGCATCCGGCCGTCAACTACCTGCACAACTCCGCAGGCGAGATCTATCTCGGCGGGCCGATCACCGGCATCCAGCCCCCCATGCACTATGATTTCCGCGGCCGCCGCGACACCCCGAACGAGCTGCGCGCCTATTTCCGCAAGCTGGGCTGGCGCAAGGTCGTGGCCTTCCAGACCCGCAACCCGCTGCACCGGGCGCATCAGGAACTGACCTTCCGCGCCGCCAAGGAGGCGCAGGCAAACCTGCTGATCCACCCGGTCGTGGGCATGACCAAGCCGGGCGATGTGGACCATTTCACCCGCGTGCGCTGTTACGAGGCGGTGCTGGACAAATACCCCGGCTCGACCACGACCATGAGCCTTCTGAACCTCGCCATGCGCATGGCCGGCCCCCGCGAGGCGGTCTGGCACGGGCTCATTCGCGCCAATCACGGCTGCACGCATTTCATCGTGGGCCGCGACCATGCGGGCCCGGGAAAGAACTCGGCGGGCGAGGATTTCTACGGGCCCTACGACGCCCAGGACCTGTTCCGAGAACACCAGGATGAAATCGGAGTCGAAATGCTCGATTTCAAACACATGGTCTATGTGCAGGAACGCGCCCAATACGAACCGATGGACGAAATCACCGACAAGGATGACGTGACGATCCTCAACATTTCAGGGACCGAGCTGCGGCGGCGTCTGCAGGAAGGTCTGGAAATTCCCGAATGGTTCTCCTTCCCCGAGGTGGTGGCAGAGCTGCGCAAGACCCGCCCGCCGCGGTCTCAGCAGGGCTTCACGGTCTTCTTCACCGGCTTCTCGGGTTCGGGAAAATCCACCATAGCCAACGCCCTGATGGTGAAACTGATGGAGATGGGCGGCCGCCCCGTGACGCTTCTGGACGGCGACATCGTGCGAAAAAACCTCAGCTCCGAACTGGGCTTCTCCAAGGAGCACCGCGACCTCAACATCCGCCGCATCGGCTATGTGGCCTCCGAGATCACCAAGAATGGCGGCATTGCCATCTGCGCGCCCATCGCGCCCTATGCCACGACACGGCGAGCAGTGCGCGAGGATGTCGAGGCCTTCGGCGCCTTCGTCGAGGTCCATGTGGCAACCTCGATCGAGGAATGCGAGCGCCGCGACCGCAAGGGGCTGTATAAACTCGCCCGCGAAGGCAAGATCAAGGAATTCACTGGTATTTCAGATCCTTACGACGTGCCGGAATCCCCGGAACTGCGGGTGGAAACCGAGAATGTCGAGGTCGACAACTGCGCGCATCAGGTGATCCTGAAGCTTGAACAGATGGGGCTCATCGCCGGCTGACGATGGGCTGCCCCGACCCTGTGCAAACCGCGCAGGGTGGGTGTACCCCCTTCTTACCTCTCTGCCGCCAGAACCGCCTCGGCGGCGCGGCGCGGGTAATCGCCCCAATGCGCCGCGCGCTCGCGGATCGCCTCGACCCCCGGCAGGTGCGCGGCATAGAGCTCTTCGGACATGCCCCGCATCGCCGCCGCAACAGCATCCGCGCTGTCGCACAGGATCAGGCCCGAGGTGTCTAGAAAATCACCGATATTGGGACAGCCCCAATAGATCGGCACGCATCTGCACAGCACCGCATCAATCAGCTTCTCGGTGAAATAGTTCCGCTCACGCACATTCTCGATCACCACCGAGAACCTATAGGGTGCCAGCCCCTCGGCCTTGGCGTCAAAGGGCGCGTAGGCCTCGCCCAGCGCGTCCACATCCAGACCCTCTTCGCGGGCCCGGGCAACGATCTCGTGGCGTAGCCTGTGCCCGTCCTGGCTGGCCTTTTTCGAGGCGATCAGCGAACAGGTTTTCGTCTTGGACAGGTCCAGGTCGCGCCACTCGGGCACCCAGGTGCCGCCATGGGCAAAGAACAGCCCGTTGGGAATGGTGCTCAGCAAGTCCTCGTTGCTGGTCAGAACCTTGTGAAACCTGCCATGGGCGCGCTTCAGTCGCTGCATGTGGTGACCATGTATGACCGACGGCTCCATGACCAGGATCGACACTTTTGCCCGCGTGCCGAATCCCGGGCGCAGGTAGTGCGACTTGCGCGGCGGCACAATCAGGTGATCGCGCGCATTGAGGTCGCCCAGCGTCTGGCCTTCGGTCCCCTCGGGCCGGCCCAGCGGCCAGTCCAGCGCCTCGAGCGGAATGCGCGAGGGTCGCCAGCCCAGCTTGAGGGTGGTCGGCAGAAGGGCAATGCGCGGGGGTTTGGACATGAAGACGCTCGGCTGGGTCGGTTGCCACGCTTTAGGGCCAAAGCGGGGGCGGGGCAATCACCATGGCGATGCGAGGCTGGTCAAACCCTTCTTCTGCGCGGATAACGCGCGCCATGGACGTGATCTCGCTCACTTCGATCCCGCCCCGCTTTGCCGGGCTCGGCCCGGTGCTGGAAAGCCTTCTGGAGCAAGGTGCGGATCGCGTGGCGCTGGCCCTGCCCCGGCGCTATGCGCGCTTTACGGGGCCGGTGACACCGCCGCCGCTGCCCTCCGGCGTGACGCTCCTGCGGCCCGTCACCGATCATGGCCCCATCACCAAGCTCCTGCCGGCACAGGCCAGGTGGCCCGATGCGCGGCTGATCCTGTGCGATGACGACTGCCTCTATGGTGCAGGCTGGCTCGACGCCCTGCGCGCCGCGTACAGCCCCGGTGTCGCCGTGGCCGCATCGACCTTCCCTGTATCGCGACTTACACGTCGCGGCGGGCTCGTCGCCCAGGGCTTTGCCGGGGTGTTGTTGCCGCCGGGGGTCGCGGTTCCACCACCGCCCGAGGCGGTGCGTGCGGCGGATGATCTGTGGATTTCCGCGCATCTGGCCCTGGCCGGTTTCGGCATCGTCCCGGCCACGGGTGCCCGCGCGCTGGTAACCCCGTGCGCCGCACCCGCGGCCCTACAGGACGGAAACCGCGCCGGGGTCTATGCCCTCGCGGCGGCGTATATTCACACCGCAACCGGGCTCTGGCCGCCGCTCTAGAGGGTCGAGGGTTGTGGCGCCCGGCAGCGCCTGTCAGTGCACCGTCACAGGCTCCAGGTCGTTCTGGCGCGCCAGCACGAAGGCCAGAGTGCGATCCCTGACCAGCGCCAGGCGTTCACCCGCCGCGCTGTGCACCGCATAGACGGTCTTGACGTCGGGGATCTGGATTTGCAGCTCCTGAGGAAGCTCGGCCACCTCGACCGGGCGCACATAGGCGATCCTTTGGTCGTCAACGGTGCCGAAATCATATTGCGTGTTCATGCCTTGCCTCCCTTGCTTCCCTTGCCGGTAGTGCCGGTGCCGATCTTGATCGTCTGCACGACCGTCTCGGGTGCGGCCCGCGTGAGGTCCACATGCAGAAGTCCGTTTTCCATCTCCGCCGCGCCCACTTCGACGCCATCGGCCAGCACGAAAGAGCGCTGGAACTGCCGCGCCGCGATGCCGCGATGAAGGAAAATGCGATCGCCCGCGTCGTCCCGCTGCCGGCCCCGGATCACCAGCTGGCGATCCTCGACCGTCACGGCCAGTTCATCCTCGCCGAATCCGGCCACGGCCAGTGTGATGCGATAGGAATTGGCGGATGTCTGTTCGATGTTGAACGGCGGGTAGCCTTCGTTGCCGGATTTGGCGCTGCGTTCCAGCAGGCGTTCCAGCTCTTCGAAGCCCAGCATGTAGGGGTGTGTCCCCAGGGTAAGCTTGGTCATTGGCACGTCCTTGAGTAAGCGACCGGTCCATCTGTCGCGGCCCCGTTTCGGCAGCCGCTTGTTGGAAATATGGGGGCCGTGGGCGCGGCTTGCAAGTGCTTTGAAAAAAGTGGCGATTCGCCTATATTGGTGGCTCCCAACTGCAAGGAATCGGGGAATATGACGGCTTTCGGCGATCTTTCGATGAAGTCCGACGACGTGCTGCGGGTGGAACTCGAGGCCTTCCGCAACCAGCACCGGGACCTTGACGAGGCGATTTGCGCGCTCGAGGAGAAGGGCGCGCGCGACCCGCTGACGCTCAAGCGGCTGAAACAGCAGAAGCTGCGCCTCAAGGATCGGATCGCCTGGATCGAGGACCGGCTGACCCCCGACATCATCGCCTGACCGCGCGCGCCTGGAAAACCCAAGGCGGCCCCGCTTCAGGCTGCGCATTTCGCGCCCGTCCCACGGCGTCCTCCGGCCCATCGCGCCGATCTCCTTGCGTGGCAGAACGATCTGCCGAGCAGGCTCGGAACCCTCCTCCGAAATGATCCCTCCATGCCTTGAAACAATGTGACCGGACAACCGCCGCGCATGACAGGGCTGTTCCGCGCATCGCCTGCCGTCGATGTCACGGGTTCATGACATGGCGCTCAAGACATGTCTTAAACGACGCCGTTTGTTCCTGGATTACCGTTAGGCAATCGAGCCTCATGCCGAACCGACAGGCCGATCTGGTAAAAACATTTTTCTTCAGTGTGATAGCGGAACTTCCACGCTTAAACCTTTCACAGCCTTGTCCGGCGCGCCCCTTTGACCACCCCGCGCAGCGCCTGCAACCTATGCGGTTATGACATGGCCTATAAGACATGTCTTGATCGCCGCCTTTCGACATTTCCTGCACCCGCACCCGCACGCCCGTCAAACCGCTAGCACTTGCCGCACGGATCGCTATAGTGCGCGCTCCATCGACGCTCCATACCCGGGGAGGAACCATGGCCGATATTCACGTGGGCATCATCATGGGCAGCCAGTCGGACTGGCCCACCATGCGCCACGCCGCAGAAGTGCTGGACGAGCTGGATGTGCCTTACGAAACCCGCATCGTCTCGGCCCACCGCACGCCCGACCGGCTTTGGGACTATGGCAGGACCGCCGCCGAGCGTGGCCTCAGGGTGATCATCGCAGGCGCCGGCGGGGCCGCGCACCTGCCCGGCATGATGGCCTCGAAAACCCGTGTGCCGGTTGTGGGCGTGCCGGTGCAGACCCGCGCGCTGTCGGGGGTCGACAGCCTTTATTCCATCGTCCAGATGCCCAGGGGCTTCCCGGTCGCCACCATGGCCATCGGCGAGGCGGGGGCCGCCAATGCGGGCCTCATGGCCGCCGGTATCCTCGCCACCTCGGACCCGGCCCTGGCCGAACGTCTGGATGCCTGGCGCGCGGCACTGTCACGGTCTATCCCCGAGGCCCCTTCTGATGACTGAGCCGCTCGCGCCCGGCAGCACCATCGGCATTCTGGGCGGCGGCCAGCTGGGTCGTATGCTCTCGGTCGCAGCCGCACGGCTGGGCTTCAGGACGGCCATCTTCGAGCCCGGCGTCGATTGCCCAGCCTCCCATGTGGCAAACTGCCACCACCAGGCCGCCTATGACGACGAGGCCGCGCTCTGTGCATTTGGCCAAGGCGTCGACGTGATCACTTACGAATTCGAGAACATCCCCACCTCGGCCCTCGACATCCTCGAGGCCCACGCGCCGATCCGACCGGGCCGCGAGGCCCTGCAGGTGAGCCAGGACCGCATCACCGAAAAGGACTTCCTGACCCGCCTCGGCCTGATCACCGCGCCTTACGCGCAGGTCGACGACGCCGAAACACTTGCGGCGGCCCTCGCCACTGTCGGCACGCCCGCGATCCTCAAGACCCGCCGCTTCGGCTATGACGGCAAGGGGCAGGCCCGGCTGGCCTCGCCCGGAGACGCCGACGCAGCCCTTGCCGACATGGCCGGCGCGCCGTCGGTGCTGGAGGGCTTCGTAGACTTCTCCCACGAGGTCTCGGTCATCGCCGCGCGCGGGGTGGACGGGTCTGTCGCCTGTTTCGATCCGGGCGAGAATGTACACCGGGGCGGTATCCTGCGCACCACCACGATCCCTGCGAGACTAAGCGTGGCCCAGCGCACCGACGCCATCCTTCTGGCGGGCAAGGTCCTGAATGCGCTCGATTATGTGGGCGTCATGGGGGTCGAGCTATTCGTGACACCCGAGGGGCTCATCGTGAACGAGATCGCGCCTCGCGTGCACAATTCAGGTCACTGGACCCAGAATGGCTGTGCCGTGGACCAGTTCGAACAGCATATCCGCGCCATCGCGGGCTGGCCCCTGGGGGACGGCGCGCGCCATGCGGATGTGGTGATGGAGAACCTGATTGGCGAGGACATGGATCGCGTGCCGGATTTGGCGGCCCAACCCGATGCGGCGCTGCATCTTTACGGCAAGGCCGAGACCAAGCCCGGCCGCAAGATGGGCCATGTGAACCACGTCAAACCGCGCAGCTGATCCGCCCGTTAGTTTTCGGGTATTTCTACCAGAATGAAGACCGGACTCGGTTCATCTTTCCGGAAATACTCAAACCTCACCCGATGAAACGCGCGGCCACCTCCGCCTTCATGGCGCCGACCCGGCCGCCTGCGATGGTGGCCATCACCCGCAGGGTCTCCGGCTCAAGCACCACCAGATCGGCTCGCTGACCACGGGCAAACGCGCCGCGATCGTCCAGCCCCAGCAGCCCCGCGGGCCCCGAGGACACCAGCGCCCAGGCGGCGGCCAGATCCATCACGCCCGACCGCGCCAGAAGACGCATGGCGCGCACCAGCGAAGGGTAGTGGTAATCCGAGGCCAGCGCCGTCACATGGCCCATCATCACCTGTTCGGCGGCGCTCACATTTCCCTTGTGCGATCCGCCCCGCACGAGGTTGGGCGCGCCCATGATCACCCCGTCCCCGGCCATGGCGGCGGCCTCCACGGCGTCGGCGGTTTCGGGAAACTCGGCGATCCGCGCGCCCAGCGACCGCCACCGGTCGCGCTCCTCGGCGCTGCGGTCGTCATGACTGCCCATGCGTACGCCCATTTCCGCCAGCCGCGCGCATAACGGCCCAAGCGCTCCCGGCACCTCGCCCATGCGCAGATGCATCGCCCTCATGTCCGCCAGGTGCCGCTCGGGGTTCTTGCCGAGCCGCAGCGCCTGTCCGGTCAGGCGCGGCGGACGCTTGCCTCTGGCCAGTTCGTCATGCGGCAGGTGATCGTTGAAGACCACATAGCCGATGTCATGCTGCGCGATCACCCCGGCCAGGGCGTCATAATGATCCAGCATCGGCGTCTCGAACCTGAGCTGCAGGATCAGGTCGGTGACCACCCGGTCGGCGATCCCGGCCACGCCCGCAAAGACCCGGGCCGCGAAATCCGGCCCCCGCATACCGCCTTCCCAGCTCCAGAACTGCGCCAGCACCGCCGTGGTGATCCCGTTGGCGGCCAGTTCGGCCTCGGCAGCGATCAGCCCTTCGCCCACTTCCTTCATGGCGCCCCGGCGCGGTGCCAGGTGCTTTTCGAACCCGTCGCCATGGATGTCCACGATCCCCGGCATCACCAGGTAGCCACGCAGGTCCACCTCGCGCCCCGGCATATCCTCGACCACCACGCCGCCCGCGATTCGCAAGGGCGCCTCGGCCAGCGCGCCCTGCATCAGCACCCGCGCGCCCACCAGCCGCAAGTCCAGCGGGCTCACTCGTCGCCGCTCCAGAAGAGATCGGTCAGCTCCATGTCGTGATCGAACTGCCCTTCGCGCAGAAACTCGATCACCTGCGCGATCACCATCGGGTTGTTCATCATGAACGTATGCGTGACCGGCAGCTCTATGTGATCCGCCATCCCCTCGACCCGCGTCGAGGCCACCGAGACCTTACCGTCATCCGGACCCTCGATCAGCGTCGAGAAATAGGGGTTGAGCGATCGCGTACCGGCAATCACACCCAGTTCGAAATCGACCTTCGGCAGCGTCTCCAGCCAGCCATCCGGCCCGGACTCCAGCTGCTGCCCCGCGGGCCCGTTGATCCAGGCAAATAGCTCCAGCCCGCCCAGTTCATCCACCACGGCCGAGCCTTGATTGGGCGGGCCCAGCATCACCACGCGGCCCAAATTCTCGGGCCGGTTGTCGCGCAGCCACTCGCGCAAAAGGATGCCACCCATCGAATGGGTCACGAAATTGACCCGTGTCTCGCCACAGACACGCATGGCAAAGGGCAACGTCTCGCGCGCCAGCTTGTCGATCTCGGCCTGGGTCGAGCGATAGCCGGGCGCGATCACGTCATAGCCTTCAGCCTCCAGCACCTCCTCGAGCACCGTCATGGAATACTGGCTGCGAGCGAGCCCGTGCAGCAGCACGACGCATTCTGCCGCCACAGCCGGTAGCGGGACCAGAAAGGCCAGAAAGGCCGGGACAAGGGCAATCAGGCGCGTCATCCCTTTCAGATAAGGCGCTTTGCGCGATCATGAAAGAGAGACTGACGTAGCGTCAGCGCGCAGGGGTCACTTCCGCTCGGGAATGTCCACCGTCTTGCCCCGGGGGATTTCGGCCTGCACATCATACATCGGCAGCTCGACCAGGCTGGCCGTGCGCATCCCGCCATCCTGACAGCGCAGCATGACGGTATCGCCCGGCTGATGAACGGCCCGGTCCATGAGCGCGATCCCGATCCCGTGGCCCAGATAGGGCGAGTGCGCGCCCGCCGTGATCGCCCCGGCCCGGACACCGTCCAGCTCGACCGGGCCGCCCACCAGCGGCGCCCCTCCCTCGCATTTCAGACCATGCAGGCGCAGCCCGCGCGGCGCTTTGACCAGCGCCGCCTTGCCGATGAAATCTGCCTTGTCGTCATCCACGAACCGGCCCAGACCCACCTCATGGGGATTGGTGCCGGTGTTGAAATCCGACCCCGCGTTCAGAATGCCCGCCTCGATCCGCCGGATGTTCATTGCGTCCAGACCAAAGAGGTCCAGCCCGCAATAGGCCCCTGCCGCCCTGATATGCGCCCAGAGCGCATCGGCATCGTGATGCGGCTCGGTATAGAACTCCCAGCCCAGCTCATTGGTATAGCCGGTGCGCGTGACCCAGACCCTTTGCCCGCCCAGGTCGACCTGAGCGCCCGCGAAATAGGTGAATTTCTCGGGCAATCCCCCGGCGGCGGCCTCCAGGATGTTGAGCGCCTCGGGCCCCTGGACCTGGCTGACAAAGACATCCGGGTCGATGATCTCCACATCCATGCCCGCACCATGGGCCCGCGCCCAGGCATGGAAATCCCCATCCGCCTGCGCGTACCAGAACCGGTCCTCGGCCAGCCGCAGAAAGACTCCATCGACCAGCAGCCCGCCATCCTCGAAACAGGCCAGCCCGTAGCCGCAGCGCCCGACCCTGGCCTTGGTGATGTTCTTGGTAAACAGCTTGTCCAGAAGACGCTCGGCATCGGGGCCGCGAAACTCCAGCGGGAACTCGCCCGTGTGCAGCACCGCCGCGCCGGTGCGCAGCCGCCAATAACCGTCCTCGGTGCTGTGATCGTCAAAGCAGACCGCCATGAGGCGACGGTTATAGACGCAATAGTGCGCCCCCTTGGGCTGCTCATGCGCGTGATAGGGGTGCCGCGTGATGGCGTAATCCCAGCCCGCGCCCTCGATGTCGCTTACCACGCTGCGCGTGCGTCCGTCGCCTGATCGCATGGGGGTCTCCTTTGCCAGAAAATCTAAACACCCACCTCACTGGCCGGGCGTTGCGAGCGAATCTACTGCGGAATATGCGGAAACAGAAACCATTTGATCTTGGGTCGGAATTTAGAAAAACTAACCTTATGCCGGACTGGATGCCTTCGCTCAATGCCCTGCGCGCCTTCGAGGCGGTGGCCCGCCATCACAGCTTTCGCGCGGCAGCGGACGAACTCAACGTGACCCCGGCAGCGGTCAAGCAACTGGTGACCAAGCTCGAGCACAGCCTGGGCACGACCCTCGTGGCCCGGTCGGGGCGCGGCATTGCCCTGACCCCGGCGGGCACCGAGGCCGCCCCCGATCTGCGCGCCGCGATGGAGCGGATGCGCGGCGCGGTGCAGAAACTGCGCGCCCACCGGGCGGATGCGCGGCTCATCGTGACGGTCGAGGCCTCCTTTGCCACCACCTGGCTGGTGCCCCGTCTCGAGGATTTCCGCTCGCGTCATCCGGGCATCAGCGTGCTGATCGACAGTGCCCAGCAGATTGTCGACCTGACCCGCTCCGACGCGGATGTGGCGATCCGCTACGGCGTGGCACCCGACCCGCGCCTCGTGACGCACCGGCTCTTTGCCGATCTCGTGGTGCCTGCCTGCAGTCCGGCGCGGGCTGCCGGTCCCCCGGCCCTGAGCGCGCTGGCGGATCTCGACCGCGCGCCGCTCATCCACTGGGACATGGCGCATCTGCCCTGGGCCACGGCCACGCGGACCTGGTTCGACTGGGGGGCGTGGGGCGCCCGCGAAGGGCTTGGCACGCTCGACACCGGCGCGGGCTTGCGGTTCAGCGACTATGGCATGGCCGTCCAGGCGGCGATTTCCGGCCAGGGCGTGATCCTCGCCAGTTGGCCGATCCTTCAGGACCCGCTGGAGGCGGGACTGCTGGTCCAGCCCTTTGCGAACAGTGCCCGCGCCACCGGCATCGGCTATGACCTCGTGACCACGCCCGAAGCGGCGCAGCGTCCCGAAGTCGCCGCCTTCACGGATTGGCTCAGGGGCATCGCCGAGCCGGGCTGACCCGACCCGGCCTTCTTTCTGGTAAAAATACCCGAAACCCGGCGGTCAGGACGCGCCGGCAAGTGACATGGATTGCCGCTTTTCACGGTTGCGGCGCTTCTGCTCCATCACCACATCGCGCGGCAGCCAATTGTATTTCGTGTCTTCCACCGTCTGGTCCCAGTACAGACGCCCGCCCAGGCGCCACGGGTCCAGCACGATGCCCCCATACATGTCATCGCCCATGGCGCTGATGATCGCGGTGGAATGCTCGAGCCGGAACGGATTGTCGGCATTGGCAATGGCCCGGTGCAGGTCCAGCGTCTGGAAGTTCTCCTGCTCCAGGCGCTTTTCTATGTCATCGGCCCATTGATAGCACAGGCCGCGCGGCTTGATGCCCATGTTGACCTTGGTGTTGTGAACCAGGGGCGGATCGGTGATCTGGTACTGCTTCGCCAGGACGACGGTGTACTCATAGGCGATGCGGGCCGCGCGCTGCGCCTCTTCCGGGTCAACATCGGCGCTCATGGCCTGGATGTTCAACGCCAGCTCGCGCACCTCCGCCGGGTTGGTCGACACCGCGGGCCCTGTCCCGCAGGCAGCCAGCACAAGCACCGACAAGACCGAAAAGGCCTTCAACAAATTCCGCATCATATTGTGATCCTCACGCGTCCCCGTTCGCGTCCAAGGACTATCGCGGGCGCGCCCGTCTGTCGAGAGCCGGACATGTAACAAATCCGTGGGTGAGCCCCGCTTTCAACGGGTCCCATCGGCTTGTTTCATGCGCCCCGCACGCCGCGGCCGCAACACCGACAGCGCCACACCGCCCAACACCAGAACGCTCGCCAGCACGAAACGCAGGCTCAGAGCCTCGCCGAGAAAGACCATGCCGCCGGCCATGGCAATGACCGGCACGGTCAGCTGCGCCACCGCGGCCACCGAGGACAGCAGCCTCGGCAGCACCGTGTACCACAGCGCATAGCCCAGCCCCGAGGTGATGGCCCCGGCGACAATGGCGGTGACCACACCCCGCGTGTCGATCTCGACCGGACCACCCGGCAGCGCCAGGCCCAGCGCCACGCCCACCGGCGCGGCCATCAGGAAATTGGCCGCCGTCCCGGCCAGCGCGTCCTCGCTGCCCCGCCCCGCGAGCGAATAGAGCCCCCAGCCCACGCCCGAGACAGCCATAAGCCCGCCGTGCCAGAGGCTCACCGCGCTGCCCGGCCCGGGCCAGAGCAGCCAGGCCAGCCCGCAAAGCGAAACAGCCGCCCCGGCCCAGCGCCGCGGCGGGGTTGCCTCGCCCGCGATCAACCCGCCCGCGAACATCGTGACCTGCGTGACACCAAAGAGAATGAGCGCTCCCAGCCCCGCATCCAGCGCCGTGTAGGCGGTCGAAAACGCATAGATGTAGAGCAGCAGCGCAAACACCCCCAGCGCCCGTCCGCGCCCGCCGAAGCTCAAGCCACCCCGCAGGACCAGACAAAGCGCTCCCAGCATCACAGCACCCGCCACCAGACGGATCGAGGCAAAACTCACCGGATCCATCCCGCCGCCGATCAGCCCCAACCGGTTCAGGATCGAATTCGAGGCAAAGGCCGTCATGGTCAGGGCCGTGAGAAGGAAGAGGCGCATACGGGCTCGGGCTTTCATCGCTATGTCAGGGGCGTGACACCCTCCTTCCGGCATGGCCTTGCGGCGGTCAAGGAGGAAACCAGTGTCGGGAACCCGCCCTGGCTTCGCCAGACCGGGCACGCCTGCGGCGGGCGGGGGGCGCGCTGCGCGCGCCGGTGACCGTGGCACCCCTCTTGGAGGGGTTTCGGCCGGCCGTGCCCTTGGCGGGGGTATTTCGGGCAGGACAATGGGCCGGGTGGGAGGTTTTTCCTAAACGGACTGCACTGGCCAGATCGCATCCAGGTCACGCAGCCCGGCCCGGATCAGTTCGGCCAGCACGTCGAGATCGATGTTCTCCAGCCTGTTCACATAAAGGCAGGACTTGCCCAACGCGTGCTTGCCCAACCGCTCCAGGATGGTGCCGTATTCCTGATAGCCCGGCATGATATAGATGCTCAGCCGTGCCTTGCGCGGGCTGAACCCGGTGGCCAGGAAATCCCCCTCGCTTCCCGATGCGTAGCGGTAATGATACCGCCCGAACCCGATGATCGACGGCCCCCACATCCTGGCCTCGAAGCCGGTGACGTCACTGAAAAGATCGAGCAGAATCTCCCCCTCCCGCCGCCGCCTCTCGGGCACGACGGCGGCCAGGAAATCCTGCGGGGTCTGCGCGGTCACCTGTGTCTTGTTGGCCATCTTCATCCCTTCACAGCCGCGCCCATCCTAACCTGAAATCCGGGCGTTGGTCACGCACAGACCCTTCCCCCGCCCTGCCCCCTCTGGCATACTCTCCAAAACCAAGAAAAGCAGAGCAGCGCACCCCATGTCCGACCTTCTCGCCACCAGCTCCGATCCCGGCACCTATGACGCCTCCTCCATCGAGGTGCTCGAAGGGCTGGAACCCGTGCGCAAGCGCCCCGGCATGTATATCGGCGGCACCGACGAACGCGCGCTGCATCACCTTGTGGCAGAGGTACTGGACAACTCCATGGACGAAGCCGTGGCAGGCCATGCCACCCGCATCGAGGTCGAGCTGCACGAGGATTTCGCCATCACCATCCGCGACAACGGCCGCGGCATCCCCATCGACCCGCACCCGAAATTCCCCGACAAGTCCGCTTTGGAAGTGATCCTGTGCACGCTGCACGCGGGCGGCAAGTTCTCGGGCAAGGCCTACCAGACCTCCGGCGGTCTGCACGGCGTCGGGGCGTCCGTGGTGAATGCGCTCAGCGACACGATGGTCGTACAGGTGGCCCGCGAAAAACAGCTCTACGAACAGCGCTTCTCGCGCGGACTGCCGACGGGGCCGATCCAGAAACTCGGCCCAACCCAGAACCGCCGCGGCACCACCGTCACCTTCCACGCGGACGAGGAGATTTTCGGCCACCACCGCTTCAAACCGGCGCGGCTCTTCAAATCGATCCGCTCCAAGGCCTATCTCTTCTCCGGCGTCGAAATCCGCTGGAAATCTGCCATTTCGGACGGCGAAACCCCGCAAGAGGCCACGTTCCACTTCCCCGGCGGGCTCAGCGACTACCTCAGGGAATCGCTCGGGTCCGCCTCGACCTACGCTGACCAGCCCTTCGCCGGCACCGTCGAGTTCCAGGAGCGCTTCGGCGCCCCGGGCAAGGTCGAATGGGCGATCAACTGGACGCCTTCGAGGGACGGGTTCCTGCAAAGCTACTGCAACACCGTGCCCACACCCGAGGGCGGCACCCATGTGGCGGGCTTCTGGGCCGCGATCCTCAAGGGGATCAAGGCCTATGGCGAACTGATCTCGAACAAGAAAGCCGCCCAGATCACCCGCGAGGACCTGATGGCGGGCGGCTGCGCGCTGGTCTCCTGCTTCATCAGCGAGCCGGAATTCGTGGGCCAGACCAAGGACCGCCTCGCCACCACCGAGGCCCAGCGCCTTGTCGAAGGTGCGGTGCGCGACCATTTCGACAATTGGCTCGCGGCGGACACGAAATCCGCCGGGGCCATCCTCGATTTTCTCGTGCTCAGGGCCGAGGAACGCCTGCGCCGCCGCCAGGAGAAAGAGACCCAGCGCAAATCCGCCACCAAGAAACTGCGCCTGCCAGGCAAGCTGGTCGATTGCTCCTCGAACGCCCGAGCGGGCACGGAATTGTTCATTGTCGAGGGCGACAGCGCCGGGGGCTCGGCCAAGATGGCCCGCAACCGCGTCAATCAGGCGCTCCTGCCCCTGCGCGGCAAGATCCTCAACGTGCTCGGCGCGGCCAGCTCGAAACTGGGCACCAATGCCGAGATTTCCGACCTCACCCAGGCGCTTGGCGTGGGGCTGGGCACGCGGTTCAGCATTGACGACCTGCGCTATGACAGGATCATCATCATGACCGACGCGGATGTGGACGGCGCGCATATCGCGTCCCTGCTGATGACGTTCTTCTTCACCCAGATGCGGCCCATGATCGACGCGGGCCACCTGTATCTGGCCTGCCCGCCCCTCTTCCGCCTCACCCAGGGGGCCAAACGGGTCTACTGCCTTGATGAGACCGAGCGCGACGCCTGGCTGGAAAAGGGTCTGGGCGGCAAGGGCAAGATCGACGTGAGCCGCTTCAAGGGCCTGGGCGAGATGGACGCCAAGGATTTGAAAGAGACCACGATGGACCCCGGCTCACGCAAACTGATCCGGGTGACGATAGACGAGGACGAACCGGGCGAGACGCGCGATCTGGTGGAGCGGCTGATGGGCAAGAAGCCGGAGCTGCGCTTCCAGTACATCCAGGAAAACGCGCGGTTTGTGGAGGAGTTGGATGTTTGATGAGGTATTCGGAGCTCAAGAGGTCCGAAAAGAGAACAATTGATCTCGCCCTAGATATGGAGGGTGGATATGTCCTCGACTTTAGCAACCGGACAATTGAAGAGCACTTTGAGGACGAGTTTGGCATCGAATTCTACGCTCAAAAGTACGCCGCGAACGGTGATAGCAAGGCAAAACGAACCAGAACAATCCTTGGTGCGTTGGACGGCCCTCAGGCAGCAATAGTCTTAAAGAATTTATGGGAAGTCCGCTCGACGCTCCCACTCTATACCCAAGACGTCGATCCATCAGAAGAAGCTAAGCTAAGCGAAAAATACTTTTCCACAATTGCACGACTTGAAGGCGATCAACCGGCCGTCAGCTTGGAAGCTTTTTCCAGTTTTGATGACAGCGATACGCTTCACACGCTAATTCAATCGATTGAGAGAGATATTCGCGCCGACGCTCCCGAAGCTGCAATGGATCGGCTACATCTGTTTTGTGTGAAAAGATTTCGACAACTTCTATACGCAAGAGAAATTGAGACGCCAAGAGAGGAACCCCTTCACAGCTTAGTTGGCAAGTACAAGAAAGCACTGGAGCGCGAAGGCGAGCTAAGCGATATGTCGATCCTCTTCGTTCGATATTCAATCGCGGTTTTCGAAAAGTTCAACGAGATAAGAAATCAACGCTCCCTCGCACACGATAACATCCTATTGGACCCAAAAGAGGCACGATTTATATTTGACGCGGTCGGAGCAGTGCTGCGTTTCATAAAGAGCGTCGATAGAGATTTCGGAAGCTGAACAACATCAAGTCGAATGTAGACTTTTCGCGCGGAATCAAGGCCGAAGGCCGCCGCGCGATCGCCAGACCGCCCCCCGGTCTGGCGATTGGCTGCCGCTGGCGCTTCGCATCAAGGGTCTTCGGACACGGCAACCATAAAGCGCCCCGCACCCCCGGCAGGTCGCCATCCCGCGGTCTGGCCATCGCGCGGCTCGTGACACAGGTCGGAACTCAGGCAGGACCGCAAGCCGGGCTAAACCCCGGCCTACCTGGCCCCCCCTCAATCCACCACCACCCGCACCTTCGCGCGCCCAAACTCCTTTACCATCGCATTTCGCCCCGCCGCATTCCCGGTGTGCAGCCTCACGCACCCCGCCGACGCAGGCCGCCCTCAACCCGTAGGCCGGGGTTCACCCCGGCACTCCTGAAAACTGCGCGGAGGGGCTGTAAGCCGGATTCTGTCGAAGGATTGCCAGAGGCAATCCCGAGGATGACCATTCATCTGGATGCGCTGTTACCAACGCATCTCAAGCTGCCAACCCGGATCGTCTGGGCCAAGACAGCCCCATGGTCGAACCAACACGCGATCCCTATTTGGCATTGCTCCCGGTGGGGCTTGCCATGCCGGTCCGGTTGCCCGTCCCGCGGTGGGCTCTTACCCCACCGTTTCACCATTGCCGAGTGAATTGCGAAGCAAATCACGGGGCTGTCTCTTCTCTGTGGCGCTTTCCCTGGGGTTGCCCCCGCCGGGGGTTACCCGGCACCGTTGCCTTGTGGAGTCCGGACTTTCCTCGGCGTGAAATTTGGCAAGCCAAATTTCGCGCCAACCTGCGACAGGGTAATTCATTTCGCAGAAATGAAATACCCGAGAGCAGGCCAATGCGACACTTGACCAACAAAACACACGCCGCGGCCATCCGCCCCTCCGCGCAAGACCCGACCTAAGCACCCGCAGCGCCCCGGTCAACCGGGAACCGCGTGGCAATGTCGCGCAGCACGGCGATGTCCCACCCATCCAGCGGCCCGGTCGCCCAGGGTCGAAACCGCAGACGCACGGCCTTGAGCACATCCGCATCCGAAAACCCGGGCCTGTAGCCCACGGCCCCGGCCAAATCGCGAAATGCACCCGGATTGTCATCGGGCGCGCTCACCTGCGGCCACACGGCCAGGCCCTGCAGGGCCAGCCGCCGCCAGTCGAAACGCGGCCCGGGATCGTCCTTGCGATCCGGCGCCATGTCCGAATGCCCGATCACACGCTCGGGCGGAATATCCCAGCGATCCATGATCCCCCGCGCCATCCGCTCCAGAACGCGCATCTGGGGCTCGGGGAACGGCGCATCGCCGGTATTGGCCAGCTCGATCCCGATGCAGTGCGAATTCATGTCCTCGCCCACATCTCCCCAGCCGCCCAGACCCGCGTGCCAGGCGCGCGCGCCCTCGCGCACCAGCTGCCAGACCCGCCCGTCCCCGGCGATCACATAATGGCACGACACCCGGGCCTCCGGACAGCACAGCCGCTCCACCGCCGCCTCGGCGGTGTCCATGTTGGTGAAATGGATCATCAGGGTGTCCGGCGCACCCGCCCGTTCGTTCACGTTGGGCGAGGGACGCCAGACCGTATCGTCCGGAAGGTAATCTGGCAGGGTCTCAGCCACCCACGGCCTTGCGGAAAGGCGCAGGGGTCCAGGCACAGGCAAACCCGTCCCCGTCCGGGTCCAGCCCCTTGCGGTCGCGCTCGGGGCCACCGGAGGCCAGGAAATCCTCCTGCGCCTTGTCGGGCGACGGATACTTGGCACAGTTCCTGGCATAGCGATTGCCCGCCGCGATCGCGAGGCGGCTGTAGACCTGCGTACCGACCGGATGCTTGGATTGCAACGCATAGGCCACGATATTCGGCCGCGACCCGCCCGAACGTGTGGGCAGCGCACCAGGCTCGATCACCTGGTACTGCGCGCGGTTCGCGGCGATGCGCGCCGCGTCGCTTTCGATCGTACGCTGCTCGCCCACTGCCTCGAAATCATTCTCGCGGCTGATCCCGGCACTGTCGGTCACGGCAGGTGCCGGATTCGACGGGTCCGCCTCGACCGGCAGGATGCCGGAATTGGCTTCTGCCCGCGCCCGGTCCGTCGCGTCCAGAGCGGCCAGGGTGTCGCTTGCCACCGATCCCGTGCCCGCGCCTGCGCCAGCGGTCTGCGTGCTTTCCGTGCTCACCACGCCCTGCGGCACCGCTGATCCGCTGACCGGTGCCGCATCGCGCTGTGCCCTGGCCTCCTGGTACTCGTCGTAGTCGCCAAAGCCCACGCCCCTGCCCGGGTCCGGCGCACCGCTGTCGGGTATGGCTGGCGTACAGGCCGCCAAGGCCACCAGGCCCAGGCCAAATGAAAACATCCGCATCGTTGTTACGCGCCTCATCATGTTTTCGGGCGGGTTTACCACCATTTCACCGGCTTTTCCACAAAACCCGCCGAACGCTCGAGCGCATAGGCACAATTCAGCAGATCACCCTCTTCCCACGGGCGTCCGATCAACTGAAGCCCAAGCGGCAGCCCCTGCCTGTCCAGCCCGGCGGGCACGGCAATCCCCGGCAGCCCGGCCAGGTTCACCGTCACCGTGAAGACATCGTTGAGATACATCTGCACCGGATCGGCATCGGCCATCTCGCCCAGACCGAACGCAGCACTCGGCGTGGCCGGTGTCAGGATCGCATCGATGCCCGACGCGAAGGCCTCTTCGAAGTCGCGCTTGATCAGCGCACGCACCTTGCGGGCGCGGTTGTAATAGGCGTCATAGAACCCGGCGGACAATACATAGGTCCCGATCATCACCCGGCGCTGCACTTCCGGCCCGAACCCCTCGGCGCGAGTCTTCTCGTACATCTCGGTGATACCGTCGCCCTGTGCCAGTTTCGCCCGGTGGCCATAGCGCACCCCGTCATAGCGCGCGAGGTTCGAGGACGCCTCGGCCGGCGCAATCACGTAGTAGGCGGGCAATGCGTATTTCGTATGCGGCAACGAGATGTCGGCGATCTCGGCCCCGGCATCCTTCATCATCGCGATGCCGTCCTGCCACAATGCCTCGATCTCTGCGGGCATCCCGTCCATGCGGTACTCGGCCGGGATGCCGATCCGCTTGCCCCTGATGTCCCCGGTCAGGGCAGCCTCGAAATCCGGCACAGCCAGGTCCGCACTTGTGCTGTCCTTGGGGTCATGGCCGCACATCGCCTCCAGCATGATGGCACTGTCGCGCACGGTCTTGGTCATCGGCCCCGCCTGATCCAGGGACGAGGCAAAGGCCACAATCCCCCAGCGCGAGCACCGGCCATAGGTCGGCTTGATGCCGGTGATGCCGGTAAAGGCCGCGGGCTGTCGGATCGAGCCGCCGGTGTCGGTGCCCGTGGCGGCCAGGCAAAGATCGGCGGCCACCGCACTGGCCGAGCCGCCCGAGGAGCCACCCGGCGTCAGCGCCGCGTCATCATTGCCGCGCCGCCAGGGGTTGACCACGCTCCCATAGACGCTGGTCTCGTTCGACGACCCCATGGCGAACTCGTCCATGTTGAGCTTGCCCAGCATCACCGCGCCCGCGTCAAAGAGGTTCTGGCTCACGGTGCTTTCATATTCGGGGATGAACCCGTCGAGGATGCCGCTCGCCGCCTGACTTGGCACGCCCCTGGTGCAAAAGAGGTCCTTGATGCCCAGCGGGATGCCGCACATGGCAGGCGCATCGCCCTTGGCCAGCCGCGCGTCTGCGGCCCGGGCCTGCTCGCGCGCCAGATCGGGCGTGTTGTGCACAAAGGCGTTCAGCGCGCCCGCGCCCTCGATGGCATCCAGACACGCCTGCGTCAGTTCGGCGGCGGTGATCTCCCCGGCGCGCAGCTTGTCGCGGGCCTCCGAGATGGTGAGCGCGTTCAGATCAGTCATCATTCCACCACCTTGGGCACCGCGAAAAAGCCCTCGCGCGCATCCGGCGCGTTCGACAGAACCTTGTCCTGCTGATCGCCATCGGTCACCTCGTCCACACGGCGCTTGAGGCGCATGGGCGTCACACTCACCATCGGCTCGATGCCGTCCACGTCGACCTCGTTCAGCTGCTCGATGAACCCGAGGATTGTGTTGAACTCGTTCGCGAGCGCCGGCAGAGCGTCATCTTCGACCTTGATTCGGGCCAGCTTGGCCACGCGCGCGGCAGTGTCTGTGTCGATGGACATGAACGGTTTTCTCCGGAAATTTCGGACCCTCGTTTACCGCCCCGCGCGCCGCCCCGCAAGGCGGCGGCGGGAGGATTACGGGGCGTGACGGCGGCTCGGCCCGAGACGGCGCCGTCTCTCACGCCGCGCGCAGGTAAAAAAGCTTGGAAACGATCTGCCAGCGGTCGTCGTGGAAAAGCAGCGTCAGCGTGTCGTCGAATCGATGTCCGGCCCAATCGTTTTCGACCTGGACAATTGCCATATCTCCGGTGACATCCATGCTGTTGATGCGCCAGTAGGGCTTTGATCCGGGTGCTGCCGCCTCACCGGATACGCCCTGAATGAATGCCTCGAGGTCATCCCACTCCAGTTCTCCGTCGAAATGCCCGATGCAGCAGGCTTTTGGATGAAACGCCTGCCGAAGCATCGCGCCATCGCCCCAGACCATGCCTTCCACATAGGTTTGAACCGTATCGACGATCGCCACCATTTTCTGTTTACCGAACCCCATCATATTCCCCAAGATTTCCACTTCCCCGCGAATTCCCATCGAGAAGGTGACAACCGAAAAACCCGCGTTAAACTAGCACAAACCCGCGTTAGACCGCCACAAAAAGGAGATCATGCGATGAAAATCATCTGGCTCGGCCACGCCTCATTCCGCCTCGAGATCGGGGGGCAAGTGCTCCTGATCGACCCCTGGCTCACCGGAAACCCCATGCTGGACGAGGGTCAGCACGGCGCCGCCACGGCCGGGGCCACGCATATCCTTCTGACCCACGCGCATTTCGACCACGTCGCCGATACGGTGCGGCTGGCCCGCGAACTCGGGGTGCCCGTGGTGGGCCAGTATGACCTGATGTCGCATTGGGAAGCCTCTGAGAACATTGAAACAATCGGCTTCAACAAGGGCGGAACCGTCGACCTTTCAGGCGTTGCCGTGACCATGGTCAACGCGGTTCATTCCACCTCGTTTTCCAGCGACACCGGCCCCACCGTGCCCGGCACCGAATGCGGCTACATGATCGCGGGCGAAGGCCGCACGATCTATGTCTCCGGCGACACGGATGTAATGGCCGACATGGGCGTCTTCCACGACCTGCACCAGCCCGACATCGGCATCATGTGTGCAGGCGGGCATTTCACCATGGACATGCGCCGCGCGGCCTATGCGGCCAAGACGTTCTTTGATTTCAAGACGTTGATCCCCTGCCACTACCGCACCTTCCCGCTGCTGGAACAATCGGCCGAGGCGCTCGTGGCCGCCCTCCCGGACGTCAATGTGATCGAACCGCAGGTGATGCAGCCGATTGAAATTTGAGTATTTTCAGAAAGATGAAGAGCAGCGGCGGCGTCATCTTGCGCCGAATACTCACCCCCGCCTTGCTGCAAAGAACGCCTTGAGCAGGTCCTCCGAGGCGCTGGCCGCGAGTCCATCATATATTTCAGGCACATGATGCGCCTGAGGATGGGCAAACACCCGCGCGCCATGGGCGACGCCGCCGGACTTGGGATCGGCGGCCCCGTAATACAGCCGCGCGATGCGGGCGGCGGCGATGGCGGCGGCGCACATGGCACAGGGCTCCAGCGTCACATAGAGATCGCAGTCGGGCAACCGCTCGGTGCCAAGGACCCGGCAAGCCGCTCGAATCACTTGGATTTCCGCATGGGCTGTTGGGTCGCACCCGGCCCGCGTCCGATTGCCATCCGAGGCCAGGACCGTGCCCTCGGGCGAGACGAGAACCGCCCCCACCGGGACCTCGCCCCGGGTGGCCGCGGCGCGCGCCTCGATCAGCGCCTGTTCCATGAAGCTTGTGAACGCCATACCCCTCTTTGCCCGCAGCCAGGTACTTTCGCAAGCATCCTGAATGGGTTATGGCGGGATCATGTCCAACACCCCTCCCCCCGCCTCTCCGCCTGGTGATCGCATCGCCAAGGTCATCGCCCGTGCCGGCGTTGCCAGCCGCCGCGAGGCCGAGCGCCTGATCGAGGCGGGCCGCGTCACGGTGAACGGCAAGACAATCGATCGCGCCGCGCTGAACGTGACCCCCAAGGACCGGATCACCGTCGACGGCAAGCCGCTCGATGCCCCCGAGCCGCCCCGGCTGTGGCTCTATCACAAACCCACCGGCCTCGTGACCACCACCCGTGACGAACAGGGGCGCCAGACGATTTTCGACAACCTTCCCGAGGACTTGCCGCGCGTGATGAGCGTGGGCCGACTTGATCTGAACTCCGAAGGTCTCCTGCTTCTGACCAATGATGGCGGGGTAAAACGCAAGCTTGAACTGCCCGCGACAGGCTGGCTCCGGCGCTACCGCGTCCGGGTCAAGGGCCGCCCCGTCGATGCCACTTTCGAGCCGCTGCGCGCGGGGCTGACCGTTGACGGCGAACGTTTCCAGCCAATGCAGGTCACGCTGGACCGCCAGACAGGTGCCAACGCCTGGGTCACCGTGGCCATCCGCGAAGGCAAGAACCGCGAAGTGCGCCGCGCGATGGAGGCCGTGGGGCTGAGCGTCAACCGCCTCATCCGCACATCTTATGGCCCCTTCCAGCTGGGACAGCTCAAGCCCGGCGCCGTCGAGGAGGTGCGCCCCCGGATCCTGCGCGATCAGCTGGGCATGGAGCAGCCGGAAAAGCTCAAGCCCGGCAATCGGAGTCCGAAAAGACGCCGCAAATAGAGACGCTCAGCCCCCGCCGGACCAGCTTCTGCGATAGGCGCCGGGCGATTTGCCAAAGCGTTTGCGGAACCGTGCGGCCAATTGCGAGGTGCCGGAAAACCCGGTGGCGGCGGCGATCTCGGCGATGCTCAGGTTGGTTTCGTTCAAGAGCGCGTGGGCCCGCCCCACCCGCAATTCGGTATAGTACTCCACCGGTGACACGCCGGTATGCTGGCGAAACAGACGTTCAAGCTGACGGCGCGAAATGCCGACCTCGTCGGCGATGTCCAGCACCTCCATGGGCGTCTCGATATGCTCCTGCATCAGCCGGATCGCGGCAATGAGATGCGGGTTGCGGCTGCCAAGGGCCGCCGAGTAGGCCGATTTCTGCGGCATCGCCTGGGCGCTGGCGCGGGTGTGCAGGCACATGTCCGCCACGATCATCGCCAGGTCCTTGCCATGGTCGCGCTCGATGAGGTCCAGCATCATGTCCGTGGCCGCGTGCCCACCGCCGCAGGTGATCAGCCCCCGGTCGTTTTCATAGAGGTTTCCCGTCGGTTCAAGCTCTTGGAAAATCTCGACAAATCCCGGCTGGTTTTCCCAGTGCAGCGTGAACTTGCGCCCCTTGATGACCCCTGCCCGCGCCAGCGAAAACGCCCCCGTACAGATACCCCCCACGGCACATCCATGGGCGTGCTGGCGCGCCACCCAGGTGACGACGCGCGGCAAAGATGTGGCGGCGGGATCGATCCCCGCACAGACGAACCCTGTTGCCTGCCGTGGCAGATCCTCCAGCGCTCCGTCGGGCGTGACCTGCACTCCGCACGAACAGACCACCGGTGCCCCGTCCTCGGTCATCAGGAACCACCGGTACAGCGCCTTGCCGCTGACCTGGTTGGCGATGCGCAAGGGCTCGAGCGCGGCTGTGAACGCCAGGAGCGTCAGCCCCGGCAACAGCAGGAAATGGTAATCCCGCGGCGGCCCGTCATAAGGGACCGACAGGCTGGCCGCGCCCTTAGGGATGAAACTGCGCTCGGTCATGCGCGCCATGTTAAGGGCCATTGAAGGAAACCAAAACGCCCCGTTTCAGGTTTTCATTTTGTCATGCGCGCAACGCTGCGCTACATGTCGCTCCGACGCAAAACGACCCAAGGACAGATCAATGACCGAGCTTCTCACACCGGAAAATATCGGGAACCTCCTGATGCTCATCTTTCTTCAGGCGGTTCTGGGATTCGACAACCTTCTCTACATCTCTATCGAAAGCCAGCGGGCACCGGTCGCACAGCAACGCGCGGTACGTTTCTGGGGCATTATCATTGCCGTGGTACTGCGGGTCGTGCTGCTCTTCACGATGATCCGGTTGATTGATGCACTGGCCGAGCCATTCTTCATTCTCGACTGGAAGGGCGTGCTGGAAGGCGGGGTGAATTTCGCCACGCTGATCTTCATTCTCGGCGGCGTGTTCATCATCTACACCGCCGTCAAGGAGATCAGCCACATGCTCACCGTCGAGAACCTGGGCGAAGATGTGGAGGGCAAATCCGGCAAATCGGCGGCCAAGGTGGTTGTGCTCATCGTCATGATGAACCTCATCTTCTCCTTCGACTCTGTGCTCTCGGCGCTGGCCATCACGGATGTCTTCGCGATCCTGGCCACGGCGATCCTGCTGTCCGGCATCGCCATGCTGGCGCTCGCCGACGGCGTGACGCGGTTTCTGGAAAAGAACCGGATGTACGAGGTGCTGGGTCTTTTCATCCTGCTGATTGTCGGCATCGTGCTTCTGGGCGAGGCGGGTCAGGCGGCGGCACACGCCATGAATGACGACGGCCTGGCACTCAAGTTTTTCGGCTACGAAGTGATACCGATGTCCAAGACGACCTTCTATTTCTCGGTCGTGGTGCTGGTGCTCGTCGAGATCATCCAATCCGGCTACACCCGCAAGCTGAATGCCGAACGCGCCGCCGGGCGCCGGCATGGCGGGTACTGAGGCTCAGGCAAAACCAGCGTCGGCGCGCGGTGATCTGCGCGCCGCAATCTTCCCCCTAGCAAGCCACGCGCCCATGCCCTACCTTTACACGGTGAATTCGGGGCTTCGGGGGCTTGATGACTGAGACAGGGTTGCAGAAACTCAGCTATTTTCTGCTTATCATACTGATACTCTACGTGACCATCGCAGGAGGCGTGTGATGGCCCGGCGTTTTGGCGGCAAATACAGCCCCGACGGCTCGGAACCCGCGCAGGAGCCGGATCGCGGCAGCTACCGGAATGCGCGCCGCACCCGTGCCGGGGGCCGGGTGAACCTTCTGTTCGTGGCCCCGCTTCCCCTGGTCTGGCAGGCCTTCGGCAACGGCGCGAACGCGCTGGCGCTCAACCTGATCGCTCTGGGAACTCTGCTTCTGGCTGCGTGGCTGACCCGCCAGGGCCTCCTGGCCCAGGAGGCCTACGAGGCGCGCAAAGTGGCGCGCCGTCCGGGTTTCCCGCGCAAGATCACCGCATCTCTGCTCACCGGTCTGGGGCTCGGGATTGCCGGATTTGCCGCGGGCGGCGGGCTGGCCGCGCCAGCGATCTACGCCATCGTGGGGACCGCGCTGCACAGCTTTTCCTTCGGGCTTGATCCCCTGAAAAACAAGGGGATGGAGGGCGTCAACCTTGCTCAGACCGACCGCGTGGCGCGCGTCGTGGACAAGGCGGAAAGCCACCTCAAGGCGATGACCGACGCCATTCAACGCGCCGGCGACCGTGCGGCCGAAGGCCGCGTCGAGCGGTTCCAGGACAGCGTGCGCGACATGCTGCGTACCGTCGAGGACGACCCGCGCGACCTGACATCGGCGCGGCGCTATCTGGGTGTCTATCTCAAGGGCGCCACCGACGCGACGGTCAAGTTTGCCGACATCTACGCCCGCTCGCGCGACGCCAAGGCGCGCGAGGACTACCTCGGTTTGCTGACCGATATGGAGAGCAATTTCACCGCCAAGACGCGCAAGCTTCTGCAGGACAACAACGCCGATCTGGAGATCGAGATCGACGTCCTGCGCGACCGGCTTCGGCGCGACGGCATCCACCTGGACACATAGAACCACAAGTCGAGAGGACACCCCATGTCAGAGAATGTACGCGCCAAGGCCGAGGCCGCCCTTGCCGAAGTCGAAGAGGTGAGCGCGGTGCTTCTGCCCGAACCGGCGGACGCCAGCGCCATCGTGCCACTCAAGGAGGCCGACAAGACCACCAGCGCCGCGATCAGGAAGCGCATGGGCGAAATCGACATGTCGGACACGCAATCCATCGTCTCTTTCGGCTCCGCCGCGCAGGCCGAATTGCAGGAGATTTCACAGTCGATGCTGCAAGGCGTCCGCAACAAGGACGTGGGCCCCGCGGGCGACAGCCTTCGTGGCATCGTCACCACGATCCGCGGGTTTTCGGTGTCCGAGCTGGATGTTCGCCGCGAACGCTCATGGTGGGAAAAACTGCTGGGACGCGCCGCGCCCTTTGCCAAGTTCACCGCGCGCTTCGAAGAGGTCCAGGGACAGATTGACCGCATCACCGACGATCTGCTCGAGCATGAGCATGTGCTCCTGAAGGACATCAAGTCGCTCGACATGCTCTATGACAAGACATTGAATTTCTACGATGAACTGGCGCTCTATATCGCGGCGGGCGAGGAAAAGCTGCGGGTGCTGGATGAAAAAGACATCCCCGCCATGGAAAAGAAGGTCGAGAAAGCCCCTGAAAAGGATCAGGTCATGCGCGCCCAGGAGCTGCGCGACCTGCGCGCCGCCCGTGACGATCTGGAACGCCGGGTGCATGACCTCAAGCTGACGCGCCAGGTCACGATGCAATCGCTGCCCTCGATCCGGCTGGTGCAGGAGAACGACAAATCTCTGGTCACAAAGATCAACTCGACACTCGTGAACACCGTGCCGCTCTGGGAAACCCAGCTGGCGCAGGCCGTGACCATCCAGCGTTCAGCCCAGGCCGCCGCCGCGGTGCGCGATGCCAATGACCTCACCAACGAGCTGCTCACGGCCAATGCTCAGAACCTGCGCGAAAGCAACAAGATGATCCGCGAGGAAATGGAACGCGGCGTCTTCGACATCGAAGCGGTCAAGAAGGCCAATGCCGACCTGATCGGCACCATCAACGAAAGCCTCCAGATCGCCGACGAAGGCAAGGCCCGCCGTGCCGCCGCCGAAGAGGAGCTCAAGAAGATGGAGGCCGAACTGCGCGACACGCTCGCCTCGGCCAAGGCCCGCCGCGACGGCATCGGTGACAACGCCGGGACCGCAGTACCCTCGTGAGAAACGGGTTGCGAATAAGGCCTTTGATCGCGGGCGCGGCCCTGATTGCGCTCACCGCCTGCGCGTCCGAGCGCAGCACCCCCGAAGTGACACCCCAGGCGCGCCCGGCGGGCCTCGGCGTGCCGCCGCCCCAAATCGTGCGCACGCCCTCGGCCAAGAGCCAGGCGCTGTCGCGCAAATACAGCCGCCTGCAGGCGCATCTTCTGGCCCAGGGCCTTCTCAGGACCGATGGCGGCGGGCCCGACACCTACTATTCTGCCGCCGATCTTCAGCGCAATTTCGAGCAGATTGCCTTCTATGACGAGTATGCCGCAGGGGGCGGTATCCGGCGCGCCGCGCGCACGCCGGGTCTGTTGCGCAAATGGACCGGTCCGGTGCGGATGAACGTCGCCTTCGGCACCAACGTGCCCACAGAGCAGCGCGCCGGCGATGCGGACATGGTGGCGCGCTTTGCCTCGCGGCTGGCCCGCGTGACCGGCCACCCGATCGCCATGAGCAACGACAGGCCCAATTTCACGGTCTTCTTCATGACCGCCGATGACGGAGGCGAAGCACAGGCACTGCTGCGCTCGATCTATCCCAATGTCAGCTCGGCGAACCTGTCGCTGATAGGCAACTTGCCGCGTCAGATCTATTGCGTGGTCATGGCCTTCGGCAGCGCGTCAAGCAATGCCTCCTACGTGCGCGCCGTCGCCTTCGTGCGCGCCGAACATCCCGAACTGATACGCCGCGCCTGCGTGCAGGAGGAGGTGGCCCAGGGTCTGGGTCTGGCCAATGACAGCCCGCGCGCGCGGCCCTCGATCTTCAACGATGACGACGAGTTTGCCTACCTGACCACGCATGACGAAGAGCTTCTTCGCCTGCTCTACAACCCCGCCTTGCGCCCCGGCATGACGCTGGATGAGGCCCGCCCCATCCTGCGCGGCCTCATCGCGGCGCGCAGCGGACCCAGCTAACATCCCGAAGGAGATCACCCCATGGGCATTTTCGACTTTCTCAGCGGTCAGTTCATCGACGTCATCCATTGGACCGACGATACCCGCGATACGATGGTCTGGCGGTTCGAGCGCGAGGGCCACGAGATCAAATATGGCGCCAAGCTGACCGTCCGCGAAGGCCAGGCGGCGGTCTTTGTGCACGAGGGCCAGCTGGCGGATGTCTTCTCCCCCGGGCTCTACATGCTCGAGACCAACAACATGCCGGTCCTCACGACGTTGAACAGCTGGGATCACGGCTTCAAGAGCCCGTTCAAATCCGAAGTCTATTTCGTCAACACCACGCGCTTCAACGACCTGAAATGGGGCACCAAGAACCCGATCATGACGCGCGATCCCGAGTTCGGCCCCACCCGCCTGCGCGCCTTCGGTACCTATTCGGTACGGGTCAGCGACCCCGCACGCTTCCTGATCGAGATCGTGGGCACGGATGGCGAATTCACGATGGACGAGATCAGCTTCCAGATCCGCAACATCATCGTGCAGGAGTTTTCGCGCGTGATCGCCTCGTCGGGCATCCCGGTGCTGGACATGGCCGCCAACACCGCCGACCTGGGCAAACTGGTGGCCGCCGCCATCTCGGGCACGCTGGCCGAATACGGGCTGGAAATCCCCGAACTCTATATCGAGAACATCTCGCTGCCCCCCGCCGTCGAGGATGCGCTTGACAAGCGCACCTCCGCAGGGGTCGCGGGCGATCTGGGCCGCTTCACGCAATATTCGGCCGCCGAGGCCATGACCGAAGCCGCCCGCAACCCCGCAGGAGGCGGCATGGCCGCCGGCATGGGGGCCGGGATGGGACTGGCCATGGCTCAGCAGATGACTGGTCGTCGCAACGATGCCGCCAGCGCCTGTCTCTTATACA
>FYBJ01001433.1_pt1 | contig 29557 bp, 31 predicted proteins | sample 1134611 | NCBI WGS metagenome assembly FYBJ01 (sample SAMEA104116008, study PRJEB20421) | marine metagenome | isolation source: marine
CATGATGGGCGGCGGCATGATGGGCGGCGGCATGATGGGCGGCGGCATGATGGGCGGCGGCATGATGGGCGGCGGCATGATGCAGAAATTCGATACCGATGGCGACGGAAAGGTCACACCGGAGGAGATGCGCACGCAGCTGCAGGCCAAGCTCACCGAATATGACAGCGACGGTGACGGAACCCTCTCGATTGCCGAGTTCGAGGCACTTCACAGCGCGATGATCCGCGAGAAGATGGTGGACCGTTTCCAGGACCTCGATGCTGACGGTGACGGTGCGGTGACCGCCGAAGAGATGGTGGCACCCGCCAAGAAGTTGGAACGGATGCAGATGATGCGGTCGAACATGCCGCAGCAGCCGGGTCAGCCCGCACAAGGCCAGGGCATGAATGGCGGAATGATGATGAACGACAACTGAGCGGACTGGCGCCGGCCCCGGCTGGCGCCGACCTTCTGGAACGGAAATTCCGCGATAGAGCCGGACCCGAATCCCTGTTCGGGTCCGAGCTGGCTTTTCCGCGGCCCGGGCCGACACCCGACAGACAACCGAATGGGAGAACAACCAAATGGCCTATACCTATGACCGTGTGCTGAAAGAGGTCGCCATGGACGACGCCGAAATGCGTGTCCGCAATGCCTTGGCGGACAAAGGCTTCGGCATTCTGACCGAGATCGACGTGAAGGCGACGATGAAAGCCAAGCTGGACGAGGATGTCCCGCCCTATCGCATCCTCGGCGCCTGCAATCCGCGCATGGCCCATCAGGCCATCGGGCTTGAGCCCCGGATCGGCGCGATGCTGCCCTGCAACGTCATTCTGCGCGAGGTCGAAGACGGAACCGAGATCAGCGCAGTCGACCCGGTCGCCTCGATGCAGGCGGTGGAGAACACCGATCTGCACGCGGTTGCCGGGCAGGTGCGTGATCTGCTCAGATCGGCTGTGGACGCCGCCTAGACTCCTTCAAAATACCCTTGACCTTCCGGTGGATGGAGGGTCCATATTCGCGGCAACCCGGAGACAGCGGACACAAGGTGAAGCGCAAATGTTTGGCGGCCACGCCCAGGACCGGAGCGGGAGCGGGATTGTCGGACCAGGCGTTCTTGACGCGGGAATTTTTCTCGTCTTCGCGCCGGTTCATCTGCTGGTGTCACAGGATGTATCGGTTGCAATCGCCGCGGTCACGCTCGCCGTGATCGGCGGTGCCTATATCGGCTTCGGTGCCGCCGCGAGTTCGGGGCCCGCGTTCTGGCTGGAACTGGCGGGGGCCACCTTGTACGGCATCGCCGCGGTGTTGGGATTGCTCTGGCATCCGATCGCCTTGCCGATCGGGCTTGCGGCGCACGCGGTATGGGATCTGTTGCATCATAACGGCGCTTTCGGCGCGCAGGTGCCGCGCTGGTACATCCCGTTATGTGTGGTGTTCGATTTGCTGGCCGCGAGTTTCCTGCTGGCCCTCTATCTGAGCTAGAGGCAGATGATCAGGAAACCCGCCATGTCACCCACCCTCAAGATGGTCTTTGCGCTGGCGTTTGTGCTGCTCTTGCTGGCCCTCGCGTTCGGGCCGTTTTCCGGGATGCTCACCGAGCTGAACGGAGACAGGATTTCCGCATGGATTGAGTCCGCGGGCATCTGGGGCCCGATCGTGATCATCGGCCTGATGACATTCGCGATCGTTGCCACGCCGATCCCGAGCGCACCGATCGCATTGGCGGCGGGCGCGGCCTACGGTCACACGCTCGGAACGATCTACATCGTCCTCGGTGCGGAACTTGGCGCTCTTGCCGCCTTTGCGATCGCCCGGGTCCTGGGGCGCGACGTCGTGCGCCACTGGTTCGGCGACAGGATCGACGCGGGCTGGCTTGGCTCTCAGAACGCACTGACGTTCACGGTCTTCATCAGCCGGCTGTTGCCGTTCATTTCCTTCGACATCGTCAGTTATGCGGCCGGGCTCAGCCGGTTGCGGTTCTGGCGCTTCGGACTGGCCACAATGGCCGGGATCATTCCCGCCAGTTTCGTGCTCGCGCATTTCGGCAACGAAATGGTGAGCGGCAGTTCCACCCGTGCGACCGTGGCCGCGATCGGTCTGGGCGTGCTGACGCTGATCCCGCTCGTGGTCGCCGGCCTCAGGGACTGGCGCAAACCCCGAGCGCAACAGGACTGAACGATCCGTGCGTCATCCCCGGCCCGGATTGCCGCATTGGCGGGTAGGTCGGACAGTTCCCCGCGCGACGCTCATGATCCATGCCCGAACAGTTGGGCATCCTGATGCGCGGTGTCGCCTGGCTCAAATTCGAGCGTCGAATGCTCGATCGAGAAGCGCTCGCATAGAACCGACTTGATCTCTTCCTTGATGGTCTCGGTGTCGCCCATCCGGTCGCGCGCGACCACGACATGGCAGTCCAGAGCCGCGGCGTGTTCCTGCATCTGCCACAGGTGGACGTGATGCACATCGGCGACGCCGCCGACCTCCCGGATGGCCGCGACCACATCCTTGCCGTCAATGTCGGGAGGGCTTCCCAGCATGAGCGTGCGGATCGGCCCCCCGATTTCGGTGAATGACAGATAGAGGATGTAGACGGCAATGCCGATGGTGATGGCGGGGTCGACCCAGCGCATGTCCCACAGGATGATGAGCGTCCCGGCGACAATCACCGCCACCGATGAGAGCGCATCCGAAAGGTTGTGCAGAAACAGGGCACGGATATTCACGCTCCCCTTCTGCATCGAATAGGTCAGCATGGCGGTCAGCGTGTCGATCACCAGCGCGACCCCGCCAAGAATGACGACGGTCCAGCCCATGACTTCGGGCGGGTCGATCATGCGCATCCCGCCTTCGTAGATCAGGTAGAGGCCGATCAGGATGAGGGTGGTGTAGTTGATCAGGGCCGCGACGATCTCGATCCGGCCATAGCCGAAGGTCATGGTTTCGTCAGCCGGACGACGCGAGATCTTGCGCGCCCCGAAGGCGATTACGAGCGAGGCCATGTCGGAAAAATTGTGAAGCGCGTCTGCGATCAGCGCCAGACTGCCCGAAAGAATGCCCCCGACGACCTGCGCGACGGTGAGAAGCCCATTTGCCCAGATCGCAATGGAAATCCTGCGATCGCCAGAGTCGGGGTCGATATGAGAGTGCCCGTGATCATGCGGCATCGGCGGTATCCTTGTGGAAGTGTGTCACGCGTTCGCTGGCTTTCAGACGTCCGGTGCGAAAGGCGCGAACGCGGGCATTCATCCAGTGGCGTATGATGTGGCGGTACAGCACACTCCGCAGCCATCCGAACGATTGCTCGTGGGCGGCATAAAAGGCGTCCGGCGTGTCGAACACTCCGAAATCCTGAACGATGCCGGTCTTCTGAATGTAGGTGTCTTGCCCGTCCCAGCCGACCGGAGGCGCGCTTAGGCAATCCGTGCCTGCTCCATAGCCGCAAAGACTGTCGGTTCCGGAAAATGTGGTCTGCAGGACGTTGAGAAAGGCGTCGTCCAGGATAAAGCCTTCAAGGTTGATCCACGCACCGTCAAATTCGACTTCTACCCAAGAATGAAGTATCTCTTCCGGTGTGATGGGATAAACCAACTCAGGGACCACGCCGCGCTGCAAACCCTTGTGGATCGTAAAACCGTGCACCCGGCAACGAATGCCCGCACCGCGCAGCAGTGCCATGAGAAGTGTGCCTTTGGTATTGCACTGCCCGTAGCCGTCGGAAAGCACCTCCGAGGCGGGAATGTCGTCGGCCCGGTTGTACCCGAAGGCGGTTTCATTTCGGACATAGTCGTAAATGGCACCGATCCGGTCAAACGCGGCCATATCGCGCCATCCGCGATCTTCGATCAAACCGGCGATACGCCCGGCATCGAAATCCAGCAGCCTGGTGGGTGCAAGCAATGGGTCAGTCTTCAGCAATGTCGTCGCTCCTCGAATCGTGTTGAAGCATCTCTAGTGGCTGCAGCGACTGAAGGTTCAAGCACCGATTACCGGTCGTCATGCAGTTTTTTTTGACATCAACCATGCCCGTCCTTTTGCCGTTCTTGATGCGCGTCCCTGAGTATCTCCACACCTCCCCAAAAGGCGATTCCGGCAACAATGACGCCGACCACGAGATCTGGCCAATTCGTTCCCAACCAGGCGACGAGGCCACCGGCCACGATAATTCCGAGGTTGGCTGCGAAGTCGTTCCAGCTGAATGTGTTTGCCGCCCGGATGTTTACATCCGGCTCCCGCAATTGGGCAAGCAGCCAGACGCAAACTGCGTTGATCGGAGCGGCGATAAGCGCCATCGCGATCATGACAGAGCCAAGCGGTTCGGAACCACCCGCAAAACGGTGCCACGCATCGTATAGAATGCCCAGAGCGAACAGAATGAGAAGGCCGCCTGATACCCTCGCGGCACCCCGCTTCCATTTGTCAGAGCGCGACAACGCGAAGAGACTGATCGCGTAGACAAGGCTATCAGACAGATTGTCGAGCCCATTGGCGATCAGCGCACTGGAATCGCCAATTGCGCCGGTTACGAAGAAGGCAATCACCAAGCCCGCATTCAGTACCAGAACAATCCAAAGTGTGCGTCGTTCAGAGCAATCGCCCCGCGCAGCCATGGCCTTTCCCTTCTGAAAATTTGTCACCTAGCGAACCAGCGAAGACAGCGGCAGTTCCGCATATCCTGCAAACCCACTGCCGTCGCCCTAGGCACCGATCTCGTTGTGGTCTGTCAGGCATTCGGAATGGTCCCGCAAGACTTCCAGGACGCGACAATCCGACGCGTTTCCACCGCTGCACTCATGCACCATGCGCTTCAGTTCCAAGCGAAGGGCTTCCAGTCGCGCCATCCTCTGCTCGACCTGATTGAGCTGACGGCGCGCGATGGCGTCCGCCTCGTGACAGGGCCGGTCCGGATCGTCCGCAAGATCGAGGAGTTCGCGAATGGCCTCCAGAGAAAAGCCCAGCTGCCGGGCATGGCGGATGAAGGCCAGGCGGTCGAGTTCGGCGCCTCCATAGCGCCGCTGCCCGCCTTCGGTCCGTCCGGGCTCGGGCATCAGGCCAATCTGCTCGTAATAGCGAATGGTCTGCACTTTGGTGCCGGTCTTTTTCCCGAGCGTTCCGATGGTAAGCATGTATGATCCTCTTGAATATAAAGTGACTGTAGGTTTATGGAGAAAGGCTTGCAAGGAACCTCGCGCGCTCACAGGAGCGTGACTTCGCGTCGCACCGGAGAAAAGGGGATTGAACCTCTAGCTGCTGGAGGATGTACATGCGCAATCAAAGAAGAATCAAGGGCGGGCAGGCGGCATTGAAACTGACGGCAATTCGGAAAGTCCTGTGGGGTCTGGCGGGCGTTGCGACGCTGGCCTTTGCCTGGATGGTTCTGTGGCCGGACTATCGCGCTGGCCAGTCTCCCGAGGATGCGGCGGCCTTTCGGGCGGCTTTCGAACTGACCGACCATCAGGGTAATGTGCGCACTCAAAGCGACTTCTCGGGCCGTTGGATGCTGGTGTTCTTCGGCTTCACCAATTGCCCTGACATCTGCCCTACCACGCTGTCCGAGGTGGCGGCCGTGATGGAGGGTCTCGGGAACCAGGCGGACAAGGTCCAGCCGATTTTCGTCAGCATTGATCCCGAACGCGACACGCCCGCCGCGCTGGCGGAATATGTGCCGCTGTTCGATGCGGGGATTATCGGACTGACCGGCACGCCCGAGCAGATCGCGAGGACATCGGAAACCTTCCCGATCTATTTCGAGCGCATTGAAGACGCCGCCGCACCCGACGGCTACACGATGGGGCATACCTCGCATCTGCTGCTGTTCGATCCCGAAGCAGGCTTTGCCGAGTCCTGGTCCTATGGCACACCCGCAGAAGACATCCTTGCCGATCTGAGAGAGAGGATCTGAGCGCCATGTCCCGACTGTCCGGAGAAACGGCGCTTGGCCTGGCGTGGATCATCGCGCTCGTCGCAACGCTGTCCGTTCTGTTTATCGGCGAGGTGCTGGGGCAGGCACCCTGTGTGCTCTGCTGGTTCCAGCGTGCATTCATGTTCCCGTTGGCAATTATACTGGGCCTTGGCCTGTGGTGGCAGGATCGGCAGGTAGGCCGCTACGGAATCGCTTTGGCGCTTGGTGGCGCGGCTTTCGCGATCTGGCATCTGGGGCTTTATGCCGGACTGGTTCCCGAGCGCATCCAGCCCTGCACTGCAACCGGCCCGTCCTGCACCGATGAAAACCAATTGGTCCTCGGCATTCCGATCCCGCTGATGGCACTGGTCGCCTTCACGCTGATCGGCGTGCTGTCGGCCCTCTCACTCAAGGAGGCACGAGAATGAACAGACGAAGCGTAGTTCTATCCGTCCTGACCCTCGGCGTCGCGGGGTTTGGCGGGGCGGCCTGGTACGCCAGCCGGTCCGCACCGCGCGCGCAGTCCGAGCCGGTTGCCCCCGAACTGGCAGCCGGGCTGGTCCGGCCCTACTCTCCCGTCCTCGGGCCCCGGGATGCGCCCGTGACCATCGTCGAGTTTTTCGACCCGGCCTGCGAGGCCTGCCGCGCGTTCGATCCGATCGTGAAAGACATCATGGCCGAGCATGGTGACGCGGTGCGTGTCGTGATCCGCTATACACCGTTTCACGGTGCCTCTTCGGAGGAAGCGATCCGCGTACTCGAAGCCGCGCGAATGCAGGACATCTATATGCCGGTCATGAATGCGCTGCTTGAGGAACAACCCCGTTGGGCTTCGCGCGGGACACCTCCGCCGGGCCTTATCCTCGAGATCGCGGCGGCGGCCGGACTCGATGCCCAGGCCGCGCGCACGCAGATGCTGGCGCCCGATGTCGTGGCGATCCTGAACCAGGACCGTGCCGATGTCGAAGCGTTCGGCATTCGCCAGACACCGACCTTCTTTGTGAACGGCAAACCTCTCGATCCGTTCGGGGCAAACGAATTGCGGCGGCTTGTTGCAGCCGAAGTCGCGGCGGCGCAGAGCTGAATGGAAAAGGGAAGGCTTCCATGAATGTAGCTAGGAAGAGTTTGATCGCGATCTCGATGATCATCGCGGGATTTGCAGGAACCGCCATGGCGCAGGAACCGACCGTGGTGGTCGAGGACGCATGGTCGCGTGCCTCCATCGGCATGAACCGGCCGGGTGCCGCCTACATGACGGTCCGCAACACGGGCGAAGAGACGGAAATCCTGACCGGCCTTCGCACCGACCTTGCGATGATGCCGGAAATCCATCTCTCCTCGACGAACGACCAGGGTGTCAGCTCCATGTCACCGGCGGGCGAGATCGAGATCGCGCCGGGGGAAGCGATTGCGCTGGAGCCCGGTGGCCTGCACGCCATGCTGATGCGGCTTCAGCGGCCCATGGTGAAGGGAGAGACCTTTTCCCTGACGCTCGTCTTTGCCGATGGCGGCGAAGTCACGGTGGAAGTGCCAATTCTTGATATTGCCGCGCGAGGCCCGGAAAACTGATGCAGCGTCGCAAACTCCTGGGTTATGGCGCGGCGGGCATTGCCGCGCTGGGCGGCACACTCCTTGCCGGTTGGTGGCAGGTGGATGGTCCGGGCGCGCCGGAGCCCACCGGTCCGCGGCCCCTGTCGCTGTCGGCGATGGAGTTCCGGCTGACGGATCACGAGGGCAATGCCGTCGGCCCCGAAACCCTTGCCGGGCGGGCGAGCATGGTCTTCTTCGGTTTCACCTACTGCCCGGATGTGTGCCCGACCACGCTGTCGGACATTTCGGGCTGGCTCGACGCGATGGGAGAGGATGCCGCCGCCATCGACGTGGTGTTCATCACCGTGGATCCGGCGCGCGATACGGTGGCGGCGATGGCCGAATATGTCGGCAATTTTCACCCTGCCATTCGCGGCTGGACCGGCACACCGGACGAGATCGCACGCGCAGCCGAAGGGTTTCGCGCCACTTTCGAGAAGGTGCCGACCGACGGCGGCGACTATACGATGAACCACACGGCCAGCGTGTTTCTGTTCGATGCCGGCGGGCGCTTTGCGAGCACGATCGACTATCACGAGCCCAGAGAATTCGCGGTGCCGAAAATCCGGCGGGCGATGCAGGACAAGACCGGGGGGACAACATGAAGCCGAGATATTGGGTTATGGGGCTGGCCATGACAGGCAGCGCTGCGGCCCTTGCGGTCGCTCTGTCGAAAGAGTGGTCGGCGAGCCCTGTGCCGGAGGCGCTTGCCACGGCAGGCGACTGGACACCGGGCACCTTGGCAACGCCTCCCGTCGCAGTGACCACGCTACAGACGGTGGCGTCCAGCCATCGCAGCACGTCGCCAGCCATTGCGCGCCCTCCCGTCCCTTATCTGGCCCCGCCCAGGGACACCTTGTCCGCCGCACGGCCGCCGCTGACAACCTGGTCGCGCATCATCGCGCCCGGTGAGACGCTGGATGCTTTGCTCAAGGAGGCCGGCCTTGATGCGCCGGATCGGGCGGAGGCGGCGCTTGCCCTCGGCGCGGAGTTCGATCTGCGGCGCTTGCGGCCCGGCCACGACCTCACAGTCGCTCTGACACCCGGCGGCGCGCTTCAAAGCGTGGCACTTGGCGTTGACAACGGCGTGATCATCGAGGCCCTCTTTGGGGATCGCACGACGACCCGAACGCTCAATCCCGATCCTGATACGGTGATCCTGGCCGGAGAGACCGTCATCGACAGCTCGCTCTTCGAGGCCTTGGAGGAGGCGGGGATCCCGGCGCGTTTTGCCGTCGATCTGGCGCAGATGCTGGGCGGGACGGTCGACTTTCGACGAGAGATGAAAGGCGGCGAAACGCTCCGAATTCTCTGGCGTGAAGCGCGGCTCGGCGACGAGCGAATTGGCCAGCCGGAAATCACTTTCGCGGCGCTCGAACTCGAAGGCGCGATCTACGAGGTCGTCTGGCCAGAGGATGGAACGGGCCGGGCAACGATTTATGTCGACGGTGAGGTTTTGCGTGTCTTTGCCCAACCGGTCGACGGGGCACGGCTAAGCTCGGTGTTCGGGCAGCGCCGCCACCCGGTTTTCGGCAATGTCCGGATGCATACGGGCGTCGATTTCGCCGCGGCGAAAGGCACGCCGGTACGTGCAACCGCGCCCGGCCGGATTGCCTTTGTCGGCCGGCGCAGTGGATACGGGCGCGTGGTCGAGATCGCACATGGCGCGAATACCACAACCCGTTACGCCCATCTCAGCGCGGTTCCCGAGGGTCTCGTGCAGGGCCAACGTGTCATGGCAGGGGACATCATCGGCAATGTCGGTGCCACGGGCACGGCGACCGGGCCGAACCTGCACTACGAAGTGCGCGTCGATGGTCGCCCGACCGACCCGCTCTCGGATGACCGCCTTGCTGCCGCAGCAGAAGACAAAGCACAGCACACCCTAGCCGCCACCCGGCTAGCCAAGGCCCGCATGAAAACCAAAACCTATCTCGCAACCCGTCTTGCGACCAACAGAAACGAAAGGCTTTGATCAATGAAAACCTACCTTGTTGCCCTGACCCTCGCATTCAGCGCGGTATCCACGGCCCCGGCACTTGCCCAGGACACCCCGATCGACGTGAAGAAGACCAATGGTTGCGGATGCTGCATCGGATGGATGCAAAATCTGGAAGAGAACGGGTTTGCCCCGACAGGCGAGGACATCATCTTGGGGGTGCTCGCTCGTCTCAAGATTGACAGCGGGGTGCCGCAAAGCATGGCCTCCTGCCATACCGCTTTCATCGACGGCTATGTGATCGAAGGCCATGTGCCGGCCGCTGACATTCGCCGCCTCCTCGATGAACGTCCCGACGCCGTCGGTCTGGCGGTGCCGGGAATGCCGTATGGCTCGCCTGGGATGGGGCCGGAAGAGGATCGCGAGGCCTACGATGTGTTCCTGATCACAAAGAGCGGCTCCACCGAAGTCTTTTCGTCCTACGCGGAAAACTAGACCGGTCGCAATGTGGACGCGCTTTCTCCGATAGCACTGGGCTTTCTTGGCAGTCTCGCCGCGGGCCTTCTGACCGGGGTCGGGGCCATTCCCGTCCTTTTCGGACGCGTGCCATCGCGCGCGACCCGCGACCTCTCGCTTGGGTTCGCCGCGGGGGTCATGCTGGCGGCCTCGTTCTTTTCGCTGATCATCCCGGCGCTCGACGCCGCGGGAGCGATGTTCGGGAACAAGGCCGCTCCGGCGGCGGTCGTCAGCATCTCGATCCTGCTGGGGATCGGCGCGGTCGCCCTGATGAACGAGAAGCTCCCGCATGAGCATTTCAAGACCGGGCGCGAAGGGCCCGAAGCGGCGTCGCTCCGGCGGGTCTGGCTCTTTGTCATCGCGATCACGATCCACAATTTCCCCGAAGGCCTTGCGGTCGGAGTGGGGTTCGGGTCCGGCGGCGTCGAGGGCGGATTGCCTCTTGCCGTCGGCATCGGGCTTCAGAATGCACCGGAGGGGCTTGCCGTTGCGGTTGCACTCCTTGGGGAAGGGTACACAAAACGCCGCGCCTGGAGCATCGCCGCCATGACCGGTCTGATCGAGCCGGTCGGCGGCGCGCTGGGGGCCGGAATAATCTCGTTGTCCGAGCCAATTCTGCCCTGGGGACTGGCCTTTGCCGCCGGGGCGATGCTCTATGTCATCAGCCACGAGATCATTCCCGAAACGCACCGCAGCGGCCATCAGAACAAAGCCACGCTGGGGCTGTCAGTCGGTCTGGTTCTGATGCTGTTTCTCGATGTCTGGCTGGGGTAGTCGCATGAAATTTCCCAAAACGCCCTTGACCGTTGGATGCATCGCGGCCGTTGCCGCCCTGCTTGTCGACCAGGGAACCAAGGCGATCGTGGTCGCAAATGCGGCGTCGCTTCGCGACGGCCTGCCCGTGTTTTCCGGGTTCAACCTTGTTTTCCTTCGCAATGACGGCGTCACCTTCGGCCTCTTGAGCGGTGTGCCCTGGTGGGGGCTCGTGGTCCTGGCTCTTGTCATCTGCGCCTGGATAACGGGGCTCATGTTGCGCACGCAGGACCGCGTCGAAGCCTTCGGATACGGGCTGGTCATCGGCGGAGCGCTCGGCAATGTCCTGGACCGGGTGCGCTATGGTGCGGTGACGGATTTTCTCGACCTCTATGTCGGTTCCGTGCATTGGCCGTCCTTCAACATGGCCGATGCGTTGCTGGTCAGCGGCCTTGCGATCCTGATATTGCGTCCCACGGCCGGGACCCGCCGGATCGGCGCGGGCTGACCCATGCCGGACCTCGTACCGATCCTCGACCGCGCGCGACAGTCGATGCTGCTCAGACTGTTGCTGGCCGCTGTGGCCGGGGGCCTGTCGGTGCTTGTTCTCCCGCCCTTTTCCCTGATCCTCTTCCTGCCCATCGCCTATGCGACGCTCCTGCTTTGCCTGCTCGGTCTGTCGACGCGCGCGGCCTTTCTGGTCGGCTGGAGCTTCGGGCTTGCGCAGTTCGGCTTTGGCCTTTCGTGGATTGCCGAGAGCTTCTATGTCGATGCCGAACAGTTCGGGGCCCTGGCGATCCCGGCCGTGGCCGGCCTGTCTGCCTTTCTCGCGATTTTCACTGGCCTTGCCGCCGCTGTCCATGGCCGTCTGTCGCGCCGGCACGCGATCACCGGCCTGCGCGCCGCGCTGCTTCTTGCGACCTGCTGGACGGGGGCGGAATGGCTGCGCGGTCATATCCTGACCGGATTTCCGTGGAACCTGGCGGGCTATGCCTTTGTCGACTATGCGGCCCTGCGCCAGCCCGCCGCCTGGGTTGGCAGCTACGGGCTGAGCTTTCTGGCCGTCTTCGCGGGCGCCTTGCCGGGCGCCGCGCTCGCGGCTCCGGCGCGGGCGCGACGGTCCGCAATCGCGGTCTTCGCGGCCCTCACGGTGTCCATCTATGCCCTCGGAGCGTCGCGGCTGGCATCCCCGGCCCCCGAAGGATCCGGACTCGAGCTCCGGATTGTCCAGGGCAACATTCCACAGCGCGAGAAATGGGCCCCCGGCCGCCGCGAGCGGTCACTGGCGCGTTATCTGGACCTGTCGGCGCGTCCGGGCGGTTTTGACGTCCTGCTCTGGCCGGAATCAGCTTTTCCCGGCTTTCTGGACGAGGATGACGACGCCCGCGCGCGCATCTCCGGCACCCTGCCCGAGGGCACTGTCCTGCTGACCGGAGTACCGGACCGCGTGGCGACCGGGGATGGCGTGCGCTACTTCAATACCGTGCAGGCATTTGACAGCTCCGGCAACACCCTGACGGGCTATGCCAAGCACCACCTTGTGCCGTTCGGGGAATATGTCCCCTATGCCGAGTGGCTTCCGATAAAGCGCCTGACCGAAGGGCTTGGGGATTTCACACCCGGCCCCGGCCCGCGCACGCTCGCGCTGCCGGGGATTCCACTGTTCTCGGTCGCGATCTGCTATGAGATCATTTTTCCCGGCGGCGTCGTGGACCGGCTCTTTCGGCCGGACTGGATATTCAACGCCACGAACGACGCCTGGTTCGGAACGAGCATCGGTCCCGAGCAGCATCTCGCATCCGCGAGAATGCGGGCCGTGGAGGAGGCGCTTCCGGTGATCCGTGCCGCGAATACGGGCATTTCGGCAGTGATCGACGCCCGGGGCGAGATCGTCTCGCGGCTCGATACCGGAGTGACCGGCATCATTGATGCGCGCCTTCCGGGGGCCGGTGACAGGACATCCTATGCGCGGTTCGGCGACTGGATGCTGGCGGCCCTGATCGCCGGTGTATGGGCTCTCGTGTGGTCGGCAGGTTATCTGCGCCGGTTTTTCGCCAGAACCGGCCGGGCGACGGAACGGGACATGTGACCTGATCATGACGACGGAAATCACAGTTGCGCGAGAGACGGCCGGGCGTGTGGCACGCCTGTGCCCCCGCATGTGGGGCCTTGCGCAATGACAGAAGCACTGCTCGCCTATGATCCTTTCGGACCGGCCCTCTCGCCGGTCGCGGTTCTCCTGCTGCTGACGGCCCTGGGCCTGTACCTGCGGGGCCAGTCGCGCCCGGCCCGGTCACGGCCGCCCGTCACCACCGTGCAAACGGCTTTCTTTCTGGCGGGTCTCGGCAGCATCGCGCTGGCGAGCAATGCGCCGCTGGCCCCCCTTGGCCACAGTCTGTTTTCCGCTCATCAGGTCGAACACCTGACGCTCAGACTGCTCGGGCCGCTCCTGATCGCCCTGTCGCGGCCCTGGCATCTGATCCACGCCGCCCTGCCCCGCCGCTGGCGTCGACGGGTGGTTTCACTCAGGGACAGGCGCCTGATGCGAGGTCTTGCGCACCCCGCCGTTGCGACCGCAATGCTCATTGCCTCGCTGTATGTCTGGCAGGTCCCGGCCGCCTACGCGCTGGCCCAGAAAGTCCCGGCGGTGGAACTCCTGGCCCACATGCTGATGATGGCGACGGGGCTTTGGTACTTTGCGATGTTGCTTGATCCACGCGACCCGCCCGAGGGCCAGGCACGCGGCGCGCGGCTGATGTCGGGCTTTGTCCTGATTGTCTCGAACATCCTTCTGGGATCGCTCACAACGCTGAAGGAGACGGTGGTCTATTCCGATCTCCACAGTCTTGTCTGGAGCGGGCCCCTGAGCCCGATGGCCGATGAAACGATCGGCGGATACACGATCTGGATTCCGTCCTCGATGATTCTGATTGCGGCGATCATCATCGTGCTCAACGGCTGGAACGCTGCGGAAGTGCGTCGCTGGAACGCGCGGCACGATCTGATACGCGGTTCGAACGCAGCGGCGCTCGAGTTTCCGGAAACCGCCGCAGAGTTGCGTCTGAAAGTGGAGAAACCGAATCGCGACATGGGCCGGACACTCGCGCTGGGCGCCTTCGCCATGTTCTTGGTCGTCATGACGACGCTAGTGACGATCGTCTATGCGTTGTGAGCCGCCGAACAGCCCCCCCGGTAACGGAGCCCGAAACGTGACCCGAAATGCCGGAACCTCTGTCATGAGGGCGCTTGTGGCCGGATGGCTGACGATCGCATTGCCCGGGGCTGCCTGGGCACATGGCGGGCGCGATCTAGATGCCGGTGCGGTTTGGGCGGCCTGGAACCCGACGCTCGCTGTCAGCGGCCCGCTGGTCCTGCTCGGTGCGATCTATCTGAGCGGTGCGCGTCGGAGATTATCGGTGCGCAGGCCGGTTTCCGCCGTGCGCCACCTTGCCTTCGCGGCAGGGCTCGGCGTGATTTTTCTGTCGTTGCAATCGCCCATCGACCCGATGGGCGAGCGGTTGTTTGCCGGGCATCAGGTCCAGCATCTGCTTCTGCGGATGGTCGGCCCGATGCTGATCATGCTGTCGCGCCCGACGGCAACCCTGACGGCCGGTGTTCCCAGGGGTCTTCGCGCAGGAATTCTGTCACCCGTGACATCGAGCGCTATCGTCGGCGGTACATATCGCCGGCTCCGGCACCCGTGGATCGCCACCCTGCTGTTCGTCCTGTCGCTCTATGTCTGGCAGGTGCCATCCATTCATAACGCCGCTATCGTCAACGACCTCATTCACTGGGGAATGCACCTGACGATGCTGGCCGCCGGGCTTCTCTTCTTCGCGGTCATCTTCACCGAACGCGACCGGCCGGACGAACCGTCTCACTTTCTTCGCATCGTCATTCTTTTTGTGACGATACTCTCGAACATTGCGCTCGGCGCTCTCACGACTTTCAAGACCCAAGTGCTTTACACGGCCTACGATATTGAAGGGCGGCTGTTTGGCATTGATCCACTCGCGGACGAAACCGGCGGCGGCTTCGTCCTTTGGGTGCCCGGCAGCATGATGGCGATCATCGCCGTTCTGATTGTCGTCTATGACTGGAACAGTCGCGAAGAAAAGCGCATCACCCGTGGCCTTGACCGAAGTGGCGCTCTGCCGGAGATTTCAGCAGAGGGGCCGGAAGCACGTTCGGCCAAGGACGCGGGCGCGCGAAACCGGCGCATGGGCCTTTTCCTGGCGTTGATCGTGCCGACAATTCTTGCGCTGGTTATCGGTGTCGCCTCTGTCGTGGTGATGATCTTCTGATTGTCCCGGGAGCCCGGTGCGTCGCAAGCGCCTGACGCTCTCAGGTCCCAGGGTCAGGACCGGAATGATTCAGCGCGCTCTCAAATGCCGCCAGCGTCTTGTCGCTGACATGATGCTCAATGCCTTCCGCATCGCGCTCGGCGGTCTCCTCGTCGATTCCGAGCTGCTGGAGAAACGCCACCACGATCCGGTGACGCCTCATGCAGGTCTCGGCCAGTACCTGACCTTTCTCGGTCAGGAAAATGGCACGATACGGCTCGCGGCGAACCAGTCCCGCGGCCTTGAGCCGCGAGATATTCTTGGTGACAGTGGGGGGTTTGACCCCGAGGCGTTCGGCGATCTCGACGGGTCGCGCCTCGCCATGGGTCTCGATCAGTTCGGCGATCAGTTCGACGTAATCTTCGGCCATCTCGGTTTCGTGGGCCTGACGCACGGTCGCGAACCCCTCTGCCTGGGCCTCGGGAGACCTGTCGGCGGCCTCAAAGGTTTCAAGATCATGCGAGTGCGGCTTGGTCATGGCTCTATCTTGAAGGGAGACGGAGGGATTGACAACTTGTTTGCCTGGGGTAGATATGTTAGCCACGGCTAACTTATGATCCGCGAGGCTGATTTGTTCCTGAATTTCCTCAGACTACTGGTCACGGCGTGCGTCAGCGCGGCGGTCTTGTCGGGACCGGTTTCGGCCACGCCTGCGAAAGAGGCGCCATGGCTTCCGGAGGCGGCGGCTTACCGTCTGACGCTGTTCCTGGGAAATCTCGAACCCCTGCCCTGGGATCAGGTTGCGGACGCCTGGTCCGAACCTTACCGCAATTCGGAATTTTCCAGCGGGGCGCTGGAGTGGCTGGACGCCAAAAGCGGCGTTAACGCGAAACCGGTGCAGGAGGCCATCGCGCGACAGGATCGGCAGGCGCTGTTCGCCGGGGCCACACGTCTGATCGCACTGCGGATCGTGGAAGAGCTGGATCGGACGTTAGATGCCAGCGACCCGGCAACGGCATTGCGGGCCGTGCAGGCGGGCCGCGAACTCTATCGTGCTTTTGCCGATGGCGTGACGGCCGCCGACCCCGAAGCGGCGCGCGACATCGGCATCGCATGGCTCGACCTCAACAGCAGTGTCGGGTCCTCCGGCGTGCTGGGGGCGGGCGCGACATCTGCCGACCGGGAAAAAATGGCCGCCGCAAGTGCGGTTATCTCCGGCTATCTCACGCGAAACTACCTTGTGGGCTCTTTCGCGCCACGCGAAACGCTGAGCGCGGTGCCCGAGACCGCGGCGCTCGACGGGCGCGCCATCGAGGTGCCGCCAAGCCTGCCGCCGGGATCGGATATTTTCGATCAGGTTCCGCTCCCGCGGCTCGTTCTGAACTTCGAGGAGCGCGGCATCGACGAGACGGACCTGCCGCTTGTCGCCTATGGCGACATGCTGTTTGACAGCTCGCAAATCTTCGGCAGTCCGGCGCGCGAGCTGGGGATCGCCTGCTCCACCTGCCACAACCGGTCGGACATAAACCAGCGGCTGTTCATCCCCGGTGCCAGCCACCAGCCCGGTGCGATCGACGTGGATGGCGCGTTCTTCAATCCGATCTTCAACGATCGCCGCGACGACCCGATCGACATTCCCAGCCTGCGCGGCCTGCGCTTTACCGGACCCTATGGGCGCGACGGGCGCTTTGCCAGCTTGCGGGATTTCACACGCAACGTGATCGTGGGCGAGTTCGGCGGCGAAGAGCCGACGGACTTCATGATGGATGCGCTGATCGCCTACATGCTCGAATTCGACTTCCTGCCCAATTCCATGCTGACGCCGGACGGCAAACTGACCGATGCCGCCGCGCCCGCGGCAAGGCGCGGCGAAGCCATCTTCAACCGTCCTTTCGCCGGGCTTGGCGCGCGATCCTGCGCCAGCTGCCACGTGCCGGACGGAAATTTCCTCGACCGGCAGGCCTATGACATCGGCTCGGCCACGCCGCCATATGCAGGCGCGCGCGCAGGCGCCTTCGACACGCCCACGCTTCTTGGCACGCTCTACACGGCCCCCTATTTCCACGACGGATCGCTGCCTACGCTGGGCGCGGTGGTGGAGTGGTTCGACGACACGAAATCCCTGGGGTTGACGGGTACGGAACGCGCGGACCTCACCGCCTACCTCGAAACCGTGGGGGCCGCGGATGACCCCTACGAGGCCTTCGACGACGAAAATACCCCCTTCCGGCTGGCCTTTTCCGAGCTGACGACCTTCGCATCGACGCTGGACACGCTGCTGCCCCGGCGCGACGCCGAGCATATCATCCTGCTGACCGATACCGTGGCGACGGACCTGTCCGCCGATGCCAGCACGATGTCCAACCTTTCCGCCCGGCCTGAAATCTATGCGCTGGCCGACCGGCTGGCCGAGGTCGGCGCCGCCGCGCGCGCTGGAGACTGGCCCACGGCAGAGGCCAGCTGGGCGGCGTTCCAGGTCCAGGCCGCAGACCTCGACGGGAGGGCGTTCTGATGGCGATCCATCTGAACCGCAGGACCGCGCTCTTCCTGACCGTTGCGGGCACCTTGGCGCTCGCCACGCCGCTGCTCGCCCAGGGCCGCCCCCTGCGCCTTGCCTTCATCCCGCAGGAAAACCCCGAGAAACTGCTTGGCGACATCGGGGCCATCACCGGCTGGCTGTCGGATGAGATCGGCGTGCCCGTCGAAGGCTTCGTCACCATCGACCATGCCGCCGCCGTCGAGGCGCTGCGCAACGGCGATGCGGACATCTCGTTCATGGGGGCGCTGCCCTTTGTGCTGGCCGAGGCCGAGATCGGTGCGGTGCCGCTCTTGTCCGAGGTCTATCGCGGCGCGCCGAACTATACGGGCCGGATCTTTGTGCGCCGCGACAGCGGTATCACGACGCTCGCCGATCTGCGCGGCCGCGACATCGCTTTCGCCGACCCGATCTCGGAATCGGGATACCTCTATCCGCTGGCCGAATTCGAGAAGGCGGGGCTGGTCGAGGGACCGGGCAAGGCCGACGACTTCTTTGGCCGCATCTTCTTTGCGGGCGGTTACCAGCAGGCCATGCAGGCCATGGCCGAGGGCCTGGTGGATGCAGCAGGCGTGAGCCAGTATGCCGACCTGCTGCTCACGCCCACTCAGCAGGCCGAGGTGACCTGGATCGCGCAAAGCGATGCGATCCCGAGCCATGTCGTCATCGCGCGCCCCGGGCTCGACCCCGATGTTCAACAGAGGTTCGTCGCGGCGATGATGAAACTCAACGAGCCCGCGAACCGCGACTTGCTGCGGTATCTCTATGGGCCCGATGGCTATGTGATCGCCGATTCCGCTGCCTATGACGGGGTGCGGGACATGGCGCGAAAATACGGGCTTCTGCGATGACTGTTGCGACGCAAATCGATGATGTCAGCTTTGCCCATTCCGGCGGGGACACCCGCGCGCTAAAGCGCGTGTCGCTTTCGGTTCAGGCGGGAGAGATCGTCGCACTTCTCGGACCGTCCGGGGCGGGCAAAACGACGTTTCTGACCCTGCTCGATGGCAGGCTTCGGGACTGGCGCGGGCGGGTGTCCGTGCTCGGCGCGCCGCTGGATCCGGATCGCCCGCCACCGCGTGCGCGCCGCCCGGATACCGGCTATGTTTTCCAGGAGTTCGCGCTGGTCGAACGCTCGACGGTGCTGCGCAATGTCCTCAACGGCCGCCTTGGACGCATGTCGCCGCTTCGGGCCGTTCTGGGGTCATCGACGGCGCATGATCGCCGGGTCGCCCGGGACGCGCTTGCAGACTGCGGGATTGCCGATCTGGCACATCGCAGGGTGGACAGCCTCAGCGGCGGACAGCGACAACGCGTGGCCATCGCGCGCTGTCTTGCACAGGAGCCGCAACTGATCCTGGCGGATGAACCGGTCAGCAGTCTTGATCCGACGCGCGCGGCGGAAATTCTGGCATTGTTGACTGAGGCGGCGCGCGCGCGCGGCGCGACCGTTCTGTTCTCATCGCACCAGCCCGACCTCGCGCGGCGGTTTGCGCAGCGCATCGTCGGCCTGCGTGCCGGGCGGATCGCATTTGATGTGCCGACATCCGAACTGTCCGAGGCCGCGACGGCCGACCTGTACCGGGATGCCGCGCAGATGCCCGAAATCGGTCTCAGGGCGGTGACCTGATGCGGTCGCGCGGCTTCGGCAGTTTCGCGGCGGCGGTGCTGGTCGCGGGCGCCATATTGTGGTCTTTCGCCACGACGGACATCGAGATGGCCCGGCTTGTGTCGGCGGGCCCGCGGATCGCGGATTTTCTGGGCCGAATGTTTCCACCCGATCCGACAATCATGGACGAAATCCTGAAGGGCAGTGCCGAGACGCTGAGAATTGCGGTCCTGGGCACGCTGGGCGCGGTACTCCTGTCGGTTCCGCTGGGATTGCTGGCGTCCGAGACGATGGCCGCTCCGGCATTATTTCGCCCGATCCGGACATTGCTGGCAATCATCCGGGCGGTGCCGCTGATCCTGGTGGCGATGCTGATGGTCGGCGCGGTCGGGCTTGGGCCCCTGCCCGGCATCATTGCGATTGCGTTCCACGCGACGGGCATGTTGGCCAAATTCTATGCGGAAGCCATTGACGGAGTGTCGCGCGCGCCCCTCGCCGCGCTGGAAAGCGCCGGCGCCGGACCACTTGCGCGGCTACGCTACGCGATCTGGCCGCAGATGGCACCCGTCGTTGCGCGCGACACGATCTTCCGGTTCGAGCTGAACCTGCGCGAGTCTCTGATCCTCGGCATCGTCGGGGCGGGCGGGATCGGCTTCTATATCCAGACCTATGTACGCTCGTTCCAGTATGACAAGGCGGCAAGTGTGACACTGGCCGTCGTCGCCATGGTGATCGCCATTGAGGGTGTGAATGTCTGGCTGCGCCGGAGATTTTCGTGATTGGCCGCTCACTGAAGGCGTATTGAACGCGCAACCGCTCAACATAGCGTGAGCATGGCTATGCACATGATCTGAAATCTGACAGCCTGACATTCGATCGGGAGGAACTCATCATGCGCGCCCCATTGCTGGCTGTCTTCACACCAATTCTGCTCATCGCTGCCGCGGCAGCAACGGCAAATCCGGAGTTCTGGCGAAATGAATGGCCGAAAACCGATTTCGGAAAAACCAGCGTCGCCAGCTGGCTGGAAATCCAGTCCGGTGGCCCGCCGCGCGACGGTATTCCCGCGCTCAACGATCCTCCGTTCATCCCGGCAAGCGACGAGACGAAAATCGAAGATCGCGAACCCGTGGTCACTGTCGAAATTGACGGCCAAATTCCCCGGACCTACCCGCTTCGCTATCTGACCTGGCATGAAATCGTGAATGAAACGGTTGGTGGCGTGCCTTACGCGGTCACTTATTGTCCGCTGTGCAATTCCGCCCCGACATTCGATCGCCGGGTCAACGGGCAGCTGCTGACATTCGGCGTGACCGGCAAACTGCGGAGTTCCAACCTGATCATGTTCGACCGCGAGACCGAAAGCTGGTGGCAACAGGCAACAGGAGAGGCCATCGTCGGCCAGCTCACCGGGGCAGAACTGACACCCCTGCCAAGCTGGATGGAAAGCTGGGCGGAGTTCAAGGCGCGCAATCCCGACGGGCTGGTCATGGCGCAGCCCGCCTATCCGCGCTCCTATGGGCGCAATCCCTATGTCAGCTATGACAATTCAAGCCGGCCGTTCCTGTACAATGGCGAGATGCCGCCCCACGGAATTCAGCCTCTGGCCCGCGTCGTTCGGGTCGGCAATCGCGCGTGGCCGGTCTCGCGCCTTGCGACGGAAGGCACGGTTACCGAGGCAGGATTGACCATTTCATGGGCATCGGGGCAAGCGTCGGCCCTGGATACAGCCCGGATCGGTGACGGAAAGGATGTCGGAACGATCCGGGTTCGCAAAGGCGGAAAGGATGTGCCCCACGATGTGATGTTTGCCTTCGCCTTTCATGCCTTTTTCCCTGATGGAAAATGGATGCTGCGGTAATGCGGACCGCGCCGCCGAGGCGGATGACGCGCTCAGGTTGTCATCATCGCGCGGCGCACTGACTGTCAGGCATAGATGTTGATGGGCGTGCCGTTCGGCACCATGGCATAAATTCGTTCAATCTCGCGATCGGAGACGGATATGCACCCCGCGGTCCAGTCGCGGACGTCCGTCGGGTCGATACCGCGTCGCGGGCCGCCATGAATGAAAATGTCCCCGCCCGGTGATTTGCCCCGTGCGGCCGCATAGGCCCTGTCTGCTTCGTTCGGGTAGGAGATGCCGATCGAAAGATGGAACAGGCTGTTGGGGTTCCGCCGATCGATCACATATGCCCCCTCGGGTGTGCGCCCGTCCCCTTCGAACTGCTTGTGGCCGACCGGCGCGAAACCAAGCCCGACGGGATAGCTGCGCAGCGGTCCTGATGCACCCTCAACAACCAGCCGGCGATCCCCCTTGTACAGCCGAAGGCGGGTGACTTCCGGTCCGTTATAGGTCCGGAATTTGCTGGCGCAGCCGGAAAGAAAGGCGGCCACGCCGCTCAACAGAAATAGCCGCCGCGGAAATCTTGTATTTGTATATGCCACTGCCCTGGCCCTTCTTGCGAGGTCTGAATGGTCGGGAAAGGTACTGCAAAGAGCGCGCCGAATCAACGCCCGTGTAAAAGCGCGCCCTTCACCATCTGCACATCAACCGGGTTGCAGCCCGACAGCCTTGCCACTGTCCGCCAGCCGCCCAGCCAGGGCGACCCGCAAGGATGCCCCTGCCTCGCCCGGGTCCTAGTCAAACAACTCGTGGAGCCAGGATTTGCGGCGATAGCCGTGCTTGCCGCGGCCATGCCCGCCTTGGTGCTTGCCGCGCCTGTACCCGCTGTCGTCCTCATAGTCACGCGGCTCCGACGCGCTCTGAGGTGCCATTTCGGGAACAGAGCGTTCGATGATTTTGTCGAGTTCGCCCCGGTCGAGCCAGACGCCCCGGCAACTGGGACAGAAGTCGATCTCGATCCCCTGCCGATCCGCCATGCTCAAGGGTACTTCGCAGACCGGACACAGCATTCCGCTTTTGACGTTCATGTTTTTTCTAGGCTCCTTGCCGGGTTCCTTCAGTTCAATGACCATGCGCCAACGCCCCCTTCGCCGCGGGTTCCCGCACCGGGTCACCGCCCGAAGGCGGCGCCTTGACCTTGTGGCCACTCAGCAGCCGCAGCGCGTTCGCAACAACCAGCAGTGACACACCCACATCGGCGGCAATTGCCCCCCACATCGTCGCCATGCCAAAGGCGGTCAGACCCACGAACAGGGCCTTGGTGGCCAGAGAGATGCCGATGTTCTGGCGGATGATCATCATCGTCCTGCGCGAATGTCCGATCAGCCAGGGCACCTTGCCGATGTCATCGGTCATCAACGCGATGTCGGCCGTTTCGATGGCCGCATCCGAGCCGACGGCACCCATGGCGATCCCGTAATGCGCGCGCGCCATGGCAGGCGCATCGTTGACCCCGTCACCGATCATCGCAACCATGTCGTGCTGTGCCACCAGTTCCTCGATGGCCGTCACCTTGTCCTCGGGCAGAAGTTCCGCGCGCACCTCATCGATGCCTACCTCGGCGGCGACGGCCAGTGCTGTGCGCTCGTTGTCGCCTGTCAGCATGATGATGGTCTTGACGCCCTGCGCATGAAGCCGTGCAACGATCCCCTTGGCATCCGGACGGATGCGGTCGCGCAGTTCCAGAATGCCCGTCACGCCACTGTCGTCACCGACAGCGACCAGGGTGCTCCCGGCCCCCTCGATCCGGTCACGCAGCTCGGACGGAATGGTGTCGCCAAAGCCCTTTTCCTCGGCGAAACGGTCGGACCCGAGCCAAACGCCCTTCCCGCCCATGCGCCCTTCCAAACCGCGGCCCGGGACGGTGCGGGTGTCCTCGGCGGCTTTGACCGCGATCCCGTCGGTTTCGGCCTTGCCAAGAATGGCCCGCGCCAGAGGGTGCGACGACCGCGCTTCCAAAGCACCGGCAAGGGCCAGCAGATCGGCCTCTGACGCGTCCCCCAGAGGATAGACCGCGGCCACTTCCGGCTCGCCCATGGTGATCGTTCCGGTCTTGTCCATGGCGAGGGCCGTGGTGCGGCCCGGTGCCTCGACATAGGCCCCGCCCTTGATCAGCACACCGGCCCGCGCCGACGAGGTCAGAGCCGCGACAATGGACACAGGCGTCGAGATGACCAGGGCACAGGGGCAGGCAATGACCAGCAGGACCAGAGCGTTGTAGAGCCAGTAATCCCAGGCACCGCCCAGAACGAGCGGCGGCAAGACGGCAATCGCAATCGCAAGCACCATGACGATCGGCGTATAGACCCGCGCGAACTTTGCCACCCACTGTTCGACCTGGGCGCGTTTGGAATGCGCGTCGCCGACCATCCGGATGATTTTCGACAGGACAGTATCGGTCGCCGCTTTGGTCGCGCGGACCGTGAGAGTGCCTTCGCCGTTGATCGTGCCTGCATAGACATCGTCGCCGGCTTCCTTGGGAACAAGCGCGCTTTCGCCCGTGATAGGGGCCTGATCCACGGCACCGGCCCCGTCGGTCACCTGACCGTCAAGCGGAATGCGGTCGCCCCCTCTGACGATGAAAAGCGCCCCGATCGCAACTTCAGCCGCCGGGACATCGGCCTCGGATCCGTCCTCGTAGAGAACACGTGCCGTCGGCGGCGCCAGGTCCAGAAGCGCCGAAACCGCGTTCCGGGCGCGACCGACACTCCAGCTTTCCAGGTAAAGAGACAGCGAAAAGAAGAACGCCACGGTGGCGGCCTCGAAAAATTCACCAAGCCCGATGGCACCCGAAACGGCCACAATCATGAGAAGGTTCATGTCCGGAGACAGGCGGCGCGCGGACGACCACGCCTTGGGCGCGACCAGCCAGGCCCCGAAAAGGATCGCAAGGCTGAAAAGTACGGCTTCCGACATTGGCATCGGAGCCTCGCCATGACCCGAGAAGAGACCAATGGCACCGCCCATCCCGGTTTCCACGATATGCCATCCGAAACCGACCGCCCAAAAACCGCCGCTGAGCATCGTGAACCATTTTTGCCTGGCAAGATGCGCCGCCTGTTCGGCGCTTGCATTGTCTGCATCCCAAGGCCGGGCCGTCATTCCCGTGCTGGCCACCAATTCGACAACCTGAGAGTCCGAAACCTGTTCGGCACTGTCCAGAACCGTCATGCGCCCGTTGATCACGTCAAAGGCCAGATGTTCCGCCCCGCCGACCTTCGGGCCGACCACCTTCGAGAGGATCGAGACCTCTTCGACGCAGTCCAGACCGCTGACCTGAAAGCTGCGGCCCTCTACAAAAGCCGGAGCCGTCGGTTCAGCACCTCCTTCCCATGTATGGTTCGCGCAACAGGCCGTCGTGTCCGACTTGTGTGCTGCGTGGTCATGCGCGTGGGCCTTGTGGTCGTGCGCAGGATCGCTGTCGCAGGACTTGGAATCGGTTTTCACCGCCATTTCATCTCTCCGGAATCACTCATTGACAGCAACGTAGTATCTACAGCGACTTTAGGTTCAAGTGCTTATTCGGCTGTCCCCGCTGTTTTTCGACATGGCAAAGCTCAAGTCGTTGCAACATCGCCCGAGGAATGCAATTGATATGGGCAGAATCTGAAATCGTGCGAAATGGCAGGGGTTTGTCGTGCTGAAAAAATCTGGAAAATACCTGGTCACCGTGTTGCTCCTGGGAGCGTGCACAGCCACAACCACGTCAAAGGACGTAACCGTCATCGGAAATGTACCGGACGCCGTGGCGGAACTGGCCGGGCCCAATCAGGATCTCACCACGGCCCGCCTCCGGCCGGAAGACGGCTGCTACTGGTATGAATACAGCGGGCCGGTCGAAACCACGCTGCTGCCCTTGCGGACCGCCGGCGGGAGCCCGATCTGCGTGGTCCTGGAGACCTGATCAACGCCGCGCAGGTGTCCACATTTCAGAGGCTCGTTTCCAGAGACTCGAAAGTGGGCCGAAGGCAGGCTCCGATGCGCGTGAGGCCACAGCGCAAATTCAGCTGTGCGGGACAGCACCTTCTTCAGGGGGATAGAGAAACGCTGTCGATCCGATCTTGACCTTCGGATAGAGCTCGTTGATATGCGCCATCACCATGCGAACACAGCCTGCGCTGGCCCGCCCGCCGATCGAGCGTGCCAGGGGCGTTCCATGTATCCTCAGATATGTATCGCGATTGCCGACGTAGAGGTAGAGCGCCCGCGATCCAAGCGCGTTTTTCGGCCCCGGCTCCTGCCCATTGGCAAATTCCGCATAGTCAGGGTTTCGCTCAAGCATCGAAGCCGTCGGTGTCCAGTGCGGCCATTCCACCTTGCGCCGGATCGTGTAGGTGCCCGGCTCGTACAGGTTGCCACGCGCGATTGCCACGCCATAGCGCATTGCAGTCCCGCCCTCTTCGATGTGATAGAGGTAACGTGCAACCGCATCGACATGAATATCGCCTGGCTTCAAGCTGCTTTTCGCCTCTACCCGTTGGGGAAGCAACCGCGGATGCAGGCCCCAGGGATTGGTTGTCGCCGGATCGTAGTCCACCGGCGTGACCCGAGCGTCCCACGCAGCCTTCTGCGCAGCCGTCGGCCAGGTCTTTGCCAGCGCGGGGCTCGCCAATGGCGCAGAAAACAGGGCGGCGGTTGTTGAAATGAAATGGCGTCGTGTCAGCATTGATCCTACTCCGGCAAATTCTTCGAACCGATTTTTTTCGAACCCACTGGATGCGTTCGACAACGTGTGTTGGTGTCCGTATCATAAAACCTCAACCAGCATGAGGTTCAAGTCCCCGTTTCACGTCTGTCATCAAGTTTTCTTGAGAAAACCGCCAAAACACGGATATGGCGGGGCAACGGCACAAGGGTCCGGCACAATCGGGCCCCCGGGTTTTTCCTTCCCGCCACCGCGCCTGCGGTCGCGCCATGAGCGGAAGGGCCAGAGCGTGCCGGTCGGTGCACAAGCATCGGAACCGGACATTTCTTGCGGTCTTGCGGGCGAATGGGTGAGAAAAAAACCGGATCGACGCAGCACACCGCCGGTCAAAAGCACCGATGTTCAATGAAATGGTGCCCCCACACGGACTCGAACCGCGGACCTACTGATTACAAATCAGTTGCTCTACCAGCTGAGCTATAGGGGCGCCGGGGGCGCTTTATCAGGCACCCCGGGACTTGGCAAGCACGGGTTGGCTCACGGTGTGATCAGCGTCACTCCGGGGATGCGTCCGATGGCATAGACATCCTCGTCATAGGCGTCCGACAACGTATCCACCATCTCTTCGGTCCAGCCCGGAAGGTCCAGCTCTTCCTCGATCGCATCCTCGCGGGCGAACTTGTCGAGAAAGGCCGCGATGACGCGCCGCTTCTGGATCTCGGGCATGTCCGGGTGGTCGTCCATGTAGGCGAGAAAGCGCCGCATCCCCGCCTCGGTCATGATCTCACGCAGCAGCAGATACTCGCCGTCCATGCGGATCGTCGGCTCGACACCGGCGATCTCGCGCAGCACCTCGGACCAGATCAGCGGCGTGTCCTCGTTGCACCAGACGGTGATCTGCAACTCGGGCAGTTCGGCCCGCATACGGGTGAACAGCTCGGACCAGCGCATCTCGTACACGTCACCGCCGCCCAGGTATTCCGAAACGGTGTTGTAGTTGCTCTCCTGCGCCATTGCCGGCAGGAAACTGGCGGGATTGCGGATGGCCATGCACAGTTCCATCCGGTCGCCGTGAAAGATGTCCCGAAAGAGCCGCGCCCGGGCCACCGCCGCCGGATAGAACTGACCCGCCGTGACCGCCATGCGCGGCGTGCCGAAAAACCCCTGGTTCGACAGGACCAGCCGTTCGGGTTCCTCCGGCAGTTTGAGCAGGCCCATCACCGCCGCCCGCGCATCCGGAGCGATACCCGACTTCATGCCGGTGTTCAGCATGTCGCGTATCCGCCTGCGGTAGTGGTTCGGATGCGGCACCGCAGTGCCCAGCTCGGACAGGATGGGCTCGTTGCCCAGCAGGCATTTGAGCAGACGATCCTCGTCCGTCATGTGCGCGCCTGCGTGTAGAATGACCTGCATGTCGCCTGATATCCGTCCGTGCCGTGGTTCGTGTTTCATATACGCGGCCCAACCCGTCAGGGAAACCGTCTTTCGTCTTTGTCAGATAGCGCGCGAAAGGGGCCAAACCAAGACCGGAGCAGGGCACTCCCTTGCCGTCCGGGCACCAAAAAATGCGCATTTTTTGGGTCGGAAAATATGCATTTTCCGCGCCCGCCCCGGGCGGATGGTGACAAATTTCGTCAGGACGGCGCGGCCCGCGCCCGCGACGGGTTGAAGCCGCTCCCCAAAACATCACATTCTGTCAGCAGGAAAAGGACCACCCATGCCCTATGCCCAGACCGACAGTTCCGACATCGTGATGCACGCCGCCGCCCCGGACGTGGCCACGCGTCCCAAGCTCGAGGGCGGCCGACGGTTCGAGATGGTGACCGGGTTCGATCCGGCAGGCGATCAGCCCACGGCCATTGCCGAGCTGACCGAAGGGGTGAACAGCGGCGAACGGGATCAGGTGCTGCTGGGTGCCACCGGCACGGGCAAGACATTTACCATGGCCAGGGTGATCGCCGAAACCCAGCGCCCCGCGATCATCCTCGCCCCCAACAAGACGCTCGCCGCGCAGCTTTATGGCGAGTTCAAGGGCTTTTTCCCGAACAACGCGGTGGAGTATTTCGTCAGCTACTATGACTATTACCAGCCCGAGGCCTATGTCGCGCGCTCCGACACCTATATCGAGAAGGAAAGCCAGATCAACGAACAGATCGACCGTATGCGCCATTCGGCCACGCGGGCGCTTCTGGAACGCGATGACGTGATCATCGTGGCCTCGGTCAGCTGCATCTACGGCATCGGGTCGGTCGAAACCTATGGCGCCATGACGCAGGACCTCAAGACCGGCTCGGACTATGATCAGCGCAAGGTCATGGCCGATCTGGTGGCGCAGGCCTATCGCCGCAACGACCAGGCGTTTCAGCGTGGCTCCTTCCGGGTGCGCGGCGACAGCCTGGAAATCTGGCCCGCGCACCTCGAGGACCGCGCCTGGAAGCTCAGCTTTTTCGGGGAAGAGCTGGAGGCGATCACCGAATTCGACCCCCTCACGGGCGAGAAGACCGACAGTTTCGACCAGATCCGTGTCTATGCCAACTCGCATTACGTGACGCCGAAACCGACGATGCAGCAGGCCATCATCGGCATCAGGAAAGAGCTGCGCACCCGTCTCGACCAGCTTGTGAGCGAGGGCAAGCTTCTGGAGGCGCAGCGGCTGGAACAGCGCACCAGTTTCGATCTGGAGATGCTGGAGGCCACGGGTGTGTGCAACGGCATCGAGAATTACTCGCGCTACCTCACCGGCCGCCTGCCCGGCGAGCCGCCGCCCACGCTTTTCGAGTTCATCCCCGATCATGCCATCGTCTTTGCCGACGAAAGCCATGTCTCGATCCCTCAGATCGGCGGCATGTACAAGGGCGACTACCGGCGCAAGTTCACCCTGGCCGAGCACGGCTTCCGCCTGCCCTCCTGCATGGACAACCGGCCGCTGAAATTCGAGGAATGGGATGCCATGCGGCCCCAGTCCGTCTTTGTCAGCGCCACCCCCGCCGCATGGGAGCTGGAGCAGACCGGCGGCGTGTTCACCGAGCAGGTGATCCGCCCCACCGGGCTTCTGGACCCGCAGGTCGAAATCCGGCCCGTCGAGATGCAGGTCGACGATCTGCTCGACGAGGTCCGCCGCGTCGCCGCCGACGGGTTCCGGACGCTCGTGACCACGCTGACCAAGCGCATGGCCGAGGACCTGACCGAGTACATGCACGAACAGGGCATCCGCGTGCGCTACATGCATTCGGACATCGACACGATCGAGCGTATCGAGATCCTGCGCGACCTGCGCCTCGGCGCGTTCGACGTGCTGATCGGCATCAACCTTCTGCGCGAGGGGCTGGATATTCCCGAATGCGGGCTGGTGGCCATTCTGGACGCCGACAAGGAGGGGTTCCTGCGCTCCGAGACCTCGCTCATTCAGACCATAGGCCGTGCGGCGCGCAACGCCGAGGGCCGGGTGATCATGTATGCCGACCGCATCACCGGCTCGATGGAGCGCGCCCTGGGCGAGACCGACCGCCGCCGCGCCAAGCAGATCGCCTATAACGAGGAACACGGCATCACGCCCGCGACGATCAGGAAGAACGTCGATGACATCCTGCAGGGTCTCTACAAAGGCGACGTGGACATGAACCGCGTGACGGCGAAGATCGACAAGTCCCTGGCGGGGGGGAACCTGCAGGCCGTGCTGGAGGGGCTGCGCACAGACATGCGCAAGGCGGCAGAGAATTTGGAGTTCGAAGAGGCCGCCCGCCTGCGCGACGAGGTCAAGCGGCTGGAGGCGGTGGACCTGGCCATTGCCGACGATCCGATGGCGCGCCAGTCGGCGGTGGAGGCGGCGGGTGAGGCCGCGACGAAGGGCCGTGGGCGGTCAACGGCGGGAAGGCCGGGGCAGCGGGGCGGGAATGTGA